>Ga0065721_10000215_pt1 | contig 15967 bp, 12 predicted proteins | sample Mesricmetagenome_FD_59108 | JGI IMG/M metagenome (GOLD analysis project Ga0065721, IMG submission 59108) | Mesophilic microbial community from rice straw/compost enrichment Sample: eDNA_1 v2 (version 2) | ecosystem: Engineered > Solid waste > Grass > Composting > Bioreactor | place: USA: Davis... | reverse complement strand
GCTGCTGGTACCGGCTCCGTTTTTCCATGGTCTTTACACTCATAAAACATGAGCAGTCCTATTATTGGCAGAGAATATGATATGATTTTAAATTTACGTTTCATTATTATGGGTTTAAAGTAAGATATTCCAATTCTATAGCACTCTGATTCAGTTTCCAGACTGCATCGGTATAACTGTTTTTTAAGGTGACTGCCTGGTTGACCAATATTACAAATTCGAGGTAGTTGATCTCTCCGGCAAGAAACTGTTTTTTAGCTGTTTCAGTGATAACATCAGCGTTTTTAAGTTCTGCGCTTTCATAGCGGGAAACAATGTCAAGATTAGCCTGATAAATCCCGGATGCTTTTTTACGCTGATTCTGCAGGTTGAATTCCATATTGGAAATATCATTTTCAGCAACAGATTCTGCAATTTTAGCAGCCTGAATTCTGGCTTTCTGTCCGCCTGAAAAAACAGGAACCGAAACACCCAGCTGTACGGAATGAAATTGTGGTGCAGAGCCGTACACTTTGTCATCCGCCCCCGTTCCTTTAAAACTGTTAAGATTGTAAGCAAGCTGCAACCCCGGAAGCAGCTTAGCTTTTTCAAGAGCTGTCTGCTGTTCGGAAACTTTTTTCTGCTGCTGCAATACCTGGATTACAGGATGTGAATTAAGCTCTTCTTTAAGTCCTCCGCTAAATAACTTTTTATCTTCAGGAACAAAATCTGTTTCAGTATTCAAAAGCCATTGCAGCTGATATTTCAAAACTGAAAGCTCCTGATTCAATTGCTTCAGCTGGATTTCAATAGCAGATTTCTGGTTGGAAGCAGTTGTTTTTTCTAAAATATTACTTTCTCCTGCTTTCAGACGAATGCTTGCTTTATCCAGAAAGTCGGTATACAGCTTTAATGTTTCCTGCAGAAGCTTTTCTTTTTCTTTCCAGTAGAGAATATTATAAAAAGTAAGGCTTACGGCTTTCTTTAGCTCATATTCTTTAAGGGAAACATTCAGCAGAGACTTTTTCCATTCTTCCGTATAAAGATTCTTTTGTTTTTTATATACAGTAGGAAATGCTATATTCTGAGAAATACCGAATTTCATATCTGTCAGGGCACTGTTGATTTGGCCATAATCCATCGTAACTCCTGTCTGAGGAATATCTGATGATGATCTGATAAGTTCCTTTGAATACTCAGATTTTAATTTTTCATTTTTAATAATCCGGTTATTTTTCAAAGCTACATCAACGGCTTCCTCCAAAGTAACAGGGGTTTGGGATTTTACTTCAAGTCCAATAAAACAGAATAAAAATACCAATACGGAAGCTATATTTCTGTTTTTCATTTTTTTCATTTTGATTCCTTTTTCAATATTTACATAAAGCAATGGTAAAACAAACAGAGTAAGGAAAGTTGCCACTATTAATCCTCCGATAACAACTGTAGCCAGTGGCCGCTGTACTTCGGCTCCGGCCCCGTTACTCAATGCCATCGGGATAAAGCCCAGCGAAGCAACAAAGGCAGTCATAAGGACCGGGCGGAGACGTGATTCTCCTCCGTCAATAACAATTCTTACAATATTTCTCATTCCGCTTTTGTAAAGACGGTTAAACTCAGATATTAAAACAATTCCGTTCAGTACAGCTACTCCGAAAAGCGCAATAAATCCTACTCCGGCACTGATACTGAAAGGCATTCCTCTCAGAGCCAGAAAAAATACTCCTCCAATGATGGAAAGAGGAATTGCAGTATAAATAAGTAAGCTTTCCTTTACAGATTTAAATGCAAAAAACAGCATTACAAAAATAAGTGCAAGTGCAATAGGAACCGCAATCATGAGGCGCTGTTTGGCATTGTTGAGGTTCTCAAAAGATCCTCCATAGGTCATATAGTAACCCGTAGGGAGCTTCATTTTCTGATCTACTTTTCCCTGCAGCTCTTCAACAATGCTTTGTACATCCCTGTCCTTTATATTAAAACCTACAACAATTCTTCTTTGGGCATTTTCTCTCTGAATCTGGTTGGGACCATTCTTCACTTCCACTTTGGCAAGCTGAGACAGCGGAATCTGATTTCCAAAAGGTGTGGGAACCAAAAGATTCTTAATATCGGTAACATTTTTCCGGTCTTTGGTATCCAGGCGTACTACCATATCGAAGCGTTTTTCACCTTCAAACACCAGCCCTGTACTTTGTCCGGCAAATGCCGTATTGACAATTCTGTTAATATCTGCAACAGATAGGTGGTACTGGGCAATTAAAGGGCGGTTGTATTCTATAATTACTTGAGGCATCCCGGAAATAGGTTCGATGTAAAGATTCTGTGTTCCTTCAACAGTTTCTATAATTTCACCAAGTTTCTGAGCATTCTGGGCAAGAACATCCAGATCATCACCAAAAATTTTCACTACTACATCCTGTCTTGCTCCGGTCATCAATTCATTAAAACGCATCTGCACAGGATATTGAAAGCTGGCTGTAATTCCGGGTACTTCCTGAAGCTGTTTCCCCATTTTATCCGCTAATTCGGGAAAAGTAGAGGCAGAGGTCCATTCTTTTTTATCTTTCAGGATAACCATCATATCCGAAGCATCCATCGGCATTGGGTCTGTAGGCACTTCCCCGCTTCCGATCTTTGTAACGACCTTCTGCACCTCAGGAAATCGGGATTTGAGAATGTGTGCCGCTTTTTGGGTACTCTCAATTGTTGTGGTCAAATTACTTCCCGGAAGCACTCTTGTGTCTACGGCAAAATCTCCTTCTTCAAGGGAAGGAATAAATTCACCTCCCATTTTGGATAAAATGAAAACGGCTGTTATAAATAAGACTGCCACTACCCCAAAAACTATTTTAGGTACTCTGAGAAGTTTGAGCAAAACTGCAAGATAGATCTTCTCTACCTTTTTCATCATTCTGTCTGATAAAGTAGGTTTATTGCTTCTTTTTCTCAGCAATACCGCACTCATCATCGGAATATAGGTCAATGAAAGTAAAAATGCTCCAAGCAGTGCAAAAGCTACGGTCTGTGCCATGGGTTTGAACATTTTCCCTTCAATTCCCTGCAGGGTAAGAATTGGCAGATAAACAATCAGAATAATAATCTGTCCAAAAACAGCACTGTTCATCATCTTTCCGGCAGAATCAGTAACTAAAGCATCCATTTCTGTTTTGCCCACAGAAAATACTCTTTTGAATTTTGAATTATGGGTAAACTGATGCAGAACAGATTCCACAATAATAACTGCCCCATCAATAATAAGCCCGAAATCCAAAGCCCCAAGGCTCATAAGGTTCCCGCTGACTCCAAAAAGGTTCATCATGCAGATCGCAAACAGCATAGCCAGTGGAATTACTGAGGCTACCAAAAGCCCGGCGCGGACATTTCCTAAAAACAGGACCAGTACAAAGACTACGATCAGGGCTCCTTCAGTAAGGTTCTTTTCTACCGTTCCAATAGCATTATTTACCATTTTGGTACGATCCAGAAAGGGTTCTATGACAACTCCTTTAGGAAGTGTTTTCTGAATCTGGGTAATTTTTTCTTTTACATTTTTTATAACCTGATTACTGTTTTCACCTTTAAGCATCATCACCACAGCTCCTGAAACTTCTCCCTGGTCATTAAAGGTCATGGCTCCATAACGGGTGGCAAAACCTGGTTTCACTTCAGCAATATCTCTTATGAACAGAGGAACAGTATTTGTTTTTGTTGCAATAGAAATATTGTTGATTTCTTCAATACTTCCTACCAAGCCTTCACTTCTGATGTATAAAACGGTAGGCCCTTTTTCAATATAGGCACCTCCGGTATTCTGATTATTTGCCTGTAACGCATCAAATATATCATTGATCGTTATTCCATAGGCATTAAGCTTGTCTGGATTTACGGCAATCTCATACTGTTTCAGCTTACCGCCAAAACTGCTGACTTCCGCTACTCCCTTTACTCCCAGCAGCTGTCTTCTTACAACCCAATCCTGGATAGTACGAAGCTCTGTGATATTGTATTTTTTTTCATATCCCTTTTCAGGTCTTACGACATATTGGAAAATTTCTCCAAGTCCTGTAGAAATGGGACCAAGCTGGGGATTTCCTATTCCCTGTGGGATAACAGCCTGTACCTGCTGGAGCCTTTCAGCAACCTGCTGCCTGGCCCAGTAGATNTCNACATCATCTTCAAAGACAATGGTGACCAGCGATAGTCCAAATCTGGAAAAGCTCCTGATTTCCTTTAATCCTGAAATATTATTGTTGGCCTGTTCTATAGGAAAAGTAACAAGCCGTTCTATATCTGTTGCACCAAAAGACGGGGCCATTGTAATAATCTGTACCTGATTATTAGTGATATCCGGAACAGCATCTATAGGCAGTTTGGTGACCTGATAGGAGCCTATTCCGATAAGACCCAGCATCAACAATGCAATAATGAGTTTATTCTTTACAGAAAACTCAATGATTTTTGTAAGCATAAATTGATTAATCTTAATTATTGTAATGAAATTCTGGTATTCTGACGCATATATTCAACACATCTGCATTATATACAGGCATTTCTCTGAGAAACAGAATACCTTCCCAGTCAAAAAATGACTGAGAAAATAGATTAAGACTGAAGAAATCTTGGCGGCTGCCAGATAGAATTGAGAATTTCCTTATTGTAAAGCGCACTTTTGTAAAAGGTCTTATCTGCTTCAATAGGAGTAAATACCTTCTCTGTACAATGAAAATCTAAGGAAGGAGTAATAGTGAAAACCACAGATAACAGGTTTGCATGTGAAACAAAAGGTAACTTTTGGTCCTGATCGTGGTCACTGTCTTTCACCGGATGATCATAATGAATTTTCAGAAATGACAGAAACGACATTTCGGGATTCAGGTTTTTATGCTGAATATAATGCTCAATAAGAAGCGGCATTTTTAAAAGCTGATACAGTTCGGTTGTAGAAACCAAATATAATGATATCAATAATATGGAAATCAGCCTTTTCACTCCATCAAAATTATAAAATATTTCGTTAAGAATGATTTTAAATAATAGAAAGAGAAATTCAGTTTATATTTGCTTACGATATATTTAATTATAGTTTTCCATAGTCCTTAATCCCCAATTTATGAAGGATTACATACATTAGACACCAATTAGTAAAAGCATTTTGTAAAAGATTGAGCCCTACAAAGCCTGTAAGCCAAAACCAGTTTTCATTGACTTTAATTCCTAAAAAGAGGCTGGACAAAATTAAAATTCCTGCTATTGCGTGTGCGATTCTTGTATGCATATATTTTCTTTTTTAAATTGACTTTTCTAATTGTACCGTTGCGATATGAATGTGCGAAAGTGTTTCCTGTTGGGAATTAAAATTTTCAACGCTTCTATATATTCCATCCACAAAAGCATCTTCCACAAATACCGTAAACAGTAAAGAATCTACTGATAAATAGTCTGTGGGAAACCAGTTTTCAAGTTCGCTTCCATTGTTTTTGAATCCTTTTACAGATTGGTAAGAAAAGGCCTTCACTCCGGAATGTTTCAGAATGGTTTTCACCTCTGTTTCAAACTCTTCTATTGAAGTGATTAATAGTAATTTCATTTGTTGTATGTTTTTAAACTTTGAATTTTAAACCTCATAGATTTTGAAAACCTGTGAGGTTTATTTGACCTTATGCTTCAAAAAACGTGTCCTCAGTATTTGAGTTTTTTTCCCATTTCTTCTTTTCCGTGGCGTAATAAACCAGCGGCACCACAATCAGTGTAAGCAAGGTTGAAACAATCGCTCCAAACACCAGTGAAATCGCCAGTCCCTGGAAAATAGGATCGAAAAGAATAATCACCGCTCCGATAACTACTGCACCAGTTGTCAGCAAAATCGGGGTTGTTCTTACGGCTCCCGCTTCAATAATGGCCTGTTTTATAGGAATTCCTTCTTTCAGTCGGATTTCTATAAAGTCGATCAGAAGGACGGAGTTCCTTACCATTACTCCTGCCAGAGCAATCATTCCGATAAAAGAGGTAGCTGTGAAAAATGTTCCTAACAACCAGTGTCCTAATACAATTCCAATTAAGGAAAGCGGAATGGCAACCATCATCACGATTGGTGTTTTAAAGTTTTGAAACCAACCCACAATCAGCATATAAATAATAATGATCACAACAGCGAATGCAGTTCCCAGATCACGGAAAACTTCCAAAGTGATTTGCCATTCTCCGTCCCATTTTACGGTATAATTGCTTTCATCTTCAGGCTGGTTCATGTACAATTCGTTCATAGAATAACCGTTTGGAAGCTGTATTTTTTTAAGCTTTTCGTCCATTCCGAGAATGGCATAAGCCGGGCTTTCAAGTTTTCCTGCCATATCAGCAAGAACATATACTACCCTTTTCTGATCTTTTCTGTAAATGGTTTTATCCAGTTCTTTTTCTTCCACTTTTACAAGGTCACTTGCTGGAACCATTCCCATCTGTCCTTTGATTTTCAATCCTGTAATGTCCTGAATATTGGCTTTATCAGCATTTTTCAGCTTCATGACAATATCCACCGGATCGTTGGATTTTTCGTCGTATAGATTTCCAATCGGATACTCACCCATCAGATACGTCATATTCCCTACAATCTGCTGTGGTGCAATTCCGTTCAGCATTGCTTTTTCTTTATCAGGAACGAGCTTGAATTCTTTCTGCGGCGCTTCTACCATCCAGTCAATATCAACTACATCATCGGTGTTTTTCAGAATATCTTCAACCTGCTTGGCTACTTTTATCTGGCCTTCATAATCAGGTCCGTAGATTTCCGCTACGATGGTTGAAAGAACAGGCGGTCCCGGCGGAACTTCCACTATTTTTACATTAGCTCCATTTTTCGATGCTATTTTCTGAATTTCAGGGCGAATATTTTTAGCCACATCGTGGCTTTGTGCATTACGGTCTTCCTTATGCAGAAGATTGACCTGAATGTCTGCCGTATTGCTGTTTCCACGCATATCATAATGACGAACCAAACCATTGAATGTAATCGGAGCCGAAGAACCTATGTAGTTCTGGTAGTTTACAACCTCGGGAACGGTTTTAAGATATTGTGCAATATCCTGAGTAACGGCCGAAGTTCTTTCCAGTGTTGTTCCTTCCGGCATATCAATCACTACCTGAATTTCATTTTTATTGTCAAACGGAAGCATTTTTACCGCTACCCATTTTGTAAAGAAAGCCGCTCCGGAAATCAGTAACAAAACAACCGTAATCCCCATCATGGTCCATCTTTTTGATTTTGAATCAAGAAGTGGCTGCTCGATTTTTTTATAGATTTTATAAATCCTTCCTGTTTCAAGCCCCTGCTCTTCTTTGTGTTCCTGATCAATCTTTTACTTTTAATAAATGATAACCAAGATATGGAGTAACTGTTAATGCTACAAAAAGAGAAAGCAGCATTGCTATAGAAGCCCCAATTGGCATTGGTGACATATAAGGCCCCATCATACCTGACACAAAAGCCATTGGCAGAATCGCTGCAATCACGGTAAATGTTGCCAAAATAGTAGGGTTTCCCACCTCGTTAATGGCATAAATCGCAGCCTGTTTGAAGGGCAGTTTCTTCATATGAAAATGCCTGTGCATGTTTTCAGCAATGATGATACTGTCGTCTACTACAATTCCGACTACAAAAACCAGTGCAAATAGTGTAATCCTGTTCAGCGTATATCCCAAAATATAATAGCTGAATAAAGTTAAAGCAAATGTAAGCGGAACGGAAAAGAAAACAACCAAACCGCCTCTCCATCCCATTGCCAGCATTACTAGGACGGTTACCGCCAAAATCGCAACACCAAGGTGCATCAGTAATTCTGAAACTTTATGGGAAGCTGTTTCCCCGTAATTTCTGGTCACCTCAACGTGAACATCATCCGGAATGAGATTCTTCTTTAGCTCATCTACTTTCGCAAGGATCTGCTCGGAAATTTTCATGGCATCAGCGCCTTTTACTTTGGAAACCGAAACGGTAATCGCCGGGTATTCCGATTTGAATTTCTTGCCGTTTTCTACTGCATTTCCATATCCGAAACTTACATAATTGGCAGGATCAGAAGCACCGTCTTTAATAGCAGCTACCTGTTTAAGATACACCGGCATATTCTGTGAAGTCCCGATAACGAGGTTTTCCACATCTTCGGCAGAGTTCAGAAATTGCCCCGTTGTCAGAAGATATTCGGAATCACCTGAATCAAATTTTCCGGATTGTGAACTTCCGTTATTGGCCTGAATCATCTGCATTACAGAAAGTGCATCTACGTCCAGCTCTGCCATTTTATCTTTATCTAAAATGACCTGCAGCTGGCGGTTTCTNCCTCCAATAGTTTTGGTGAGGGAAACATCTTTTATTTTTTTGACTTCTGAAGACAGCTCTTCTCCTAGCTGGCGAAGCTGAAAATCATTGTAATTGGCATTATCACTCCACAAAGTCAGTCCAAGCATCGGAACATCATCAATAGAACGGGTTTTCACCATAGGTTCCATTACGCCTTTCGGGAAAATATTTTTGTTCTTCATCAGCTCATCATAAAGCTTTACGTAGGAACGTTCTGTATCTTCTCCTACATAAAACTGAACAATAATCATGGCCTGCCCGTTCATGGCCATCGAGTGAATATGCTCTACTCCTTTGATATTGGAAATAATTTTTTCAAGAGGTTTTACCACACGGCTTTCCACCTCTTTTGGATTAGCTCCCGGGTAGCCCACCATTACATCCGCCATAGGGATGATGATCTGTGGTTCTTCTTCTCTTGGTATTAATGTGGAACTGTACACCCCGATAATCATCAAAGCCATCATTAACAGAATGGTTAATTTTGAATTGATGAAAAATTCGGCAATACGTCCTGCAAATCCTTTTTCCATAAAAAAATATTTTTTTAATATAACAATGAATCAATCTAACAGTGTAGCAATGGTTTTCATTGGTAAATGGCTATATTGATATATTGTTACACTATTTTACCTGAACTTTTGCACCGTTATATAACTTCCCCGCAGAAGAAACAATATAACTCTCTTTAGGGTTTAAGCCTGATAGTATTTCAACCTGATCTCCAATTGTTTTCCCGGTCTTCAGCCATCTTAAGATTGCTGTATTTTGAGAACTTACCACATAAACGCCTGTGAGCTGACCGTTTTCTACCAAAGCAGTTTTAGGGATCATCATGCTTTCCTGGAAGTCCTGATTGATTTTCCCTGATGTTTTGAAAGGAAACTGTACGTTGACAAACATTCCCGGAAGTAGATCCGAAGCATTATGAATATTAATTTTTACCATATACTGCCCGCCAGTATTAGCTGCCGATTTGCTGATTCCGGAAACAGTTCCGGAAACGGTTTTATTCATAGACTTTAAGGTCACTTCAACAGGCATTCCGTTGGAAATCATGGTGATATTCTGCTCGGAAACCAGAACCTGAGCCTGCAAAGATGATGGAGATTCTATCGTAAGCAAAGGCATACCGGGACTTGCCATATCACCCTGCTCTGCAAATTTTGCCGTAACAGTTCCTGAAATAGGTGCCGTAACGTTGGTATAACGATATTGTGCGTTGACTTCGTTTTTCATCTGCTGTGCGGTCTGCAATCCTGCCTGTGCCATTTCGTACCGTGCTCTCATATCATCCAGCTCTTTCTGGGAAGCACTTTGGGATTTATACAGATTCTGGAATCTTTCGTAATCTTTTCTGGCAATATTGTAGCTGGCCTGTGCCTGGGAGATCTGTGCATTAGCCTGCCCGCCTTTCGCCTGGATATCTGCCGCATTAATACTTACCAATAACTGCCCTGCCCTAACGTTCTGCCCTACTTCTGCCTTCATGGATGTGATATATCCCATCATCCGGGTAGAAACATTGACTGAATTTTTGGCAACCAATTTTCCGCTCGCTGTAGCAGATGAACCTTCCGAGCCCGCTGTTGCATGGCTTACCGTAACAGAAATAGGTGCATCAGCATTCTGAACGGATTTTTTTTCGTCTGAAGAACAGCTTCCCAAAAGAAGCGTACCCAGAACTAAAGTTGAATAAATGTATGTTTTCATTATTAAATTTATTTATATTCCTTACCGTGGTTATTTTTCTAAAAACCTTTGATATTCCCAGGCTACGTTGTATTGGAAAACAGCCTGCTGATATTCAAGTTCTTTTTGTGACATCAGGGTTTCTGCGGAAAGAAGGTCAGTAGATTTTTCCAGTCCCTGGTCATATCGGTTTTTCCGGATCCTGTAAGCCTCCTTACTTTGTTCCCAGGCTTGTTTTGTGAAATTGACCTTAGACTGGGCATCTTCAATCTGGCGGCTGACCTTATTGAGTTCAAGCTGACTTTGTTTAGAATACTGTTCTATTTCAGTCTGTGCTTTGGAACGTTCTGCTTTGTATTTTTCCTGTTCGCTTTTTGATTTAAGCCCGTCAAAGACATTCCAGGAAAGCTGAATTCCTGCTAAGTATCCGTTGGCGTTGAACTGTCCTATCTTATTGTCATACATTTCAAAGCTTCCAAACGCATTGAGTTTGGGAAGAAATTTAGCTTTTGATGATTTTATCATCCAGTCATATGCTTCAAGCGATTTGTAGTAGGCCTGCAAATCTTTACGGTTCTGATTGAGCCTGGTTTCAGAATTTGGAATGCCTTCTGTGTATTCCAAGGTTTCTGCGGGTTTCAGGATTTTATTTTCTGAGCTTTCATCCAAAAGAAAATATAAGTAATCGGAAGCGTTTCTGATGTTGGATTTTGCAGTCTGAATCTGACTTTCTATCTCACTGATACGAACGTCCATATACAAAACTTCAGATTTCTGGATCATTCCGTTTTTATAATAATTGTCGATAACTTTTTTATTGGCAAGGGTTGTCTGCTTTGCATTTTCAAGAGTTTCAAGCATTTTGTACGCCAGCTGAAGCATCATGTACGATTTTTTCAGCTCAAACCGAACATATTCTTTGGTTCTTTCTGTTTTGATAGTAAACACATCAGCTTTTATCTGTCCTGCCTTTTTCTGATATACCGCATCCATATTAATGATAGGCTGCTGCACTTCTATTTTGGTTGCAAAATTGGAAATGCTTTTAGGGTTGTTCAGATGATCGGGACTGAAGTCCATCATCGTTATTCTTTCCTGATTGAGCTTGGAACCAAATGCATACAGAGGATTATTGGTATTGGAAAAAGTGTACGAGGCATTCACATTCGGCAGGTACATTGCTCTGGTTCCCAGAAGTTCGGCTTTGGCAAGTTCTGCCTCCTTTTTTGCCATTTTTATCTGAAGGTTATTGTCTATAAGCTTATTTTCCAGATCCGCTTTGGAAATAGGGATAATTTCTTGTGAAAAAGCTTCCGAACAGGTTGTCAGTAATAAAATAAGTATGGCTAATTTTCTCATTTCTCTAATTTTAAAGCAAAATTAGATCGATGAAATCTATTGTACAGTAACCAACATCACATAAGCAGATTTTTCTTGAGTGAACATAAAAAAACCGCCTTTAAGACGGTTACAATATAAATGATGGAAATATTACATTACTTTTATTTGTGGAATCATCGTTACCTTTGATTTCACAGAATTGGATATTAGGCAATTGGCTTCGGACTTCTGAAGAACTCTTTCTGCCTTTTCTCTTTCAGATTCGTTTTTAATGCTAACAATGGGTTCCAAAATCACTTCAGTCATCAGGAATTTACCTTCTACCTGCTCTAGCTTTCCTTTGGATTTACACTGAAAATCTGAAAATTCGAGCTTTGAGTTTTCTGCTATTGCCAGAAATGTAGTCATCAGGCAGCTGCTTACTGCTGCTGTGAAAAGATGTTCCGGAGACCAGACGCCTTCTATTCCTTTAAGAAATTGAGGCGGAGTTGCCACTTCTATATTCTGTGAAAGTTCGGAAGAAGACATTTCACCTTTACGGTTATCTTTCCACTCAACATCTACGGTATAATAGTGTGCTTCCATTGTTTTAGATTTTGTTGTTTAAACTCATCCATCCACCACCGTTATGTACATTTTCATAGCCGTTATTCTGGAGAATACTTTTTGCTGATGCACTTCTCATTCCTGAAGCACAGCAGGTAATAATGGTTTCATCTTTACTTAGTTTTGACAGATTTTTTTCAAGCTGATCTACAGGAATATTCAGGGAACCCTTAATGTGTCCACCTGCAAATTCGCTTTTACTTCTTACATCTACTATTACTGCACCTTGCTTTACAAGATTTGCATAATCGGTTTTATCCATTCCGAAAAGATTTTTAATTACATCTAACATTGTCTTGGTTTTTAAATTAATGATGCAAATGTAAGATGGAAATAAAAGCCTGTCAGTGATGAAGGTTACAATAGGGTAATTTTATTTCGGGAAAGTCGGATTTTGCCATCTATTTCCATCCGTTTCAGGACACGACTTGTGGCTTCCCGTGTAATCCCGAGTTCATCTGCCAATTGCTGGTGTGTTACATTGAGTTCTTTTGTCTTATATAGCTGGGATTTCTGACTCAGTAAATGCAGGATTCTGGCATCAACTTTTTGAAAGGCGACAGAATTCACTACCTCCAACAGATCCTGAAATCTTCTTTGATATAGACTAAATATAAAATCTGTCCATTCAGGATATTTTCTTAGCCATTCCTTTGCCTGTTTAAGTGAAATCATAAGAATTTCGGCATCTTCTTCCACTACAACTTTTACTTTTGATGTGTCTTGGGTAAGCCCGGAAAGGATAGAAGAAATACCAGCTTTCACCTGGGGTAAGGTAATACAATAGAATTTCCCGTCCGTCTTCTTCGGTTCTGATCACTTTGATGTTTCCTGAAATCACCAACGGAACATAATTGATATATGAATTGATATCTAAAATAACGGTTCCTGCCGGAAACAGCTTAAGGTTCTCGTTTGATGCAATTTCTTTTTTGAATTCCGGATCTGATATTTTATTGATATTCATTTTCAAATATAATATAATTAACAATATCCTTTTGTTTTTAACAACTGCATGAAAAGGTACATAACCTTTGTACTTTTAATCTATAATTAAATTTTTCATAAAAAAACCACTTTAAACAATGTTTAAAGCGGTTTTAATTATTTATTATTTATTATTTTTAATTAATAATTATTTTACTTCTTCGAAGTCTGCATCCTGTACATCTTCTGCTCCTCCTGCATTTCCTGCATTCTGAGCTCCTGCATCAGTACCCTGAGCTTGCTGTCCTGCTGCATATAGTTCTTCTGAAGCTGCCATCCAAGCTGCATCTAAAGCTTCTGTTTTAGCTTTCACATCATCAGCATTTTTAGNATCAAAAGCTGTTTTCAACTCAGCTGCTGCACTTTCGATTGCTGCTTTCTTATCAGCAGAAAGTTTGTCACCAAATTCTTTCAATTGTTTTTCTGTCTGGAAGATCAATCCGTCTGCTTTGTTGAAGATCTCAACTTCTTCTTTTTTCTTAGCATCTGCAGAAGCATTTTCCTGAGCTTCTTTTTTCATTCTTTCGATTTCTTCGTCTGAAAGACCTGAAGATGCCTGAATTTTGATAGATTGTTCTTTACCTGTTCCTTTATCTTTTGCAGATACGTGTAAGATACCGTTTGCATCAATATCGAAGGTAACTTCAATCTGAGGAACTCCTCTTGGCGCTGGTGGAATATCTGTAAGATCAAATCTACCGATCTCTTTATTATCATTGAACATTGGTCTTTCACCCTGTCCTACTCGGATACTTACTGCCGGTTGGTTATCGGAAGCTGTAGAGAACACTTCAGACTTTTTAGTTGGGATCGTAGTATTCGCTTCGATTAATTTAGTAAATACAGAACCCATAGTTTCGATACCTAAAGAAAGTGGAGTTACGTCAAGAAGCAATACATCTTTTACGTCACCTGTTAAAACACCTCCCTGAATCGCTGCACCTACTGCTACAACTTCATCCGGATTCACTCCTTTAGACGGCTTTTTCCCGAAGAATTTTTCTACTTCCTCCTGGATAATCGGGATTCTTGTAGAACCTCCTACCAAGATTACCTCATCGATATCGGAAGTTGATAATCCTGCATCTTTCAATGCTTTTGCAACCGGTTCCATTGATCTTCTTACCAATTCTGAAGCCAATTGCTCGAATTTAGCTCTCGTTAAAGTCTTCACTAAGTGTTTAGGACCTGTAGCTGTAGCTGTGATATATGGTAAGTTGATCTCAGTTTGTGGAGAAGAAGATAATTCGATTTTAGCTTTTTCAGCAGCTTCTTTCAATCTCTGAAGAGCGATAGCGTCTGATTTAAGATCTACTCCTTCTTCAGCTTTGAATTCATCTGCCATCCAGTTGATGATCACATCATCAAAGTCATCACCTCCTAAGTGAGTATCTCCGTTTGTAGATAATACTTCGAATACACCGTCTCCTAAATCAAGGATAGAGATATCGAAAGTACCACCTCCTAAGTCATAAACTGCAATTTTTTGGTCTTTGTGGTTTTTATCCAAACCATACGCCAATGCCGCTGCTGTAGGTTCGTTGATGATTCTTTCAACTTTTAAACCTGCAATTTCTCCAGCTTCTTTAGTTGCCTGTCTCTGAGCATCGTTGAAGTAAGCCGGAACAGTGATCACCGCTCTTGTTACTTCCTGTCCAAGATAGTCTTCAGCAGTTTTCTTCATTTTCTGAAGGATCATCGCTGAAATTTCCTGTGGAGTATATTCTCTATCGTCAATTTTTACTTTTACAGTATCATTTGGTCCGCTCACTACTTCATAAGGCACTCTTGCGATTTCGCTACCATCATCTTTAAAATGAGTACCAATAAATCTTTTGATAGAATATACTGTCTTTTTTGGATTCGTTACAGCCTGTCTTTTTGCAGGNTCACCTACCTTTCTTTCNCCATCTTCAGTGAATGCTACAATTGAAGGTGTAGTTCTTTTTCCTTCTGCATTAGGAATAACTACCGGGTCTTTACCCTCCATTACAGCAACACAAGAGTTGGTAGTTCCTAAGTCAATTCCAATTATTTTACTCATAATATTATATATTTTTTCTAATTTTTAAATTCAATTTACACTCTGATTTGCTCAATATTTATACCATCTGAAAATTTATGACAAATTGACACAATAAAAATAAAACCCCGATCAAATCGGGGTTTTACTAGACAATATTGGGAAATATTTTCACTATTGCTTGATGAACTTCATTGATTTTACAAAATCTTTACCTTTATATGTTCTGATGTAATACACACCGTTTGCAAAATCTCTCACATCAATTTTGTCAGTTTCATTTTTAATTACAGCTCTTTTTATCAATCTTCCTTCTGAGCTGAAAATTTCTACTTCATCGATCTTCACTAATGGTGAAGCAATAGAAATAAACTGCGTAGTCGGGTTAGGGAAAATATTGATAGATTCAGCCTTTTCAACTTCATTTACNGCCAAAAAGCTGCAAGCATTTGAGTTAAGTAAGCTCGCTCTTGGACCGATTAAAGCATTTTGTGCAATTGTTTTTTGATTATTTGTAAACATAGCCATAGAAGCATCATTTACATAATCCATAAAATTCATGAACATTGCCCCTGAAGCAGTAGGTGTACAAACGTAAGTATTATCAGGAAATACAGGTGCTCCAAAATAAGGCCCACTGGTAGCCGGAGTGTCTGCACAACCATCATTATTAAGACTTGTACCACACGTTACCGGATAGCTATTAGAACTTCCCCAAATATGGTTAAGACCAAAATAATGTCCGATCTCGTGAGTCGCAGTTCTACCTTTATTATAAGGAGGAGCTGCCGTTCCCATAGTTCCGAACGCAAGATATGTTATACATAAACCATCATTTGCATATCCTGCAGCGATCGGTGGATAAGCCCAACCTAACAAATCCTGGTCAGTAAATGCACCTACCCATATATTTAAGTATTTTGTTGTATCCCATGCATAATCACCTCCTAGTGCACCATTATAATAATTATCATCAAATAAGA
>Ga0065721_10000603_pt1 | contig 15968 bp, 13 predicted proteins | sample Mesricmetagenome_FD_59108 | JGI IMG/M metagenome (GOLD analysis project Ga0065721, IMG submission 59108) | Mesophilic microbial community from rice straw/compost enrichment Sample: eDNA_1 v2 (version 2) | ecosystem: Engineered > Solid waste > Grass > Composting > Bioreactor | place: USA: Davis... | reverse complement strand
CTTCGAACGATGAAGCCTCTATCTTTGTCATAGAAAATTAAGGCATCATTTTTCATATCTTCATATATACTTAGTAAATTCAAAAGCGAGAAGATCATCCCATTCCGGGGTGATTTTTTTATTCCTTTGATGCTCAATTATTTTAATCTCTCCAACTTCTAAGAAAACATATAAGTATATATCGCCTTTCAAAAGCTAAGTGAAACGCCCTTGTCTATCTTAATCTTACGCAAAAGCAATAAATCTTGTTTATCCATGCGTCAAAACCAACATTAAGTTTAAAAATTCTCATTCTTGTCTTTCAAAAAAGTAAGTGAAACGCCATTGTCTATCGTAATACCCACTTAAAAGCAATAAATCTTTGTTTATCCATGCGTTTAAAATAAAGTAAATTAAGATTAATTAACGGAAATTATAAAGGGAAATATATTTTGAGTAATTGTGTATTATGCATATTATCACGTTTTTAGAAATTTATATTCTCTCATTGGTGAATAAAAATATTTAGTAAACTTGTAGATTATAAATGCTTATGAAAAAAATACTTTTATTACTCATACTGCTTTGGTCAGGATGTTACTTTTCCCAACAGATCCATGTAAAATACATTAAAGTTCTGTCACCCTTTACAACAACACATGAGGACCTTTATATAAAGAACAATCAGGTATTGTCGGTTCAGGATTCCATTGTCATTCAAAATAAACTAACCGGCGATTGGACAATNTCTGTCAATCTGGATAATGGAAGAAAACCTTCAAAAGAATATTTTGTTTCTGATTTAAGCCAAGAGCCTGAAAGAAACTTCTTTTTTACATCCTCAATTGATGGAAGGGGCTTTTTTATTTATGATAAAGTTCCGGAGATAAAATGGACGATTGAAAAAAAACAAACCAGGAAAATAGCCGGCTATGAGTGCTACAAAGCAACAGGCGTTTTTAGAGGAACAAATATTACAGCATATTATACGGAAAAACTGCCATATTCTGCGGGACTTTTAAATTTTACGGACTTCCGGGATTAATTCTGGAAATAAGACCCGATAATATGGATCATGACATCTGGAAAGCGGAATCAGTAGATATAGACGATCAAACCAGGATCACTTATAAACCACAGTTTTTGAATAAAGATAAAATAAGCCTGAAAGAATATGTTGCGGCTAAGGAAGAACGGATGAATAAAATTTTCGCTAAAGTCACAAACAGTCTTCCCTCAAATATGAAAACCAATGTAAAGAATAATCAGAGATTTACTGTTGAACAGAAATATGAATGGGAACAGTAGACGAAATTCAATAACAGATAAACACCTGATTTCGGGTGTTTTTTTATGAACAGATATTCAGAATGAACTTCATTATAGTTGACAATCACACCTACANGCAATAAAAAATTACCATGAAAAAACTTACCTTTGCACTATGAATAACGATACCATTTGTGCACTGGCTACAGCCAATGGAGTAGGAGCTCTGGGAATTATCAGAGTTTCCGGAAATGACGCTTTACCCATAGTTCAGAAAAGTTTTCCGGGCAAACAACTGGAAAAACAAAAGTCGCATACCATTCATTACGGATATTTTATGGATGGCGATGAGGCGATCGATGAAGTTATGCTGTCTATTTTTCTGGCTCCGAAAAGTTTCACCACAGAAAACTCGGTGGAGATTGCTTTTCACGGGTCACCGCACATTGGAAAACGTATTCTTGAAACCCTCATCAAAAACGGGGCGAGAATGGCAAAAGCCGGAGAGTTTACCCTTCGTGCGTTTATCAATGGAAGGATCGATCTTTCCCAGGCAGAAGCCATTGCAGATGTTATTGCCTCAGAAAACGAAGCGTCCCGAAAAGTTGCCATCAATCAGCTTAAAGGAGGAATTACTAATGAAATATCCTTATTAAGAACCGACCTTCTGAACTTTGTTTCTCTCATCGAACTGGAACTTGATTTCGCTGAAGAAGACGTGGAATTTGCTGATAGAACAGCTTTGACTCAGTTGCTGAACAAAATCGANTTAAAACTGAATTCACTGATAGAAAGCTTCCAGTATGGAAATGCCATTAAGAACGGAACTGCCGTTGCCATTATCGGAAAACCGAATGCCGGCAAATCCACGTTGCTCAATGCCTTGCTTAAAGAAGAAAGAGCCATTGTCAGCAATATTGCGGGAACTACGAGAGATACGATTGAAGAAATACTTCATATCAAAGGACATGCATTCCGNCTGATCGATACGGCGGGATTGCGTGAAACGGCAGATGAGATTGAAGCGATCGGTGTGAAAAAGGCTAAGGAAAAAGTGGAAAATGCCAATATCCTCGTCTATCTTGCCGATGCCGGAACCGAAGATTTCTCTGAAGATATTGAGATGCTCCAATCGCTGTTAAGAGATGACCTGAAACTGATCATTTGCGCAACCAAGATCGATGAAATTTCACCTGCTAAATATGAAAAGGTAGAAGACGTCTTCAGAAAAGCCATCACCTCTGATTTTGATTTCATCAGGATNTCCGCAGTTGAGAACCAGAATATTCAGGATCTTAAAAACGAACTTTCTTCCTATGTGGAGCAGTTAAAATCCGAGGAAAACAATGTCGTGATCACCAANCAGCGTCANTTTGAAGCCTTACAGAAATCTTTGGATGCCGTACATAAAGTAAAAGAAGCCATCACTTTCCAGATCTCCACAGAACTGTTGGCGTACGAACTTCGTAATGCATTGGAACACTTAGGAGAAATATCTGGTGAAGTAACCAACGATGAGGTATTGGGGAATATTTTCTCTAAGTTTTGTATCGGGAAATAAACAATCTCTGTAACCCTTATGAATACTACGTTTAATCAATGTTTTATAAAAACATTGAGTGACATTAATGACATTAAATACCATTAATTGATATTATTATTGTTACTAATCGTGATACTGCGTTGTAAAATCATATTACTTTTTTGAATTTTATGACACTCGGAGAAATTATCAGTGGTAAATACTGCTAAATAATGGCAAATACTGCCAAATACTGAGTGAAATTATCTAACATAAAAAAATCGGAAAGTAGACAATGACCAGTAACATCAGGATCAATCGCATTTGTAGCTATTGTAATCAAACATTCGTAGCCAAAACATTTACTACAAAATATTGTTCTCACACCTGTAATCAAAGGGATTATAAGAAAAAAGTCAAGGAGGAAAAACTTCGTAAATCAAAGGAGGAATTTGTTATCGATTCAAAAGTTAGTAAACTTAAAAAGACTACTGTTCCCTTTGATATGGAACAGCTAAAAGCAAAATCTTACCTCAGTATATCAGAGGTTTGTGTCCTCTTAAATATGTGTGATTCTACTGTATCAGTAGCCATATTTTTAGTAGTAGAGGATATTTTATAGTAGCCAGGTAGTTTTACAGAGGAATATTTTAAGATAGAGGACATTTGTAGTCAGTAGTACTACTATCCAAAATTATAGTAGTAAAAAAATTCATTACTACTATGGTAGTATTTCAAAGGACATTCATAAAATATTGATTAACAATAGATTTTTCAAAGGAAAAAGAATTTTCAATTAATTAATAAAATATAAAACGACAAGTTCTGTCGTTTTATAAAAATATCTTTGCATTGCAATATCAGAATCACTATATACAATGGATTTAGAATCACTATATTTGCAAAATTTTTAATTTAAACATTAATTATGAAACAAAAATTATTATCGTTAGCCTTATTGGCATCAACATTTACTTTTGCACAATCATGGAATTTAACCGGAAATACAGGAACAAATCCATCCACCAGTTATTTAGGAACTTCTGATGCTAAAGATTTAATATTCAAAACGAATAATACAGAACGGCTTAACATTACTTCTAATGGGAATTTTATAGTTAAAAGTAATGATGGATATGGAGGAGCAATACTCACTTTGGACGGAGGTACTGGTAACGGTATACTTCAAATTACAAAATCGGGTTGCAACGGTTGCTATGGTTTGGATAAAGGCGGAACGATGTTCAGAAATATGGGTGGTTCTCATACAATGGTATTTCATATGCCTAATAATGATGATGATGGCTCCTCTTTTATTGGTTTTGGTGACGATGCAAGAGGGACTTGGATAAAATTCTTCAATAATGGCATTGCAAGATTTGATGGTAAAATTAAAGCTAAAGAAGTTGAAGTAAAAGCTAATGTATGGGCTGATTATGTGTTCAAGAAAGAATATCAGCTAAAATCATTAGAGGATGTTGAAAANNATATTACTGAAAAAGGACATTTGCCTAATATTCCATCAGCAGATGAAGTTGCAAAGAATGGTATTAATTTAGGTGAGATGGATGCTAAATTATTAGAAAAGATAGAAGAGCTTACTTTGTATTCTATCCAACAGAATAAGCAATTAAAGTCTCAATCCGAAGAAATTGCGGAGCTTAAAAAACAAGTTGAACAATTATTATCCACCAAAAAATAATCACAAATGAAAAGAAAACTACTTTCGATATTTTCTTTGTTAATAGGTTTTTTCGGGTTTTCACAAACAGAAGTTTACTTCAAGTACGATGAAGCTGGAAATCAAAGATACAGAGGAACTAATGCAACAGGAAAGCAAGCTGAAGAACCTGTGCTGACAGAAGCAAAAACAGTTTCTATAACCCAAACTCAGCCAGAATCTCAGGTTATTGATGAAGAAGCCTTTTGGAAACAAATCAGATTATACCCTGTTCCTGTAAATGATATACTTACCATTGACTGGACAGAAGAAGTAGACGGACTAATAGAATCCGTATCCTTATACCAACATAGCACTGTACATTGGAAATTCCAGCAGCAGAATATGCCTGATCTGAATAAACAGATCAAGATCAATATGACAGGATATGACTGGGGAATCTATGTATTACGATTTACCTTAAAAGACGGAAGAATCTTCAGTAGAAATATTACCAAACGATAAGCTTTTAACCAAAATAATTTACTACAAAACAACAAATATGAAATTATTTTCATCATTTATACTGTCCTTGTGTTCAGTATTGGGCTTATCGCAGACCATATTGTATCAGGCAGAAAGCACGACCCGAACAGTTCAGGATCCACAAACCGTTATTTTAACGGAAGGGTTTCATGCAAAATCTGATATTTCGAATCCTTTTGTAGCAAAGATTGGTCCTGCAACTGAAAATCCGGGTGGAGGTCCTACGGATTCCAATGCTGGTTCAGATAATCCATCAGGAACTACGGCTCCAACTGGAAAAAGTTTCCATGATACTAAAGGAAATATTGAGGTGAATGGAGCAGGACAATTGCAGTTTACTTTACCTATTGCTTTGCCTCCAGGCATTAAAAATGTCTCTCCCAATATGAGTTTAATATACCTGAGTAATTCAGGAAATGGAATTTCCGGTTTTGGCTGGACAATCTCGGGAATTACGACTATCTCCAGAAGTGGGAAAAACATAGAAAAAGATGGAGAATTAACAAGTGTAAAATTAGATTATTCTGATTATTATAGCTTTAATGGACAGAGATTAATTCTAAAGTCAGGAGATTATGGTAAGGATGGAGCGGAATATGTTACCGAAAAATATTCCAATATTAAAATTAAATCTATTGGAGCAATTAGCGGACAGGCGTGGCAAGGTCCTGAATACTGGGAAGTAACTTTTTGAGGACGGTTCTCAGGCTTGGTATGGAGGAACAACCTCAGGAAATAGTTCTGCGAGAACTCCTATAGAATATAATATTGTAAAATGGATGGATGCACAGGGAAATTATATATTGTATAATTATGTACAGACCAAAAATGTAGCATCTGTTTCCAATATTAAATGGGGAGGAAACGAAAATTTAAATACTCCTGCAATCAATGAAATTACTTTTAGTTACCTTACAAGAACATTATCTGAGCAGTATTATGTTAGTGGAGTTGCATTGGCTCAGGACAGGATATTGGATAATATTGTTGTAAAAACGAACAACAATCCCTATAAAAAATATACTATTGAGTATGGCAACAATGGTACAAGCTACCAGTTTGTCAATAAAATTACAGAATTTAATTCTGAAGGAGCCGTCGCTAATCCTATAACATTTGAGTATCCTCAACCAGTGCCATCTTCGGTAGATCTGGATTATTTACCTAATAGTGACCCTTTTAGTGGTGTAAAGTTAACAGGAGACTTCAATGGAGATTCATATATAGACTTTGTAATGTCAAATGGTACTGTCAAATTAGGAGCATTTAATAATGATACTTTTACAACAATTACAACAAATAAGTATTTTGAAAGTAATGCAAAAGTAGTGAATACATTAATAGATGAAGAAGGGCAAGTATATAATGGAAATGGAATTGTACAATATGAAAATGGCAAAATTGCCGGATATATTTTCAGAAATAATACCTTTGTTAAAGTTTTTGAAAAATTAGTGTATGATACATCAAATTGTAATTATACCGGTGGAGGTACTGGTTGTACAATGGAAGTTACTTTAAATGAAGGCGATCTCAATGGTGATGGAATTTCAGATGTATTTCTTACATTAAAAAGACGGGATTGTCAGTTTGAACCAACCCCTGGATGTAACGATTCAACTTCATCCCAAGATCCTGGAGATACAAATAAACCACCAATCTGCCATGAGTTAAAATGTTATACTTATGATATAGGAAATTTTATTGTGGATTTAAAAAATCCAAATAATCCTATTTCTACATATACGGTAGATGCAGGAATTAATGAGAATACACTTTATAGCCAACAATATATGGATATTGACGGAGACGGGAAAATTGAAACAATTAACGTCTCTAATTCTGATTATAAAGTGTTTGAGTTTGTAAAGACAGCTCCGAATCAGTACCTGAAGAAAATCAAATTTACAAGTGGGTTAATTGAAACCAAAGATCCTGAATTTCCTGTATTATTTGGTGACTTTAACGGTGACGGTAAATTAGACTTTACAATTCCTGTCACAGATACAGCTATTGGTAAACCGGATAACTGGAGATTCTATATAGGAACCGGAACAGGATTTAATAATTTCCTTAAAGTAGAGTTCTTTTCATACAGAAAACGTCAAACAGAGGTCAATAATAGCTATACGCAATTTGCCAGACAGTACTTTTTTGCTGTTGCTGATATGAATAAAGATGGTAAATCTGATGTTATTCAGGTTTTCTCATATAATCAAGTTAATAATTTTAGTGCGCAAGGTTATAGAGATTTCGGGTATGTCATAAGTACAAAATTAGCTAATGGAGCAGCTTCTGACGACACGCTGAATTTCCAGCCCATACCATCCTTTGTAAGTCCAACATATCAAGTACAGGATATTCAAGATCTAACATTGTTTACTCCTTTGACTAATCCAATAAAAGCAAATAATAACTATTATAATGTATTCTTATATTGGAAACAGCATTTGCATAGAATAAAAGCACCATCTCCTCTTTCAGAATTGGCAAGGATCAAATCTATTAACCAAGGAAATGGAAGTATTATAACTGGAATTAGTTATGCAGAAGCGGTTTCTAATGGAACTAATATTTATAAAAAAGTTAAGAAAGAACTTTATCCATATTTTTCATTAGAGCGAGTTGATCAAACATTCGTTGTTTCACAGCTTCAGCAGGCAGGTAGAAAGCAGGATTTCCGATACAGGGGAATGACAGGACATTTGCAAGGAAGAGGGAGTATTGGGTATCACCAAATGGCTCGATCTTCATGGTATGCAGATGGTTTTGAAAACACGAAAATATGGAGCGGTGTTGAGATAGATGCTCAAAAGTTCGGGCAGCCTGTAAAAGAATGGTCGATCAGGACCAACGACGAAAATCTGATCTTTCCAGCAGATATTTCTATTAATAATACTCAGCTGTTATCATTTAAGCAAAGTAGTTATTCTATTCAACAATTGCCTAACAAAGTTGATGTAATTCTTCCTGAAACCATTATTGAAAAAGATTTCTTAAAAAACATTACTTTAACAAAATCGGTAACTTATGACAATTACTATTTACCAGCTTCAACCCAGCTTAATGTCAATAATAATTTTTCAACGATAAATACTACTTTTGAATACATTCATAATCCATCAGGAGTTGGGCCGGATTATTATATTGGTCGTCCGAAATCTAAAACTGTTGTAAATCAAGCGTATGGAGATACAAAATCTTCGAAAGAGGAATATGTTTATCAAAATAATCTGTTAAAAACCTTAAAAACCTGGAACAGGGATAATACTGGATATTTACAGGAAACCTACAATTATGATGGTTTTGGAAACATCACTCAAAAAGTGATCAGTAACAGTGTGGATTCTCAAACCCAAACCAGTATCTCTACATATGAATCTACAGGAAGATTTGTTGAAAAGAATACGGATAACTTAGGCTTAGTAACGAGCTACACATATAATAATAGAGGTCAAATCCTTACCCAGATCGATCCGTTGGATAATAAGCTTACCAACACCTATGATGCTTGGGGCAAGTTATTGACTTCTAAAACCAACTTAGAAGGGACAACTACTTATCAATATGAAAGGGACAATAATTCCAATATCATTGTCACCCAGAATGATCCTGATGGTGATGTCTCCAAAAAATATACAAATAAGCTGGGACAAGATTACAAATCATCTACTAAAGCCTTTGGGCAGGGTCAATTTGTTTCCCAAGAAACTCAGTATGATGTTTTAGGAAGAAAAATTAAAGAATCTGAGCCTTATTTTGACGGGCAAAGTGCCAATCAATGGAATACTATTGCTTATGATGATTCGGTATATCCTGCCAAAGGAACGGCTACCGCATTTAATGGTAAACAAATGGAGACTTCTGTTTCCGGTTTAACGACAATGGTAAAAGAATTGAACGGTTATGGAAGAACTACCTCGAAAACAACTGATGCGCTGAATAATGTAATTTCCAGCACAGATAAAGGTGGAACAATCACTTTCTCATATAATGCAGCAGGAGAACAAATTAAAGCACAATATGCTGAAAATATTGTTACCACTAAATATGATGCTTGGGGAAGAAAATCAGAGTTCAATGATCCTTCTAACGGAGTCTACAAATACGAATATGACCCTTTCGGGCAAGCTAAAAAAATTATCAGTCCGAAAGGAACCAAAGAATATGCATATAATGCTTTAGGACAACTGATTTCTCACACGGAAATTTCAACCACAGACGGAGGACAAGCTACCAATAAAACAATTTCATATTCTTATGATAATAAAGGCAGGGTAATTTCTAAAAGCGGAACCTCAAAAGGAAAGGCTTACAGCTTTAATGTTTCTTATGATCCACAAGGAAGATTACTATCTTCGTCTGAAAGTAGTAATGGTAAATATTACATAAGAAAAGGCATTACATACGATGATAAAGGGAGAGTCATCTCTTATGAGAAACACTTGTATTCTTCCGGTGTTTTGACCAAAGTTACCGTAGAAAATGCATATAGTGCATGGAATGGAGAATTGTATCAGGTGAAAGATAAAAACTCAGGTAAAATCCTTTGGGAGCTTCAGGAAACCAATGCCAAAGGTCAGGTATTAAAGGCTAAATTAGGGGCAGCCAGCATTAATAATACGTATGATCCGAATGGCTTCTTAACGAATGTCAACCATTCATCGCAGGTAAAACCATCCATTTTGCAACTTTCTTATTCATTTGATGCGATAAAGAATGAACTGAAAAGTAGAACGACAGGCGGAGATTTTAATATCGTGGAATCATTTGATTATGATGATAACAACCGTTTAGTGAACTGGACAAATCCTGTAACAGGTATTAAACCTACAACCAACCGGAATGTTTATGATATCAAGGGTAGGATCATGGAAAATGATCAGGTCGGAACCATGAAGTATGAAAACTCTGCCAAGATTTACCAGCCAACAGGAATGACCTTAAATGCTGCCGGAACTCAGAACTACAACAATGATCTGATCCAGAGCATTGCCTACAACGAAAACAACGACCCGGTATTCATTGATGGAGAGAAAGGGGATGTAGCCTTCCAGTACGGTCTCACCAGCATGAGGCAAAGAGTTACTTATGGAGGTAATTTCAGTATTGATGGCGATGGTAAATTCACCAAATTTTATAGTGAAGACGGAAGCTTTGAAGTGGTAAGAGATAATACTACAGGACAGGAAAAACATATCATTTATATCGGAGGAACACCCTATGAATCAAATATTGTATATTTAAAGAACTTTACGGAGAGCAGCGGTTCTTACAAATTCTTACATAAAGATTATATAGGAAGTATTCTTGCCATTAGTGATGAAGCCGGAAACAAGCTTGAACAGAGACATTTTGATGCCTGGGGTAATTTCACTCATCTTCAAATCGGAAACGGAGCTATAATCACGGATAAAAATATTATAGGCAATACATCGTTATTAGTAGACAGAGGTTACACCAGCCATGAGCATTTTGCAGAGGTAGGAATTATCCACATGAACGGTAGATTGTATGATCCGTTATTGAGGAGATTTTTAAATGCTGATGAAAACATACAGGATCCGTACAATACCCAGAACTACAATAAGTATGGGTATGTAATGAATAATCCGTTAATGTTTAATGATCCGAGTGGGGAAGCTTCCGTTCCTGTTATCATAGCAAATATTCTAAGAGGTTCTTTATTTTATCAAGGTTTTGCTGTTCTTACAGGACAGGGAAATGTGAAAATGTTTTTGCTAAATTCTTATATAGCACTTCTTACTTATGGTGCATCAAGTATTGTAAGTAATGTTATGAGCAGCATTAGCAGCAGTTTCTTAGGCGCTATGGCACAAAGTGCTGTGAACGGAGCTATTAGCGGTGGTATAAATGCAGTATTTAACGGAGAAAATTTTCTTAAAGGAGTATATAGAGGTGCTGTGTTTAGTATTGCCACAGCGGGAGTTATATACGGTGTTAGTTGGGTTTCAAATCAGTTTAACAATTCATACCAATATAGCATTAATGAAATGTTGGTGAGCGACGATAATACATTACAGGGAGGTACAAAAGCTGATTTTTCTATTGATACAGTAAAAAAAGTAGATCAACTACATTATAAAAACCAATTTATAAGAGGAGCATATCATATTGTAGATGATACAAGTGACCTGAGCCAATATTTAAGAGATAATGGATATTCGTATGGTAGCAGCAAAGATCTTCTAACGAACGGAAATGGACAGGAAGTTTGGGGTGTTACTGAAATGGTAACCCATAAAGGAAAATTGGTTTGGCAGAGAATATATTTACCTAAAGGAACATTTGTAAGCTTAGAACAACTGGATCTGACCATGGGACATGAGATTTTCCATTCCATTTTAAATAATGCGAGGCTTTTTGATGAAGTTGGTGGCATTTTGAACAGACAAGATTCTGTTCATGAGAACTTTACAGGTCAATGGGAAGAAAAATATATCAAATTTAGGGGCTGGCAGAAACTAGGATTGAGCCAAACTTCTTTGATAAATACAGTAGAGGCTGATAAAAGTTTAGAAGCTCTTATTAACAAAATACGACCAATATTTAAAAATTATTTAAAAAGTACTTTAAAATGAAAAAAAGATTATTTTTAATATTATTTTCTTTCTTTTTTCTATTTTCCTGCAGTAAAAGGAATGATAAAGCACATACTTTTAATTTATCTTATACGAAAGATGATAAAAATATTATACTCAATTTTGAGAATAACACGGGTAGTGATATAGTATTTTTAACACCGAATGTTATAGAATTTGAGAGCTTGAAAAATAAAGACTATCAAAATGTTTATGGATTAATAAAGCCTAATCAATCAAACAAATATTACCAGAAAATATTGGACAGTTTTTATCTCAAAACATTAATAGCTGAAAATAAACAAGATCTTATTGATGTAAAAAAGCTGTATATGGGTCATTCCGTGTTTTATTTAAAAAAAAATAGCAGTTTAAAAGTATCCTATGATTTAAAAATTAATAGAACCGCTACTCCTTCAAAGTATAAACAAATCTATTACCCATATCCAAGAGGGATACAAGAAAATTATTTGGAAAGGGACTACATAGGAAAATTTTCAAAGCTTAATTTTGGTAAAGCAAGATTTGTTTTACAACCTGTAATAGAAGATAGTTTGTTCATAAAAATTTCTGAAAAGGATACAGATTATTAAACATTATCAATAAGAGTAGCTCAAGTGGCTACTCTTATTGTAAAAATTAGATCGTCCAATAGGGCAAGCTTGGGAACTGGTCATGGGGAGGTTTTGCGAGAAGCTTACTGATAGGAGCCATCATAGGAGCTGCTACAGGAGGGCTCACCGGAGGCATGTCTGCCAGTGGCTTTAATGGAGCCGTCATTATTGGCAGCATGAATGGTGCTATTGCAGGAGGAGTAGATGCTTTGTTTAATAAAGAAAATTTCTTTACGGGTATGTACAGAGGAGCTATCTTTGGTGCTGCTACTGCTGGAATCGTAAGTGGAATTAGCTGGGTTGTCAACAAATTAAGTAACTCATACCAATATAGAATTAGCGAAATGTTGGTGAGTGATGATAATACATTGAATGGAACTACAAAAGCTGAATTTAATATTAATACAGTAAAAGATGTTGCAAATACTCCTCGTTATAAAAATCAATTTATTGATGGTAGTTGGCAAATAGTAGATGAAACCAGTGATTTAAGTAAAAATTTAATTTCAAATGGTTATACTTTTGATAGTAGTTCTGGTTTATTAGATGGTCCAAGAGGACAAGCTTGGGGAGTGACAGAAAGTCTTACTCATAAAGGTAAACTGGTTTGGCAAAGAATCTGGCTTCCTAAAGGAACGTTTGTAAGTTTAGAACAGCTAGATTTAACAATGGGACATGAGATTTTTCACTCCATTTTAAATAATGCTTATCTTTTTGATCAGTACACTTTGGATGGTGTTAATAAAAAGCATTTTGTCCATGAACATTTTACAGCAAAATGGGAACAAGCATACGTGAAATTTAGAAATTGGACTAAATTAAATTTGAATGTAATGAACCTAGATGATGCTGTTTTGAACGATGTAGGTATGAAAGGCTTAATAAATAAGATTACTCCCATTTTTAATAATTATATAAAAAGTACATTAAAATGAAAAAAAATCTTTTAATGATTTTCTTTGTATTTGTTTCATGCAAAGAAAAAAATAAAATAGACTTTCTATTAAATTATAAGGCTGATAAAAAGCATGTCAATTTACATTTTGAAAATAATACCAATAATGATTTAGTATTTTTAATCCCAAATACACTTGCTTTCGGAGACAAAAATTATCCTTTTTCACCATCAACATTTGGTACAAGAGAAAGCGATTTTCCTATCACTGTTTATGCAGAAATTAATAAAGGTCAAGAAAATAAATATTATCAGAAAAAATTAGATAGTGTTTTTAATCAATATGTAATTAAAAATGAACTTTCAATAGATAGTAAACATGAAAAAGAAAACAATGTTGTATTAATAAAAAGTAAAAGCAGCTTAAGCATAAAGTATAAACTATTTGTTAAAAAGAATTTTGGCAATAATTCATATTCTAGTCGTTTTAAACAAAATTATCCCGTCTATGATGAGGTTATTAAAGGTGGTTATGCTGGTTCAGAATATATACAAAGGTTTTCAAAGCTTAATTTTGGTAAAGCAAAGTTTGTGGCACAACCAGTAATAGTAGATAGTTTATTTCTAAGACTATCTGAAAAAGATGTTACTGATTAAATAAAGTTATACTCATTTTTAAAACAAAAAATTTATACTTCGTATTACACTAACTTTAATATTTCTTAAATTCCTGTGTCAATTGATACAGGAATTTTTATTGCAATTCGGGGTTTAAGAGATTTAAATCTTGCGCTGTTCAAAAACCAACAACAATGGAGAATATTTTTTAAATAACCTGATAAGGAACGATCGTGTTTTTTTGAAATAAAAAGTAATGAATTGTATATTTAAGTTTATGAATTTCAAATATTTAAGTGAATTATTACTTATGATTTTGAAAGACTAAATTACAAATATTTTTATCAAATTGATGATTTTTGTAAAGAGTTTGAAGCACAAATTAAATTTTTTAAGCTTAGTTCGCTGGGAGATAACAAAAAAAAGAAGAAGTAGAGCATCCATGATGTCTGATTCTGAAATTATCACCATAATGATTGGCTTTCATCTGGGAGCACATAAAACATTCAAACATTACTACAAAGAAATTGTTTGTGGATATTGGAAAGATTTGTTTCCCAAAAGCCTTTCCTATAACAGGTTTTTGGAACTTCAGCAAAGGTGTTTTGTAGTTTTCGCTTTGTTTTTAAAGGAAAAATGCACAGGAATCAGCTTTATGGATAGTACGACTTTGAAGGTATGCAGAAACCAAAGAATCCATAGCCATAAGGTTTTCAAAGGCTTGGCTGAACGTGGAAAATCTTCGATGGGATGGTTTTAGGGCTTTAAATTGCATTTGGTTTGCAATGAAAAAGGAGAACTTTTGTCATTTTATTTTAACGAAAGGTAATGTGGATGATAGAAATCCCAAACATATTAAAAAGATGACTCAGCAGCTTTTTGGAAAGCTTTTCACTAAATTCCGAAAGAACATGAAGAATCATATTATGAAAATAGAGGATAAAATTTTACTCAGAAAAAGAGCCATCATTGAAACTATTAATGATGAATTAAAAAATCATTGTCAAGTGGAACATACCAGACACAGAAGTATCAATAATTTTATGACCAACATCTTGGGAAGCCTAACAGCATATTGTTTCTTTAAAAAAACCGTCACTTAAATGACGGTCAGTTATTTTTAAACTTCGCTTAAACCGAACTCAGGTTAAATAAATATAGATTTCAGATAGTATAGAAATTATTAATATCTCCTAAAATAATGTCTATTACTTACCGCAAAATCTACAGAAAAATCCTCTTGTAATGCTGAAAGATATTTAACAAACTCTTTATCACTATCAAATTTCCCACAATAGCAATCATCTGCTTTTCTGATAACTTCCCAAATATCAGTTTCCTCAAAACACACAGAAAAAGCTTCCAGTATTTCTATATCGAGTCCGTCATCATCTATAGCAGGGCAGTGGCTATATCATAGATACCCTCTAAAAGATAATATTTATTGATGAGATTAAGCTTTTCAAACAGACCGGAACATTCCCAATTAAGAAACACAAATTTCGGTTCTTTCTCATCATAATGAAGCTGTCTCATTAATAACTCCTGATAATCAGAATAATCCGATAGATTGAACCATTTCCTGAATAAAGAGCCTTCATTGAATTTTTTGTAGTTGCTACATAGATTTAAAATTCTCTAAACCATTGTTGCACTCTGTCATTAATCGATATTTTTACAATATAAAGTCGGTGCTAATTATTTAAAAACAAAAATAGGTTTGATTTAAAATCAAAGGAAAATACATATAGAAAATTCAAAAAGCTATATTCTCCACATTGAAAATCAAAATAAGTATCAAGTCCATTAAGAAAAAATTATTGGAAGATCTTCTTAAAAATCAATTAATAAAGTACGGAGAATCAAAAGGAGAGTTAACAGATGATGTCTACTAATTGGGATACTAATTTCTTCAAACGCCACTGTAAACGGTGTAAAATAAATTCTGTATTGGAAAATAGAAAAAGTTAAAAGAAAACCTTCTAAAATTGATAAACAAACGCATTGATATTCATTCCTGCACCTACAGAAGCAAATAAGACAATATCACCTTTCCTTATTTCGTGCTGATTGAGTTCACCTTTTAAGATCATCGTAAGCAAAGATGGAATAGTGGCCACGCTGCTGTTTCCGAGCTTTTGTATTACCATTGGCATAATATCTTGGGGAACTGCTTCACCATACAGCTGATAAAACCTTTCAACAATGGCTTCATCCATCTTTTCATTCGCCTGATGAATGATTATTTTATTTAACTGATTGA
>Ga0065721_10005197_pt1 | contig 15973 bp, 7 predicted proteins | sample Mesricmetagenome_FD_59108 | JGI IMG/M metagenome (GOLD analysis project Ga0065721, IMG submission 59108) | Mesophilic microbial community from rice straw/compost enrichment Sample: eDNA_1 v2 (version 2) | ecosystem: Engineered > Solid waste > Grass > Composting > Bioreactor | place: USA: Davis... | reverse complement strand
GAATCTCAAAAGTCCCTGTTCCACGGCGACTCCCCGGGGGCAAGTGCCGCGCAAGTGTTGCCATCGTCACTATTTCTTCGATACTCCCGCCCAGGGCTTGACAACCCGGGGGGGTCATGGGCGGCCCGCCTGTGTTGGAAGCGGTACTGGAGCCGCTGTACGCAGCCGTCCTGGATCCCGGACGGCTGGCGGAATTCAGCGCCACCCTCTGCGCCGCCACGGGCAGCCATATCGGCGCGGTCATGGCCCATGACGCGGGCAACGCCCGCGGCCGGCTGGAATTGCTGGTCGGCGCCGACCCGGCCTACATGGCGGCGTACGAGCGCGAATTCGCCGCCGAGAATCCATGGATGCAGCGCAGCGCACACCTGATGCGCCCGGGCACGGTCATGGACAGCGACGCCGTGCTCCCCCGCAGCGAATTGCGCCGCACCCGTTACTACAACGAGTACCTACGCATCGGGGACATCGAGCAGTCCCTGGCCCTGTGTGCCCAGGCCGATGCCGAGGGCATAGTGGTCGCCACCCTGTGCCGTCCCGGTGGCGTGGGCTACACCGAGGCCGACCTGGCCCTGGCGCGTAAGGTTGCCCCGCACTGGGGCAATGCCTACGCCATCCTCCGCCGCATGAGCTGGCTGGAGCGGCAGGTGAAAACCCTGGAAGGCGCGGTCGAAGCCTCGCCGCTGGCGATGCTGATGCTCGACGCCCGTGGCTGCGTCATCCGCCGCAACCCCGCCGCCGAGCGCCTGCTCGCACAGGGCGACGCACTGCGTCTGGTCCACGGCCGCCCCGAAGCTTGCCACGACCCGCAACCGTTCCGCCACCTGCTGCACGACGCCATCGCCGGAACCGCGGGCGACGGCAGCACCCGGCGCCACGCCGGCAAGCGCCTGCTGAAGAACGCTGCCGGGCAGGGCGTGCTGGTGGCGGACATCCATCCCATCGGCGCACCCGGCGGCCTGGGCGCGGCAGCCGTGGTGTTCCTGCAGCCGGTCGGCGCACCGGCGGCGGAAGGACTTGCCGCCATCCTGCGCCATCTCTTCGGCCTCACGCCCTCCGAGGCCGCCCTGGCCGTCGCCCTGCTGCGGCATGGCGACCTCGCCCCCGCCGCGGTCGAATGCCGCATCACCACCGGTACCGCGCAGACCCGCCTCAAGCTGGTCTACGACAAGGCTGGCGTGCACGGCCAGGTGGCGCTGGTCCGCCTGCTGGCGGCAGTGGCCGCGATGGCCGACTGAGGCATGTGGCCAGCAGCCGTCCCACGCTTGACGCCGCAAGGAGATACCCCGTCGTCATGCAAAAAAAGCCGGCACCCAGCGTCTTTTGCATCGATGCGAACCCTGCTGCAGACGCACGCGCAATCTCGTGTACCTGTGTCGGGCCGGTCCCTCGGCCCGCCGGCAGTCGCTGTAGCAGGAGGGAGCTGGCCGCCTAAGGCGGACGGGTGGCACCGATGCCTCCTGCGGCACCGTGCACGGCTGACTAGCTGGGCTCCGCCAACGTGCGCCCTACCTCCTGCCCGGCGAGCACGACGAAGATGGCTCTCCACTCACGGTGACTACCTCGGCCGCGGCGCTGCTGTCTACCAGACGGGAGGCGGGGGTCCCTGCACTTCCGGCTCACCAGCGGCGCCGGGCGGAATGCTCGGGTGCGGCAGGGGGAGCACCCATTGGGGATCGAGGCGGCCGGTGTGCCCGCGATGCGGCGGATGACGTGGGCAGGTGCCGTAGGTCGCTCTTGGCCTCGACGAGGTTTGCCTCATAGCCTATATCGTGATCCCGGGGAAGGGCGAGCGTAGATCGTGTCACGGCGGCCTGGCACGCTTGGCGTTGTTGTTTCCTGCGATGTGGCTGCGCTTCGTCGTCTTCCGAGCGTGCCTGCTGGTACTGCGACGTGCGGTGGCGTGATGTCCAGTCTAAATTGGAGATAGACGATGCCGATGAAGATTCTGGCACTGTGTGCGCCGGTACGGCGGTTGGCGTGCCCCTAGGCAGTTGCAGGCATGGGCCGCCCGTACGGGTACTACTTCCGGGGATCCCAGACGTTGAACCAGTTCGAAGCATGGAACCTCAGACTGTTGCAGAACTTCTTTCCAGCGGGTTCATCCGGGGGGGAGGTCTTCCTCGGCGCCACCCCGGAGGAGCTCGATCGCATCGGCGTGGACCTCGGCGGGGATGCAGGCTTTCTGAAAGCAGTCCGGGAGGGGCCATCATGGCCGTTGCCGGCTAAGTTCGAGGACCGGGTGAGGCTGTTGGTCGAGCAGCGTACCCGGACGGCGCGCCGGGGCCCGTCGTACGTCGACCCGCGCCAGCTCGATCCGGGTTACCACCCGCGTGGACAGGTTGAAAGGTCCGCGCCAACCTACCTGCCGTACCTCGCCGCCCTGGCGCGCGCCGCGGCCGCCTCGGGTGGGGATGGGTACTATGCACGCCTTCGTGCAGACCTCGCGCTGCCGGCTAATTGGTCCGCCCAGAACATGGGGCGGATCGTCCAAGCGTGGGAGGACCTCCAAGCATGGACAAGGGCGACGGAAGGGGCGTTCGGTACATTCAACGTCCGTAGGCTCGGTGGCTTCGTGCACGTCGGGTTGCCAAAGTCCCAGGTGATATTGACGTCGGGCGACATTCCCGCGATCCATGCGCTCTTCCGATCCCTTGGAATTGAAGCAGGCACGCCGCTGTCGCAGGCGCAGCGCGCCAGGATGCTCGCTGCGTTGCGGGTCGGGGACCACCGCGTGTCCAGGGCGCTGGCGCAAGCGGCACGCGAGGCGGCGTATTCTGGCGAGCTGGAAGCCATCCTCGTGGCAATCCACGAAACGTGGGATGGCCGTCCGACGGGTGACGGCGGGCCTCGCAGGTCATGCCATGACGAGGGTGGGGATGGGCCGGCAAGGGAGGCCGCGCTCGGTCTGTACGTAGAGGGGGCGCTGCCGTGGCGTTTGCAGGTGCGCTTTGCCGGCGGGCCAGCCTTGCAGCTCGACGGGGACGCGGATGTCGAAGGGTGGCGTCCGCGGCGACTGCAGGATGGCGAAGTGGTGTTGTCCCATGTGAACGGCCCGGCGAAGGAGATCCTGACGTGTCTGCCCTTTCGGTCGGAGCTCCAGGGCGTGGCTTGGAGGCTGCCGCGCCGGCCGATTTGGGTCCTCGGTAGGGAGGGGGGCTCCCTCTTCGAGCTGTGGGAGACAGGTCTTTCACCCTATGGGAACGTCTTCCTGCTGGCGGACGAGCAGGGAGCCAGCGTGCTGGGAGAGTATCTGGAACGTGCAAACCCTCGGTACGAGGAGGTGGACACCAGCGGCCTCCCTCCTGGTTGGCGCATGGTGTGGCTCGAGGAGCAAAGCCTCACGGACGATCAACTTTCCCTTCCACAAGTCCGCAGCACTGGGCGCATATGTCGCTTGGTGGGAGGCACATCCGTCACGATTGGTGGATCGAGGCATTATCTCCACTACGATCTGCCGCGCGTCCTCGTTTCGGGGCCGACCGGTTCGGTGCCATCCTGCAACGGCGTTCCCCTGCGGCCATTTCCCGGGGAACCCCAAGCGCCCCCCGTGGAGGGCGTCCCGATGGCTCGTCCCGTGGCCAGCTTCGAATTGCCGGATTTCGTGGAGCAAGGCGGTGTCTTCTCCATCGAGGTCTTCGAGCAGCACGGACCGAAGCTTCCCGGAGGCACCACCTTACGCGTGAAGGATCCGGAAGCACTCCCCCTTGAGGCGGGAAGCGCCGGTTACGGCGTTGATCCACACGGACGGCCCATCCCTGTCTCCGGTGACGGCCTCGGGACGCCGTTCGACTCCATGAATGCCGAGTGCCAGGCCGGGACTTTCCTCGAGGCTCCGGAGGACGCCGACCTCCTGGCGCATGATGATTCCGCCTCGGGCAGTTGGGAGACGAATCCCGCTGCCAGGTTCCTGGATGCGCTAGCAACGGCTAGGAGAATGTCGTACGGACGAGCGAAGGCCTTGCTGGGCCGGCTCCTCTCCGGCGGCAATGCCCCCGTCGAGCCTTGGAGGCTGTTGGAGGATTTGCGCGCTCGTGGCCACGTGGAGCTCGAGAGGTCGGGCGCCGCCCCGAGCTACGTCCATGCGGCGCCCCCAGCCTTGTATGAATTGCCTATCAGGATCGGCCGTTCGAGGCTGTATGGCCTCGCCGGGACGATTGCGTTCGCCCAGTGGCGTACCCTCGGCGCGCTATCCCTCGGATGCAAGAGGCTCGTACAGTTCAGCCGTAGCAAGGGCGATCCCACGCATGCGGCTTATCTCCCGGTGCTCAGGTTGCAGGCGTTCTTCACGGCGGACGAGCTGCGCATGCGCGCTGCCCAGACGGGCATTGCCGTGCTCCCACCCATGGCGCTACGTATGGCTAGATGGTCGGTGGGGATGCGGGATGTACGCTCTGGGCTGATGGCGAACTCCAGCCCCCTGCCTCCGCGGGACGAAGCAGCCGGCATCAGGGTGTTCGACGCCGAGGTGGGGCGTTTCAAGTACTGGCGTGGAGGCTTCCAACGGCCGGAAGGGCAGCAATTACTCTTGTACGAGTACGAGGACCCGAAGGTGCCTGGTTCGAGGGGCTACGTACTTGCGCACAGGCAAGGTTTCTCGAGGGTGCACGACCTCCGTTGGGCCAGATGGCTGGCGGTGGTGGGATCGGCCGCTGCCCCGAGCCAGGGATGGCGGGAAATCGTGCCGGCCTCGAAGGGCAGGTCGGGCTGGGATGTGTGGGTGCCTGCCAGTTTGCGGTTCCCAGCCGTCATCGAAAGGGCGCTCGTGCTTTGTAAGGGGTGTCCGCCGGACGAACGCCAGATGGACGCAGGCCGGGAGGACGGAGGAAGGCTGGACCTGATCTTCGCGCGCTCCCGCCATGCCCCTGGGATAAGGGTCGATGCATCGACCTTCGCCGGGATGGCGACGGGCAGGTGGTTGGTATACGAGGGGGTTCCGGATGACGTCTTGAGGGTCGTCCGGGGAAGGTTCAAGGAAACGTGGTAAGGCGATAACGGATGGACAATCCAATCCAGGCATACGAGAAGCTGCAAGCCGCCGTGAGGCGCTACGTCAAGAGCGCCTTCAAGACGAACTCGCCGACGTTCGAGGATGAACGGGGGGCCTTGCTGGAGACCAACGGCGTCCTTTTCCAGGACGCGTATGTAGAGCCGGTCCCCTCTTACGCACACGGCAAGAAGCTGCAGGAGCTCGAGGGAGGAGACATCCCTGGAATCGGAAAGGGCCTGGGACCCTTCAAGGAGATCGTCGGTGCCGGACTCTTCGACGGCCCGTACCCGCTGTTCGTCCACCAGCAGGAGATGTTGCGGACGGCATTGGCGCGGTCCGGGGAAGGGGGGCGGCATTGCGTGGTGGTAACCGGTACAGGTTCGGGAAAGACGGAGTCGTTCCTATTGCCTGTCTTAGCGGGGATCATCAGGGAGGCAGCAGCGGAGTGGAGTGCCGTGCCGCCGCGCGCGTGCGATTGGCCCTCAAGTGGCAAGTGGGCGCTGGATAGGTGCGTCGCACGGGGTGAATCCCGGCCTGCAGCCGTGCGTGCATTGGTCCTGTATCCGATGAATGCCCTCGTAGAAGACCAGATGTCTCGGTTGCGCAAGGCACTCGATTCGGACGCCGTGCATGCGGCGCTCGATGCGACCTTGGGCGGGAACCGAATCAGGTTCGGCCGCTACAACGGCAAGACGCCGGTCGCGGGCCACCCGGTTGGCGGAGGCAGCGCCGGGAAGAAGAAGGAATGCGAGGAGGCTATCGCCAAGGCAATCAAGGAATACGAGGCCATCCGTGCCGAGCTCCGATCGGCCCGGGAAGACGGAGAGCGCGAGCGCCTTCTGGAAGCGAGTCGCTTCATGCCGCGGATGTCCATGGATGCCGCGGAGATGTTCCATAGATGGGAGATGCAGCGCAACCCACCGGACATCTTGGTGACGAACGTGAGCATGCTCTCGATCATGCTGATGCGACATCGCCACCCAGACCTCGCCGGGGATAGCGCGGACGAGGACATTTTCGATAAGACGCGCGAATGGCTCAGGGAGAGCGAAGGTCACGTCTTCCAGCTCGTGGTGGACGAATTGCACCTATACCGCGAGTCCGCTGGAACGGAAGTTGCGTACCTGTTGCGCTTGCTGCTCGATCGCCTTGGACTCTCCCCTGATAGCAAGCAACTAAGGATACTGGCTTCCAGCGCCTCGCTCGAGGGCAAGGAGGCCTACCGGTTCTTGGGCCAGTTTTTCGGCCTCGGAGGGAAAGCGAAAGATTCGTTCAGGATCATCACCGGGGAGAAGCTCCACCTGCCCGGAGACGATCCCTCTTTTCAACCCGAGGTGGCAGCGGCGCTCGCCCAGTTAACCCGGTGCAGCGTGGGCGACGACGCGCGTGCACGGGCGCTGGAGGTCTATGGGATGCTCGGGAAGGATGCGTGGCCATCGTTCCTCATGGCCGCCTTCGCCGAAGAGGGGCGGTTGGTGGCGAGGCCCCTCACAAGGCTCGGGGATGTGTGGTTCGGCTGTCTGCCGCGGGAGGATCGAAAAGCCGCGCTGGAGGGCTTGTTCCTGATGGTGGCGGCAGTCTTGCGCGAGTACAGCGGTGATTCTCCCCAACGGTTGCCACGGTTCAGGTTCCACTGGATGGCGCGCAACATCGACGGAATTTGGGCGACGATCCGTCCCAGCCGGCCTGATGACCCCAAGCGCCTGGTCGGTCGGCTGTCCCCGGAGCCACAGCTTGGGACGTCTGACCGAGACGATGCTGGACCGCTGCTCGAGGTGCTCTATTGCGAATGCTGTGGGACGCAGCTTTTGTCGGGCAGGAAGACGCGGGTACAGGTCGAGTACGCGGGCGCCGCGATCCCCGGCGTCCCGGGTAGTGGCGCGTCGCCTTGCCCGAAGTTCGAGCTCACGGCCTTGCCATACGACCTAGACGGCGTGGACGGACAAGGGCGGGATGCGCGGACGGACCAGCAAACATACGACGCGCGAGGCGTCGTGTGGATGGGGCGAGAGGGTGCCGGTCTTGATGGCCGGTGGAACCAAGGTTCGATCGAGAAGCGTGCTGAAATAGGACAGCGTGGCCGCCCCGTCGTGGCGCAGGAGGCTGAATGGATGCCCGCGAGGATCCATCCCGGTACCGGGGTAGTGAGCGTCTATCCTTCGGCCGGGATGGAGGACGAAAAGGATGGGATCCGCTGCAGCTGGTTCCATGTGAACGGAGACGGATCCGGGATCTTGGCGATGCCGCAGCGATGCCCGAACTGCGGCATTGATTACAGCGAGCGCAAGGGGGGGCGTCCTTCGCCGATCCGAGCATTCGCCACTGGCTTGGCCAAGGTGTCCCACTTGCTGGCGACGGAGCTAATTGCGCGGTTGCCCGAGTCTGGGAAGAAGTTGGTCGCTTTCTCCGATAGCCGCGAGGCGGCAGCTCGCTTGGCCATGGATGTGGAGAGCGAGCACTGGGCACATCTTTTGCGGTCCATGCTCCAGCGGGAGCTGCTGGAGCGGTCGATACCCCGAGGCGAACTCAACAAGGCAAGGATCTGGGAACTCCTGGATGCAGGGGACGTGGAAGGGGCAGTGCTCCTTATCGATGAAGTTGAGGATGATGGCGAGCGGAATGAACTGAACGTCTTCCTTGGTGAGGCAAGGCGGCAAATGCGGCATGGCCCCTCGGAGGAGTTCTTGGCCAAACTTGCACGGATCCGGGCCGCGAAACCTGGTTGGGTGAAGCTTGACCGGCTATTCGGAAGGCCCGATCCAGATGGCGTGTTACCGCCCATCTGGGCAGGATTCGTTTCCCTAGGGACCAATCCGGCAGGTCCGGGCTATCAAGACAAGCTCTTGGGTGACAAAGAGGCTCCCCGCGATTGGACCAGGGTACTGGAGGGCTGGGGGAGAACGGTACCGTCGCTTGGGCGGAATCAGGAGCAGATTGACGACGCCGCACTGCTGAACGCACGGCTGCGGCAAAAGGCCTGGCGGGCACTGTCAGGGCGGTTGCTTTACGACCTTGAGGCGCGCGGGCTCGGTCATCTGGGCCTTGGGCCAGGACATTTCGGAACAGGGGGCGACGATCGGAATGCACTTAGGGAAGCCTGCGACGGAGTCCTCCGGATACTGACTGAGCAGAATCAGATCGACCCGTACCCATGGAACGGGAGTGCGGACCCGTGGGCCGACGATGATCCGAAGCCGGGCGCAAGAGGGGTTGCGAAGAAGCGGGTCAGGGGGTATCTCGAAGAGGTCGCGAAACGCAATGCAATGTCCTTCGAGGAGTTGCGGAACCACGTACGCGATGCGTTCATGCGCGCGGGGCACCCCTGGGGCGTCGTGCGTCTGGGTGGCGCGTCAGCATTCGTCGTCCAGCCAGAAGCCCGCTGTTGGTCCTGCGACGGGTGTGGCCAGATCCATTGGCATAAAAGCGGTGGCGTGTGCACCCGCTGCATGGGGCCCCTGACCGCGGAACCCAATGGCCCGACTTCCCGCGAACTCCGGGAAGGGCACTACTACGGAGAGGAAGGCGATGCCCCCCGCAAATACCGCCTGCATGCGGAGGAGCTTACGGGACAGAGCCAAGACCAAGCGCAGAGGCAAAGGCACTTCAGGGGAATATTCCTGAAGGGTGAGATGCTTTCAGATATCGGGCAAAGGGAGGCGATCAGGCGGGTCGACGAGATCGACTTCCTTTCGGTCACCACCACCATGGAGGTCGGCGTCGATATAGGGTCGTTGCAGGCTGTCTTCCAAGCGAACATGCCGCCGGAGAGATTCAATTACCAGCAGAGATCGGGCCGTGCCGGCCGTGCGGGGCAGCCCTTCTCCGTGGTCCTGACGTATTCGCGCGGCCAAACCCATGACCGCTTGCACTTCGACCATCCGGGGGAGATGACGGGCGGGATCCCTCCGCAGCCAACGCTCGCCATGGGGGCCGGGCAGCAGGTTCTCGCGGACCGGGTCATGGCCAAGGAGCTGCTGCGGAGGTTCTTCAAGCGGCGTACGACTTGGGAGGAAACGCAGGGGACACCCGATACCCACGGCGAGATGGGCCTTGTGCCAACACATCCCGATGCCCTGCAGGCGGACGTTGCAGGCTGGATATCCAAGAATCGTCAGGAGGTGGTGTGCATCTCCAGAGTCATCGCCGCGGGCACTTCCATCGAGCCTGAAGCCCTAGAGGCGGTAGCCGCCAGCCTGCCGGACAGGATTGCCGGCGCCTGCCGCGCCAGGGAACTGACGAGCGCGACGTTGGCGGGGCGCTTGGCCGAAGCAGGGATCCTGCCAATGTTCGGGATGCCCACCTCGGTAAAGCAGTTGTACTTCTACTTTCCGAGGGCGGCGGAGGAGGGATGGACCCTCGACCGCCAGGCGGACCAAGCACTGGCCGATTTCGCGCCTGGTTCCCGCCGCACGTGGGACAAGCGGATGCTTACCCCTGCCGGATTGATCGGTGCTCCGATGCGCCGGGGGAAAGGAAAGTGGGTCGTGACGAAGCCCCCGGTGCAAGCCGCGTACGCCTATACCCATTGCACGGCATGCGGGTCGATGGGCGAGGCCCCGTTGGGCGACTGGAGATCGGAGGCCTTCGCGCCCGAGGACGACGTGGCATGTCCGAACTGCGGTGCAAGTGCATTCCGGTTTGCGGCTTTCGTGCCCAATGCGTATGTGACCGATCTCAGGTACCACGATCCACGCGATCCATCGTTTGCGTGGGAAGCGGAGGTTGGCCGCACCATCATCGCCGCCCCGTCGAAGCCCATCCAATCCGGAAGTATGGGAAGGGTGGAGCTCCATTTATTCGCGGGGCGAGTCGTTCGGCTGAATACCAATGGGCGGAAGCTCTTCAGATTCCGCGAGGATTGGGTCCCGTCGCAAAACGGGGGGGCATCGCTGTCACAGGCCGATGGGGACAACGTCGTCCTTGTCGCTTCCGAGAAGGCGGATGGAGCCAGGTACACCGTTGCGTTGTGTTCGCCGAAGACCACTGATGTGTTGGCCGTCCGTGCATATTGCGGTGGTGGCCTGGAATTCTTCAGCTGGGATTCGCGGCACCGCAGGGCGCGCACCCGCGCGGCTTGGTACTCCGCGGCTACCATCCTCCAGCGCATCATCGCGTTGCGCCTTGACGTCGACTCCATGGATATCGAGATCGCTTCGGTGCATGGGCTTGCGGACGAAAGCGGTCGTTGTGGGGCGGGTGAGCTTTACCTGGCCGATGCCCACGCGAACGGAGCGGGCATAGTGGGGTGGGCCAATAGGAACTGGCAGGGCGTGTTGCGGGAATGTCTCGATGAATACGGCATTTTCGGCCGGCTCCTGTCGGAGGAGCGGGTGGCGTTCCAGAATGGTCAACATTGGCGGACTCCGGATCGCCTGCTCAAGGGTTTCAGGAACCGGCACATCCATCCACTGCTGGACTGCATGCTTGGCCTAGACCTCCTGCGATGCCTCGACGACCCGGCTTATGTGCCGGGGGGCGATGCCGCCTTCGTGGAGGAGGCGATGCGCCTCGCGGCGGCATACTGCAGGGCGTTCCCGGGAGGGAGAGCCGTTTGCTCTGGCGAAGTGGCTGGATGGGTCGAAAGTGGCGAACTGTTCGGCATCGTCCATCCATTGTGGTCCGTCACCGTCGGCACAGCGAACCGTGTTGGGGCACTCCATGCCCTGGCCGCGGAGCATGGATGCGGACGGGTGAGGTTCGTGGATACGTTCAACCTGGCACGGCGTATGGCGTGGGTTCGTTCCCGTATCCTCGCTGGGGACGAGTTCCCGGCGGTGGCCGTGGAATCCAGCGTGCCGGGTAACTCCGACGGGGAAGGTCTGGATGCACCAGCGGTGCGTGCATTGGACGTTGGAACCACGTTCCGTTGGCGGGGGCTGGATTGGAGACGGATCGAGGAGCGGCCGTTGAGCGAGGTCATGGGCCAGAGCGCGGCTTGGCTTGCGGAGGCTGCCGTGGCGGGTGGTCTATGCAGGGTGCAAGTCCAGGTCGCGGGGAGCATCAAGCGCTTCAAGCGCATCGGCATAGATGAAGACATGCAGGATGTGGCGGGGGCACAGGCGTGTGGGCTCGTGGTGCTCGCAAAGCGCGTGTAGGAGCAACGGATGGCAAGGATATTCGGGAGGCTGCCGGAGAACGCGGCCGAGAGAAAGGTCGTTCTGGCATTGAAGGAACAGCTGCCGGCGGGCTGGGTGGTGGTCCCTGGTGTCCGGTGGGCGAGGCAGTCCGGGGGGCGCTTGTGCGACGGCGAGGCCGACGTGGTCGTGCTTGCGCCTGCGCTGGGGATGTTGGTGGTCGAGGTGAAAGGTTCGCGCGAGTTCCGCGTGACGCGGGATGGTTGGGAACGGCTTGATCCATCCGGCGCATGGACCGCCCTCGACCGTACCCCGGTGGAGCAGGCCATGTCGAACGCGCATGAGTTGAAGAGGATCGTATGCGATGCCTTGCGCATTGGCCCAGCGTTCCCTGGCCTCCATGGATGGCTCGTCGTGTACCCCAATGGCCATGCGAGTTCGGTCCCTGCACTCTTCGACCACAGGACCCTGGCCACCCGCTCGGACATGCGCAATTTGTTCGCCCGGGTTAGGGACGCGCTGCTGGCGCGCGGCTCCGCGGAATTGGGTGCTAGGTTTTCCGAAGCAGTCGCGGAGAAGGTGGAGACGATCCTGACGAGCTCCGATTTCCGGGTGCTGCCAGCGGACGGCGAGGAGGAGGTTGGTTCAGACAAGGATGCAATCGAGGTGCTCACCGGACAGCAGTTCGCGGCATTGCGCGGGCTATTCGGGTTCCCGTCGGTCGCGGTGGCCGGACCGGCTGGGTCGGGCAAGACCCTGCTGGCCCTCCAGCGGATGGAGGCGGAGCTACAGGCTGGCCGAAGGGCTTTGTACGCGTGCTACAACAAGCGGCTAGCCGAGGTCTTGCGGCTAAAGAGCCCCGGGCTTGCCTCGAAAATCCATAGCGTGGACAGCTTGTTCGGAAGGACCTGTCCGTGGTTGGCAAGAAAAGGCGATGACGATGTTTTCCACAGGCGGGAGCTGCCCAACGCGGTGTTCGACGTGGTTTCAGGCTGGGCGGAAGGAGATAAATTCGATGCCGTGATCGTCGACGAGGCCCAGGATCTCAGCGACTCGCAGGTCATCGCATTGAATGCTTTCGTGAAGCAGGGCGGGAGCTGGTCGGTTTTCATCGACCAGCGCCAGGACTTGTACGGGAAGAGATTGGACGAGGCGTTGATGACGGATGTTCTGTTCAGGCTCGCCCACAACTGCAGGAACACCACCTGCATCAACGACAAGACGAATCGGCTGCTGGGGACAGCCATAGACTCCATGCCGGGAATGCCGCGAGGGGTGCCCGTGTTGGTGGAGTCCATGAAACGCACGCAGATGGCGAATCGGGCCTTCCAGCTGGCCAGGGAATGGGGGGCGGGAGGAGCCAACACCGTGGCGATCCTTAGCCCCTACGTCTTGGCGAAATCGGCCATGGCAGACGTCCCCCGTGGCCATGGGATATCGCTAACGACTGATTTGAACGGTCTCCATGCCTCCGGCACCGCCTACTTTTCCACGATTAAGTCCTTCAAGGGCATAGAGGCGGACTGCGTCATTCTGGTGGATGCGGACCATCCCGATCATGGGAATCCAGCGTTTACGCGCGAGGACCTCTATGTTGCATGTACCCGTGCCAAGACGCGGTTGGCGATCCTGACACAGGAAGGCATGGCCGCCGGCTACTACGAGGGATGAGTAAGGGCGTGGGGATCTGTGCCTTCGGCCGTCCATCCGTGGTTGCATGGTGGCGGCACATGCCTGGCCTCAGGGGCGATCTGCTCGGGGGGCGCCTGGCCCCCTGAGTGTGTCACCGCTTGAGGATCCTGGAGAGGTGGGCTCCGACGGCGCGTGCCAACCCAACGGGGACAGCGTTGCCTATCTGCGTGTACTTCGGGGCTTCGCGTTCGAAAATGCCCTGGCGGGGATTGCCGGCACGCTTGATCCCGCCGGTCGTGCGCTTGCCTGCGAACTGGTACCAGTCTGGGAACATCTGCAAGCGGGCCCATTCGCGTACGGTGAGTGTCCTGGGTTGCTCGAAATGGACGTAGTCGTCGGGCAGCGAGGTGGCCGTGATGGTGGGGCCTGCAGGGCCCCATCGGGGTGGGAGGAGCCGCTGGGCGAACTTTCTGGTCTTGAATCTCTCCGGCACGATCCCGCCCGTCCTGTGCATCGCCTCGAACTTGGCAATGACCGCGGGGCTGTGCTTGCTGTACTGGTGCTCGGTGACTGGCGCGCCCTCCCCGAGCGGCCTGCCTCCAGTGGATGGCATGCGGAAGTACTTCTGGATCGGGGTCCATGCCGGCAGGGGATACGAGGCCGTCACCCCGCCGTTCACATGGTCGGGGTCCACTAAGTCGCCTAGCACGTCTATCAAGTCTGGAGCCAATCCCGGCGAGGGATGGGGAAGGTAGCCACGCGCCACGGCCTCCTCGTCGGCCCCCTCCCTCAAGAGCCCGTTCCCCACGTCGTTGCGTATCCCCACGAGGAGGATCCGCGGCCGGTTTTGGGGGACGCCGTAATCCTTCGCGAATACAAGCTGGGCAGCAACCGTGTATCCTGGGATGGCCCGGTAGGTCCCAAGTACGTCGCGCCAAATCTCACCCTTGACGCCGGTGGAGGTCCAACGGCTATTCAGGAGCCCACGGACGTTTTCGAAGAGGAAGGCACGTGGCCGGAGGCGGTGGATGATGGCCGCCATGTCTTGGTAGAGGTGGTTGGACGATAGTTGCTCCCTCTCCACCGAATAGGAGCGCCTATGGCCGATGCCGGAGAAGCCCTGGCATGGGGGGCCGCCAACTACTAGGTCCAGTTCCCCGTGTTCGATGCCAAAGGTGTCTCTTAGGCGTTTCCCCAGGGCGGGAAGGTACTTCTTGTCGAGCACCATGCCCTTTACGTCGGACGAGTGGAAGCCCGGCTCGGCGAGCCATTCATGCCGGTCGACCCTGTTCAGGATGTAGGTTCCGCGCGCGTCGTCGTTCAGTTCGTTCACGAACACCGGCACGAAGCCTGCTTGTTCAAGACCAAGGGAGAGACCGCCGCATCCGGCGAAAAGATCGACGAACTTAAGATCCTTCTTGCCCAAACATTACTCCACTGGACCTGTAGGCCAATCCCAATCGGGATGGCCCGCTCTCATTCCCCAACGCGGATTCGGTCCACGAGTCGGGACAAAATCCGCTCCCGCTTGGCTGGTCGTGCGAGCTCGCACTCCCAGACCCGATACACCCGCCACCCGGCCCTCCTCAATGCCTGGTGGTTGCGCTTGTCCCGCAATCGATTAGCTTCAATCTTCGTGGCCCAGAAGCCGCTGTTGGTGCCGGGGATTCGACCATTCTGGCAACGATGGCCATGCCAGAAGCATCCTTCCACGAAAACCACTACCCCATACTTTGGCAGAACGAGGTCCGGTCGTCCAGGTAGGTCCCTTGCATGGAGCCGGTACCGAAGTCCGGACGCATGCAGGAACGATCGGACCAGCAGTTCTGGCTTGGTGTCCTTGCTCCTGATGCGCGACATCCGTTCGCTTCGTTCCGATGGGCTAAGGGTGTCTGTCACGTTCGGGGATTCGTTCGGGATGCCTGAAGTCGGGGGCTGTGCGAGACCCTCACCGGGGGGACATTCTAGGAGGCTTTCTGGTGGGCCCGCTCACTGTCCGGGGAGGGGCAAGCAAGGGAGGTTGCGCCTCGGGCAGGCAGGTCTGAGAACATTCGGCGCAAGCTGTGAGCTTGAGGAGCGATGCCAGCTGCACGGACAACGTCCTAGCACCACTCGGTTGGTGCCCGGTTGCCTATGTCGTAGGCAATCCACGATTGGCACGCCCCAGGCCCGTAAACGTGTGCGGCGATTAACTGGCTGCTGCCAGGCGAAACCACGGCGCACCTCGGAAGTTCGGTCTGCTCCCTTGCGCTACCTTGCCCGCCTCGTCCAGCCGGCGGCTCTGCTCCTCGCTCAGCCACTGGAGGGGCTCCAGCACCCTCGCTGCCTCGATCGATGGAGAGGCGGCCAGATCCTTTGGCGAGTGGACGCCCCCAGATCCACTTCCCGGCAAACCGCCGCAGGTTAGCCTGCAGTTCCTCGATCTCCCTGCTAGGAGCCCCGCGGAAGTGGACTGGGCCGGAGTATGTGCCTGGGGTGAGGTGATCTGAACCAGGCGTCCGGGGAGCTCCCGGGGGAGGGGCAGGGGCCGCCTGGAGGGGGGCTGGCGCAGAGACGGCTACCGGGGGAGACGTGGACGACCAGAAGTGGGGGCTCGGCGGCAGGCCGAAAGCGGACCTGGTCGGGGCTGGTCCCAACACTTTCCCCTTGCACACGAGGCCTGGGCTTTACGAGGCGGGCTGGTTGGGCGGCAGCTTTGGAGCACACGCTGGCAGGAAAACGCAAAGGACGGGCACGGCGGCAACAAGCTCCTGCGGGGCTGCCGCAAGGAGGACCTGGAGTTCTCGATCCTGCAGCGCGTCGGACCGGATATGCCCGCGGCCGAGGTGATCGAGATCGAGGGCCACTGGAAGCAGCGCTTGCATACCCGCGCGCCGTACGGCTTGAACGACAACTGATCCTTGCTGCCTGCGGCAGCGCGGCTTCGGGGCGGGTATCCTGAGCCGCCTTTCAGAACACGCGGTGCCGCCATGGCCAAGGCCATCAACCCCCTCCAGGAACAGCTGCTCAAGGCCGGGCTGGTCAAGGAGTCCAAGGTGGCGCTGGTGGCGCGCGAGCAGGCCAAGGCGCGCAATGCTAAGGGCGGGGCGGCCGGTCCCAGCGAGATCGAGCTGGAGGCGCAGCGGGCGCGGGCCGAGAAGGCCGAGCGCGACCGGGCGCTGGAGGCCGAGCGCAAGCTGCAGGCGCAGCAGAAGGAAATGCTGGCGCAGGCGCGGCAGATCATCCGCGAGCGCAAGGTGCCGCGCAGCGGCGAGTCGGAGTACCGCTTCACCGCCGA
>Ga0065721_10051169_pt1 | contig 15974 bp, 13 predicted proteins | sample Mesricmetagenome_FD_59108 | JGI IMG/M metagenome (GOLD analysis project Ga0065721, IMG submission 59108) | Mesophilic microbial community from rice straw/compost enrichment Sample: eDNA_1 v2 (version 2) | ecosystem: Engineered > Solid waste > Grass > Composting > Bioreactor | place: USA: Davis... | reverse complement strand
CGCCGGCGGCTCCGCGGCGGCCGCGACGGAATGGGAAGAGTTCTGACCCTAGGGCAGGTCGAAGGAGAGCGCCGCGCGCAGATGCTCGCGCGTGGCGCGCTCGAAAGCTTCTGGCCACTCCGCTCCAAGGCGCGCGGCCAGGGGTCGTGCGCGGGTCAGGAACAGTCGCGCGATCGCCAGATTGGCGTCGATCAGCCCATGGCGTTCGGCCCCCGGCGAGGGTAGCGCCTCCAGCAGGGCCCGCTGCTCTGACGTCAGGAACGGGTTGACCCGCTTGGCCCCACGGGCGGCTGGCGCAAGGCCGGCTTCTTCGACCATCAGATCGACCGTCATCTTGCGCAGGAGCTCGACGCCCTGCTGCATGACCAGCCACTCTTCGCGGCCGACGGCGACGGGTGAGAGCCCGAGCACGCGCAGGAACTCGGTCACCAGGGCCGTGACCCGCTTGGCCGCCCCGGGGTCGGCGCCCGGCGGGCGGGGCGGTGGACCCTCGGCGTCGCCCAGCAGATGCCTCAAGCCCGCACCGTCCTGTCGCTGCAGCTCTTCGGGCGTCAGGAAGGCCAGGTCGAAGCGGCGCCAGTCCTCGGTGATCGCCGTCAGCACCCGGCCGTGCAGGACTTGCGAGAAGACGAGCTTCGGCAGGTCCGTGCGCGAGGCGTTGAAATCGGCGACGCACGGGGCGATGTCCTGAGCCTCCGCCGTGACGGTCAGGTCAACATCGCTCCATGCGTCCCCTGCGCCACGGCCGAAACTGCCTGAGAGCCAGACGGATCGGACCCGCGGGTCGCGGCCGAGCGCGGCCAGGAGTTGGTCGATCAACGCCTTGTGGTCCGGACCCATCCACGTCCCCGCGGCCTCCAGGCGGGGTCATCGCCGCCGCCTGGATCAGCCTAGCTCAGATCTGGCGGGTGCGCCCTTCCCAATAGGGAGCGCGGACCTTGTTCCGCTGGATCTTGCCAGCTTCGGAGCGGGGCAGGTCGGTCACGAAGTCCAGGCTGCGTGGCACCTTGAAGGAGGGCAGCGATTTGCGACCGAACTCCAGGATCTCCTGGGCCAACTCTTCGGACGGCTCGTAGCCGGGCTTCAGCAGGATTACGGCCTTGACCTGTTCGCCCCACTCGTCGTGCGGCACGCCGACGGTCGCGCTGTCGGCCACGGCCTCATGCTTGATGAGCTCGTTGTCGACTTCCTGCGGATAGATGTTCACCCCGCCGGAGATGATCGTCTCCGCGTTGCGGCCGGTAAGGAACAGGTAGTCGTCCTCGTCGAAATAGCCGACGTCGCCCATGGTGAAGAAGTCGCCGACCCGGTTGGCCTGGGTCTTGGCCTCGTCCTTGTAGTAGGTGAAGCCGCCGCCGGGCGGGAGCTGGTGATAGATGCCGCCGGGCACGCCGGGGGGGAGGTCGTTGCCTTCCTCGTCGAGGATGCGCACCTGCAGCAGGGCCGGCCGCTTGCCGACGCTGCCCGGCTTCTTGAGCCACTCCTCGGACGAGATGGTGAAGCCCGCCCCGCCTTCGGAGCCGGCGTAGTATTCCGAGAGGATCGGGCCGAACCATTCGATCATGGCGTACTTGACCTCCGGCGGGCAGGGCGCCGCGCCGTGGACGATGTACTTCACGTGGTCGACCGGATAGCGCGCCTTCACCTCGTCCGGCAGCGCCAGCAGCCGCTGGAACATGATCGGCACCAGGTGCAGGTGGGTGATCTTCTTCTCCGAGATCGTCCGCAGGACGAGCTCCGAATCCCACTTGTCGATGAAATAGAGCGGCACGCCGGCGCCCATGGCCGCGCGGACGTCGAAGGCGAGGGGGGCGGCGTGATAGGCCGGGCCCGCGCAGAGCTGGGCCGAGTTCTCGTCATAGCCCCGTTGTTCGTACATCGCATGCGGCGTCACCACCGCGGTGGGGCGGAAGACGCCCTTCGGCCGGCCGGTGGTGCCGGACGTGTACATCATCTGGTTGCCCAGCACCGGATCGGAGATGTCCGAACCGTCCAGCGGCGCCAGGGTTTCGTCATAGTTCTGGAAGCCGGCGATCTCGCCGCCGACCGCCAGCTTCAGGACGAGGTCGGGGCATTGTTCGGCGGCGGGGCCGACCGCGGCGATCCGGGCCTCGCCCACCAGCACCTTGGCCTCGCAGTCCTTGACGATGTAGGCGATCTCGTCGGCCGTCAGGTGCCAGTTCACCGGGGTGACGCGGATGCCCGAGCGCTGGGTCGCCGCCAGCACCTCGACGAATTCGGCGCGGTTGGAGCAGACCAGGGCCAAGGAGTCGCCCTGCTTCAGGCCGTGTTGACGGAAGAGGCGCGAGAGCTTGTTGGCGGCGGCGTTCACCTCGGCGAAGGTCTTGACCCGTCCATCGGGGTCGATCACCGCGGGGGTGTCGGGCCGCAGGCGGGCCCAGACCGCCGTGGTCATGCCGACGGCGGCCGCCTGGTTCAGGGTGTCTTCCAGGCTCGTGCGCTCTTTCAAATCTTCCATCAAATTCCTCCCGTCGCCGAAGCAAGGCCGCGCGGCGCTCTTTCTATGGTCCGAGACGGCGTTTGGCCGGCTCCCGCGCCGCGAAATATGCGCCGCGGTATGGAGCCGTTTCCGTATCGTCAGCCCCACCATGCCAGGGGAGCGGCGGCGCGACAACGCCCATGGCGATCCGAACAAAGACCGGATGTCGCGGCCTTCGGTTGTATGCGCGCCCGTCGCTGGTTAGGACCAAGGGATGAAGATCCTCGTCGCGACCCCGACCTACAACGGGAACGTCACCGGCAACTACACGCGCTCGATGCTCGAGCTCTTCAGCGTGCTGGGCCAGCAGGCGAGCTGGGAGACGACCAAGGCGGTGCTGATCGTCATCGCCCGCAACTATTTCGCCAGCAAGATCCTCGAGCGGGACTTCAGCCACCTCCTGTTCGTGGACGCCGACGTCGATTTCTCGGCCACCGTCGTCCAGCGGATGCTCGCCTTCGACAAGCCGCTGACGGCGGCCGCCTATCCGCATCGGTCCTTGAACATCCGCGCCTTCCACGCGGCCTCCCGGCGCTACGACAACCCGAACGTGGCCATGACGGCGGCGCTGAGCTTTCCCATCGAACTCGAGGAACCGCGGGTGAGCGATGGGGAATTCCACCGGGCGGTCACCGCGCCCACCGGCCTCATGCTGATCAAGCGCGAGGTGTTCGAGCAGATGCGCGCGGCCTATCCCGACCTCTATGCCGAAGCCGCCGACAGCTTCTACGGCGCCGAAGGCCTGAAGAAGGTGCTGCAGTGCTTCGATCCGCTGCCCAACGCGCATGGGGTGAAGATGGGCGAGGACATCTCCTTCTGCCGCCGTTGGCGCGATCTCGGCGGGGAGATCTGGATCACCTTCGATGAGTCCATCGGCCACACCGGACCCTACACCTTCCGGGCGGCGCCGAACGGCTGAACGGCGGGTGATTCGCTGCGGCGACGACGGTTGTCCACGCGCCGGGCGCCGGACTCGCCTCCTTCGGTGAAGGTTTGACCCGAAACTAGAAACCGCCGCCGCGCACAACCTGCAAATTTGTACGTTGTGTCAAAACAAGTCTGGCGCGAGGCGTTCGGCCGCGCCAGAATGATCCGCATACTCAAAGATGGAAACTTGCGATGAGCGAGTCACGCCCCTCCGCACGGGGTGAGCGGATCCCTGACTCCGAGCCTGCTCGGGTCGATGTCAGCCAGATGCCGCGCGTGCTGCAACGGATCACCGCGCTCTCGCTGAAATATCCGGCCCGAATGGGCCTGGCGGTCGCCTGTTCGATCGGCGCCGCGGCGGCGAGCCTCACCTTGCCGCGTCTGCTGGGCTCGGCCGTCGACCACGCGGGCGCCCTGCTCAAGGCCGGCGCCGGCCAGGCCCAGGAAGCGCAAGGGGCCCTGTGGACGGCGGCCTTGCTGATCATCGCGGCGACGACCATCCGCGGCCTGCTCACCATGATGACCGGCTACCAGGCCGAATATGTCAGCCAGCGCGTCGGCTACGATCTGCGCCTGCAGTATTTCCAGCAGCTGCAGCGCCTTTCCTTCGGCTTTCACGACAGGATCCACTCGGGCGACCTGATCACCCGGGGCATGCTCGACCTGGAGGGGGCGCGGGTCTTCATCCAGGGCGGGGTGATGCAGTTCGTCTCCCTGGCGCTGCTGCTCGGCTTCGCCTCCTACATGATGCTGACCACCGACCTCGCCATGGGTCTGATCGGCCTGGCCTTCGTGCCGGTGGCGGGCTGGGCGCTGGCGCGGATGGGTTTTCTGCTGCGCGTCACCTGGCTGCGGGTGCAGGAGCTGATGGCCGTCCTGACCCTGACCATGGAGGAGAACCTCCAGGGCATTCGGGTGGTGCGCGCCTTCGCCGGCAAGCGCTTTGAGATGGCCAAGTTCGACAAGGCCTCCATCGACGCCCTGAACTATTCCTACAAGCGCATCACCCTGCGCTTCCGCGGCGTGGCGGTGATGACCGTCTCCTTCTACGGCGCCATGGCCCTGCTGCTCTGGTATGGCGGGCACAAGGTGGTGGACGGGACCATGACGGCGGGCAAGCTCACCGAGTTCCTGACCTACATGACCCTGCTGCAGACCCCCATTCGGCAGATCGCGATGATCTTCAACGCCGCGGCGCGGGCGACCTCGTCGGGGGCGCGCCTCTTCGAGGTGCTCGACATGGAGCCGGAGATCGCCGACGCGCCGGGCGCCAAGCCGCTGGCGCCGACCGAGGGGACGCTCAGGTTCGAGCATGTCGACTTCGCCTATGACCGCGGCGGCAAGCAGATCTTGCACGACATCAGCTTCGAGGTCCGCGCCGGCGAGACCTTGGGCGTCGTCGGCCCGCCCGGCAGCGGCAAGTCGACCATCGCCAACCTGATCCCGCGCTTCTACGACGTGACCCGCGGCCGGATCACCATCGACGGCCAGGATATCCGCGACGTGACCCTGGCCTCGCTGCGCGAATATGTCGGCCTGGTGCAGCAGGAGTCGTTCCTGTTCGACGCCTCGATCGGCCACAATGTCGCCTACGCCGATCCGTGGGCGGAGGACGAACGGATCGTCCGCGCGACCAGGACCGCCCAGATCCACGACCACATCGCCGGCCTTCCCGAGGAATACGACACCCGCGTGGGCGAGCGCGGTGTGGCGCTCTCGGGCGGGCAGCGCCAACGGCTCTCGATCGCCCGCGGCGTGGTGCCCGGGCCTGGCGTGATGATCTTCGACGACTCCACCGCAGCCATCGACGCGGTCACCGAGCGGAGGGTGCGCGACGCCCTGGCCGAGGCGACCGCGACCAAGGCGACGATCATCGTCGCGCATCGGCTCTCCTCCCTCATGCACGCAGACCACATCATCGTGTTGGACGAGGGGCGGATCGCCGAACAGGGCACGCACGCCGAGCTGGTCCAGGCCGGCGGCGTCTACGCCGATCTCTATGAACTGCAGACCCGCTCGGACGCCGAGGCGGTGCTGGACGAGGATGCGGCCCTGGCGGCGGTGCGGGCATGAGCGAGCAGGCGCAAGCGCGGAAGCCCCGGGCGTCCCTGGGCTCGTCCGAGGGCGAGGACATCTTCGGGACCTTCGACACCGGCGTCGCGCGGCGGTTCCTCGGGATGATGCGGCCGCACCGGCGATCCTTCTTCCTCGCCGTCATCGCGGTGCTGGTCTCTGCGGCCTCGGTGGTGGCGATCCCGGCCCTGATCGGCCGCGCTGTCGACGCCGCGGTGGCGCGCGACGGCGCACTGCTCGACCGCACCCTGATCGCCTTCGCCGCCCTCGTCGCGGTCTATTCCACAGCCTTCTTCATGGAGCAGTGGCTGTCGGCGCGGCTCGCCCAGCGGGTGATCTTCGACATCCGCCGCAAGATGTTCGACCACTTCCAGGACGTCTCGCTGTCCTTCATGGACAAGACGCACGTCGGCCGGATCATGTCGCGCCTGCAGGGCGACGTGAACGCGCTGCAGGAGTTCCTCGAAAGCTCCACCGGCGCGGTCGGCGATCTCGCCATGCTGGTGGGGATCACCGCCGTGCTGATCAGCATGGATTGGCGGCTCGGCCTGCTGACCCTCACCGTCCTGCCCCTGCTGATCCTGGTCCGCGCCATCTGGCTGCCCTTCTCGAAGAAGAGCTTCCGCGAGGCGCGCGACGCCTCGTCCACCGCCAACTCGGCCCTTGCCGAGAACATCAACGGCGTGCGCACGGTCCAGGAGACCCGCCGCGAGGCGATGAACTTCGAGCTCTATCGCGAGAAGGCGCTGGAGAACTTCAAGGCCCAGGCGGGCGCGGCCTGGATGACCCAGATCATGGTCCCGACGGTGGACGTCCTCACCGGCTTCGCCATGGCCATTGTGGTGGTGGTCGGGGGTAATGCGGTGCTGGGCGGGCGGCTGGAGGTCGGGGTGATGGTCGCCTTCATCTTCTACGTCCAGCGCTTCTTCGACCCGGTCCGCATGCTCTCGATGCAGTACACCATCATGCAGCGCGCCATGGCCGCCGGGCACCGCATCTTCGAGGTGCTCGACGTCGAGGTGACCATCCGCGACAAGCCCGGCGCCGAGCCGCTGAAGGACGCGCCGGCGACCGTGGAATTTAAGAACGTCACGTTCGGCTACGACCCGGCCCGCCCGGTCCTGCACGACATCAGCCTGAAGGTGAACCCGCGCGAGGTGGTGGCGCTGGTCGGGCCCACGGGGTCGGGCAAGACCTCGATCATCGCCCTGACGCACCGCTTCTACGAGGTCGACAAGGGCCAGGTGTTGGTCGGCGGCCACGACGTCCGCGACGTGACGCTGGACTCCCTGGGCAAGACCATCGGCATGGTCCTCCAGGAGCCCTTCCTCTTCACCGGGACCATCGAGGAGAACATCCGCTACAACACCGAGGGGGCGAGCTTCGAGGACGTGGTCGAGGCGGCCAAGGCGGTCAGCGCCCACGACTTCATCATGCGCCTGCCGGACGGCTACCAGACGAAGCTCGGCCAGCGGGGCCGCAACATCTCGATGGGGCAGCGGCAGCTGATCTCCTTCGCCCGCGCCCTGGTCGCCGACCCGCAGATCCTGATCCTCGACGAAGCTACGGCGAACATCGATTCCTTCACCGAGCAGGCGATCCAGAAGGCGCTGAAGGTGCTCTTCGCCGGCCGGACCTGCATCGTCATCGCCCACCGCCTGGCGACGATCCGCGACGCTGACCGGATCATCGTCCTGCAGCAGGGGCGCATCCTGGAGCAGGGTTCGCACGATGAGTTGATGCGCGGCGGCGGCCTCTACGCCCACCTCTACACCTCCGCTCATGCCTCGTTCGACGATCAGGTGGTGGCGGCCACGGGAGACGCCGAGTTCGCCACCCGGACCTGATCGGCAGGTTTCATCAAGCTGACGAGGGGGCTAGGTTCGGCAGGTATAGCTTCGGAGTTTCCATGATCCGCACGATCGCCGCCGCCTCGCTCGCCCTTTCCCTGCTGGCCTCCAGCGCCCTGGCGCAGGATGCGGGGCCCATCGATCCGGCGCGGCTGTCGTCCATCACCCGGGCCCTGGCCTCCGACGAGTTCCAGGGCCGCGCGCCCGGTTCTCCGGGCGAGGCCAAGACCATCGAGTACCTGGTCCGTGAATTCAAAGCCCTGGGACTGGAGCCGGCCGGCGACGCCGGCGCCTACACCCAGGACGTGCCGCTGCTGCGCACCCAGGTGAAGGGCCAGGGGGAGTTCGCCCTCGACCTCAAGGGCAAGGCCCGCAGGCTCGAGCGCAACAAGGACATCTCGGCCACCACCTTGCGGCCGGTGGACAAGGTCGCCATCGCCAAGGCGCCGCTGGTCTTCGTCGGCTACGGCGTCACTGCGCCGGAGCGCGGCTGGGACGACTACAAGGGCGTGGACCTCAAGGGAAAGATCGCCGTCTACCTGATCAACGACCCCGACTTCGAAGCCGCCCCAGGCGAGCCGGTGGCCGGCAAGTTCGGCGGCCAGGCGGCGACCTATTACGCCCGCTGGACCTACAAGTACGAGGAGGCCGCCCGTCGCGGCGCGGTCGGCGCCCTGATCGTGCACGAGACGCCCGGCGCCGGTTACGGCTGGTCGACGGTGGTCGCCTCCAATGGCGAAGGCTTCGACATCGTCCGCGCCGATCCCTCCAAGGACAAGGTGCTGCTGCAGGGCTGGCTGACTGGCGAGGTCTCGCGCGAGCTCTTCGCCGCCTCGGGCCTCGACTTCGACGAGCTGAAGGCCAAGGCCCGCCGCGCGGACTTCCAGCCCATCGCGCTGACCGGCTCGACCTTCTCGGCCGCCTATGACGTGGAGCACGTGCAGGTCGTCAGCCGCAACGTCATCGGCAAGATCACCGGCGCTTCCAAGCCGGACGAGAGCATCATGTTCGCCGCGCACTGGGACGCCTATGGCGTCGGCGCGCCGGACGCCCAGGGCCGCACGGTGCGGCCAGGCGCGCTGGACGACGCGATCGGGGTGGCGGGGACCATGGAGATCGCGCGGGCCTTCAAGGCCGGTCCGCCGCCGGCCCGCACCCTGGTCTTCGCCGCCTGGACGGCCGAGGAGCGGGGCCTGCTCGGCTCGGAATATTACGGGGTCCATCCGACGGTTCCGCTGGAGACCATGGCCGCCAACCTCACCATGGACGTGCTGCAGCCTAACGGCCCGGCCAAGGACGTGGTGCTGATCGGCGCGGGTCAGAACGCCCTGGAGGACATGCTCGCCAAGGCCGCGCGGGCGCAGGGCCGGACCGTCACGCCCGACGCGCGGCCCGAGCGCGCGCTCTTCTACCGCGCCGACCACTTCTCGCTGGCGCGCCGCGGGGTGCCGGTGCTGCTGCTGATGGGGCTGGGCGGCGGCGCGGACCTGGTGAACGGCGGCCGCGAAGCCGGCGACCGCTGGGTGAGCGAGTACACGGCCAAGGCTTATCACACGACCGGCGATGTCTGGTCCGCCGACTGGGACCTGCGCGGGGCGGCCCAGGACGTGGCCCTCTTCTATGAGATCGGCAAGGAGCTCGCCGCCGGCGGCCAGTGGCCGAACTGGCGCGACGGCTCGGAATTCAAGCCGGTCCGCGACGCGAGCGCGGCGAAGCGGAAGTAAGGGCGCTGGCCGACGGGCGCATACGCCCAGCCCCCGCTTCGATCGGAGCAGGACTTTCGTCCCGTCCGCCGCTTGTCCGCCGTCACTATTGCGGAGATCGAACGCCGTTCTACAGTGGTTCGGCTCGCGTGGGCTCCGAAGGTGGGGTGGCGGATGGGACATTGGCGCAAGGCGCTCGGCGCGGCCGTGGCGTTGGTCCTTACCGGCTCGGCCCGCGCCGAGTCCCCTTCCGCCCGTGCTCAGCCCATCATCGACATGCATCGGCATACACCGTGGCCCGGCGACTCCGATGTCGAAGGGCTGGGTTCGATCCGGGCAGAACTACGTCGGCACAGCGTGGTTTCTTCGGCGCTGTTCATCACGGGTCGAGAGGACGTCGCCATCTATCGCAGCGACGATCAAAGTCGCCTGCTGCTCAGCCCGATGTTTCCCTGTCCGGCGCTGACGGCCGAGCGCAAGTGGTGCTTCACCGAAACAAAGGGCCTCATGCCTGACCTCGCCTGGCTGGAAGAGCAACTCGCCGCTGGCGCGCTGACGGGCATAGGGGAACTCGTCTTCAACTATGCCGCCGTTCGTCCAGATGATCCCGCCATGGCCTCTTTTTGGGCGCTCGCGGCCAGGTACGACGTACCGGCCTTCGTCCACAGCGGGCGCGGTCCGACCGCAGGCCAGGGCCCGCGACGACATCCCGGCTGCTGCCTCGATTATCAATCCGAGCTGGGAAACCCGGAGCTGCTGCGTCCCGTGCTGCAGAAGTATCCTGGGCTACGCGTGGTGCTCCAGCACGTCGGCTTCGACTACATGGACGAAACCTTGGCGCTGATGCGCGATTTCCCCAACGTCTATGTCGACATGTCGGTGCTGAACAGCATTGGCCCGCGAGAGCTGCACGACGCCGCGTTGCGCCGGCTCATGGAAGCCGGGTACGGAAATCGGATCGTGCTGGGCTCCGATGATCAGGCCTATGGGCCGATCATCGAGCGGATTGAGAGCGCCAGCTTCCTGACTGCGGAGCAGCGCCGCGCCATTTATTATGACAACGCGGCGCGCTTCCTACGATTGGACGCGAAGACGATTGCGGCCGACTACGGGCGCTAGCCACAACGCGTGGGTCGATGGCGCGCTCACCCTTCCCAGCGCTTGAAGATGACGCTGGCGTTGACGCCGCCGAAGCCGAAGCCGTTGGAGAGGGCGTGGTCGAAGCTCGCCTTGCGGGCCTGCAGCGCCACGAGATCGAGGCCGGCGGCGCCCTCGTCGGGGTTTTCGAGGTTCAGGGTCGGCGGGATCACCTGGTCGCGGAGGGCGAGGACGGTGAAGATCGCCTCCAGCCCGCCGGCCGCGCCCAGCAGGTGGCCGGTCGCCGATTTGGTCGAGCTGATGGCCGGGCCGTTTCCAGTCCCGAACACCGCCTTGATCGCCGCAAGCTCGCCCTTGTCGCCCACCGGGGTGGAGGTGGCGTGGGCGTTCAGGTGGCCGATGGCCGAGGGCTCGAGGCCGGCTTGGGCGAGGGCCATGCGCATGGAGCGGGCGGCCCCTTCGCCGTCCTCCGGGCCGGCCGTGAGATGATAGGCGTCGGCGCTGGTGCCATAGCCGACCAGCTCGGCGATGGGCTTGGCGCCGCGGGCCAGGGCGTGCTCGAGCTCCTCGATCACCAGGATGCCGGCGCCCTCGCCCATGATGAAGCCGTCGCGAGCCGCGTCGAAGGGGCGTGAGGCCTTGGCCGGATCGTCGTTGAAGGCCGAGCCGAGCGCGCGGGCGGCGGCGAAGGAGCCCAGCGCCACGCGGTCGATGGTCGCCTCGGCGCCGCCGCAGAGCGCCACATCGGCTTCCCCGGCGCGGATCATGCGGGCCGCGTCGCCGATCGCCTGGACGCCGGCGGCGCAGGCGGTGACCGGCGCGCCGAGCGGTCCCTTGTAGCCGTAGCGGATCGAGACCCAGCCGGCGGCGAGGTTCGCCAGGAACGAAGGCACGGTGAAGGGCGAGAGGCGCCGCACCCCGCGCTCGTCCGTGGTGCGGACCGCGTCGGCTATGGCCGGGAAGCCGCCGATGCCGGTGGCGATCACCGTGGCGGTGCGATCCTTCTGCGCCGCGGTCTCGGGCCGCCAGCTGGCCTGGGCCACCGCTTCGTCGGACGCGGCCAGGGCGAACTCGATGAAGCGGTCCATCTTCTTCTGGTCCTTGCCGGGGACCGCCGCGTCGACGTCGAAGCCCGCCTCCGGATCGTCTTGCTTGGAAAGCACCATGCCGGCGACCTGCGAGGGCACGTCCGGCGCCAGGTCCTGCGGCAGGCGGCGCAGCCCCGACTGTCCGGCCACCAGCCGCGACCAGGCCGCTTCGGTTCCGGTTCCGAGGGGAGAGACCACGCCCTGGCCGGTGACGACGATCCTACGCATGCGATGACCTTTCAGCTCTTTCCAGTGTTGCGGCCGCTTGTTCGAGATCGAGCAGGGCCGCCCTTGTCGCCTCAGCAGAACCGCGCAGGGCCGCGGCGAGGTCCGCCTGCGCGCTTTCCCACAAGGGGATGTTGGCGGCGATGAGTTCCGCGCCGGCCGGGGTGAGGGTCAGCCGACGGCCGTTGCGGCCGCGGCCGCCGGCGCTGGCGACCAGGCCTTTGGCCTCCAGCAGTTTCAAGTTGCGCAGCAGGGCCGAGGATTCGACGCCCACCTCATCGGCCATCTGTGCGACCGAGCCGGTGCGGCCGGCGGCGATCACACCCAGGAGCACGTACTGGCTGATGTTCAGCCCCATAGGCCTGAGCCGCTGGTTGAACATCCGGGTCACGGCGCGCGCGGCCTTGCGGCTTCGATGGCCGAAGCAGAGCGCGAGCATGTGTCCGGGCGGCTGCATATCAGGTATATACAGGATTTGATTCCGTCGCACAGCCCTGAACCTTGGAAGCGTACGCCGCGTTGCAAGCGGCGAGCGAAGGAAGGCGCCATGCTGAGTTTCACCACCGACGAAGACGCCGGCTATATAGAGATGACCGTCGACGGTGACGTCGAGCAGGCGGAATACGAGGCGGTCGTCCAGGCCATCGAGCGCCTGATCGTCCGGCACGAGCGCATCGACGCGGTGGAGGTCATCCGCCGCCTCGGCGACATGCCCATGGGACTCTGGTGGCGCGACCTGAACTACAGCCTCTCCCGCATGGACCGGTTCGGGCGGTGCGCGGTGGTGAGCGACAGCGGTTGGATCGGGCCGATGGCGCGGTTCTTCGGCGCCTTCATCCGCGCCGAGATCCGCAGCTTCCCCTTGAGCGAGCTGGAGGCGGCCCGCGCCTGGGCGAGGTCGTCGGCCTAGGACCTGGCCCGCAGGCGGACGAGGGCGTCCGGATAGCGCCGGGAGAGCGGCGCCTCGACCGCGCCGAGGCCGACGGCGTAGTCGCCCGAGCCCTCCGGCCGCAGTTCGGTGACGCGACCCGCGTTCACCAGCCAGGATCTGTGGGTGCGCACGAAGCCGTGCTGGGCGAGCTCGGTTTCGATCGCCGCCAGGGGCGAGCGCATCAGCGGCCGGCGGCCGTCGGCGAGCACGAACTCCACATAATTGCCGGCCGAGGTGACGGCGAGGATGTCGGCGACGGCGACGCGGAGCACCTTGGCCCCGTCGCGGATGTCGAAGGTGGCCGGCGGCGAGGGCGCGGCGCTCGATGGCTTCTGCGCCTGCAGGCGCGAGAGGCCCCATAGCGCCGCCATGGCCAGGGCGTAGCCGAAGGCGTCCTTGCGAAGCTCATAGATGAAGCGCTGCGAAAGATCGTAGTCGTAGGGCAGTTCGAGCAGGCGGAAGACCAGGCGCCGCAGCAGGTAGAAGCCGACCACGTGCGCCGTGGTGAAGGCCAGCAGGCCGGCCAGGTGGACCAGCGCGAGGCGCCAGAGCGGACGGCTCTCCAGCGGGGCGATCCGATAGGCGAGATAGCCGATCGGCGTGGCGAGAATGGCGGTGACGGCGCTCGTCGCCTGGGAGACAGCCGGATAGATCCAGCGCACCTCCGGCTGGTCCTGGATCTCGGTGAAGGTGTTCACGGTGTTGAGCGCCACGACGGCGAGGGCGAAGAGCGGCCAGGCGCGCCAGAGCAGGCCGTTCGTCCCGGATTTGTCGCCGGTGGCCGCCGGAGCCTCGCCGCTCGTCCCTGCAGGCGCCCTGCGCGTCACAGCGCCGTTCTCACCGGCCGGACGTGGCGATCAAGGTCGCGAGCATCTTGCCTGTCAGGAGCTCTCCCATGACCTCGCCCGACCGCCGCGCCGATCTCGACTGGATTCGCATCGGCGCCTTCTTCCTGCTGATTCTCTACCACGTGGGCATGTTCTACGTGCCCTGGACCTTCCACGTGAAGTCGCCCCATCCCGTCGCCTGGCTCGAGCCGGTGATGCTGCTGACCAATCCCTGGCGGCTGACACTGCTCTTCCTGGTGTCCGGCGCGGCGACGAGATTCATGGCCGACAAGGCGAGCGCTGGCGGCCTCGCCAGGGCGAGAACGGCGCGGCTGCTTCCGCCCCTGGTCTTCGCCATTCTGGTGATCGTGCCGCCGCAGACCTATTACGAGGTGGTCGAGAAGCTGGGCTATTCGGGATCGATCCTCGACTTCTATGGCAAGTATGTCACCGCCTCGGGTCATTGGCGGGTGGACGGCGCGCCGCTGATCACCCCGACCTACAACCACATGTGGTTCGTGGCCTATCTCTTCGTCTATTCCCTGCTGCTGGCTGCGCTGCTGCCGGTCATCCGGCCGATCCTGCCCGCGGCGGAGCGCGGCATGGAGAAGATGTTCTCGGGCTGGGGCCTGCTGCTGATCCCCATCGCCGTGCTGGCCGGCCTGCGGGTGTTCCTGGCGCCGATCTTTCCCTTCACCCACGCCCTGGTCGACGACTGGTACAATCACGCACTCTCCCTGAGCGCCTTCCTGTTCGGCTTCCTGACCGCTCGGTCGGAGGCGATCCGCGCAGGGTTCGTGCGCCTGCGGTGGCCGGCCCTGGCGCTGGCGCTGGCCGGCTACGTGCTCTTCGCCCGGACCGACCTTCCCCCGGTCGCGGCGCGGATCGCCTATGCGATCGACCAATGGGGCTTCATCGCGGCCATTCTCGGCTTCGGGGCCCTGCACCTGACCAGGGGCGGACCGGTCCTGACCTATCTCACCCTGGGCGTCTTCCCGTTCTACATCGTGCACCAGACCTTCATCGTGGTGGCCGGGCATGAGCTCGCGAGATTGAGCCTGCCGCAGGGCCTCGAGGCGCTGCTTCTGATCGGCGGGACCTTCGCGACCTGCTTCGCCACCTACGAGATCGTGCGACGCTCGAACCTGCTGCGGCCGCTCTTTGGCCTGAAACCGCAAGGGGCGGGCCGTGGCATGCGCGCGGAGATTGCGCACGGCCGGGCTTCGGGACAATGATGCCTCGGCCAGGCCGGACCTGGCGCCTTGGGGAGCATTCTCACGTGACCACCCTTCGCACCCGTTTCGCGCGCGCGGCCCTGATCGTGCTTGCGCCCATGCTGATCGCCGGCTGCGGGATCAACACCATCCCGACCAAGGACGAGCGCGCCAAGGCGGCGTGGGCGGAGGTCCAGAACCAATACCAACGCCGGGCCGATCTCATCCCCAACCTGGTGGAGACGGTGAAGGGCTATGCGGCCCAGGAGCGGCAGGTGCTGACCGAGGTCACCCAGGCGCGGGCGGCGGCGACGCAGGTGCAGGTCGACGCCTCCACCATCACCGATCCCGCGGCCTTCCAGCGCTACGCCCAGGCCCAGGACCAGCTGTCGGGCGTGCTCGGCCGGCTGATGATGATCCAGGAGCGCTATCCGGACCTGAAGTCGAACCAAAACTTCATGGCCCTGCAGAGCCAGCTCGAAGGCACCGAGAACCGCATCGCCATCGCGCGGCGCGACTACAACGCCGCCGTGCAGGACTACAACACCGAGATCCGCACCTTCCCCGGCGCCCTCTGGGCCGGCACGGTGCATCGGTGGGCCAAGCCCATGCAGACCTTCCAGGCCAGCGCCGCGGCCCAGACCGCGCCCAGCGTGAACTTCGGCGCCCCGGCCGCGCCTTCCGTCAACATGCAGACGGCTCCGACGCCAGCCCCGGCTCCGGCGCCTGCGGCGGCCAACAGCCAATGACCCTGCGCGCAGGGCCGCGGGGCGTCCTGACCCTTGCGGCCCTGGTCCTGGCCTTCAGCTTCGGCCTCGCGGCCGCCGCGCCGAAGTTCCCGGCCCTGACCGGGCGGGTGGTGGACGACGCCGACATCCTTTCGCCCCAGGCCGAGGCGGAGCTGACCACCGAACTCGCCGATCTCGAGGCCAAGACCGGCCGCCAACTGGTGGTCGCCACCTTGCCGGACCTGCAGGGGTACGAGATCGAGGACTACGGCTACCAGCTGCTGCGCACCTGGGGCGTCGGCGACAAGGACCGTGACGACGGGGTGATCCTGATCGTGGCGCCGTCCGAGCGGAAGGTCCGCATCGAGGTCGGCTATGGCCTGGAGCCGGTGCTGACCGATGCGCTCTCCAGCCTGATCATCAACCAGCGGATCATCCCGGCCTTCAAGGCTGGGCGGATGGAAGAGGGTGTCGTGGACGGGACCCGCGCCATCGCCCAGCAGCTGGCCCTGCCCGAGGACGAGGCGCGCGCGGCCGCAGCCGCCAGCGCTCAGCGGGCCGAGCAGCGGGAGGGCGGCGGCATTGGGCCCGCGACCATCCTGATCATCTTCATCGTCTTCTGGCTGCTCAGCGGCGTGCTCGGCGGCTTCGGGCGGCGTGGCCGGCGCAGGAGCCTCTGGTGGCTGCCGTTCATCCTGACGAGCGGCGGCGGCGGTGGTGGCGGCCGTTGGGGCGGCGGCGGTTTCGGCGGTGGCGGGTTTGGCGGCGGCGGCTTCAGCGGCGGCGGCGGCTCGGGCGGCGGCGGCGGAG
>Ga0065721_10008102_pt1 | contig 15974 bp, 20 predicted proteins | sample Mesricmetagenome_FD_59108 | JGI IMG/M metagenome (GOLD analysis project Ga0065721, IMG submission 59108) | Mesophilic microbial community from rice straw/compost enrichment Sample: eDNA_1 v2 (version 2) | ecosystem: Engineered > Solid waste > Grass > Composting > Bioreactor | place: USA: Davis... | reverse complement strand
GGGCTGTGACCGATGATCGCCGTTTCAAGCCTTGCAAGACCGTTGTCGTTCTGCCCCACCTTGGTCATCTTCATCTCCATCGCGCCCTTTCGAGGCGCCCCCTTCGACGGACGAAGAAATTGAAGAAAATCGTAAACAAGCCGTTTACCAGAACGAGCCAACTCTTTCTAAAACAAGGCTTCTTGCCATTTTGGCAGCAAGAAGAGCGCAATTGCGTCGTTACGATTTTGGCAATAGCGCCAACTTGGCACTAATTCTCGCCCCCTGCCCAGCCGAGGGTGATCGAGATGCGGCGGTTGCGCGGGTCGAAATGATTTGAGGGCACATAGGGTTCCCGGTCGGCGACCCCCTCGATGCGCGAAAACCGGTTGGAGGCGATACCGCGGTATTCAAGATATTGGCGCGCCGACTTCGGCCGCGCTCGACCGACAGGCGCCAGTTGTTCGTCCCCGCCTTCGCCGACCAGGGTGCAGCGTCGGTGTGGCCGCGAATCATGAGCTGGTTCGGAATCCCGGCAACCAGCTGCGCGATCTGGGCAAAGAGACGCGAGGCATCAGGCGTGAGCTGGTTGGTGCCGAGCACGAACATCGAAAAATCGGCGTCGTCGACAATGTCGATGCGCATCCCTTCGCGCGTCTCGGTGAAGCGGATATTCCGCGCCAGGCGGCGAAGTTCCGCCTTCGCCTCAACCTCGCGCATCAGATCCTTGGCGATCTGCTGAAACTTGGCGCGCTCGTTCTGACGCCCCATGGCCTCGCGCGGGCCGCCCGTCGCATCGCGCGGGATTGTCATCGCCTTGGTGCCCGTCTGCCCCGCCTCGTGCGGATATTTGTCGACATCGACGAGCGACGACCCGCCGAAAAGCCCTGTCGAGCCCGCGGTGTCCTGCTTGGTCTGGACGATCGTTGGCGCAAAATAGTCCGCAAGCGCCTTTCGCTGCTTCTCCGTCGTCGCGCCGAGCAACCACATCAGCAGGAAGAAGGCCATCATTGCAGTGACGAAGTCGGCATAAGCGACTTTCCACGCCCCGCCATGATGCGCGGCGTGACCCGACTCGACCACCTTCTTGACGATGATCGGACGCAGCGGGGTATTTGGGCGCGCGGCCATTAGCGACCGCGCATTCCGTCGAAGACCTCGGCAAAGCTCGGCTGGTTGCTGTGGTCGACCCCCGAGCGTGCGGCCTCGATCACGAGCGGCTGCGGATGGCCGTGGAGCGATGCGATGATGAGCTGTTTCACCGTGTGATAGATTGCAGCATCGCTTTCGATCACCGTGCGCGCGCGGGCCGCAAACGGACCCACCAGGCCATAGGCGAGCAGCACGCCAAGAAAGGTGCCCACGAGCGCCGAACCGATCATCGCCCCCAGAATCTCGGGGGGTTTGTCGATCGAGCCCATCGTCTTGACCACCCCGAGGACCGCCGCGACGATTCCGAGCGCAGGGAGCGCGTCGGCGAGGCTCTGAAGCCCGTCGGCGGGCTTGATTGCGTGGTGGTGGTGGTTCTTCACCGCATTGTCCATCACCTCTTCGACCGCATGAGGGTCGAGCGTGCCGGAGGAGACAACAACCAGGCGCAGCGTGTCGCAGATCAGATGGACGAGCGTCTGGTCCTTGAGCAGCTTGGGATATTGCTGGAAGAGCGGGGAGTTTGCCGGATCTTCGATATGCGGCTCTACCGCGACCGGCCCCTCGGTTCGCATCATCTTCATGAGCGTGGAAACAAGCAGAATGCAGTCGAGATAGTCGGACTTCTTGTAGGTCGGCCCCTTGAAGACCTTGCCGAGCCCGCCGCCAAGTGCCTTGAGGTCGCGGCCCGAATTGCCAATGATCAGCGAGCCGATCGCGGCGCCGCCGATGATCAACATCTCGTGCGGGAGCGCGTGCAGAACGGGTTCCAGATTACCCCCGGTCAGCGCGAAACCCCCGAAGACCAGCAGGATCAGAACGACGATGCCGATGACGGGAAACATGCAGGCTTCACTCCGGTCGGGGTCGGAACCCCAAAAAAACAGGCAGGCGTTTCGATGAGTAACGACAGCGCGCGCGAAAACTTGAGGGCATCAGCCCAAAATATCGAACAAGGTCTGGCGGTTGATCCGCGCAAAGGAGGCCTGGGCCGCCTCGAGCGTCAGATTCGTCGCGTGGAGCTGGGCAATCGCGACCGAGAGGTCGGTATCCTCGATCGTCGAGCGCTCGTCGGCAAGCACGATGTCGCGCGCTGCGAGCCCGTCGCCGATCCGTTCGAGCCGCCCGCCGGCAAGACCGACNGCCGCGCGCTGATCCGCNACATGCGTGATGCTGGCCGCCAGCGTACCGAGCGCGGCGTTGATCGCNCCCATATCCCCCGAAGCGATCGCCGCCGCGGCATCGCGCAGCCCGGTCGAGAGCGGGTTGCCGCCGACAACGAACGCCTCCGCGGCCGAGGGTACCGGCGCGAAGCTGATGTCGGCGTCGAAGCGCACGACCTTCGCTGCGCCCGGGGCAAACAGCGCCTCGCCGTTCGCATCGCGGCTTGCAGCGAGTCCGTCGATCTCGTCGGCAATTCCCGCAAGCTCGGNNGCGACGCTGGCGCGGTCNGCAGAGTTCATCGTCCCGCTCGCGGCCGAGAGGGCGAGTTCACGCGCGCGCACGAGCAGATTGCTGACCGANCCCAGCGCAGCATCGGCCTGCGACACCTGCGCGCTCGCGCTTGCAACATTGGCGGCCCAGGTCGTCGCGCTCGCCTGCGCGATCNCGATCGTGGCGATGCGGCGTGCCGCGACGGGATCGTCCGAGGCGCGCTGNAGGCGCTTGCCACTCGACACCTGGATCTGAAGATCGTTGATCCTGTCGGCAAGTTGCGACTGGCGTGCAATTTCGCGCGTCATGCGATTGCCCGTGGCGTTGATCATGGGAGTCGCCTTTCCTTTAGATCGCGTTGAGCAGGGTTTGCATGGNCTCGCGCGCGACCTGGATCGTGCGTGCCGCGGCTGAATANGCCTGCTGGAAGCGCAGCAGGTCGCCCGCTTCGCGATCGAGATCGATCTCGCTGACGGCCGAGCGAGCGGCGTTTGCAGCATCGGCGCGGGTCGCAGCGGCGGCATCCTGCGCACGCGCCGAGGCCGTTGCCTGTGCCTGCGTGGCCAGGAACCCCGACCATCTGGCCTCGGGGTCGTTCGCTCCCCGCATGGCGCCGAGCGCAAGCATATTACCATTGCTGCCCGCCGCGTCCGCGGCGGCGACCTGATCAGGGGACAGCGCCGTGATGGCGAGGGTCGCGGCCGTGGCGCCGGTGAAGAGCGGCTCGCCGGAATTGCCGTTGGCGTCGATCCCTGCCTGATGCGCGGCGTTGAGCTGCCCCGCAAAATCGACTGCCATCAAGTCGAGTGCGACGCGCTGGTCGGCGACATGATTCGCCGCCTCGCTAAGCCCCGCAAGCGACCCCGTGGCAGTGTCGAGGGTCGCGCCGCCCTCAACGCTGAACGAGAGCCGGCCGTCAGCGCCGGTGGTCACCGCAATCCGGTGCACCTCGCCGCCTCCAACCAAGAGTTCGCCGCTCCCCGAGACGCGCAGCGTCGCCGCGCCGCGGTCGTCGAAACTCACAGAAACCCCGGCGTGGGCCGAGAGGGTGTCGAGCAGCCGGTCGCGTTCGTCGAGCAGGCTCGCCTCACCGGTCGAGCCGGGGCGCGCCTTGCGTAGACCGATATTGATCGCCTCCAGCGCGTCCAGATTGGCATTGAAGGTCTCGACCTCGCTTGCCGCGGCCCCGGCAATGCCGTCTGCCATATTGGAAAGCTGGCCCGCCGCCGTGCGAAAACCCGACGCGATATCGTCGGCGGCCTGCAGGAACTGGCTGCGCAGCGTGCGGTTCGCGGGGTCGGCTGTCAGCTGGTCGGCCGTCGTAAAAAGGCTGGTCAGCCCCGAGGCGATGCCGTTGGTATCATCGCTGAGCGCACTTTCGACCCGGTCCATCCAGGCGAGCCGCGCTGCTGTTCGCTCCGCACCGCCTGAAGAGATTCGCGCATCCTCGATCAGCCAGGCGTCGACCGAGCGACTGATGCCGTTGATGTCGACACCGCCGGGGCGAATGTTCCCTCTGACGAAAGGGGTGTCGCCGCCGGCCACCTGCGCCGCGCGCAATTGCAGCGTGCGCCGCGCATAGCCCGGCGATTGCGCATTGGCGATATTGTCGCCGATCGTCGCNAGCGCGGCCGAATAGGCGCGCAGCCCGCTGGCGCCGATGCCGAGCAGGTCGCTCATTGCACGCNNCCGCCTCGACCGGATGCGCTGCTCGGCGCGACCCGGGCGCGGAACTGCGCCTCGACCATCGAAGCGATTCCGAACTGGCGCATCGACGCGATCGAATCGGCGGTGCGCGCATCGGCCATTTCCCGAAAATTCTCGGTCGCGCTCGACCCGAAGATATCATCTCCAAGCTTCGCCTGGCGCATCGACGCCATCAGCTGGCGGAGAATTACCGCTTCGAAGGCTTCGGCTGCCTTGCGCAGGCCATCCCCGCCGCCACCGGCAAGCTGGGGCGTGGCCGCGGCCGGAACGGCAGATAGCACGGGCTTTGAAATGGAGGTCGTCATCATATGATCACCAGTTCGGCTGTGAGCGCGCCCGCNTGGGACAGCGCTTCGAGAATGGCNACGAGGTCGCCCGGCGGAACGCCCATGCGATTGATCGCATCAACGAGCTCGGCAAGCGAGGCGGTGGGCTTCATCAGGAAGGCGGGGCGGTATTCCTCCGACGCCTGGATGTCGCTCGAGGGCTCGATCGCCGTCTGGCCGCGGCTGAAGGGCGCAGGCTGCACCACCGTCGGCGATTCCTTGATCGACACGGTGAGCTTGCCCTGCGTGACGGCAGCCGTGCCGACGCGGACCGCGCCGTTGATCACGACGGTACCGGTCCGCGCGTTCACAATCACGCGCGCAGGCGGGTCGGCACGCACAACGTCGAGATTCTCGACGAGCGAGACGAGCCGCATGCGGTCGTCNCCGCTGCCGCCGGCGCGGATCGATATGCTCGCGCCGTCGACCATCGTCGCAGCGCCTGGTCCGAGCGCGCCATTGATCGCGTCGGTGACGCGCTTCGCATTGGTTGCGTCGAACTGATGAAGGTTGAAGATCAGCCGGTCGCCATAGGCAAAGCCGGTATCGACCGCGCGCTCGATCGTCGCGCCGTTCGCGATGCGGCCGCTCGAGGGCACGTTGACCGTCAGTTTCGACCCGTCGGACGCGTCGACGCCGAGTCCCCCGATGACGAGGTTGCCCTGTGCCATCGCATAAATCTGTCCGTCGGCACCATAGAGCGGCGCGAGAACGAGCGTCCCGCCGCGCAGGCTCTTTGCCTTGCCGATCGCCGAGACAGTGACGTCGAGCCGTTGACCGGGCTTTGCGAACGCGGGCAGCTCGGCGGTAATCATGACCGCGGCTGCGTTCTTGAGCGCAGGATTGACCCCTGGCGGCAGCGTAAGGCCGAAGCGCGAAACTGCACCCTTCATTCCGAGCGTCGAATAATCGAGGCTGTCGTCGCCCGTGCCCGCAAGCCCGACGACGATGCCGTACCCGGTAAGCTGGTTCGAACGCATGCCCTGGAACTGGCCCATATCCTTGATCCGCGCCGCCGAGGCGGGGGCGGTCAGGCCGAGGCCCGCGACGAGGAGGGCAAGAAGGGCGAGAAGGATGGAACGCTGGGTCACGATATCGGTCCTCGAAAGCGTCAGAAGGGGCTGATGATGGAGAAGAAGCGCTGCAGCCATCCCTGGCGGCTGGCNCGAGCNATCTCACCCTTGCCGACGTACCGGATGTTGGCNTCGGCGACGCGCGTCGAAGCGACCCGNTTATCGGGGCCGATATCGATCGCGCGGATCAGTCCCGAGATCTGGACACGTTCATCACCGCGGTTGAGAGTGAGCAGCTTCTCGCCCTTCACCAGCATCGTGCCATTCGGATAGACTTCGGCTATCGTCACGCTGATCTCGCCAGCAAGCTGGTTCGACTGCGAGGCTTCGCCCTTCCCCTTGAATTGGTTGCTGCCACCCATGCCGATGTCGCTGGGCGAGAAAAGCGAGAGGGGGCCTGTGCTCGGCGGGGTGAGACCAAGGCTGCCCCCGCGCTGCGTCCCAGCCGCATTGCTTTTCGATGCAACGGTGCGCTCGACGAGCTGGATGGTGACAATGTCGCCGACCCGCCCGGCGCGGCCGCCCGAGGTGAGCGCGACATAGCCCCCCTGGAAGATCGCCCCGTTCGGCGGCGGCGNCGCCGCTGGAGCTGGCGCGGTCGCTGCGAAGGCGTCCTCGGGGATCTTGTCCTTGGCGCCTGCACCATGCGGCGCGGCGGNGAGCGCGAGGATCAGCGCGCTAGAGAGNCTGCGTCGCATTTTTCATCATCTCGTCAGTGGCCTGGATCATCTTCGAATTGACCTCATAGGCGCGCTGGGTCTCGATCATGTCGACGAGCTCCTCGACGACGTTGACATTCGATCCCTCGAGCATCCCGCCGCGCAGGAAGCCGCGCCCTTCCTCGCCGGCGGCGCCGACCTGCGGCGCACCCGAGGCGGCGGTCTCGACGAGCAGATTGTCGCCGATCGCCTGCATGCCCGAAGGATTGGCAAAGCGTGCAAGCTCGATACGGCCCAGTTCGACCGCGTCGCCCTGACCCGGCACCATCGCCGAAACGGTACCGTCGGTGCCGACCGAAATTGCGGTTGCATCCTCGGGAACCTGGATCTGCGGGATCAGCGGCTTGCCGTCCGACGTCACGATCGTCCCGTCGGGCGCGCGGTTGAAGTTGCCCGCCCGGGTGTAACCGATACGCCCGTCGGGCATCTGGACCTGAAAGAAGCCCGCGCCGTCGATCGCCATGTCGAGCGCATTTCCGGTCGTGGCGAAGCTGCCCTGCGTGTCGACGCGCGACGTGCCGGCGAGTTCGACGCCCGTGCCGAGGTTGAGGCCCGTTGCATAGCGGTTGTCGGCCGCCGAGGTCGCGCCTGGCTGGGTCATCATCTGATACGACAGGGTTTCGAAATTGGCGCGATCGCGCTTGAAGCCAGTCGTATTCACGTTGGCGAGGTTGTTCGCGATCACCTGCATCCGGAAGCTCTGGGCATCCAGTCCGGTTCGCGCGACATGTAGGGCACCGAAGCTCATTCATTGTCTCCTTAACGGGGAAGCTGCATCAGATTGGCGGTCGCGCTATCCATGTCGCGCGCGTCACTGATCAGCTTGAGCTGTGAATCCCAGCTCTTGCTCGCCTCGATCATCTCGACGAGCGCAGTCGTCGCGGTGACGTTCGAGCCTTCAAGCGAGCCGGTGACGAGCCGTGCTTCGGGATCGTCGGGCAGGATGCCGCCGTTCCGCACGCGAAACAGCCCGTCGAGCCCCTTGACGATGTCCGAGCCTGCGGGGCTCGCGATACGCAGCCGGTCGACCTGCTGCGGATTTTCAGGATCGCCGCCCGCGGGCACGACCCAGACGCGCCCCTCTTCGTCGATCTTGACCGCATCGGCGGCGGGAATCGTGATCGGCCCCTGCGCCCCCTGAACCGGGTGGCCGTCGCCGGTGGTGAGAAGGCCCGACGCCCCGATCATCAGATCGCCGCGCCGCGTATAGCTCTCTTCGCCGTTCGGCGCCTGGACGACCAGCATCGCGTCGCCGCGCAGCGCGACGTCGAGATCGCGCCCGGTTGCCGCGATCGTGCCGGCACGCATGTCGGCGCCGACCACTTCTTCCGACGACACCGCGCGCCCGCCGATCCCGCTGCCCTGCAGCCAGATCGTCTGCGCCTCCGCGATTTCGCCGCGAAAGCCCGGCGTGTTGACGTTGGCAAGATTGTTGGCGATCGCCGTCTGCCGGGCCATGCTGCCCCGCATCGCGGTAAGGCTGGTATAGATGACGCGGTCCATGATCGGGCTCCGGGCAGACGGCTAGATGCCGGTCAATTCATGTTGATGACGGTCTTGGTCAGCGCCGAGGCGCCTTCGATCGCCTTCGCGTTGGCCTGGAAATTGCGCTGCGCGGCGATCAGCATCACCAGCTCCTCGGTGATATCGACGTTCGACCGCTCGATGGCGCCCGAGCGCACCGCGCCCATCGAGCCGCTGCCGGGCGCATCGATCACCGGCTGGCCGCTTTCGCCCGTCGACTGCCAGTGCGCGTCGCCAATGGGACGCAGCCCTTCGGTGGCCGGAAAGGACGCCATTGCGACCTTGCCCAGCGTCTGTTCCGATCCGTCGGCGAAGGTCGCGGTGACGAGGCCGTCGGTCCCAACCGAAACGTTGACCAGCGCGGCATCGGGATTGTCCGGCGATGCCTTCGGAATCACCAGGTCATAGGCAGCGCCGAGGGTGCGGTCGGTAACATTGCCGTCGGCGTCAACCGGCAGCAGCTGCAGCGTCGATCCGATCGTGTCGACGACGCGCCCATCCTCGAGCGGCGTAAAGGCGCCGTTGCGCGAATAGGTGACCGCGTTCGAGGGGGGTGCACCCTTGACGACGAAAAAGCCCTCACCCACGATCGCCATGTCGAGGGTCTTCTCGCTCGTTTCGTACGAGCCCTGCGTGAACTGCTGGGTAATGCCGTTGAGGCGCGTGCCCTGTCCCGCGACCGTCCGGGTCGACTGGTTCGGCGAGGAGGCAAAAATGTCGCCGAACTGGGCAGCGCTGCGCTTGAAACCGATCGAGCCGGCATTGGCGATATTGTTCGAGATGACCGACATTTCGGTCTGGGCGCCCTTGAGGCCCGAAAGCGACGTATAGAATGACATGGTCTTATCCTTCCTGGGTGGATGCGGGGGCCGGCGCGGCCGGGGTATTTGCGCGAATTTCCTCGAGCAGCGCGGTTTGCGCCCGAAGCTGGTCGGAAATCTGCTGAAGCGTCGCATTGGTCTCCGAAATGCCCGCGAGGCTGGAGAATTGCGCCATCTGCGCGACCATCTGCTGGTTATCGACCGGGTTGAACGGGTCCTGCTGCGAAAGCTGCGCGGTCATCAGGCGCAGGAAATCGCTCTGCCCCATCTGCTGCACGCTCGTGGTCGTCGGTGCGGGCGAGCCGCCGGTTATCGCGTTTATTGCCATGATTATTGCCCCAACCGCAGCGTTTCGTTGATCAGGCTCTTTGCGGTGTCGAGGACCTGAACATTGTTCTGATACTGGCGCGAGGTTTCGACCATCTCGACCAGCTCGGCAGCGCTATCGACCGCGGCTTCCCAGACGTTTCCCTCGGCATCGGCAAGCGGATTGTCGGGATCGTGCCGCTTCGATGGCGCCATCTTCGACGTCACCACCTGGTCGACCGCAACGGTTGCGCGGCCAGCCCCGTCCATCACGGTGCGAAACACGGGCTTCATCGAGCGATAGGCGCCTGCCTCGCTTCCCGCGACAGTACCGGCGTTGGCCAGGTTCGAGGCGGTGGTGTTGAGGCGGACGAGCTGCGCGGACATGGCGCGGCCGCTGATGTCGAAGATCGAGAGGTTCGCCATCGTCACTCTCCCTTGAGCGCGCGCGTCAATGTGCCGATGCGGCCCTGCAGAAAGGCGAGGCTGGAGCGATAGGCGAGCGCATTTTCAGCAAAGGCTGTCTGTTCGGTCGCCATTTCGACCGTATTGCCATCGAGCGATGACTGGACCGGGACGCGATACTGGATCGCGGCCTCGGTCGATGCCCCATCCTGCGCAAGATCGAGCGCTTTCGCAAAATCGAGGTCGCGGGCCTTGTAATTGGGCGTGGCGGCATTGGCGATGTTCGAGGCGAGCATCATCATGCGCTGGTTGCGCAGCTGGAGCGCCGTCGCATGCAGGCCGAAGAGCTTTTCGGATGCCATTGTCCATTCCTTCCTTTCGCCGCTGCTTGCGGCCGGCGGCTGCCGGCGCGAGGCACGCGGAAAAATCACGGCGGACGTGATGCAATCGCCATGCCAAATTGGCTTAGCGACGGATTTCTTTGCCTTTCCGGCCGGCGCGAGGGGGTCCTTGCAACGCCCCCACACGCCCTCGTCAAAAGATTGACAATGCCCGTTCCGCGACCTCGCCCACCCCGCCGGAAACCGGGATTGGCACGCATCCTGCAACCCTCTCAGCGACCATTTGGGCCACAGGAGATGGAACCATGACAATCCGGCTCTTTGCCGGCCTTGCCGGTATTGCGCTCTGCATTCCTGCCGCGCATGCCCAGCAAGCCATGGAGGACTGGCAGGCGATCGACGCGCAAACCGCCACGGTTGCCGCTGCGATGGGACGCACGGCCGCCCCAATCGACCGCCGCATCAAACTTCAGCGTTGCCCCGAACAAGCCTCGATCACTGCGATCGACGCGCAGACGCTCGCTGTCCGCTGCGCCTCGCTCGGCTGGCGCGTGCGCGTTGCGATGATGGGCGGCGCGGGCGGCGCGCCCGGGTTCGCCCCCGCAAGCTATGCGAAACCCGCCGCCCCGGTGATCCGCCGCGGCGACAATGTCCGCGTCTCGATCGAGAGTGAAAATTTCGCCATCCACTATAGCGCCGTTGCGGCGGAAGACGGCCGCGTTGGCGAGACGATCGCGCTAAGGGGCGATGGCAATCGCAGCCTGAGCGCGACGGTCACTGGTCCTGGCCGCGCCTTGCTCCAGGATTGAGACCGTATCGCGTTCCCCGCAATAGCGCCGTGCGATCTTGCTCAACTGCCAAGGCTGCAGCCTTTGCTTGGAGAGAAAATGGGCCGCTCGCGGCGCTCCTCTCCCCGGGAAGAGCCGGCAGGTGTGATTGTCGGCTTTCCGACGCCTCCATTTTGCCGCCAAAATTTTCAGCGCCGACCGCTTAATCGCCGCGCTGGACCGCCGTTAAACCCCATCATAGGCGTCCGTCGCTTTTCGGACGGCGCAAGGATGGAGGCCCAGCATGGCGGGTGACAGCAAGATCGGACCGCAGGTTGCAGGCGTGATGCGCCCCGCGGCCGTGCGCAAGATCGGCGCCGGATCGGNGGGCGCCGCGCGCACTGCCACCGTGATGCCGCCAGCCAGCGAAACCGANCCCGTCGGCCGATTGGTCGGCNTGACCCGCGCAATCNNCGAGGAGGGTCCGCCGCTCGACACGGCGCGCGTCGCGAGCCTGCGTACCGCGATCGCGTCGGGAAGCTACCGCGTCGACGCNGATGCCACGGCGCGCGCGATGCTCGACTTTTACCGGGGAAGCCCCGCATGCTGATGCACATCGACGAAATGCACGTGCGGCTCGGCGCGCTCGTCGGCGCGCTCGATGGGCAGGACCCCGGGGCGATCATCGCCGCATCCGAAGCGCTCGCAACCGCTGTCATTCTGTTCCGCAGCGCACCCATCCCGGCGGGCAGCGAAGGGGAGGCACGCGTGCTGATCGCAGACGTGCTGAAGCAACTCGAAGCCGCGGCGATCCGCGTCAACCTTCTCAAGGACTGGACCCGTCAGCGGATTGACAGAAACCATGCGCTGCGCGGGTCGGCACCCCGCGGCATGGCACTAAGATACTGAAAACCAGCTATTAAATTAATCATTCAAGAAGTGGCACGATGATTGCTTTTGGTTTCGCGAACCAGCGGAACCATGCAAATGATGTCGATCAATCCTCTCGTGCCCCAGGCCTCCGGCGCCAACACCGTGTTGGCGGCGGTGCAGGATGCGTCGTCGCGTACGGGCATCGACTTTGACTATCTGNTCGATGTCGCGCGCGTCGAAAGCCGCTTCAACCCAACGGCGCAGGCGCCAACCTCGTCCGCGCGCGGCCTGTTTCAGTTCACCCGTCAGACCTGGCTTGCGACGCTGCAGCGTCACGGCACGGCGCACGGACTTGGCTGGGCCGCCGACGCGATCGGCCGCGACGCATCGGGCCGGTTATACGTCGCAGACCCAGCGCTGCGCGCGCAGATTCTCGCGCTTCGCGACGATCCCGGCGCGGCATCGAGCATGGCGGCGGCGCTGACCGCCGATAATCGGGCCGCGCTCGAAAGTCGCTTCGGCCGCGCGATGGAACCGGTCGATCTTTACCTCGCGCATTTTCTCGGCAGCAGCGGTGCGACCCGCTTCCTCTCGGCATGGGAGGCAAACCCCGATCAGCCCGGCGCTGCGATGCTGCCCGAGGCGGCGGCGGCGAACCGCTCGATATTCTACGCCGCCGACGGCAGCATGCGCAGCCTCGGCGAAATCCGCGCGCGCTTTGCCGCGAAGCTTTCCGAGGACGGTGACACAATCGACCTCGCTCCCTACCAGCCCGCCGCCCCAAGCCGCTGGCACGCCCAGACGGCGAGCGCCGCCGCTGCGGGTGGCGGCGGGCGCCCACCGCTCCAGATGATGGAAATACAGCCGATGCCAAAGAAACTGTCGATGGGCTTTGCCGCCCAGGCCTATCAGCGGCTCGCGTCGCTGGGAGGCGCGGCATGACGCCCTCGCTCGCCCTCCGTCAGATTGGCCGCGTCGCCGGGGCCGCCGCACTGCCCGTGGGGATGCTGATCCTGGTCGCGCTGATGGTGATCCCGGTTTCGCCGACGATTCTCGATATCAGCTTCATCGGCAACATCATGATCAGCCTCGCGATCCTCATGGTCGCCCTCTCGGCGTCGAAACCGCTCGACTTTTCGGCCTTTCCGACCGTGCTTCTCCTCGCGACGCTTTTCCGCCTTGCGCTCAATGTCGCCTCGACGCGCGTCGTCCTCGTCCACGGTCACGAGGGCACCGCGTCCGCGGGCCATGTCATCGAGGCGTTCGGCCAGGTGCTGATCGGCGGCGACTATGTCGTGGGTCTGTTCGTCTTTGTCGTGCTGATGATCATCAACCTCGTCGTTATCACCAAGGGCGCCGGGCGCGTGTCCGAAGTGTCGGCGCGTTTCACGCTCGATGCGCTGCCGGGCAAGCANATGGCGATCGACGCCGACCTCAACGCCGGCCTGCTGACCCCTGAGGAAGCAAAGGCGCGGCGCCAGGAAGTCGCGACCGAGGCCGACTTCTATGGCTCGATGGACGGTGCCTCGAAATTCGTGAAGGGCGACGCGGTCGCTGGCCTCTTGATTCTGTTCGTCAACATCGTGGGCGGGCTGATTCTCGGGATGGCGAGCCACGGCCTCTCCTTCTCCCAGGCCGGGAGCACCTACGTGACGCTCGCGATCGGCGACGCGCTCGTCGCGCAGATCCCCGCGCTGCTGCTGTCGATCGCCGCGGCTGCGATCGTCACCCGGGTCAATTCTCCGCTCGATCTCTCGGGCCAGATCGGCAGCCAGTTCGCCTCCCCCCAGGTGTGGATGGCGGTGGGCGGCATTCTCTTTATCCTTGGCCTTGTCCCGGCGATGCCGCAGATGCTGATCCTGCCCGCGGCTGCGCTGGCGCTCGCGCTGGGCTGGCAGATGCGGCGGGCGGCCGCCGTCGCGGACGCTGCTCCGCCGCCCGCCCTTCCCGCAGCCGATCCGCACCATATCGAATGGGCCGACGTCAGCGAGGCGAGCCCGTGCCAGCTCGAAATCGGCTATGCACTCGTCGCGCTGGTCGACGAACGCAAAGGCGCGCCGCTGATGGGACGCATCACCGGCATTCGCAAGCAACTGTCGAAGGAACTCGGTTTCGTCATCCCTGCGGTCAAGGTCGCGGACGATCTGTCGCTGCCCGGCAATGCCTATCGTATCTCGGTCGCCGGAGTGATCGTCGGTGAGGACGAAATTTTCCCGAACGAACTGCTCGCACTCGACTCGGGCGATCTCGTCACCCAGGTCAGCGGACGTCCGTGCAAGGACCCGACCTTCGGTCTTGACGCGTTGTGGATACCCAAGAGCAGCCAGAATGACGCGATCGCCGCAGGCTACACCGTCGTCGATCCCGCGACCGTGGTGGCCACACATCTCAACAACAGCATCATCGCCTCGGCGTCCGAACTGTTCGGGCTCGACGATGCGCAGGCGCTGATCGATCATTTGAAGCTCCACTATCCGCAGCTCGCGCAGAATCTCAGCCCGCAAAGCTATGCGCTGCCGCGCGTCGCGGGACTTTGCCGGGCCCTGCTCGAGGAGCGGGTGCCGCTGCGCGATTTCCGCAAGATCGCCGAGGCGATGGTGACGCTCGCGGGGCAACAGCTCGGCGACGTCGAACTGGTCGAGGCGGTGCGCCAGCGCATCGGTGCGCTGATCATCCAGACAATCGTNCCNGCGCGCATGCCGCTTCCCGTNGTCACCTTCAANCCCGAGGTCGAGATGCTGCTCAATCAGGCGGTGCGCGCCAATCCGGGCGCCGAGTGGCCGTTCGANCATGGCATGGCCATGAAGATTCTTGGCGAGATCGGGCAGGCAGTCGAACCCTTGCTGCTCTCGACGCGCAGCTTTGCGCTCGTCGCCTCACCGATCTGCCGCTCGGCCCTGTCGCGGCTCGTGCGCGCGACTTTCCCCGATGTCGCGGTGATCTCCTACCTCGAGATTCCCGCCAACAAGGCCACCGAAATCGTCGCGACGATCGGCGCCGAGCCCGCGCGCCTGGGCCATGACGACGCCGATGAGATGAAGGATGAACCTCATGAGATTTGAGCCCTCCGAACAATTCGGCGCGGGGGCGGCCGCCCTTCACGCCGCGCAGGCCCTGAAGACGCACGGCTATGGTGAGAGCGTCGAGTCGCTGGTCGAGGAATATGCGCCGCTGGTGCGCAAGATCGCGTGGCAGATCTTCTCGCGCGTGGCGCGCACGAACGAGCTCGACGACCTGATCCAGATCGGCCTGATCGCGCTGATCGAGGCGAGCCGTCATTATGAAGAACGCGGATACGCCTTTGCCACCTATGCCTCGACACGGATTCGCGGCGCGATGATCGACCAGCTACGGCGCGAAGCCGACGTGGGTCGCTCGGCGATTGCGGCAGGCAAGCGGCTGCAATCGGTGCGCCGCACGCTTGAGCAGCAGCTGATGCGCGCGCCGACCACCGCCGAAATGGCGGAAGCCTTCGCCATGTCGGCAGAGGAATATTTCGCTTTCGAACGGAACGCGACCCACGGCCGCTCGACCTCGCTCGACGACTTGACGGAAGGGGGCGCCTTTCTGATCGCCGACGAAGCGAATGCGAGCGAGGCCTGCGAGCAGGAGAGCACGCTCGCAGCGCTGCGGGCCTGCATCACCGCGCTTCCCGAACGCGAGCAGCTTGTACTTCAGCTCTATTTCTTCGAGGAGCTCAATCTGCAGGAGATCGGCGTCACCCTCGACGTCAGTGCGGCGCGCGTGTGCCAGATCAAGCGCGACGCCATGGCGCGCATCGAAGCCATGATGCGCGCGATGACCGAATGAAGAGGTGCGGTTATGCCGCGCGGCGCTGCCGATCGAGCCAGGCGTTGGTTACAGCATCGAAAAAGGCCGTCATCCGCGAGACGCCCTCGTCGGTCAGCCGCACGATCGAGCGTCGGCGATCCCTCTCGTCAAGCGTACGCTGGACATAGCCTTGTTGCTCGAGAGCCGCGATCATGCGGAGACCTGAGGACAGGGGAACCTCGGCGCCCGTCGCGAGGTCGCTTGCGCTGAGCTGGCGCCCGTTGGCGCGCGCGAGCATGAGGTCGAGCATCATGTCCCAGTTCGCCCCCGCCATTTGAGCCCCAGGAAAATGGCCTCGGCGCAGTCGCCGCATCTCTATGTTGAACGCGATCCGTTCGACCATGTCGGGGGGTGTAGGGATAGCCCCGGAATCGCGCTCGGCCGGCGCCGCGGTGCGGCTGACAAGCAACTGCTGGATTTGGTCGATCCGCGACTTGATCTCGGAAATCTCGAGATTCGAAAATTGTTGCATATAAGACCCCTCAGGCGCGTTGGATTCCGCTCCAGCGCCGCCCCCATTGCCCCACCGAACGCGATCCATAGAGGATAACGCGTCGAATTGTGAAAGAAATATGCATTAAGATGAATGCATAACTTCAATCCAATATTTTTCACCCTCAGTCCTGAGAAGCATCTCACGATCGTGAGATCTGCCGGTCGGTGATCGATAGGCGCAGAAATGCTATGGTCGAAACGCGGCCAGGCCGCGATCGCGAGGC
>Ga0065721_10005963_pt1 | contig 15975 bp, 12 predicted proteins | sample Mesricmetagenome_FD_59108 | JGI IMG/M metagenome (GOLD analysis project Ga0065721, IMG submission 59108) | Mesophilic microbial community from rice straw/compost enrichment Sample: eDNA_1 v2 (version 2) | ecosystem: Engineered > Solid waste > Grass > Composting > Bioreactor | place: USA: Davis... | reverse complement strand
CGTGCCAAGGGCCGGAAGATCGAGGCCGACGAGCTGCTGGCCGGCTTCGAGAAGCATCCGGTCTATTCCAGGCAGGAAAAGGTCCGCATCGACGTGCTGAAGCGCTTCGGCGTCTATTCCACTGAGAGCAACGGGCATCTCAGCGAGTATTTGCCCTGGTATCGCAAGCGGCCGGAGGAGATCGGCCGCTGGATCGACATGAGCGACTGGATTCACGGGGAAACCGGCGGGTACCTGCGCTATTCGACCGAGCGCCGGAACTGGTTCGAGACCGATTTCCCGATGTTCAAGAAACAGGCCAACAAGCCGCTCTCGGACTACAAACGCACCAGCGAGCATGCCAGCTACATCATCGAGGCGATGGAGACCGGCCGGGTCTATCGCGGCCACTTCAACCGCCGCAACAATGGCATCATCACCAACCTGCCCGACGACGCGATCATCGAAAGCCCCGGCTTTGTCGATCGGTTCGGCATCAACATGATCGAGGGCATTACGCTGCCCACCGCGTGCGCCGCTACCTGTTCGGTCTCGGTCTCGGTGCAGCGGCTATCGGTGGAGGCGGCGATGACGGGCAATATCGACACGCTCAAGCTCGCCGTGCTGCATGACCCACTGGTCGGCGCCATCTGCACGCCCGACGAGGTCTGGGCCATGGTCGACGAAATGGTGGTCGCCCAGGCCCAATGGCTCCCGCAATATGCCGATGCCGTGCCGGCCGCCAGGGACCGCATCGCCAAATCCACCGTCAAGACCCGAGACTGGGACGGTGCGGCCCGCAAGCGCGTGCGGTCGGTGGAAGAACTGCGTGAAGTGGTGGGGGGGCACCACTGACCAGGGGTCAAATCGACTCCTCGGAAATCAGGCGAATTCTTCCGGTTTCTACAGAAATCGTGCCTGCCGCATGGTGATGGCTTGCCCCAAAATCGGGCGAGAAATAGCCTTCCGGCAGGGAGGGACAGGCGATGGAAAAACCGGCGCATTTCGTCATTGTGGGCGGCGGCACGGCCGGGTGGATCGCTGCCTTCATCATCCAGGACGAGGCGCGGCGGCGCGGGGTGGATATTCGCCTGTCGGTGGTGGAGTCCTCGAAAATCCCGACGGTCGGGGTTGGCGAGGCCACGACAGCTGCCTTTCGTGTGTTGCTCAAACATTTCGGCATCGACGAGTTCGAGTTTTTCCGAAAGACCGATGCAAGCTTCAAGCTCGGCATTCGCCATGAAGACTGGCGGCGCAAGGGATATACCTATTACGGGCCGATCGATGATCCGCACCAGGTGGTGCAGGCGCCGCCCGGCGCGCCTTCCGATTATCTCAATGTCTATGCCGTGGCGGCGGGCCGCCCGGTGCAGGAGATGCACCTATTCCAGCCGTTGCTGGAACAGAAGAAGGTGCCCTATGCCCGCAAGCCGGACGGATCGCTGATCGCGCTTGGGCCCTTTCATCACGCCTACCATTTCGACCAGGCGCTGGTGGGCAAGTTCTTTGCCAGCAAGTCGCAGGGCGTCGAAAAGGTGGATGCCATTGTCGCGGGCGTGGAGCGGAACGGGGAGACGGGCGACATTACAGCGCTGGTGCTGGACGACAATTCGCGTCTCGACGCCGATTTCGTGATCGATGCCACCGGCTTCCGCAAGCAGATCATCGTCAAGGAATTGCAGGCGCCCTGGAAATCCTATGCGCATGAACTGCCGGTCAATCGCGCATTGCCGTTCTGGATCGATCTCAAGCCGGGCGAGGAATTGGCCAACTATACCCGGGCCTGGGCGCAGGGCTCCGGCTGGATGTGGCAGATACCCACCCGCAGGCGGTACGGCTGCGGCTATGTCTATTCGGACGAATTCTCGACGCCTGATGAGGCCAAGGCCGAGGTCGAACGCATGCTGGGGCACGAAATCGAAGTGCGGGGCGATATCCGCTTCCAGATCGGCCGGCTGGAGAACGCCTGGATCGGCAACTGCCTGGCGGTGGGCCTGAGCTCGAGCTTCCTCGAACCGCTGGAATCCACGTCGATCCATGGCACGATTGTGCAGATGATGCTGTTCGGCCGGCATTTCCTCAAGCGGCCGGCCGACATGACCGACACGGACCGGGCGGACTATAACCGCCGGGTGGGCCGGCAGGTCGATGACTTCCGCACTTTCGTCAACACGCACTATGTCGTGGAGCGAGAGGACACGCCCTTCTGGCGCGAGGTAAAGGCCAACCGCATTCACCCCGAGACCAAGGAAAGGCTGGCGCGCTGGCAGAAGGAAATGCCCCGGCACGAGCATTTCCAACCCTATCTGGGTGGGCTGCCGCATGTCGAAACGCAGCTGCACTATCCGGTACTCAACGGGCTGGGCCTACTGGACCAGCAACTGGCGCGACGGGAAATGGAGCGCGATCCGAAGCTGCGCCGTTTTGCGCAGGAAACCTTTGATAGCCTGGTCCGGGAATATCGCGCCGCAGCCAGCCAGGCCCTCGGCCATGCAGAATTCCTGCAGATCGTGCAGGAAATGGGGTGAGCGCTCGTCCCGCAGGGGGGCAATTGAGTCATTCAGCAGGCCGCCGCACAAACCCAAACGGCCCCGACGTTTTCGCGTCGGGGCCGTCCTTGGAAGCAGGGAGGACATTGCGCCGCGAATTACGCCACGCGCTGCTTCCGGGAGCCACGGGCCCATTCGGGCAGCATGCTGCCATGGGCCTCGATGAGGTCGTCGACGAGGTTCCAGATCTGCTCCAGGTCCAGCTCGGCGGCGGTATGGGGATCCATCATGGCGGCATGATAGACGTGTTCACGGTTTTCTTCCATCAGCGCGCGAACGGTCAGTTCCTGCACGTTGATATTGGTGCGGATCAGCGCGGTGAGCTGTGGCGGCAGGTCGCCGATATAGGTAGGCTGCAGGCCATTGTCATCGACGAGGCACGGCACTTCCACCGCCGCATTGTGCGGCAGGTTGGTGATGACGCCGTTGTTGCGCAGGTTGCCGTAGATCACCGAAGGTTCGCCGGTCCAGACCGAGTTGACGATCGAGGAGGCATATTCCTTGGACTGCTTGACCTCGATGCGGTCGGCCTTGCGATAGTCTTCCGACGTCTGCTTCCAGCGGGCGATCTGCTCGATGCAGCGCTTGGGATATTCGTCCAACGGAATGCCGAATTTCTCGATGAGGTCCTCGCGCCCTTCCTTGATGAAATAGGGGGTGTATTCGGCGAAGTGCTCGGAGCTTTCGGTGACGAAATAGCCCAGGCGGGTGAGCATTTCGTAGCGCACCTTGTTGGGGCAGCGCGGGTTCCAGGTCGGCTTGGGCGCGCGGCCTTCACGATAGGCGCGGACAAGGTCCGGATAGAGGTCCTTGTAGGAGCCGTCGGGCTGACGATGCTCGAACTTGAGGTAGAAGGCCATGTGGTTGATGCCGGCCGAGCGATAACGGATTTCCTCGTAGGGGATACCCAGGTCATTGGCCAGTTCATGTGCCGTGCCCTGCACCGAGTGGCAGAGTCCGACCTGCTTGATGGTGGGATATTTCTCAGCGATGGCCCAGGTGTTGATGGCCATTGGGTTCACATATTGCAGCATGATCGCCTCGGGGGCGACCTCGAGCATGTCCTCGCAGATGCTCCACAGATGCGGCACGGTCCTGAGGCCCCGCATGATGCCGCCGACGCCGAGCGTATCGGCAATGGTCTGGCGGAGATTGTACTTCTTGGGTACGTCGAAATCGATGACCGTCGAGGGCTCGTAGCCGCCGATCTGGAAGCAGACGACGACGAAATTGGTGCCATCGAGCGCCTTTTTCTGGTCGAGATAGGTTTCGACCGTGGCCGGGACGCCGAGCGTGGCGATCAGCTTCCTGGCGATGACCTCGCTTTCCTCCAGCCGCACCGGGTTGATGTCCATCAGCCTGATGGTGGCGCCTGACAAAGCGGGGCGCTGCAGGATGTCGCCGACGATGTTCTTCATGAACACCGCCGAGCCGGCGCCGATGAACGTGATCTTGGGGTTTGCCATTCGTAGTTGCTCCTAGGCGGCTATTTCGAACGCGGCGCGGACCAGCCTTGCCGTGTATTCGGTCTGTGGGTTGGTGAGGACATCGGCCACCGGCCCCTGCTCGACGATCTTGCCATGCTGCATGACCATGACACGATGGCAGAGGGCGCGCACGACCTTGAGGTCATGGCTGATGAAGAGGTAGCTGAGGCCCTTTTCGTCCTGCAGCTTGCGCAGCAGGTCGATAATCTGGGCCTGCACGCTGAGATCGAGCGCAGAGGTCGGCTCGTCGAGCAGGATGAATTCCGGCTCGAGCGCGATGGCGCGGGCGATGGCGATGCGCTGGCGCTGGCCGCCGGAAAATTCGTGCGGAAAGCGCTGCAGGATATTGCCGGGCATGCCGGCGTCTTCCAGCGCCTGCCGCACCCGGTCGATACGCTCACGGCCATTGGCCCCGATATTGTTGACGATCAGCCCTTCCTCGATGATCTGGCGGATCGACATGCGCGGATTGAGGCTGGCAAAGGGATCCTGGAACACGATCTGCATGCGGCTGCGCAGTGGTCGCATGGCGGCGCGGTCCTTGGTGTCGATGCGCTCGCCATCGAAGAAAATCTGCCCGCCCTGGTTGCCGATCAGCCGGATCAGTGCCTGGCCGAACGTGGTCTTGCCCGAGCCGGACTCACCCACAATGCCTAGCGTTTCGTGGCGCATCAGATGGATATCGAGGCTGTCCACGGCCTTGAGCTCGAAGAAGTCGGGCTTGAAGAAACCGCCGCGCTTGAGGGTGAAGCTGACCTTCACCTCCTTGCCCTCGAGCACGGTGTCATGCGCGCCTTCGGCCAGCGGCAGGGCTGTGCCTTTCGGCTCGGAAGCTAGCAGGTGCCGTGTATAGGGATGGGTCGGGTTGGCGAACAGCGCCTCGGTGGTGTTGTGCTCCTGCACAAGGCCATTCTGCATTACATAGACGTATTCGGAGAATTGCCGGACGATGGTCAGGTCATGGGTGATGAGGATCACCGCCATGCCGTATTTGTCCTTGAGATCCTTGATCAGGTTGAGGATTTGCGCCTGCACCGTCACGTCGAGGGCGGTGGTCGGCTCGTCGGCGATCAACACATCGGGGCGGTTGGCGAGCGCCATGGCGATCATGACGCGCTGGCGCTGGCCGCCTGAAAGCTGGTGCGGATAGTTGTTGAGGCGTGCCCGCGGTTCGGGGATCTGCACTTCGGCCAGCAGGGCCTCGGCCTTGTCCATTGCCTGCTTGCGGCTCATGCGGTTGTGCAGGTGCAGGATTTCGCAGAGCTGCTGGCCGATCGTATAGACCGGGTTCAGCGAACTCATCGGCTCCTGGAAGATCATGGCGATGTCGTTGCCGCGGAGCTTGCGCATGGCGCGGTCGTCCATGGCGATGATATCCTGGCCGGATAGGGTGATCCTGGTCTCCGGCAGGATGGTCGCGCGCTTGGTCAGGAGCTTCATCAGGGTGCGGGCGGTCACGGATTTACCCGACCCACTCTCGCCCACCAGGGCGATGGTTTCGCCCTTGTGTAGCTGGAACGAGACATTGCGCACGGCGTTGACCACGCCACCTTCGACCTTGAAATTCACGCCGACATTGCGGGCATCGAGGATCAGCTCGCGGTCGTGATCGCCCAGGTCGTGGCGGGTATTGGAGACGGGCCTGTTGGTATCGGTCATGGCCTGTTCCTCAATAGGGGTCGACGGCATCGCGCAGGCCATCGCCCAGCGCATTGAAGGCGAAGACGGTAATCAGCACGAAGATAACGGGGCTGAGAATCCACGGATAGGAGCCGATCACCGAAAAGGTGCCGGTATCCTGCAGCATCAGCCCCCAGGAGATCAGCGGCGGTTTCACCGCGAAGCCGAGGAAGCCGAGGAAACTTTCGAGCAGGACCACGGTCGGCACAGCCAGGGTGACCGCCACGATGACGTGGCTGAGCACATTGGGCAGGATGTGCCGGACAATGATGCGGCTGTCGGTGGCGCCCACGGCGATGGCGGCACGCACATAGTCGATGCGGGCCAAAGCCAGCGTCTTGGAACGCACTTCGCGGCTCAATTGCGCCCAGCCCAGCACCGCCATGACGAAAATGACGAAGGTGAGGAACACATTGGATGGCGCCGTCACCGGGATCAGCGAGGTCAGGGCCAGGTAGAGCGGCAGTTGAGGGAAGGCGAGCACGAATTCCACGAACCGCTGTACCCAGGCATCGAGTCGCCCGCCGATATAGCCGGAGGTGATGCCGACCAGCGTGCCCACAATGGTGGTTATGGTGACCACGGCCAGGGCAATCATCAGGGAGATGCGCGAGCCGATAATGCCGCGCGAAAGGATATCGCGGCCGAATTTGTCGGTGCCCAGCAGCTGGATCGGCCGTCCGTCGGTGGAGCCGAAGAAATGGATGTTGGACGGGATGAGCCAGAGCAGGTGATAGCTGTAACCACGGACGAAAAAGCCCGTCGGCGTCGGATTGTCCTTGATGAGGCCGGTCAGCGGCTGGAAGGTGATGGGGTCGAATTCGCCAGTGTCGCCGATGGGATAGACATAGGGCACCAGGCTGAAATTGCCGTCGGGATCCTCGAAGGCGATCACGTCGGGCGGAGCAAAGGGCAGGTTGGCGGCCTTGGGGTCCATCGGTGCGAAGAAATCGGCGAAGATGGAGATCACCAGCAGCAGGACCACCAGCACCAGACCGATCATGCCCATGGTCGAGCGGCGGAAGCGCCGCCATACCAGGGTGGCGTAGCCCTCGTTGCCGGTGCCGAAGCGCGTCACAACCGGGGCGGTATCGGCCTCTTGGGCGCCGGTCGGCATGGGGCCGCTGGCGGCATCCGGGGGCAGGGGGATGGAGGAGCGGGTATCGAGATCGGTCATTCGCTGCCTCCGCCGAGACGGATTCGGGGATCGAGGGCCACCAGCAGCATGTCGGAGATGATGTTGCCAACGATCAGCGTGGCAGCCAGCACGAGCATGAAGGTGGCGGTGACATAGACGTCGCCGACGCCCATGGAGCCGACAATGGCCGGGCCGACCGTGGCGAGCCCGAAGACGATGGCCACCTCGATCTCACCGGTCAGCATATAGGGCAGCACCACGCCCTGATAGGCGACCAGCGGGTGCAGCGCATTGGGCACAGCATGCTTCATGATGACTGCGCCTTCCGGCAGGCCCTTGGCGCGCGCGGTCTCGACATATTGGCTGTTGAGCACGTCGAGCAGGTTGGCCCGCATCACGCGCATATTGTAGGCCAGCCCGCCGAAGGTGGCGATGAAGACTACCGGCCAGACATGCTGCACCAGGTTGACGAACTTGTCCCAGCTCCAGGGCGCGCCGCCATAGCGGGCGGAGAAGAACATGCCGACTTCACTGACATTCATGCGGAAGACCAGCACATAGAGAATGATGATGGCCAGCAGGAACCGGGGGATGGTCATGCCCAGGAAAGAGATGATGCCCAGCCCGGTATCGACCCAGGAATATTGGCGGGTAGCGGCCAGGATGCCCAGGCCAATGCCCAGCAGCGAGGCGAGCAGGTGGCAGACCAGCGCCAGGGCGATTGTGGCGGGCAGGCGCTCGGCCACGACCTGGCCGACTTCCTTGTTGTAGTAGAATGAGTGGCCGAAATCGAAGCGGGTGACGATACCGCCGATCCAGCGGAAATACTGCACGATGATGGGATCGTTGAGGCCATGGGCCTCGCGGTAGAGATTGGCCTGTATGTCGGCCTGCTCAAACGTAGCGCCCCCCTGGTTGACCGCCATGGCGCGGATATAGTCGCCATAGTCTCCGGGCGGTGCCTGAATGATGGCGAAGGTCACGATGCTGAGCAGGAACAGCAGGGGAATCGCGCCCAGGACGCGCATCGTCAGAAATCGCAGCATCGTGGCCTCTTCAGTGGGTCTGCCGGGTATCGGCCCGGCGTTTCAGTCGACCCTCCCCCCTTGCGGGGGAGCGGTACGTTCGGCGCCTCGCTCAAGCGCTGGTGTCGCGGCTCCTTCGCCTCCCTCCCCCTTGAGGGGAGGGATCGAGGGTGGGGGTCTCTCGGTGACCCACAGAGCCACCCCCACCCCAGCTCTGCTATGGCCCTATGGGCCTAGCCACGCTACCCTCCCCTCAAGGGGGAGGGTGGGCCGAGGCCCTCACACCTGCTGCCTCCTCATGCAGCAGGTGTGAGCCACTGCCGATCACACCGGACCTGCGCCGCCCGGTTCGCCCGGAAGCGTCTCCGGGTGCAGTTCATAGTCGCCCTGCTTGTCCTCGGGGACGAACACCCGCTCGCGGATGATGTTGTCCTCGGCCCAGTTGAACATGAAGATCGGGGCGCCGGCCGGGATGTTAGCAAAGCGCTTGTTGATGATCAGCGCGCCCGGATATTGGGTCAAACCGACCGAATACACGTTCTCGGTGAAAATGCGCTGATACTGCTTCATGAGTTCGGCACGTTCGGCATTGTCGCTGGTGGTGATGAACGCGTTGACCGTGTCGACCAGTTCCTGCTCGAACGGCAGCAGGTCAACCGTGCCGTCCGACCCGGCCTTGTGGAACGGATGGGTCCGCGGTCCGGTGGGAGCCAGCATGGTCGTGCCCTGGACAACGGAGACCACTTCCGAACCCTGGCGTTCAACGCTCCAGTCGAACTGGCCGGACTGAGCCAGGTCGTCCCGCGCCGTGCCGGTCTGGAAGCTGGCGATCACGCGGATTCCCAGCGGTTCCATCATGGCGATGACGCCTTCGGCGAGGTTGGTATCGGTGCCGTAGTCGGTATTGGCCAGCAGTGTGATCTCGATATCGGCGCCGCCGGCCTTGTCTGCCGGGAAGTTGCGGATGCCGTTGCCGTCGGTATCAGTCAGGCCGAGGCCATCGAGCAGGGCTTTTGCCGCTTCGAGATCGTACGGATAATATACGGTCGAAGCCTTGTCGTAGTAGGTGGTGCCGGCATAGAGGCCGCCCGGATAGATGGCGGTGAAGGGCCCTCGGATAAGCGACTCACCCAGGCGCTGACGATCGACGGCAATCGAGATCGCCTTGCGGAAGTCCAGCTCACGGTTGAGTTCACGAACGGCCTGGCCGCGCTCGTCCGGCTCACCCCAGCCGTTGCCGGAGAGGTTCATGCGCAGGGCGTAGCCGATGGTGCGGGCACCGAACTGCAGACGCGCCGGGGCGCTGTCCTCGGCGGAGCGGCGCAGGGCCTCGACATAGCTTTCGGCCTGCTCGAGGTTGGAGAAGTCGCCCGAACCGGCAACGGCCTGCACGTCGCGATCCGCCCAGGTCGAGAGGCGATAGTGCATCTCGTTGAGATAGGGCAGCTGGTTGCCGTTTTCATCGACCTTCCAGTAGTAGGGGTTGCGGCGCATGACGATGATGTCGTCAGGCCGGTATTCCACCGGGACCCAGGCGCCCATCACCGGAATGTTCATATATTCCGGCGGGAAGGCGTTCTTGTACTCTTCATAGGTGTTGTCGGGATTGTACTTGGGATGCTGCGGCTTGAGGATGTGGCTCGGGCCGGGGCAGAACGAGTCATAGGCCATCGCGTAGAGATACTGCGTGGGCCGGACCTCCTCGAACGTCCATTTGATGGTGTAGGGGTCCAGCGCCTCGAGCTTGGTGTTGACGCCAAAGCGCTCCGGCGTTCCGGTGCCGGAGGGGACGGCGCTGACATTGGGATCCTGGACGTTGTCTTCCCAGTAGAACATCACGTCTTCGGCGTCGAAGGGGTCGCCGTCGGACCATTTGGCGCCTTCGATCAGGTGCATCGTCAGCTCATGGCCGTCCTCGCTCCATTCCCAGCTCTTGGCCAGGTTCGGCAGGGGCTCGAGCTCATCGGCCTTGACCATGAAGAGCGGACCAGTGCGCGTCAGGCATTCGGAGAGGCCGATATCGATGCCGCCCCAGCCCTGGGACTGGCCGCCGATATAGTTCCAGCCTTCCGGCCGGCCGCCGATCACGTGGCGCATCACGTCGCCATAGACGCCCACGCCGTCAGGCATGTTGCCGGTCTTGAACACCAGCGGTTCCTTGGGCAGGCGCTCGGCCACGGGCGGCAAGGTGCCAGCATCGACATATTTCGCGGTAACCCAGTCGGGCTCGTGATATTCGGGCAGCGCCTTGTATTCCTGGATGTCGGAGACGCTGACAAAGGTGGGTTCGCTCTGTGCGGAAAATTCCGGCGGGTCCGGAAGCTCGCCCGTCAAATCCTGGGCCGGTACCGCAAGCAGCGAAACGCCCAGCATCAGTCCTGCCCCGCCAAGGGCATAAGCATGCTTTCTCATAAAACCTCCCATTTGCACGGCGACGGCATTTTGGCCGCTGGCCGGCATTCCCTTCCGGCATCTTCCGTGCTGACGGGCAAATGGTACGCCTTGCCTTGGGCGAAGCAATCCGGAATGATAGAGACTTGTTCCGGGTTTCAAAGAATTTGGCGGATAAGTATGATTGTTGAAAGCCCCGTCCAGCCGCGCAGCGCGCGCGAAAAAGCACCCCGCCCCACGCCCCGGCCGGACCGGAGCTTTTATTCCTCGGGCAAGGCCTTCGGCCGTTTCGGCATCCGCTCCTTTGCGCCTCAGATCATGCCACAGCCCCACAGCCATGGGCATATCGAGTTCAACTGGCTGACGCACGGCACGATGGACTATGTGTTCGATGGTGGTCCGGTCACCGTGGGGGCAGGGCGGCTGGTGGCCTTCTGGGCCGGCATNCCGCACCAGACGGTGGGGTTGAGCGATATCGNGGACGGGCGGCAGCTCAATATCTACCTGCCNATGGATGCCTTTCTGGAGATGCCCCANCTCGGNCGCCTGACCGAGACGCTGATGGGCGGCGCGGTCATCCAGCTCAACCCCGACTGCATCGGGCTCGAGACGCTGGATCGCTGGCACCAGGACTATCGCAGCGGCAATGCGCTGAGGACCGATATCGTGCGCTCGGAAATCGGCACCATGTTCCGCCGCGCCGCGATCACCGGCTGGGATACGCTGCTCCCCGCCTGGGTGGAGCATAGCGGCACCCGCACCCGCACCGGATCGCCCGTGCGCTATGTGGTGCGCATGGTGCGCCATATCGTGGAGAATATTACCGATCCGCTAGGCGCCGAGGACATTGCCCGGGTGGTAGGCCTGCACCCGAACTATGCGACCAACCTCTTCACCAAGGTGATGCATATCTCGGTGCAGAAATTCGTTACCCGCATGCGGCTCATCCGCGCCCGCTCGCTGCTGTTCGATGGCAGCCTCTCCATCGCCAACGTGGCCTTTCATGCCGGCTTTGTCAGCCAGACGCAGTTCTACGAGCATTTTCGGAAGGCCTATGGCATGACGCCAAGCCAGATGCGCAAGGATACGATTGAAGGTTAGAGAGTTGACCGTTGGTCAATACTGGTGCGTTATTTGAGTCCAACCATTACTTAACGATATTGTGGGCTCGGAGGGGAGCATGACGGGAGGACTGTCGGAGGAAGACTATGCTGCCGTCGAAGCGGCAGCATACGAGGCTGCCGTCGTGCCGGAACTGTGGCCGAATGTATTGGCCACGCTGGGTACGATCAGCAACAGTGCCGGCGGGGCATTGCTCTGTCTCAATGAACGCGGACCTCATCTGGTCCATGCGCCGGCGCTGGACAGGGCGGCGCAGCGCTTCCTGGCGGAGGGCTGGATTGCCCGCAATGGGCGCGCCGGGAATGTCATGGCCAAGGGCATGGTTGGGGTGCCGCGTTTCCTCAACGAGGACGATTATTTCGGAAGCCTGGAGGAGGCGGAGCAGGATCCGATGGTCCGCGACCTGTTCCGGGCTGAAGGCTTCGGCTGGGCTGCGGGCTTCCTGGTGCAGTTGCCGCATGGCGACCTGGTGGTGATGAATATCGAGCAATATTACGAGCGCGGTCCCATTCGCGGGGACGACCTGGCGCGGCTCGACAGTCTCTATCCACACCTGGCACGGGCGGCCATGCTCAGCGGCCGGGCTGATTTCGAGCGCGTGCGCACCGCTATAGAGACGCTGACCGCGCTGGGCCTGCCGGCAGCAGCGCTGACGCCGAGTGGGCGCGTGGTGCTGGCCAATGACGATTTCAACGCGGCGGGCCATGTCTGGGCGACGCGAGGCGGCGACCGGCTAGGGCTGCATGATCGCACGGCCGACGCCATGCTGACCGACGCACTCGAAGCGCTCAAACTGGCGCGCAGCCCGCGTTCAGTGCCCATCCGGACCGAGCCGGGCGGGCCGATTACCTCCGTCATCCAGGTCGTGCCGATCCGGCGGCAGGCGCATGACGTTTTCGGTAGCACGGTAGCCATTGTCGTGCTCAGCGAGTCCAAGACCGGCATGGCCGGCGCGACCATGGTACAATCGCTGTTCGACCTCACGCCGGCCGAAATCGGCGTGGTGCAGGCCATCGTGGCCGGCCAGACCATTGCCGAGATCGCCAAAGCGACCAGGCGGAGCGTGGAAACCATCCGCAACCAGCTCAAGACCGCCATGGCCAAGACCGGCTGCACGCGACAGGTGGAACTGGTGCTGCTGGTGCGGCAACTGACGGATCACATGCCGCGGGGGTAGGGTGGAATCCGTGCTCGGCGGATTCCAGGTGAGGGGCCACGCTCGCTCATGCCTTAATGCCGCTGGATGGCTCAGAGCCTCTCATGGCCTTCGGGCACCTTATACCACGAGGGGTGAAGGCGAGGCAGCGCGTGGGGCGGCCGTGCCACTCGGGCGTAGCCATCACGGCCGTAGAATCTAAAATCGCTCCACCGGAGCGATTTTGCCACGAGCGGCCGGTCCTAAGTATTGAACTTGAACAGCATCACGTCGCCGTCCTTGACGACGTAGTCCTTGCCTTCGTCGCGGGCCTTGCCGGCTTCCTTGGCCGCGACTTCGCCACCCAAAGCCACGAAATCGTCATAGGCGATGGTCTGGGCACGGATGAAGCCGCGTTCGAAGTCGGAATGGATGACGCCCGCCGCGGCGGGGGCCTTGTCGCCCTTGTGGATGGTCCAGGCGCGCGATTCCTTGGGGCCGACCGTGAAATAGGTCTGCAGGCCCAGCAGGTCATAGGCCTCGCGGATCAGGCGGTTGAGGCCCGGCTCGTGCAGGCCCAGCGATTCGAGATATTCAGCCTGCTCGGCATCAGGCAGTTGGGCGAGCTGGCTCTCGATCTCGGCCGAGATGATGACGACGCCGGCTCCATTAGCGTGGGCATAGTCTTCCACGGCCTTGCTCATGGCATTGCCGGTGCCGGCCGAGGCCTCGTCGACATTGCAGACATAAAGCACGGGCTTGGATGTCAGGAGCTGCAGTTCCTGGAAGGCCTTTTCCTCCTCATTGGCGCGCTCGACGAAACGAGCAGACTTGCCCTCGCGCAGCAGCACCAGGGCGCGGTCGATGAGGTCGAGGGTCAGCTTGGCGTCCTTGTCGTTGCCCTTGGCCTTCTTCTCGACGCCGGTGCGGCGCTTTTCGAGGCTTTCCAGGTCCGCGAGCATCAGCTCGGTCTCGACCACTTCGGCATCGGCCAGCGGATCGACCTTGTTGGCGACATGGATGATGTTGCCGTCCTCGAAGCAGCGCAGCACATAGGCGATGGCGTCGCATTCGCGGATATTGGCCAGGAACTGGTTGCCCAGGCCTTCGCCCTTGCTGGCGCCCTTCACCAGGCCGGCAATGTCCACAAAGCTCATGCGCGCCGGCTGGACATTGATCGACTTGCCGATCTTGGCCAGCTTGTCGAGGCGCGGATCGGGTACCGGAACCTCGCCCACATTGGGCTCAATGGTGCAGAACGGGAAATTGGCCGCGGCGGCGGCAGCGGTGCGGGTCAGCGCGTTGAAGAGGGTCGACTTGCCGACATTCGGCAGGCCGACAATGCCCATCTTGAAACCCATGGGGAAGCTCCGAAAAGTGTTGGCCTCCACTTGGTTCGGATCGGCGCGGATGTCAATGCGCGCTGGCGCAGGCTACCCCCGCACGTAGCGGACCTTGGTCACGCCGTTGGCGAAATTGGTGCTTGTCGCCAGGGCGAAGCCGGACAGATGGTGGCGGTCGATATGTTCGGTACCATGGCCCAGCGTTATCGGCATGACGAAAAGGTCCAGCCGATCCACCAGGCCCGCCTCGATCAGCCGGAAGGCCAGGTCAGTATCGCCCTGCACCCATATAGTGCCCTCGCCCCTGGCGCGTGCTGCTGCGACCATGGCAGCCGGGTCATCGGCCACTACCGCCACCGGGGCGCCGATCTCGGCCAGTGGTGTATCGGAGGGAATGATGCCGGGGATTGCGCCATAGGGCCATTTGCCGCTGGCGGCGATCTTGTCGTAGATGGCGCGGGCAATGATGACTGCGGTCACGTCGGCGATGAAGTCGTGAAAGCCCAGTTCGGGGATGAAGTACGGCCCCTGCCAGGCGGAAGAGCCTTCGGCGTCGGTGACGAAACCATCCTGGCTCAGCGCCTGGAAGAATACGACTTCGCCCATTTTACTCTCCCCGCAATTTCCTCAGCATTTCGGCCATGGGGCCGGTCTTGGGAACTTCGACCTGCGGCCGGGCGGGCCGGGCCTGCCTTATGTGGCTCTGCGCCTTGGGCGCCGGTCCGGGCTCCGGCGTGTCATCCGTCTTGAGCGCCAAAGCCAGCTTGTTCATGAAGCCGTTGTCGTCGCCCTTGACCAGCATGTCGGCATGTTTGCCCACTGCGTCCAGCAATGGGGTGACCCAGTCCCGGTCGGCCTTGGCGAAATCGCCCAGCACATGATGGGTCACGTATTCCTTGCCGGGATGGCCGATGCCCAGGCGCACGCGCTTGTAGCCCACTCCGATCTGCGGATCGATGGAGCGCAGGCCATTGTGCCCACCATTGCCGCCGCCGACCTTGACGCGCACCTTGCCGGGCGCCAGGTCGAGCTCGTCATAGAGGACAATGATGTCCGCCGGGGCGATCTTGTAGAACTGGGCCACCTGCTGCACGCTGTCGCCCGAGCGGTTCATGAAGGTCTGCGGCTTGAGCAGGATCACCTTCTCGCCGCCGATATTGCCCTCGGCCAACAGGCCGCCATGCTTGCTGCGGAACTGGGTGATACCATGCGCGCGGGCAATGGCGTCGAGCGCCATGAAGCCGATATTGTGGCGATTGCCTTCATATTGGCTACCCGGATTGCCCAGGCCGACGAGCAGTTTCATTACGCACTCCAAACGAAAGAGGCGACCCGAAGGCCGCCTCAGACTTATAGCAGAAATCGAGGCTGGCGCGATTACTCGGCCTTTTCCTCACCTTCGGCAGCGGCTTCGGTTTCCTCACCGGCCGACTTGAGAGCCGACGGGGCGACGATGGTCGCGATGGTGAGGTCTTCCTCGTGGCTGTGGTCGGACACGCCGGCCGGCAGCTTGATCGCCGAGATATGGACGGTATCGCCGATGTCGAGACCGGTCAGGTCGACGGTCACTTCCTCGGGGATATTGTCGGCCGACACGGTTAGGTCGAGCGTGTGGTGCACGATGTTCAGCGTGCCGCCGCGCTTAAGGCCTGGGCTGGCTTCTTCATTGATGAAGTTCACATGCACCTGGACGTTGAGCTTGGTGCCCTTGCCGACGCGCAGGAAATCCACATGGATCGGGAAGTCCTTGACGGGGTCGAGCTGGTAGTCGCGCGGAATCACGCGGTGCTTGGTGCCATCCACATCGAGTTCGATGATGTGGGACAGGAAGCCGCCAGCATAGATGTGCTTATGCGCGTCCTTGTAGGGGATGGAGACGGTAACAGGGGCCTTCTTGTCACCGTAGATAACAGCAGGAACGAGTCCCTGACGGCGCAGTTCACGAGCGGCCCCCTTGCCCACTCCCTCACGCGCCTGTGCCTTGAGCACCTTGGTCGCAGCCATGGAAATATCCATTCTGGGTTGGTGTATGTCGTTACCACAACAACATACGCGCCCGTCCTCCAGGGGTGACGAGCGCTTCATGGCGCGGGCTATAGCCGAAAGGGGGGTGGGGAGCAAGCGCT
>Ga0065721_10051167_pt1 | contig 15979 bp, 13 predicted proteins | sample Mesricmetagenome_FD_59108 | JGI IMG/M metagenome (GOLD analysis project Ga0065721, IMG submission 59108) | Mesophilic microbial community from rice straw/compost enrichment Sample: eDNA_1 v2 (version 2) | ecosystem: Engineered > Solid waste > Grass > Composting > Bioreactor | place: USA: Davis... | reverse complement strand
GGCGCCAGCAGCTCGGCGGCGCGGCCCTGCAGCCGCACGGCGCGGCCGCCCGCGGCCACGTGCTCCTGCAGCGCGGCGTTGTCCGCCGCCAGGGCGTAGAGGATGGATTCGCCGTCGCACAGCGGGGCCAGTGCGGCGATGCGCGCGTCGTCCGCGTTGAGCACGGCCACGCCCCCGTCCAGCACCACGTCCACCTGGGTGCGCAGCACCTTGGGCAGTTGATCCGCGTCGCGGATGTCGTAGTGGCCCAGCGTTTCGGCGCCTTCGAAGTCGGTGACGATGCCGATGTCGCAGCGGTCGTAGGACAGGCCGTCGCGCAGGATGGACAGCGGGCCGTTCTCGATCACCGCCGCCTCGATGCGGCGGTTCATCAGCAGCCGGTGGCCGGCTTCCCAGTTGGCGCAGTCGCCACCCTGCACCGGGCGGTTCTCCAGGAACAGGCCGTCGCGGCAGGCCAGGCCCACGGGCGTGCCGCGCAGGTGCAGCAGCCACGCCACCAGCCGCGCCGTGACGTGCGTGCTGCGCGTGCCGGCCACGCCGACGATGGGAACGCGCCCGCTCTCGCCCTCGGCGAAGAGGTGGTCCACGATGGCGCGGCCCACCGGCTGCGGCGTGCCCACGGCCGGCTTCAGGTGCATCAGCAGCCCCGGGCCGGCGTTGACCTCGACGATCGCGCCGCCCTGCGTCTCCAGCGGCTTGGAGATGTCCTCGGCCACCAGGTCGATGCCGGCGATGTCCAGCCCCACGACCTTGGCCGCCAGCACCGCCATGGCGGCGACTTCCGGGTGGACCTCGTGCGTGCAGTCGAAGGCCATGTTGCCGTTGCGCTGCACCAGCACGCGGCGCCCGGCGGCGGGCACGGAGTCGCCGTCCAGGCCCTGGCGCTGCAGCAGCTGGCGCATCACGGGCTCGCGCTCCAGGCGGATGGTCTCCAGCGGCAGGTCCTCGGTCTCGCCGCGGCGCGGGTCGGTGTTGAGCTGGCTGTCGATGAGCTGCACCACGGTGCTCTGGCCGTCGCCGGTGATCCACAGGCTCTCGCCGCGCGCGGCGGCCACGAGCTTGCCGCCCACCACCAGCAGCCGGTGCTCGTTGCCGCGCACGTAGCGCTCGACGATCACCTCCGAGCCTTCCGCGTCGGCGATGCCGAAGGCGGCCTCGATGTCGGCCTGCTCGGTCAGCTCCAGCGACACGCCGCGGCCATGGTTGGCGTCGGAGGGTTTCACCACCACCGGCACGCCGATGTCTTCCGCCGCCTCCCAGGCCTCCGCGGGCGACTCGACCACCCGGCCCTCGGGCACCGGCACGCCGCAGGCGGCCAGCAGCGTCTTCGTCAGATCCTTGTCGCCGGCGATGCCCTCGCCGATGGCGCTGGTGCGGTCGGTCTCGGCGGTCCAGATGCGGCGCGAGCGGGCGCCATAGCCCAGCTGCACCAGGTTGCCGCTGTTGAGACGGATGTGAGGGATGCGGCGCTCGGTGGCCGCCTCCACGATGGCGGCGGTGCTGGGGCCGAGGTAGCAGTCGTCCAGCTCCTCACGCACCACGTTCACCGCGGCGTCCACGTCGAAGGGCTGTTCGTTGATGGCGGCCATCAGCAGCGCGTGGCCCTGCGCCAGCGCCGCGCGCGCCACCTGCTCGTCGCGGGCGCGGAACACCATGCGGTAGACGCCGTGCTGCGAGGTGCTGCGGGTCTGGCCGAAACCGGTGGGCATGCCCGCGAGGTTGAGCAGCTCGATGACCACGTGCTCCAGGATGTGGCCGGCCCAGGTGCCCTCGCGCAGCCGCTCCACGAAGCCGCCGCGCTCGCCCACGCCGCAGTGGTGCTCCATCAGGTTGGGCAGCATGCCCAGGAGCCGGTCGGTGAAGCCGGGCAGCAGGTTGGAGGGGTAGTCCTCCAGCTCACCGAGATCCAGCCAGACCTCCAGCGCAGGGCGGTAGGTCCAGATGTTGGGCCCGCGCAGGTGGTTGATGCGCAGCAGCCGGATGTCGTTCTTGGGGCTCATGGTCAGTAATGCTGTCCCGGTCGAATGAGGGATTGTGCCGTTCGCGGCAGGTGGGGCAGGCGGGGGACCGGCCGCAAGGCGTGCCGGTTGCCTGCTTGCGCGAGAATCCCGGGCCCCCGGCGCGCGCCGAGGGCTGCTGAAGCCCATGTCACATCCAATCTCCGCTCCCTTGTCCGGTGAGGTCGGCGCCGCTTGGCGCGGTGCCTTGCCCTCCCGCCTCGAAGCTGGCGACAACGTGCTGGCCACGCTGCAGGTTGACCTCGACGCGCAATTGCGCTTTGCCGACGGCGGCCTGGTGCTCACCGAACGCACGCTGCAGGCCGCTTCCCCGGACGGGCGCTGGCAGGACTGGCCGCTGACCCGGGACCTGGCGCTGCGCCTGAACGACCACGCCGGCGTGGGCACGCTGGAGCTGGTGGACGCGCACCGGCGCCTGGCGCTGTGGCGCTTCACGCTGGCGCAGGGGCCGGCGGCGCAGCAGTTCATCGCCGCCTTCGAACGCCAGCAGGCGCGCCGCGCCGGGCAGCTGGCCGCCGACGAGGACGCCGCGTCCGCCGACGCCGCCGAGGCCGAGGACGGCGCCGCCAGGACGTCCAAGCCGACCTCGACCTGGGTGCTGCTGCGGCTGTGGCGCTTCGCCCGCCCGTACCAGGGCCGGCTGTTCCTGGGCTTCCTGCTGACGCTGGCCTCCACCGCCGCCACGCTGGTGCCGCCTTATCTGACCATCCCGCTGATGGACCGGGTGCTGATCCCGTTCCAGAACGGGCAGGCCATCGACACCACGCTGGTGCTGCTGCTGCTGTCGGGGCTGCTGGGGTCGGCGCTGCTGGCCTGGGGCCTGAGCTGGGCCCGCACGTACCTGCTGGCGCTGGTGAGCGAGCGCATCGGCGCGGATTTGCGCACCACGACTTACGAGCACCTGCTCACGCTGTCGCTGGACTACTTCGGCAACAAGCGCACCGGCGATCTGCTGGCGCGCATCGGCTCGGAGACGGACCGCATCAACGTCTTCCTGTCGCTGCACGCGCTGGACTTCGCCACCGACGTGCTGATGATCGCCATGACGGCGGCCATCCTGTTCTCCATCAACCCCTGGCTGGCGCTGGTGACGCTGCTGCCGCTGCCCGTCATCGGCTGGCTCATCCACATCGTGCGCGAGCGGCTGCGCACCGGCTTCGAGAAGATCGACCGCGTCTGGTCCGAGGTCACCAACGTGCTGGCCGACACCATTCCCGGCATCCGCGTGGTCAAGGCCTTCGCGCAGGAGGCGCGCGAGGCGCAGCGCTTCAAGGAGGCCAACCGCCACAACCTGGAGGTCAACGACCGGCTCAACCGCACCTGGAGCCTGTTCACGCCCACGGTGACGCTGCTCACCGAGATCGGGCTGCTGGTGGTGTGGGCCTTCGGCATCTGGCAGATCAGCCGCAACGAGATCACGGTGGGCGTGCTCACCGCCTTCATTGCCTACATCGGCCGCTTCTACTCGCGGCTGGACTCGATGAGCCGCATCGTGTCGGTGACGCAGAAGGCCGCCGCCGGCGCCAAGCGCATCTTCGACATCCTGGACCACGTCTCCAACGTGCCCGATCCGGCCCAGCCGGTGCCGCTGCCCTCGGTGCAGGGCCGCATCGAGATGCGCGGGCTGACCTTCCGCTACGGCAACCGCAGCGTCATCCGCGGGCTGGACCTCGACATCCACCCCGGCGAGATGATCGGCCTGGTGGGCCACAGCGGCTCGGGCAAGAGCACGCTGGTGAACCTGCTCTGCCGCTTCTACGACATCAGCGACGGTTCCATCCGCGTGGACGGCACCGACATCCGCCGCTTCGCCGTGGCCGACTACCGGCGCCACATCGGGCTGGTGCTGCAGGAGCCGTTCCTGTTCTTCGGCACCATCGCCGAGAACATCGCCTACGGCCGCCCCGACGCCACGCGCGAGCAGATCGTGGCCGCGGCGCGCGCGGCGCACGCGCACGAGTTCATCCTGCGCCTGCCTCACGGCTACGACTCGATGGTGGGCGAGCGCGGCCAGGGCCTCTCCGGCGGCGAGCGCCAGCGCATCTCCATCGCGCGCGCTCTGCTGATCGACCCGCGCATCCTCATCCTCGACGAGGCCACCTCCAGCGTGGACACGGAAACCGAGGGCGAGATCCAGAAGGCGCTGGACAACCTGGTGCAGGGCCGCACCACCATCGCCATCGCGCACCGCCTCTCCACGCTGCGCAAGGCCGACCGCCTGGTGGTGATGGACCGCGGCCGCGTGGTGGAGGTGGGTCCGCATGACGAGCTGATGGAAAAGCAGGGCGCTTACTGGCGCCTGTACGAGGCGCAGGCGCGCAACGTCGATACCGAGCCGCAGATGCCGCGCGCGCCCGAGGCGCACGTGGCGCGGCAGACGGGGGAGGTGTGATCCATGAGCAACCTTGATGCCTCGAACGCCGACGGCGCGGACATCCGGCTCTCGCGCAACCCCTTCGGCCGCCTGGTGCTGACCGACGCGCACGGGCGCGAGCACGTGGGCGTGACGCCGGTGCGCGCCTTCCCGATCGCGGCGCCGCTGGAAGGGCTGTCACTGGTGGGTCCGGACGGCCACGAGCTGGCCTGGGTGGAGCGCATGGACGCGCTCACGCCCGCGGCGCGGCTGCTGGTGGAGGAGGAGCTGGCGGCGCGCGAGTTCATGCCGCGCATCGAGCAACTGGTGTCGGTATCGGGCTTCGCCACGCCCAGCACCTGGACCGTGCACACCGACCGCGGCCCCACGCAGTTCGTGCTCAAGGCGGAGGAGGACATCCGCCGCCTGGCCAATGGGCTGCTGCTGATCACCAGCGCCGACGGCGTGCAGTTCCGCGCCGAGCGCTTCGCGCTGGACAAGGCGTCGCGGAAGCTGCTGGAGCGGTTTCTGTAGCGGGGGGCGGCAGCCCGCGCTGCCTCAAGCCGCCTCGCGGCTCCCCCGCTGCAGCCGGCGCAGCAGCGTATCGGTGGTATCGCGCAGCGCGCGCGCCTGGGCGCCGGCGCTGTGCAGCAGGCCGCACTCGTCGAAGCCGCGGTTGTCCAGCACCTCGCACACGACCTCATAGGCCGTCAGCACCTGCAGATGCTTCACCGGCACGCCCGCCAGCGCGTGGCGCAGCATGCGCGCGTGCACGCGGTAGTCCAGCGCGTTCATGCGCCGCTGGCCGGTTTCGAGCGCGTTTAGCCGACGCGCGAGGTCTTCGATGAAGAGATGGCGGTTGTGGGCAAGTTCGTTCACGGCGGGCCTTCGACGGTGCCTCGCCACTCGGCCGTCTGGTTCCGGGCCGCGGGCAGGGCGGAATTGCATGCCGTCATTGAGCCCCATCGAGCCCGGCACCGATCGGCGGACCAGCCGCCGATTCGTCCCGGAGTTCCAGCCTTCCCGTACCCCTCGTAACAGCCGTGCCCGTCCACTGACAACGACGCGACCCCGGGCGTGACGGATGTCCTTGCGTCGCGCCGAGCCGCAAAAAAATCGGGCCCGCGAGGGCCCGGTCTCGTGGATGCCGGGGGCTGGCCTCAGCCCATGTGGCGGCGGTGGCGGAAGGTCTGCTTGAGCATGTAGCCGCCCATCAGCAGCGCGCCGGCGGCCAGCGCCATGGAGCTCGCCGGCATGGTGCGCACGGTGTTGGAGGCGATCTCGCCGGCGTGCGGCGCGGTCAGCTCCAGGCGGCGCTTGGTCATGCGCGCGCCCAGTTCGCCCAGGCGGTCGGCCAGGCCCAGCTCGGCCTGCGGCAGCAGCGTCGTCTCCTCGTCGGCCACGTGGTGCATCACCGCGCGCATGAGCGACATGAAGACGCGGTCGTGCTCCGGGTCGGTCGGGTCCAGCGTGCGCAGCCGCGCGATCAGCGTGCGCATCTCGTCATGCTCCGGCACGCTCTTGTCCAGCACCGCGTTGTCGCTCTGCGCCTCGCGCATGGCGGGATAGAAGATCTCCTCTTCCAGCTGCGCGTGGATCTCCAGCGCCAGGCACACCGTCTTGGCCAGCGCCTGCTTGGTCTTGGGCGGGGTATCGACCTCGTACTGGTGGAAGGTCGCCAGCACATGGGTGTGATCCATGCGGATCATGTTGGTGATGCTCGGCGAGAGCTTGCTCAGGAATTGGTTCATGACGGTCGTCTCCGGAGGGTGAGCCTTGGGGCAGGCAAGCCGCATTCCTGTGGGGGGCCCTCATGGCGCGAGGGCCCGGCGCCGGCGCTGCCTTCAGCCCGCCAGGGCGTGGAACAGGCCCAGCGGGTGGTGCGCGCGCGCCACCGAGATCATGAACCCGAACACCGCCAGCGCCAGCAGCCACCCCAGCGTGCGCTGCGCGCCAGTGCGAGCGCGCTTGAGCACGAAGGTGCCCAGCGCCACGTACACCGGCAGCAGCGCCAGCTTCACCCACAGCCAGGCCGAGGCCAGCGGCTGGAACTGCAGCGAGGCGAGCACCAGCAGCGCGGCCACGACCAGCGCGGTGTCGATGGCCACGGCCGTGATGCGCAGCGGCGTCGCCATGGCCCAGCGCGAGCCGCCGATCAGCGCCAGCCCGCGCAGCGCGAACAGGCTGCCGCTGAGGTAGACGAAACCCATGTGGGCCTGTTTCAGGGTGAAGTAGTGCTCGGTCAGGGCCATGCGGAAGCGGGCCGCACGCGGCGGCGTGGTGTGGGAAGGAGCCGCCAGCCTAATGCCGCGCGGCGGCCTCGCCGGCACGAACCGGTGCCGGCTCAGTTCCAGCGCCCGTGCAGCCCGCCCACGCTGTAGCGGCCTGCGCCCAACAGCGCCACGGCCAGCGCGCCGAAGAGGTACATGCCCTGCAGTTCCAGCTCCCAGCCGCCGGTCTTGTTGAGCTGGCCGATCTGGCCCATGTGCACCAGGCCGATGGCCACCAGCATGTTGATCACCACGATCAGCGCCGCCGCGCGGCTGTACAGACCCAGGATCAGCAGCAGCGGCGCCACCACCTCGCCGACGTAGACGCCATAGCCCAGCGCCGGTGGCAGCCCGTACTTGGCCAGCAGGCCCATGATGAAGCCGGGTCCGCCGACGAGCTTGGCGATGCCGTGCAGCAGGATCAGCACCCCCAGCACCACGCGCAGCACGAGCTTGCCCGCGTCCTCGGTGGGTGTGGAACCGGCGAGCGGCGGCTTGGTGGTGCTCATGGCGTCCTCCTGGAGATTGAGGTGTGCAGGCACGGCGAAATCGGCCCGCCGCGCGGCCGGCAAGCCGCGCGCCCGCCTGGGCCCGGGCCATCTCCGAAGCGCGCCCCAGGCATGGCGAATGCCTCCAGGCCGCGCATTGACTTTTCAAGAATGAGGAACGCCATGGATGCCATCGAACTGCTCACCAGCCAGCACCGCAGCCTGGAGGCGCTGATGAAAGCCTGGATGGACGGGCCGCAGTCGCAGCGCGAGTCGCTGTTCAAGCGCGTGGGCGACGAGCTCACCGTGCACCTCACGTCGGAGGAGCAGATCTTCTATCCCGCCGTGAAGGAGAAGCGCACCGAGGACATCCTGCTGGAGTCGCTGGAGGAGCACCTGTCGCTCAAGCGCGTGCTGGCGGACCTGGTGGAACTCGCGCCGGACGACCCGGCCTTCGAGCCGAAATTCCACGTACTCAAGGAGCAGGCCGAGCACCACCACAAGGAAGAGGAGGAGCACCTGTTCCCGAAGGTGCGCAAGCTGCTGGAGCCCATGGCGCTCAACACGCTGGGCCAGCAGATGCAGGCGCTGCAGCAGCAGCTCAAGCGCGAGGGCGACCCGCGCGAGATCGTGACGGAGCAGACGGACAAGGCGGCGCCGCTGGAGTGAGAGCGGTGGATTCCGCGGCAGCCGAGAGCTGAAGCGCCGCGCACCTCATTTCGTCATGCCCGCGAAAGCGGGCATGACGGCCCAGGGGGCGCAGCGGCTCGCCTGGCGGGATGCGTCAGGACGCCGCTTGATCAACTCCCGCCCTGGTGTGAGCGCTTCCCCGGGTTCTTCTTGGTGCGCGTGGCCACGCCGCGCGCTTTGCTGCGCTTCTGGCCGGTGGCCTTCTGTTCCTGCGCGGGGCGCAGCGGGATGGTGGCGCGAGCGTCGGCTTCGGTCTTGATCTGGCTACCCATGCGGGACTCCTGAAAAAACGTCCGGACGCGGCATTGGCAAGGCCCGTGCCCTGGCGCTGGCAGGCATTCGGCTTGCCGCCGCGCGGCGATGGCAGACACCCCCCCAGGCAGCAACGGCAAGACCAACGTGTTCGTCGGGCTGGCAGAGGCGGCCTGGCGGCATCGCAACCGCACGATCCTGGCAATGGCGCTGCTGGTGGTGGCCAAGCTCGCGGCCGTGGCGGTGCCGCTGCTGCTCAAGGCCGTCATCGACCGCTTCAGCGAGCCCGGCACCCTGGCCGAGAGCAGCCCCCACGGCGACACGGTGCTGGTGCTGCCGGTGTTCCTGCTGCTGGGCTACGCGCTGCTGCGCTTCGCCGGCACGCTGTTCACCGAGCTGCGCGACCTGGTGTTCGCGCGCGTGACACTGTCCACCGTCACCGACTTCGCCGAGCGCTGCTTCGCGCACCTGCTCTCGCTGAGCCCGCGCTTCCACGTGCAGCGCAACACCGGCGCGCTCATCCGCGACGTGGAGCGCGGCACCGCCGGCGTGGGCTTCCTGCTGGGCTCGGGCCTGTTCACCGTGGTGCCCACGCTGGTGGAGTTCATCGCCGTGCTGGCGGTGATGGCCGCGGGCTACAGCCTGTGGTTCACGCTGGTGATCATGGTGACCTTCGTCGTCTACGGCAGCTTCACCACCGCCAAGACGGCCAAGCGCGCGCTGCGCCAGCGCCGCGTCAACGACCTGGACTCGCGCGCCAACGGCCGCATGGTGGACACGCTGCTCAACTACGAGACCGTCAAGACCCATGCGCGCGAGGGCTTCGAGCGCCAGCGCTACGGCAGCGTGCTCGGCGGCTGGGTGGAGGAGGGCGTGCGCAACCAGCGCGCCCTGTCGGGCCTGCACATCGGCCAGAGCGCCATCATCGCCGCCGGCGTCGCGGCGGTGATGCTGCTGGCCGGCGAGCAGACCGTGCGCGGGCAGATGACGGTGGGCGACCTGGTGCTGGTCAACAGCTACATCATCCAGATCTGCCTGCCGCTCAACGCCCTGGGCTACGTCTTCCGCCAGGCGCGCGACGCGCTGGTGAACACCGAAAAGCTCTTCGCGCTGCTGCGCCAGCCGGTGGACATCCAGGACGCCCCGGACGCGCCGCCCCTGAAGCTCGCCGGCGGCGCCGTCGCCTTCGAGCACGTGCATTTCGCCTACGAGCCGGGCCGGCCCATCCTGCACGACCTCAGCCTGGAGATCGGCCCCGGCCAGACCGTGGCGGTGGTGGGCAGCAGCGGCTCGGGCAAGAGCACGCTGGCGCGGCTGCTGCTGCGCCTCTACGACCCGCAGCAGGGCCGCGTCACCGTGGATGGGCAGGACCTCAAGCACGTGCAGCTGGACTCGCTGCGCCGCGCCGTCGGCGTGGTGCCGCAGGACACGGTGCTGTTCAACGACACCATCGCCTACAACATCGGCTACGGGCGCCAGGGCGCGGGCATGGCGGAGGTGATCGCCGCGGCGCAGGCGGCGCAGGTGCACGAGTTCATCCTGTCGCTGCCCGATCAGTACGAGACGGTGGTGGGCGAGCGCGGGATGAAGCTTTCCGGGGGCGAGAAGCAGCGCATCGCCATCGCGCGCGCCTTCCTCAAGAACCCGCCGCTGATGATCTTCGACGAGGCCACCTCGGCGCTGGACACGCGCGCCGAGCGGGCGATCCAGCACGAACTCGACCGCATCGCGCAGGGGCGCACCACGCTGATCATTGCCCACCGCCTCTCCACCATCGTCGGCGCCGACCAGATCGTGGTCATGGACCGTGGACGCATCGTCGAGCGTGGCCGCCACGAGGAGCTGCTGGCCCGAAATGGGCTCTACGCGCAGCTGTGGAACCTGCAGCTGCAGCAGGAGCAGTTCGACAAGCTGGAGCGGCGCCTGGCGCGCCAGCCGGTGAACCTGGCGGTGGTGATCGCGCAGGCGGTGGACGGGCTGGCGGCCGAGCTCGATGCGCGCCAGGTGCGGCTGTCGGCGCACATCGACCTGGGCAATGCCAGCGTCACCGGTGACCCGAGCACGCTGGCGCAGCTCGCGCGCGAGCTGTGCGTGGCCGCGATCCAGGCCACGCCACGCGGGCGGCGCATCGAGGTGCGGCTGGAGCGCCAGGGCGAGCTGGCGCGGCTGACCATCGCCGACGGCCGCCACGCCGTGCCGGCGCTGGCGCCGCCGGGCGCGTTGCAGGCACCCGAGCCGGTGGCTCACCTGCCGCCTTTCGGCCTGGACACGCCGCTGGATCCGCTGGCGCTGCGCTCCACCGTCGAGCGCCAGGGCGGGCGCCTGAGCATCGAGCCGCCCAGCGCCTCGCACGGGCTGCGCTACGTGGTGGAGCTGCCGCTGCGCCCGGTATCCATCCCCGAGCCGGAAGCGCAGCTGCCGCCGCCCGGCCTAGCGAGCGACGACCCGGTCGAGGACGAGGCGCTGCCGCGCCTGGACGGACTGCGCGTGCTGTGCGTGGAGCCGCGCCCCGAAGCGCGCACGGCGCTGCAGCAACTGCTCGAAGGCGCGGGCGCCGAGGTGCTGCTGTTCGACGGCGCCAACGCCACGTTGCAGTGGCTGGAGCGCCAGCCGATGTCGATGTGGCCGCAGCGGCTGCTCAGCGAGGTGGCGCTGGGCAAGGAGGACGGTCTGCAGTTCATCCGCGTGCTGCGCCAGCTGGAGTCGCGCCGCGGCGTGCCCGTCCCGCAGCGGCTGCCGGCGATGGCGCTCTCCGGCTTCACCGCCCCGGAGGCGCAGCAGCAGGTGCTGGCGGCCGGTTTCAACGCGCACCTGGCCAAGCCCGCCAACCCGCGGCGGCTGCTCACCGAGCTGGCCGCGCTGCGTGGTCCCGCGCCGGGTGGCACGCGGGCTGCTGCGGAAGGGGCGGGACCGCCATCACCCCCGATCGAGGTGTAAGGGCCGGCGCGGGCGCGCCGGTTGCCATGTCACCGGTATGGACAAACAACCCTCCAGGCGTGGAAGCCATTTCGCCGACCGCCATGCCGCCGAGCAGGCGCTGGCCTTGACGCTGCCCATGGTCGAGGCGGCCATGGCCGATCCGATGGTCAGCGGTTGCGGCTTCTTCTATCTCGTGGTCATGGACCCGGCGCTCACGCCCGCCGACTGTTCGTTCGAAGAAGCCGTGTTGCTGGAGCACGCCGTGGGCGACCGCAGCCGCTGGGATGCGGACTACGCCGGCTTCGCCCGCGCCAAGGCGCGGCTGGCCTGGAGCCGGGGCGACACGCACGCGCTGCAGTCGTTGCAACCGCACCGGCTGCGCGAGGGCGACAGCCTGCTGTGGGGCAGCGCGGTGCTGGACGGCATCGTGGTGGCCGCCAGCGGCGCCTATCCGTGGTTCGACGAGGCCTTCGCCACCGCGCTGGCCGCCAACCTGCGCGCCATTGCCAAGCAGCGCCACGCCGCGGCGCTGGAGAAGCGCCAGCTCCATGCCGGCGGCTGAGCCGACTCTGCCGCGGCGCCCGGGGGGCGCCGCATTCGTTTCCGTTCCGTCGATGTGTCGACATTTGCAAAGCCAGGAGAAGCATTCATGACCTCTACCCCGGGCACCGCCCTGAAGGGCCGCAGCATCGTCATCACCGGTGGCTCGCGCGGGCTTGGCGCTGCCATCGCGCAGGTGCTGGGCGCCGAGGGCGCCACCGTCGTGCTGGCCGACCTCGACCTGGACCGCGCCAAGGCCAAGGCGGCCGAGCTGGCCAAGGAGGGTGTGGAGGCCATTGCCGAGGCGCTGGACGTGGGCGAGGAGTCGCAGGTGCTGGAGCTGCTGCAGCGCGTGCACGACCGCTTCGGGCGGCTGGACGCGGTGGTCAACAACGCCGCCATCGACATCACCGTGCCCGTGGCCGAACTGCACGGCTTCGACTGGGAGCGCATCGTCAGCACCAACCTCAGCGGCCCGTTCTACGTCGCCAAGCATGCCGCGGCGCTGATGGGGCGTGACTCGTCCTGCGGCGGCGGGCACATCGTCAACATCGCCTCCACGGCCTCCAAGCGCGCCTGGCCCAACGCCGCCGCCTACCACGCCACCAAGTGGGGGCTGCTGGGCCTGTCGCACGCGCTGCACGCGGAGCTGCGGCCCAAGGGCATCAAGGTCACGGCGGTGGTGGCCGGCGGCATGCGCACGCCCTTCCTGCTCGACCGCTTCCCCGACATCGACCCCGGCGTGCTGCAGGACCCGGTGCAGGTGGCCAAGGCGGTGCGCTTCTGCCTGCTGCAGGACGAGGAAACCGTGATCCCGGAAGTGACGGTGATTCCGATGCGCGAGAGCAGCTGGCCCTGAGCGGGCTGCCGGCCAAAGCGTCCCGTCATGTCCGCGCAGGCGGGCATCCACGCCAGGCAGGACGCAGCCTGGAGCGCGTGGACACCCGCCTGTGCGGGTGTGACGGGTTGTTCGAAACGCCGCCGCTCAGGCGGCGTTTTCCTTGCGCATCAGGAAGCGCGTGAAGCTGGCGCCGCGGCGCGTGACGGTCTGCGGCTCCACCACTTCGAAGCCGCGGGTCTCGAAGAAGGGCCAGGCGGCGAGACTGGCCTCGGTGCTGAGCTCGGTCACGCCGGCGGCGCTCAGCGCGTCCTCGGCGGCTTGCACCAGCCGCGTGGCCACGCCGCGGCGAGCGCAGCGCGGGGCGGTATAGAGCGTGTCGATGTAGCCGTCGTCGCGCCAGGAGACGAAGCCGCAGGGGCCCAGCGCGTCCTCGGCCACGAGCGTGTGCTGCGCCTCGAAGCGCTGGCGCCAGGTGTCCAGGTCGGGCGGGCGCGGCGCCCAGGCGTCGAGCTGCTGCCGGCCGTAGTGCGGCGCGCCCAGGGTGTGGACGGCGGCGGTGAACAGCGCCACCAGCGTCTTGAGGTCCGCGGGCGCATAGGGGCGAATGGCGATCAAAGTCCTCCCTCCGTCAGTCGGGCCGGGTCCAGCAGTTCCTGCAGTTTTTCCCGGCCCAGGTCCGTCATCTCTTCGGCCACGTCGATGATGGGCCGGCCCTGCTTGTAGGCCGCCTTGGCGATCTCGGCGGCCTTCAGGTAGCCCACCAGCGGATTGAGCGCCGTCACCAGCACCGGGTTGCGCGACAGCGCCGCGCGCAGGCTGGCCTCGTTGACGGTAAATCCTGCGATGGCGCGGTCGGCCAGCGCGCGGGCCGCGGCCGCCAGCAGCTGCTGGCTCTCCAGCAGGTTGCGCGCCACCAGCGGGAGCATCACGTTGAGCTCGAAGTTGCCGGACTGGCCGGCCAGGGTGATCGCGGCGTCGTTGCCGATGACCTGCGCGCCGGCCATCGCCACGGCTTCCGGGATCACCGGGTTGACCTTGCCCGGCATGATCGAGCTGCCCGGCTGCAGCGCCGGCAGCTCGATTTCCGCCAGCCCGGCCAGCGGGCCGGAGTTCATCCAGCGCAGGTCGTTGGCGATCTTGATCAGGCACACCGCCGTGGCCTTGAGTTGCCCGGAGAGCTGCACGGCCGTGTCCTGCGCGCCCATGAGCGAAAAACGCTCCGCCGCGGGCTGGAAGTGGATGCCGGTGCGTTTCTGCAGCAGCGCGCACAGGGTGGCGGCGAACTCGGGATGGGTGTTGACGCCCGTGCCCACGGCGGTGCCGCCCTGCGCCAGCGTGGCGACGGCCGGCTGCAGCGCGCACAGCCCGTTGATGGCCTGCTGCACCTGCGCGCGCCAGCCGCCGAGCACCTGGTCGAAGCGCACCGGCATGGCGTCCATCAGGTGCGTGCGGCCGGTCTTGACGTACTGGCGCAGCGTGGGCGCCTTGTTCTCCAGCGCCAAGGCCAGGTGTGCCAGCGCCGGCAGCAGCGCGCGCTCCAACTGCAGCGCCGCGGCGACGTGGATGGCCGAAGGGACGGTGTCGTTGCTGCTCTGGCCGAAGTTGACGTGGTCGTTGGGGCTGACCGGCTTGCCGAGGCGCTGGGCGGCCAGCGTCGCCAGCACCTCGTTGGCGTTCATGTTCGAGCTGGTGCCCGAGCCGGTCTGGAACACCTCGACCGGGAAATGCGCCGGGTGCCGCGGGTCGGCCAGCAGCGCGTCGGCACTGTCGGCGATGGCCTGTGCCAGCGCCGGCTCCAGCAGGCCGAGCTGCTCGTTGGCCCGCGCCGCCGCGGCCTTGAGGTGCAGCAGGGCCTCGACGAAGGCGGCCGGCATGGGGCCGCTGCCGAAATTGAAGTTCTCCACCGCGCGCTGCGTCTGCGCGCCCCACAGCGCATGCGCGGGCACGCGCACCTCCCCCATGCTGTCCTTCTCCAGGCGCCAGTCTCCTTCGGGCGCCACGCTTGCGGCGGATAGTGACGTGCTGGCGCCGCTGGCGGACGATTCCGTGCTCATGGCTTCTCCCTGGGTACCGGTAAAGGGCACCCTCGGCGCTGGCGCAGCAAGCGACGTGCGCCGGGCCGCGGTGACCAGCCCCCCGAGGTGACGGCGCCGGCCCGCGGCGAGGCCCGGAAGGCGTGGAAAGAGTGCACGCAAAAAGGCCACGGCCGCCCGTGGGCGGCCGTGGCCGGAGAGTCAGGGCAGGGTCTGGGTCAGGCGGTGCCGCCATCGCCACCGGGCTCGCCGGGCTCACCGTCACCCTTGTCCTCGGCGGCGTACTCCTTGAGCCGGTTGTAGAGCGTCTTGAGGCTCACGCCCAGCACGGCGGCGGTGCGTTCCTTATGCTGGTTGAAGTGGCGCAGCGTGGCCAGGATGAGCTGGCGTTCGGCCTCGGCCATCGAGGTGCCCAGCCGGATGGAGATGCTGGCCTCGCCGCGCCCGGCGGGTGTGGCAGCGGCAGTACCCGTGCCGGCGGCGGCCTCGGCCGAAGGTGGGTCGCTGGGCAGCCACTCGTCGGTGATTTGCTCGCCCTCGGCCATCACGAAGGCGCGCTGCACCACGTTGCGCAGTTCGCGCACGTTGCCCGGCCAACGGTAGGCGGCAAGCTTCTCCAGCGCCGCGGGCGTGAAGCGCTTGCGCACGTTCTCGCGCTCGCACACCGCGGCCAGGAAGTGCTCGGCCAGCAGCGGCACGTCGGTGGAGCGGTCGCGCAGCGGCGGCAGCGCGATGGGGAACACGTTGAGCCGGTAGTACAGATCCTCGCGCAGCTTGCCCAAGGCCACGGCCTGCTCGGGCGTGCGGTTGGTGGCGGCGATCACGCGCACGTCGGTCTCGATCGGCGTGGTCGAGCCCACGCGCATGAAGGTGCCCGTCTCCAGCACGCGCAGCAGTTTTACTTGCAGCTCCAGCGGCATCTCGGTGATCTCGTCGAGGAACAGCGTTCCGCCGTGAGCGCGCTCGAAGAAGCCCTGGTGCTTGCGGTCGGCGCCGGTGAAGCTGCCCTTCTCGTGGCCGAAGATCTCGCTCTCGATGAGGTTGGGCGAGATGGCGCCGCAGTTGACCGCCAGGAAGGGCTGCTTGCGCCGGCGGCTGAGGTCGTGCACGGTCTGCGCCACCACCTCCTTGCCGGTGCCACTCTCGCCGGTGATGAACACGCTCACCGCGGTGCCGGCCACGCGGGCGATCTGCTCGTAGATGCGCTGCATCGGTGCCGAGCGGCCCCAGAGGTGGCCGAAATGGCCGGTCTTCTGCCACTCGGCGTTGAGCGAGGCGAGCTCGTCCTTGAGCACCGAGGGCCGCATCACGCGCGAGAGGATCCCGCGCAGCTGCTTCATGTTGACCGGCTTGGTCAGGTAGTCGGCCGCGCCCAGGCGCAGCGCCTGCACCGAGGTCTCCAGGCTGGCGTGGCCGGTGATGAGCACCACCTCGGAGTGCGCGACGAGTTGCGGGTCGTCGAACAGGTCCATGCCGCTGCCGTCGGGCAGTTGCAGGTCCAGCAGCACGATGTCGGGCTGCTGCAGCGCCATCTGGCGCCGCGCATCGCGCAGGTTGTGCGCCGTGGCCACGGTG
>Ga0065721_10051166_pt1 | contig 15980 bp, 14 predicted proteins | sample Mesricmetagenome_FD_59108 | JGI IMG/M metagenome (GOLD analysis project Ga0065721, IMG submission 59108) | Mesophilic microbial community from rice straw/compost enrichment Sample: eDNA_1 v2 (version 2) | ecosystem: Engineered > Solid waste > Grass > Composting > Bioreactor | place: USA: Davis... | reverse complement strand
CCGCCGCCCGGCGACGCGGTAGGACAGGGGCGTGCCGCCCCCCGGCGGGACGAGGTAGGGCCGCTCCCCGTGCGCCGCGACCGCCGCGGCCCACAGGCCGGGCAGCGTGTCGCCATCCATGGACTTGGCGGCCGATTCGGACGGGTGCAGCGCCACGATCCCCGCCGCGGCCAGCGGGGCCAGATGCTCCAGCACCTCGCCCACGTCCAGGGCCATGCGCCCGGCGATCCGGTCCAGCGTCAGGCCGCGCCCGGCCCAGTAGAGAATGGCGCATTGCCGCGCCGTCAGCGCCATTGGGCCTTCCGGCCCTTCTGCCACCGCAAGATGCAGGTCGACGCCGCAGGCCGGGTCGAACGCCACCGCGTGCCGCCCGGAAACCGCCGCGCCGTCGGGAACCGCGGCGGGCGGCCGGGGGGCGATGGGGGCGGGATCCAGGCTGAACGGCGGCATGGGCAGGTTCCTTCCGACAATGGACGATCGATCCATCGCCTGATAACGGTTTCCGGACCGCCACCGCCAAGCGGCTATCGGGAGTACCCCAACGCTCGCAACCCTTGATGGTTTGTGCGGCCCGGTCACGCGTTGCGGACGGCATGGCCGCTTCGCGGCGCTGGCGGTACCCCCTCCGTTTCGTGTACCTTCGCGAAAAAGGCGAGGCACGGACCGAGGACCGTCATGAGCACCGAAATCCGCACCTTCATGATCCCCGACGCGAACGCCGAGGAGGCGCAGGCTCACCTGTCCGCCTTCCTGCGCACGGTCGAGGTGCAACGCATCGACACCGCCTACGCCGAGGGCGCCTGGCGCGTCCTGGTCCTGTACCAGGATCTGCGGCGTAAGGAGGAGTCGCTCCAGATCGAGGCAGCGATCAACGCCGCGCTGAACGGCTGGCGGGAACGGACCGCCTCGCGCGCCGGCCTGACCCGCGATGCCGTCCTGCCGGACGAGCTGGTGCCGGAAATTGCCCGGTTCGCCCCGACGACCGAGCATGAGCTGTCGATCATCGTCGGCGCCCGCGACCTGGGCGTCGGCCAGTACGGCGCGGAAATCGTGCAGGTCGTCCGCGCCACCCTGGACGAGTTGATCGACTAGCCCTTTCGGCGAAACAAGTATCCGGTTCGGCATGCCCGCGCCGACCCGGCCCTGCCGAAGAGGTGGGGCTTTCTCTCCGTAAGCCTGATTCCCGGCGCCCCGAAGCCATGACAACATGCCACAGTATGTTTTGGCATTGCAGCATGGCGAGGGGCCATGGACGGTCAGTTTGAATCAGGCCGCGGCATTCCCGATTACCGCGCCATCGCGCGCCAGTTGGAGGCGTTCAGCCGGCAAGCGGCGGAGCAGGCCGCGGAGACCGGCGACCATAGCCTGGACGAACTGGCCCGCCGACTGGGCCAACACGCGGAGCAAATCCGCGAGGATCTCAGCGAAGCCCCGTCGCGCTGCTTCGGCTGGCGCCTAGGCCTTTTCGACCTTCAGCCGGGTTCCGTCCGCGCCGACGACGCGGACGCGGGTCCCAGCGGGGAGGTCCGGCCCTTCCACAGTCCACAGCCCGTCCCCGACCTGCGCGCGTCCGCGCCCGTTGACGATGGGGCTGTCCAGCGTGTGCAGCGTCCCAATGTACTGTTCCGCCCGGCGGTTGAGATTCGGCGTGCTCGTCGTTTTCGCTGAGCGTTCCGACAGCGCCCGCACGCCGACCACGGCGACGATGGCGAGCAGCGCGAACAGCAGCCCCTGAATTTCCCACGACATGGCGGGCCAGACCAGCAGGGCCAGCCCGACCACCCCGGCCGCCCCGCCCAGCCACAGGAACGCGGCGCCGGGCGCCACCGTCTCCACCGCCCCCAAAAGGACGGCCAGAACCCACCAGTGCCAGAACTCGATCATCGGGCGCTCGCCGTTGGAATTTCACCACCAAGACACGAAGGCACCAAGATACTCTTGGAAACCGTTCGGCCTGCCCGTGATCGACCGGGATGAAAGGGCTCCATCATAAGAGATCTTGGTGCCTTGGTGTCTTGGTGGTGAATTTTTCTTATTGGGAAGGCTGCGCATCATCCCGGTTCCACGGCCCCCGCGCCGGTGCCGCCGAGGGAGCAGCCGATGGGGCCGCGGTCGTTGGAGGCGGGCGGTTGGGGAAGGCCTCGCGGGCGATCTCGGCGATGCCGCCGATGGCGCCGATCACGTTCGCGGCCTCCAGCGGCAGGAACAGAACCTTCTGGTTCGGGGCCGACGCCACGGCGGTCAGCGCGTCCACATAGCGCTGGGCGACGAAATAGTTGATCGCCTGCACGCTGCCGCTGGCGATGGACTCGGACACCAGCCGGGTCGCCTCAGCCTCAGCCTGGGCGGCGCGTTCGCGCGCCTCGGCGTCGCGGAAGGCGGCCTCGCGCCGGCCTTCGGCCTGGAGGATGGCGGCCTGCTTGGCGCCCTCCGCGCGCAGGATGGCGGCCTGGCGCTGGCCCTCCGCCTCCAGGATCGAGGCGCGGCGGTCGCGCTCCGCCTTCATCTGGCGGGCCATGCTGTCCACGAGGTCGCGCGGTGGCTGGATGTCGCGGATTTCGATGCGCGTGACCTTCACGCCCCAGGGGCTGGTCGCCTCATCCACCACGGTCAGCAGGCGGGCATTGATCTGGTCGCGCTGCGACAGCAGTTCGTCCAGGTCCATGGAGCCCATGACCGTGCGCACGTTGGTCATGGTCAGGTTCAGGATGGCAAGCTGGAGGTTGTTGACCTCGTAGGACGCCTTGGCGGCGTCGATCACCTGATAAAAGACGACGCCGTCCACCGTCACCATCGCGTTGTCGCGCGTGATGACCTCCTGCGAGGGGACGTCGAGCACCGTCTCCATCATGCTCTGCTTCTGGCCCACCCGGTCGATCAGCGGGATCAGCAGGTGCAGGCCCGGCTGCAGGGTGCGGGTGTAGCGCCCGAAGCGCTCCACCGTCCATTCCTGCCCCTGTCCCACGGTCCGCACGCCCAGAAGGACCAGTGCCAGCGCGAAGACCAGCAGCGCGATCACGAACAGGGTAAAGCCGCCGACCTCCATGCCCCCGACCTCCATGGCAAGCGCCGTCCGCCGTCACGCCCCGGCGGGCATGGCAGCATCGCGGAACGATGCCATGGCGGTCGGATTCCGGCCAGTTGGCCTTTCCTCCGAAGACCTTCTGCCGCATCCGGCCTTCGGTTCGGCCCCGGCCCCACAACGTCAGCCCAGCAGGGCACCGATGGGCTTCAGCGGCTCGTGCGCGTCGAACAGGATCTTCAGGATGGCCAGGATCGGCACGGCCAGCAGCGCGCCGGGAATGCCCCACATCCAGCCCCAGAACAGGATCGACACGAACACCGCGATGGGGTTCAGCGCCAGCCGGCGTCCGACGATCATCGGCGTCAGGAAGTTGCCCTCCAGCGTCGCCAGCGCGACGAAGGTCAGCGGCGGCCCGAAAATGTGCGGCACCCCTTCGAAGCTGAGGACGGACACCAGGAACAGCACGGCGGTCACCACCGCCGGCCCGATGAAGGGGATGTAGTTGATCAGCCCGGCCAGCGTGCCCCACAGCGCGGCGTTGGGCAGACCCCACATCCACATGGCCAGCGCCGTCGCGACGCCCAGGAAGAAGTTGATGACCGTGATGGTGGCGAGGTAGGCGGCGATGTTCTGCTGCACCGTGGCCGCGACCATGGCGTAATGGATGCGGTCGTCCACGCTGCGCATGGTGCCGATCAGCGCCTCCAGGCTCTGCCGGCCGCGGGCCAGGAAGAAGTACAACAGCACCTGCAAAATCACGACGTTGGCGATCACCGCCTCCACCTGCGCGAAGACCTGCTCGGCCAGCGACGGGCCGCGCACCACCACCTCGCGCGAGGCGCCGTTCTGGTCGCTGGTGATCTGCTCCAGCTGGCGGGAGGCCTCGCGGGCGCGGTTGATGCCCTCGCGGATGTCGCCCAGCTTAAATTCCAGTTCGTGCAGGACGCGCGGCATGCGATTGACCCATTCCGCCGCCGGATTCGCCAGCGTGTAGGCGGTCATCAGCGCGGTCCCGAACACCAGGATGACCATCAGCGCCGCCCCCAGCCCCTCCGGCAGCCCCAGCCGGTAGAGCCCGCGCACGCAGGGGCGCAGCAGCAGGCTCAGGATCAGCGCCAGCATGATGGGCAGCAGCACGTCCCGTCCGAAATACAGCGTGAACAGCAGTGCGATGACGAACAGCCCCATGGCGGCCACGCGCACCGGGTCGCGCGGGTGCTTCGCCGGGGGCACGGGATCGGTTACCGGTTCGGGAGGGGCGGACAGCGGTGGATCGATGGTGCGGTCGCTCATGCGCGGCAAGGACTCCCGGCGTTTCGCACCGGGTGGGGACGCTTGACGGAAAAGCGGACCCACCCGATTTAGGGGTATTCCGGGACCGCGTCCGCGGCCCCCGGCCTGTGATGACCGGAGTTCCTTGCGATGCGCAGCCCGTTCCCTTCGATAAACATTCGCGGCGGCCTGTTGGTCCTGGCGCTTTCCGTGCTGCCTCCGACGGTTGCCCCGACCGTGGCAGTCGCCGCGGACGCCGTGGTCGGCCGATTCTCCAACGACTGGACCGGAAACGGGCTGCAGGTGCAGGCGATCGAAGACCCGAAGGTGAAGGGCGTCACCTGCCATCTGGTCGATTTCGACCGCAGCGTGCTGGACCGCCTGACCAAGGGGAACTGGTTCGAGGATCCCTCCAACGCCTCCATCGCCTGCCGGCGCACCGGCCATCTGGTGGTCGGCGACATCAACGTGTCGGAGAAGGGGGAGGAGGTCTTCTCCGAGCGCAAGAGCCTGATCTTCAAGTCAATCGCCATCCGCCGCATCTACGACCGGCCGAACGACACTCTGGTCTATGTGGTCTACAGCCGGCAGGTGAAGGACGCCTCCGCCAAGATGTCCATCTCCACCGTGCCGCTGGTGGACACGAACGCCGAATGGACGAAGGGAAAGCCAAGCGCGAACTGAGCGGGTGTCTTGCAATCGAACGCGCGAGGCATCATCATCAGGCTTGGGAGGCAGGGGAGTGCACCCCCTGCCTCCCGGCCCGATCACTGCCGGTTCAGAAGGTCAAGGATACCCTTGATGATCTGAAGCAGCAGGATCAGGAGAGTGAGGATCTCCTTCATCCTCCACGCCTCCTTGTTAAGCGGCGGGGTGGTGGTCATCCACCACCCGTCCGCACCGTCCCCTCGCACGGCGGGCGAGCGATCCACAAGATTTGCAACGCGTATGTGTGTGCGACCGATTGTGCCGCTGCGCCCTATCGGCGCTTCGCCCGTGTCACCCACTTGCGCCACAGCAGATAGGCGGCGGGAGCCAGAGTCACGATCAGGATGATGCGCACCATGTGGTGCGTGGCGACCAGCGCCACGTCGATGTTCAGCGCCAGCGCGACCAGGGTCATCTCCGCCAGCCCGCCGGGCGCGTAGGCCAAGATCAGCGCCGCGACGCCCAGCCCCGTCGCCTCGTCCACCAGCCAGGCCGTGGCGGTGGTGACCAGCAGCATCAGCACGGTCAGCCCCAGCGCCGTCAGGCTGTCGCGGCCGATGCGGCTGACCTTCAGCCCGGTGAAGCGCGCGCCCAGCGCCGCCCCGATCACCACCTGCGCGCCGGCCACCAGCACGCCGGGCGGGCGGCCCTCCGTCAGGCCGGCGAGGTGGATGGCGGCGGACAGCAGCATCGGCCCGACGATCTGCGCCGCCGGGATACGCAATGCCTTGGCGATGGGATACCCCAGCGCGCAGGCGCTCAGCAGCGCCACGTCCGGCAGGCTCAGCGACAGCAGCCCCGGTCCCAACGTGCCACGCCGCGCCGGGTCGTAGAGGCCCAGGGACTGGAAGGCGAAGGGGATGATGATGACGACCAGCATGACCCGCAGCGCGTGCGCCAGCGCCATGGTCCGGGTGTCGCCGCCCATCTGCGTCCCGACCATCACCATCTCGTTCAGCCCGCCCGGCGTGGCGGTGAAGTAGGAAGTGGCCGGGTCCAGCCGGGCCGTGCGGCGCAGATACTGCACCCCGACCACGGTCGCCACCGCCAGATAGGCGGCAAGGCTGCCGAGCGACACGGTCCACTCCCCCAGCCGCCCCACGATGGCTGGCGTGAAGCCGCTGCCCAGCATGATGCCGAGGATCATCACCATCGCGTTGCGCAGGGGCTTCGGAACGTGCAGCGGCACGCCGGCCATGGCCGCCACGGTGGTGAACAGCATGGACCCGATCAGCCAGGGCAGCGGCAGGCGAAGCTGGTCGAACAGGGCGCCCCCGGCCACCCCGATGACCAGCGCCAGGGCAAAGGAAAGGACACCCGCCTTGCGGTCCGCCTGGGCTGATTGGCGCGGTGCCGGTTCCGCGTCCGTCACGGCACCAGCCGGCCCAACCGGACCGCGGTCTGCCCGGATTTCGGCCGGCGGGCGGGCATGATCAGCACGCAGTCGTCGTAGGGGGTGACGATGGTGCGCGCTCCGTCCCGGCCCAGCGGCGTGCCGGCGCGCGGGATGATCTCCATGCCGATGTAGGGGGCGTTGAAGGTGAAGTCCTCGGTGACCGCGGTCACCGCGTCGGTGACCTCCACGACCCGTTGCGGATCGTCGTGCCGGCGCAGGAAGCGCGCCGCCTGGGCGGGGTCGATCATCTCCTGCACCAGCAGGAAACGCAGGCAGCTTTCCAGCGCGACGGCGGCGGTCTCGATCCGCCAGTGCTGGCCGCATTCCACCAGGACGGCGGTCCGCTCCCCCTGTGGCTCGGCGAAGCCGGTGTAGTCGATCAGGCGGCGGCCGGCCGCGTGCCCCTCGTCCGCCACGATCCAGGCCGGATAGCCGAGCCGGCGGGCAAGGCCCCGCCCGCGCTCCGTCCGGCCGCACAGAATCAGCGGCGCCGTGTCGGCTGTCATGGAATGCAGGTCGAGGATCGCGTCGGCCGAATCGAACACCGGGCGCAGCTGGCGCGCGCGGCGCAACTCCACGCTGTCGCGCGGGCCGTCCAGCACCTCCGGCGACCAGACCCGGTTCAGATCCTCGTCCACGAAGCGGGATGCGTAGGGACGCTCCGGATCGAAGCCGCGGTAGGCGGCGGTGTTGGCGAAGACCAGCGTCAGGCGGCCGCGGTTGGGCATGACGCCTGCGCGCAGCAGCGTGTCGAGCGCCACGGCGCCGCCGATCTCGTTGCCGTGGATCAGGGCGCAGATGACCGCGTGCGGCCCCGGCCGGCCCCCGTCCAGGGTGGTGACGTGGTCGATCCCGGTGTTGCCGCGTCGGTACGGAGCGATGTCCGGCGGCGTGAGTTCGACGGGTGGAAAGGATTCGGTCAAGCGGTTCTCGCGATTCGGCGGGTCTCGCATTTCGGGCGGTTGTCAGGCGCCTGTCGCCGGATTGTCAGTATGGCGAAGTCAGCGGCGGTGCGCCAGCCCTGCCGTCGTTTCCATAATGCAGTTGGTTCCAAGATGGCGTCAGACCCATGATGGCGATTGCCTGACCGGTGCCCTTATCGATGTATGACGGTTTTTGGTCGACGCCTCTCCGGCCATCCTCTATATCCGACCCTGTTCGTCGGAGTATCGCCGATGCAGTGGGAACACCGGGATCCGCCATGAGCTTCGTGATCGAGGACGTGCTCGTCCGCAACGATCCGATCGGCCGGCATCTGCCGGTGTTGTTCGATTCGCCCCACAGCGGCATGTCCTACCCCCGCGATTTCGCCTTCACCTGCCCGCTGTCCACCCTGCGGCAGGCCGAGGACACCCACGTCGACGAGCTGTTCGCCCACGCCCCGGAGCATGGTGCCACGCTGCTCTGCGCCCTGTTCCCGCGCACCTACATCGACGCCAACCGTGCGGCCGACGACATCGACCCGGACCTTCTGGACGGCACCTGGCCGGAGCCGCTGTCCCCATCGGAAAAGAGCCTTGCGGGGCTGGGGCTGATCCGCACCCTGTGCCGGCCGGGCATGCCGCTGTACGACGGCCGGCTGACGGTGGCCGAGGTGTCGGCGCGGATCGACCGCTACTACCGCCCCTACCATTTCCAGGTCGCCAGCATCCTGGACGGCCTGTCCGCCCGCTTCGGCGCGGTGTGGCACGTCAACTGCCACTCCATGCCCTCCACCATGGGGCCGGGCTCCGCGCGCAAGATCGGCGCGGATTTCGTCCTGGGCGACCGCGACGGCACCACCTGCGAGCCCGGTTTCGTGGATCTGGTGGCCGGCGTGCTGCGCGGGCTCGGCTACAAGGTCGCGCTGAACGATCCTTACAAGGGCGTGGAATTGGTCGCCCGCTACTCCAACCCGGCGCGCGGGCGCCATTCGCTCCAGCTGGAAATCAACCGCAGCCTCTACATGAACGAGGAAACGCTGGAACGGCACGAAGGATTCGCGCGGCTTCAGCGCGACCTCGGCACTCTGATCGGCCGTATCTGCGCCCACGCCGAGGCCGCCACCACCCGCCGCGCCGCCGGGCAGGCCGCGGAGTAGGCCGCCGCCCTACGGCGTGAACTGCTCCTTGAGGATGCGTTCCTCGAAGTTCAGTTCCGGGTCGAACAGCAGTGTCAGGGAGACGTCACGCGCCTCCTCCACGTCCACGCGGATGACCTCGCGCACCTCGGTCGAATCGGCGACGGCGCTGACCGGGCGCTTAACCTCCTCCAGTATGTCGAAGGTGATCTTGGCCGTGTGCGGCAGCAGGGCGCCGCGCCAGCGCCGCGGGCGGAACGCGCTGATCGGCGTCAGCGCCAGCACGCCGGCCCCCAGCGGGATGATCGGACCGTGGGCCGACAGGTTGTAGGCCGTGCTGCCCGCGGGCGTGGCGACCAGGACGCCGTCGCAGATCAGTTCCGGCAGGCGGACCACCCCGTCCACCGTGATGCGCAGCTTCGCCGCCTGCCGGGTTTCGCGCAGCAGCGACACCTCGTTGATGCCCAGGGCTTCCACCCGGTCGCCGTTGCAGCGCGTCGCCAGCATGCGCAGGGGATGCAGCGTGACGTGCTGGGCGGTCGCCAGCCGCTCCGGCAGATCCTCTTCCCGGAAGACGTTCAGTAGGAAGCCCACCGACCCGCGGTTCATGCCATAGACCGGCGGCGGGTTCTTCGCGTCGCGGCGCAGCGCCTTGTGCAGCGTTTCCAGCAGGAAGCCGTCGCCGCCCAGCGCCACGACGATGTCCGCCTCTTCCAGCGGCACGTTGCCGTAGCGGTGCACCAGCCGCGTGCGCGCCCGCCGCGCCTCCTCGGTGTCGGCGCAGCAGAAGGAGATGCGGATGTCGGCCGGCTTTCGGAACGACGAGCGCGGAGCGAGCGGTTCCGAAATGGGATCGACGGGCGAGTTGGCGGTTTCGGTCATGGTCCAGAGACCATAGCGCAGGACCGGGGCGCGAAGAAGCCCGCCGCGGTCATAGCGCGAGAGATTGCCGGCATTTCTTCCCGTCTTCCGGGGCGGAAGAAGGGCATCGGCCTTACCCGCCGGTCACGCTCATGTGGCGCGGCACAGCCGGGCCCTTGTGGCGGCGGTCGATGATGAAGTCGTGGCCCTTGGGCTTGCGGGCGATGGCCTCGCGCACGGCGCCGACCAGCAGTTCGTCGTCGTCGCTCAGGCGCAGCGGGGTGCGCAGGTCGGCGGCGTCCTCCTGGCCCAGGCACATGTAGAGCGTGCCGGTGCAGGTCAGCCGCACGCGGTTGCAGCTCTCGCAGAAATTGTGGGTCAACGGGGTGATGAAGCCGATGCGCTGCCCGGTTTCCTCCACGCGCACATAGCGGGCGGGGCCGCCGGTGCGGTAGTCGATCTCGTTCAGCGTCCAGCGCCTGTCCAGTTCGGCGCGGACCATGGACAGCGGCAGATACTGGTCGAGCCGCGCGCTGTCGCCGATCTCGCCCATCGGCATGACCTCGATGAAGGTCAGGTCGAATCCTTCCTCGCCGCACCACGCGACCAGCCGGTGGAACTCGTCGTCGTTGACGCCTTTCAGCGCGACCGTGTTGATCTTGACCTTGAGCCCGGCTTCCTTCGCCGCGGCAAGGCCGCCCAGCACCTTGTCCAGCCGGCCCCAGCGGGTGATGGCCTGGAACTTGTGCGGGTCCAGCGTGTCCAGCGACACGTTGATGCGGCGCACGCCGGCCTCCATCAGGTCGCCCGCGTACTTGAACAGCATCGTGCCGTTGGTGGTCAGCGTCAGCTCGTCCAGGTCGCCGGCCTTCACGTGGCGGCCCAGGCTGTGGATCAGCTCGTGGATGCCCTTGCGGACCAGCGGCTCGCCGCCGGTCAGGCGCAGCTTGCGGGTGCCCAGCTTCACGAAGGCGGAGCAGACCCGGTCGATCTCCTCCAGCGTCAGCACCTCCGCCTTGGGCAGGAAGCTCATGTCCTCCGCCATGCAGTAGACGCAGCGAAGGTCGCACCGGTCGGTGACCGAGACGCGCAGGTAGCTGACGGTCCGCCCGAACGGATCGACGAGAGGGGCGGGCGTGGTCGGCGGAACGGTCGTCATCGGCGGGCCTCTCCCCACAGGGATCCGGTTCGTGCACAACGGGAGTGAGCGATTATCACCCCAAACCCAGACCCTCCATATAGGACCTTGGTATGGTTTTTTCGCCCCTTGGAATTGCAGGGGTTAGAATGCACGCGGCGCGGGGCGGAGTCTTGATGGGAATCAAGCCCCGAACCCCGCGCCGCTGCGGTCAATGGACGCTGCCCCCGCCATTGCCCCCGTTACTGCCCTGATCGTCCGGCTTCGGGGCCTGGGCCAGTTCACGCTCGCGCAGGTAATCCTCGGTCGTGCGGGGGCGGTGCTGCGTGCCGACGGCGAAGGGCGCATCGCCCTGCTCGAACTGGTCCACCACGCGGCAGTCGCCGCACATGCGCATGCGGTTGGCGGCCTCTGGCGTGGCGAACATCGCGTGCTTGCCGGCCAGCGCGGCCACCACCTTCTCGATGGAGGACTTGGTGGCGAAGGGCTTGCCGCAGCGCACGCAGCAGAAGGGCTCCTCCTCCTTGATCACCTTGGCGCCGCGGGCGCTGTCGCGGAAGTCGATCTCCGGCACCAGGGAGATGACCTTCTCCGGGCAGGTGTTCTTGCACAGGCCGCACTGCACGCAGGCGTCCTGCGAGAAGGACAGCATCGGCTTGTCGGCGTTGTCGAGCAGCGCGCCGGTCGGGCAGGCGCCGACGCACGACAGGCAGAGCGTGCAGCCCTCGACGTTCACCTGGACGCGGCCGAAGGGTGAGCCCGGCGCCAGCGGCAGGACCTCCACCGGCTCCGGCGCCGCCTTGTGCAGGTGACGCAGCGCCAGCATGGTGACGGTGCGCTTGCCGCCCATGGGCAGGAACATGCCGGCGGCGGCGGGCGCCTGCCGGGGCAGGCCCCACAGCTCCGCCTCCACCGCGTCGGGGTCCTGGGCGTCGATGATCGACACGCGGCCGGACCCGTAGCCGAGCCCCGCCATGGCCGTCTCGGCCAGCCCGATCTGGCTGGCGAGGCCCGCGGTTTCCCCGGCGTTGGCCGGGCCGACCAGCACGCGCACCTGCGCCGCGCCATAGGCCAGCGCCGCCGAGAACACGTCGAAGCCCAGCTGCGTCACCTCGTTCACCGCGAAGGGCAGCACGCGGGCCGGCAGGCCGCGCCCGTGCCGCGCCATCAGGGAGATCACCTCGTCGCCGTGGCGCGGGTCGTGGACCAGCAGCACCGCATCGGTGCCGCCGGCCTTGGCGTAGCTGGACAGCAGCGTGCGCAGCCGCTCGTACACCGTCTGCAAAGGCGGCAGGGCGTAGGTGCTGGCCCCGGTCGGGCAGACCGCGGCGCAGGAACCGCAGCCGGCGCAGATGTGCGGGTCGATGGCGACATGGTCGCCGTTCGGCGTGATGGCGCCGGTCGGGCAGACGTCCAGACAGCGGGTGCAGCCGGTCTTGCGGCTGCGCGAATGGGCGCAGAGGTCCGCCTTGAAGTCGATGTAGCGCGGCTTCTCGAACTCGCCGACGAGGTCCGCGGCCTCGAACAGGGCCTTGGCGACGGCGGCCGGGCTGTTCGGGTCGGGGCGCAGGTAGCCGTCGCGCTTGCCGTGGGCGGCGAACAGCGGCGTGCCGCCGGTCAGGTCCAGGATCACGTCGCAGCGCGACGCGGCGCCCTGGCGCGCCGGCTCGAAGGCCAGCACGGCGCGCGAGGCCGGAAGGGCCGGCGCATAGTCGTCCACCACGATCTCGAAGTTGCCGAGCCAGCCCTTGGCGGCGCGGATGGTGCCCTTGAAGACCGGCACGTCCATGATGCGCGGCGGCGCCACGTCCCGAGGGGACTTCAGCAGGACGGTGACGTCCAGGCTGCCGGACAGCTGCCGCGCCGCCTCGATGGCGCGCTCGTCGGTGCCGTAGACCAGGCAGGTGCCTTCGGACTTCAGCGTGATGGTGCCGGTCGACGGGATGTCCATCGCGGCTTCGGCCAGCAGCGCGGCGATCTTCGGCATCGCCTGCGCGCCCTCGTCCGACCAGCCGGCGCGTTCCCGGATGTTGGTGAAGGCGATGGCGGCGTCCGGGTTTTCCTCCCCCGCGATCTCGCCGAACAGAGGGGCTTCCTGCGTGCAGGCGACCAACAGGGGGCCGGTTTCCTTCGCGCGCGCCTCAAAACGGTCGAGCTGTGTGCGGCAGAGCTGGGTCGCCACGCCGACATCGCCCTCCACCCCGCACGCCTTGGCCAACGCCTTCCCGTCGAGCGCCATCGTGTGGGCGCAATCGCAGACGAGCACCGTCCGGCCGTTGATTTTCATCACCATGATCCCCGCAACCAACTCTTTGCCTGTGCGCGGCCCTGCGGCGCGCGTTCCTCATCTGTACATATCGGTACGAAGGCCCGGTTGCGACCCGAAAAATTTCCCTGGAGATTTTGGGGGGGCGGGGTGCCCGCGGCGGCGTTCCCGCTTCGGCGTATCACACCCCTGCCAGTTGCGCCTCCAGCGCGGCGAGGGCGGGGGGGACAGCGGTGTCCAGTTGGCCGCGCAGGGCGGCGGGGTCGCCGTCGCCGGTTTCCACGGCGCGCTCCAGCGCTTGGGCGACCTGCCGCAGCGCCACGCAGCCGTAAAGGCCGGCCACCCCGGCGATCTTGTGGGCCATGGCGCTGACGGTCGCCGTGTCGCCGGCGGTCCAGGCTTCGGCCAGGGTCGTGTGGTACTGGCGCAGCGTGCGCGCCGTGCCCCGGATCAGCGCCGCGACCCGTTCGGCGGGCAAATGCTCGCGCATCTGGGCGATGGCGCTGTCGTCGAAGGGCCGGGCGTGGGCGTTGTGGGGGATGACCGGCGCGGATGCTGGCGTGTCGATGGCGTACAGGCGCTCCAGAACCGGTTGCAGCGCGTCCAGCCGCAGGGGCTTTTCCAGCACCGCGTCGGCACCGGCGTTCAGGCAGCGCTCGCGGTCGCCGGGCACGGCGCTGGCCGTCAGCATGACGATGCGCTGGCGCGCGCGGGACTGGTCGGGCAGGGCGCGGATGCGCCGCGTCGCCTCGATCCCGTCCATCCCCGGCATCCGCAAGTCCATCAGCGTCAGGTCGTAGCGGTCGCCCTGCACCGCCTCCAGCGCGGCGCGGCCGGTGTCGACGACCGTGACGGTGTGCCCGGCGCGGCGCAGGATGGCGGTGATGGCCATCTGGTTCACCGGCTCGTCCTCGGCCAGCAGGATGTGGAGCGGCGGCACGTCGTCGGCAGGATCCGCGGTAAGGTCGTCGAGGGCGTCGAACGTCATGGTCCGGTCTGGAGTGGTCCGGCTTGGGATGATCTGGTCGGGGATGATCTGGTCAGGAATGGTCTGGGCGGCGTGGGAAAGCTGCTGCGGCGCGTCCTTGCGCCGGGACGCACCCTCCGCGGGGCGCCGGGCGAGCCACAGCGCGCCGCTTCCGACGGCGAAGACGGCCAGCGCGGCCAGCAGCCCGCTGCCGGCCGGCCCCAGAACCAGCCCGGCGAGCGCACGGTCGCGGTCGGCCAGCACCGTGTCGCGCAGGGCAGCCGCAGCGCCTTCGGCCTGCGCGGCGATGTCCTCCGCGCGCTGGCGCAGGCTGGTGGCGACATGGGCGGCGGCGGTGGCAAGGCGCTCCTGCTCCTGCCGCAGGTCGAACAGGTTGCCGCCGTCGAGCCCAAGCGCGACCAGCTGGCGCGCGGCCTCGGCCCGGCGGGGGCTGGACGGGTCGATGGGCAGCGCGTCCAGCGCGTCCAGCAGCGCGTCGGCCGTCGCGCGGAATGCGGCCCGTGCGGAGTGGGCCATACCGGCGGAGGTTCCCGCGGCCAGGAGATGGGCGCCGAGTGACCGGCCCCGTTCCTCGATCGCGTGCCGGGTATCGTCGTGCGGCAGGACCGACACGGTCGCGGCGAAGGCCTCCAGGCGCGGCGCGATCCGGTCCAGCGCGGCGCCCAGGTCCCGTTCCACCGCCACCCGGCGGTCCATGATCTGGTTCAACTCTTCCAACTCGCCCCGCATCGCCACGACCGACGCGCGCAGCACGCCCAGCCGCTCGCGCGTTTCGGCGCCGCCGTGCGCCAGGGCGTTCAACGCCTCGCCAAGCTGGTCCGAGCGCTGGTTCAGCGCCGGGTGGACGGCCTGTCGACGGGCGGCGGTCGTCACCTGTTCGGCCTGGGTCACCGCGGTCGCCAGGGCGCCGGCCGTGCGGGCGAGGCGCAGGAGTGCGGACGCGTCGTCCAGCCCGCGCTCGACGCGGGTCCGCAGCAGGGCCTCCGCCTCGGTCGAGGCGAAACGGCCGGCGGTGCCGGTCAGCGCACCGGCCAGGACGGCGGCCAGCAGCAGGCCGATCCAGGGCGCTCTCGGGCGGCGGCGTGTGGGTTCGGCGCCCGATTCCACCGCATCCCTGCCGTTCGTATCCTGCTCGGCGTCCTTTGCGTGCATAGGGTCCGACCGTTTCCATCCGCCACGCTCGTTATACCGGCTTGCGGCGCGATTTCCACGGGCGTTTCCCGCGCTTCAACCCATCGCACGCCGACTCATTACACGCCAACTCATTACACGCCAACTCATTACACGGGGGATTGGTCCTGCGTGAAGGCGGGATCCTCCAGCCGGTGCAGGCGGGCCGCCCCGGTCAGCGCCGCCCGCAGGATCAGCGTCTTGCGGCGGGCGGGGGCGAGCTTGCGCTCCGGCGCCTCGCGCAGCACCTCCGCCCCATAGGCGTCGGCGACGATCAGGCCGCAGTCGTCGGGAATGAGTTCGGTGGGAAAGGCGTCATCCACGGCGAAGTAAAAGGCATCGCACCATTCCAGATACTCCGGCCATTTCTGGTCGGATCGGAAATCGGGCACGCCGCTCTTCACCTCGACGATGACGATGGTCCCGGAGTCGTCCATCGCCAGCACGTCGGCCCGGCGGCCGCTGGCCAGCCGGAATTCGACCATGCTGACGAAGCCGCGTGCGGCCAGCGCCCGCCGCACGCCACGGAAGATCGGCGCAGCGCCAGTGGAGATCATGGCGGAAGCACCAGGGGAGGTGATGCCGGTCAGGTCCGGATCGGCCATGGATTCATCTCGGAAAAAACGGAACGCTTCATGAACGAAGCGCCCACCATGGACCGACTCAGCCCCTTTGCCAAGGAACAATTCGCCAGGGACCAACCGGCCCGCGCCGGCCTGTGGCAAATCTTTCTCTGTCGAACGGATGGCTTGATCCTTGCCGCCAGTCCCGTAGCCTAGGGCGAGAGACCCCAGCGTCCCCCAACACGGTCAATGGAGATGCCGGCCCGTGATGAGCGAGGGAGCAAACCGGCAAGACGGAAATCGGCGCGCCATCGTCCTGGTGTTCGACGCGGACAGGCGGCTCGTGTCCTGGGATGCGGCGGCCGCGGCCTTGCCCGGCGCATCGGACCGGCTGGTCCGCGGTGCGCTGCCGGAGTCGCTGACCTCCCTGGCCGACGCGGTCGGATGCGGCGCGACGGTGACCGACATGCCGCTGGCCGATGGCGGTTTCGTGCGGCGGGTTGCCGCAGGCGGGGGGGGTGCCGACCTGTCCGG
>Ga0065721_10005141_pt1 | contig 15985 bp, 14 predicted proteins | sample Mesricmetagenome_FD_59108 | JGI IMG/M metagenome (GOLD analysis project Ga0065721, IMG submission 59108) | Mesophilic microbial community from rice straw/compost enrichment Sample: eDNA_1 v2 (version 2) | ecosystem: Engineered > Solid waste > Grass > Composting > Bioreactor | place: USA: Davis... | reverse complement strand
GGCTCCGGCAACCGCCGCAAAGCCTGCTCCCGCTCCGGCCCCAGCCCCCAAAAAGAAAACCTATCAACTGAAACACACTCTTCAAATTGGTTCGAACCTCGCTTTTGGCGAACGCGATTCACAAGCCATCTGGGCGCGAGTCAGGTCGGTCTTTGAGAAACCTTACGCGTCCGATCCCAAAAAGTTTTTTCGGGCCACCGCTGATTTCACGACCGATTACGGCGAAACCGAAAACGTGGTTTCGGCCAATCGCATGAGCGGCAGTCTGAAAACCGACTTCGATCTCGGGCCAAAGATCTATGCTTACAACCTGGGCAGCGCCGGTTACGACGACGTGCGATATATCGATCTCCAATATGCCATCGGGCCGGGAATGGGTTACCACCTGATCAAACGTCCCAAATTCGACATCGATCTCGAAGGTGGACTGAATTACCAGATGGAGCACCGCAGCGTGGGCAGCAGCCCGGATACTTTTTATGTCCGCGCCGCCAATACCAGCACGTGGCGCTTGACTCAAAAAATCACCCTTTCAAAGAAACTGGAATTTTTTATGAACGGCGAGGATTACGAGCAGTTCCGTTTTCGCCTTGATGCCAACGCCAGCTACAAGCTGCTGGATAACGTCTCGCTCAATCTGACGGTGATGGATCAATACGACACCGACCCGCCGCCACATTTGAATCAGAACGAACTCCAATTCCGTTCGTCCATCGGCATCACCTTTTAATCCGGCTGCTCATCGTAAATCTTCCGCTCGCCGGATGCGCGCTTGCAGAAACCGCACAATCGGCAATGCGCGTTGCAACGAAACCTGTTCAGTCTGGCCCAGAGCGGATTTCAACACCACGCGTACGGCAGCAATTGGATCACCATTCTGATCGCGCAACGGCTGGATAACTGACACAGAATCTTTGCCGCGACCGAAATACACATTGCCCACCGTGATTGCGCCGGCTTCGGATGAACCGCCCTTCTCACCCAATTCCTCAGGATCATTGCTGGCGATGATGCAGGGCTCACCTTGCTCGTTGTTCATGTAAATCTTCAAGCCGAGCAAGCGCGGATATTCCCGCAAAGCGTCTCGCACAATCACCTGCGCCAACGGCTCTCGCGGCGTGTAAGTGATGCGCGTATCGGCAAAACGCGTGACGGAGTCCGACTTGGTCCAGAAACCGATTTTTCCTTTGGCAAAACTGGTGTCGGTTAATTCCGGCAAAACCGGTTCACCATTCAACCACGCGCGGATTTTATTACCTTCGCATTGTACTTTCAGTTCGTGCCATTCCTTCGGCGTAATCTGAATCGACGGGCCGATCGGTTGACTACGAATTCCGCCCACCACTTTGTAAAAACGCAGATTGTTTCCGAAACCGCTTATGCGAATGACGTAAAACGATTTTTCATCCTGATATCGGAAAACGATTCCCGCCATCTGCTCAACCACGCCTTCAACGAGTTTGAATTTCGTTGTCAGCGTGAAATCATCGAACGTGGTTTTCTCATAAATCAGCAATGGAAAACGTTCGTCCGTCACGTCCATGCTCGTTTGCGCGAGCACCACGGCGTTGGTGTTGCCGGGAATCGCATCAGCAACCGCGCGCCAGCGTCCGAGACGGCCCTTTCCCGCCAGCGTATTGGTGAAGCCAGATGGAGTCGCATCCACATCAGGGCGACCGAAATCAAGAACGAGTTCCGCGCCACTTGCAGAAATGCTCAACCCGAGCAACAGAGCCAATAAACGCCATAACATGCGGGCGAGGCTGACAAAGAGATTCACCACAGACAAGCAAATGCACCCGTGCTTGCATTTTGCGATGACGAAAAGCGCCGTTTGTTCCTCGCCAACTGGAAAGAGTTTGCCGGGTTCGAACGGCATGGCCCGGCAGATTTTTCCCCTGCAAGCACCCGAATCTACGCAAAGCCTTGATTTTATTAGCATTCCAGAGCTGGCATCGGCGGTGCTTAGTGCGTTGCGACATTTTAAAATTCATGAACACGCTAGAAACAATGGAATCGGTGGAGACCAACCGCCTCACCCCGAAAGCGGTGCGCGACGAGAACATCATTCATCTGCCGTTGGGCCTGCTTGGATTTGAGTCTATCAAACGCTATGCGTTGCTCGTGAATCCGAACGAGACGCCGTTCCGCTGGTTGCAGGTGTTGGATCAACCGGACCTCGCGTTTCTCGTGCTGCCTGCACTTGAAGTTTTTCCTGATTACGAACCTGACGTGCCCACTGAAGACGTGCGCTTCCTGGAATTGAACAGCCCGGACGATGCACTGGTTTACAACATCGTCACGCTTTCCGCCAAAGGCAGCGCGACGGTGAATCTCAAAGGCCCGATCGTTATCAACCGCTTTACATTGAAAGGCAAACAGGTGGTGCTGGCCAACGCCTCGCGTTACTCGATCCAACAACCGTTGCCGCTGAGTCGTTAACGGACGAACACGACAATTATTTACCACGGACGGACATGCTCATTCTCTCTCGCAAAACCAATGAAAGCATCGTGATCGACGGACGGATCACGGTGAAGATCGTCCGCGTCGAAGGCGACGTGGTCAAACTCGGCGTGGAAGCGCCGACCGACGTGCCGGTGCATCGGCAGGAAGTTTATGACGAAATTCAGCGCAACAATAAACAGGCGCTGACGCAAGGGCGACCGGCTTTGCCGCAGTTGCCGACCGCGAAATTGAAAAAAGCTTTGGAAGGAAAACAGGTCACTGGAACGCCGACCTGAACTGACACGGATGTCAAAACGCGAAAACCAATAGAAAGGTCAAAACATGGTCATTAACACAAACATCAGTGCGCAGGTCTCCGCCAATAACCTGCAAGCGAGCCAGGCGAGTTTGAGCAAATCGCTCGCGCGCCTCAGCTCCGGTCAAAAAATCGTCAACCCCGCCGACGACGCCGCCGGCCTCGCCGTCGCGTCCCGTTTGACGGCCCAAGTGCAACGCACCAACGCCGCCAAGACGAACGTCAGCAACGCTATTTCATTCACCCAGACTCAGGACGGTTATCTCAAGAAAATCGCCAAAGCGCTGGACCGTATGAGCGAATTGACGATTCTCGCGCAAGACGTCACGAAGTCCGATTCGGACCGCGATCTTTACAACAACGAATACAGCCAGTTGGCCGCTTATATCGCCAACGCGGCGACGAAAGAATTCAACGGCGTGCCGCTGTTCTCCGCAACAGGGCTCGAAGTTACGATTGATTCCGAAGGTAACACCTTCACGATGGACGGTGTCGATCTCGGCACGGCGGCTTATACTGCGCTGGCCACCGACGACCTCAGCACCATCGCCGGCGCCGCGTCTGCTTTGACCAATGTGCGCGCTGCGATCAATCAGCTCTCGGTCGATCGCTCCAGCATCGGCGCGTATCAGACCCGCTTGCATTACACTGCGGAACAATTGAGCGTCAGCGCGGAAAACCTCGCCGCCGCCAGTTCCCGCATCATGGACGTGGATGTCGCTGCTGAAAGCACCGAATACGCGAAGTCTAACATTCTCGTGCAATCCGGCACGGCGATGTTGGCCCAGGCCAACGCCATGCCCAACAGCGTCCTCCGACTGCTCCAGCAGTAATCGCATTGACCGGTTTCGCGTTCCCCGTAAAGCCCCTCGTGACGTTTGTTACGAGGGGCTTTTCTTTCCTGCGGCAAGAGTTAAACAGGCGCTAGAGGTTTCACCGACTCGAGAATAGCCCGGATTTTTTCGCGTTCCGCTTCGCTGCATCGCTCAAACGGTTCAGCGAGCGCGTCATTGCAAAGCCCCAGCAATGAGCACGCGCATTTCATTCCCTTCACCACGGCCGACGCGTTGCGACAGACGGAATAAATCTGTCCGAGTTGCAATAGCTTTTGCTGCAACACCTGAACGCGGGCGAGATCGCCCGATTGAGTCGCCTGGAAGATTTGCACGAACAACTGCGGATAAAAATTGGCTCCGCCGTTCACTCCTCCATCGCCACCTCGCTGCAAAGATTCCGCAAGCAAGTGTTCTGGGCCGATGAACACTGACCAGTCCGGACGCTCTTGCTTCAACGCCACGAGCTGATCGAAATACGCCAAGTCACCCGAGCTGTCCTTCAGGCCGAACACGCGTTCGTTTTGCGTCAATTGTCGCAATGTTTCCGGTTCAAAGTGAACCTTTGTGCATTGCGGCATGTTATAAATGAACAGCGGCAACGGCGATTCCCGCAGCAAACATTGGAGATAGCGCAGTAATTCCTCTTGCGCCGCCGGAAGATAAAAGGGCCCTGCCGTAACCACTGCATTTGCGCCCGCATCCGCCGCAAACGTCGCCATGGCGACCGCTTCAGTCAACGCCGTGTCCGTTATCCCCACGAGAATCGGCACGCGACCGCGCACCTGTTGACAAACTCGTCGAATCACCTCGCGGCGCAACTGATAGCTCAGAGCCGGGCCTTCACCGCTTGTTCCAAGAATGAAAATTCCCTGCACCCCGCCCGTCACGACGTGTTCGACCAATCGTTCGAGCCCACCGACATCCAGTTTGTCGCGATGAATCAAGGGCGTAATCAGCGGCGGTAGAATTCCGCGTAATCGGGCGGACTGCTGCGTGCCATTACCATTTTCAGAGAAATAGGGCACTGATTGAGTTGAAAAAGTTGAAATCACATCGCAGGACACCCCTGTAAAACAGGCGCGTGTATTTTTGAATATATTTACATATCTGATTCCGCCCGTAAATAGATTTCCCGTTCCGCAGCAACTCCAAGCTCGCATCGCTATTAAGCAACTCCTATTCTTCCGTTCCATGGATCGATCGCGCATTGAATCTCGCGCTTAACGCTTTGCAAATGAGAACACTCGGAATTATTCCCGCCCGTTTTGCTTCCACCCGGTTTCCTGGCAAACCACTCCATCCCATCGCCGGCCAACCTTTGATTCAGCGCGTCGTGGAACGCTGTAGCCAAGCGAAATCGCTGAACGAAGTCATCGTGGCAACGGACGACGAACGCATCGCAGCGGTGGCGAAAAAGTTTTGCCGAGTGGAAATGACCCGTGCGGATCATCCGAGTGGCTCCGATCGCATCGCTGAAGTTGCGGAGCGTTGTGGATGTGATGCGGTGGTCAACATCCAAGGGGACGAACCGCTGATTGATCCATCGGTTGTTAATGCTGTAGCTAATGCTTTGAATCAGTGCGAAATGTCCACCGCCGCCACGCCTATCAAAAACGTCGCTGAATATGACAATCCCAACGTCGTGAAAGTCGTTGTCAACGCCGCTGGCCGCGCTCTATATTTTTCGCGCCGTACGATTCCGTATTTGCGCGAGGCCGCCAGTCGTTCCGCTAGCGAACAGTTGGCGGCGTTTCCTTTTTTGAAACATCTCGGCATTTATGGATATCGCCGTGAAACGCTGTTACGGCTGGTGAAATTTCCCGTTTCACCCCTGGAGAATGCCGAGAAGTTGGAACAGTTGCGCGCGTTGGATAACGGCATTCCCATCGCGGTGGTTAAAGTGGATTACGACAGCGTCGGCGTGGACGTACCTGAGGATGTCGCGCGCGTGGAAGCGCTATTGAAAGATTGAAATCGTTCAATCGTTACGACGAGTTGAATGAATCCCGGCAGGCGTTTGCGCCTGATGTAACGATTCAACGTTGAAACGTTCGAACGAAATACGAGCCGTTTTTCGCACATGAAATTTATTTTTGTTACCGGTGGCGTCGTGAGTTCGTTGGGTAAAGGCCTGACGGCTGCCGCCCTCGGCACGTTGTTGGAAAATCGCGGCCTCAAAGTCGCGATGCAGAAATTCGATCCGTACCTCAACGTCGATCCTGGCACAATGTCGCCCTATCAACACGGCGAAGTTTACGTGTTGGACGACGGCGCGGAAACCGACCTCGACCTCGGTCACTACGAGCGCTTTACCAGCACCAAACTTTCCCGGCTCAACAATCTGACCAGCGGTCAGGTTTATCAGACCGTGCTCAACAACGAGCGCGAAGGTCTTTATCTTGGCAAAACCGTGCAGGTCATTCCGCACGTCACCGACGAAATCAAACGTCGTATCTGGGTGGTCGCCGAGCAAACCAAAGCCGACGTGTTAATCACCGAGATCGGCGGCACAACCGGCGACATTGAAGGGCTGCCGTTCCTCGAAGCAATCCGCGAATTCGCTCTCGAAGCCGGCATCGGCAACACCTGTTTCATTCACGTCACCTACGTTCCTTACATTGCCGCCGCAGGTGAATTAAAAACCAAACCGACACAGCAATCGGTTGCCAAATTGCGTGAAATCGGCATCACACCGCACATTGTTGCGTGTCGCTGCGAGAAGCCGCTCGACAAAGAAATGCGGCAAAAAATTTCCATGTTTTGCAGCGTGCCGGTAGAGGGGGTGATTGAAGCCAAAGACGTCGATCATTCCATTTACGAATTGCCGCTGATGTTGCAACGCGAGCGAGCCGACGAATTGGTCTGTCGCGTGTTACATCTCGATACGCCGCCCGCGAAGATGGCGCACTGGCAGGAAATCATCCGCAAGCTCATCGCGCCACAGCATCGCGTCCGCGTCGGTGTCGTCGGCAAATACATAGGTTTGCAGGACGCCTATAAATCCGTTTACGAAGCCATCATTCATGGCGGCATTGGCAACGATTGCGGCGTGGAACTGGTGCAAGTGGACGCCGAAGATCTTGAAAAACCCGACGGTGAAAAGACGTTGCTCGGTCTCGGCGGCATCTGCGTTCCCGGCGGTTTTGGCGAACGCGGTATCGAAGGCAAAATCAAAGCCGCGAAGTTCGCGCGCGAAAACAAAGTTCCCTACCTCGGTCTCTGCCTGGGAATGCAGATTGCAACCATTGAATTCGCGCGCAACGTGATGAAGCTGGAAAAAGCGCACTCAACTGAATTTGACGAAGCCTCGCCGCATCCGGTCATCGCCTTGCTCGATGCCCAGCGCAAAGTGACCAAGAAAGGCGGCACGATGCGGCTCGGCGCACAACCGTGCCAATTGTTGATGGGCTCGTTGGCGGCAAAATTGTATGGCTCATTCATCGTCAATGAACGCCATCGCCATCGCTTCGAGTTCAACAACGCGTATCGCGATAAGTTCGAAAAAGCCGGTTTTGTTTTCAGTGGCACTTCACCGGACGGCAAACTCGTGGAAGTTATCGAACTCAAAGATCATCCGTTCTACATTGCGAGCCAGTTCCATCCCGAGTTCCTGAGCAAACCGCATCAACCTCATCCGCTGTTCAAAGGCTTTATTGCCGCCGCACATCAATACATTCATCAAAAGCCGCTTTAACCATTCGTCTGCAAACAGTTTGTTCTCGAATTAATCAGTCCCAGGTCTGACCAGGCTGCTGTGCGCACGGACAACGCGCTGATTAATCCAATTGGCTTGAGCCAACCCCAACCGAACCGACATCTGAAAAATGCGGCAGCTCGTTCAAAAGCGTGGCACAGTGATTCGAATGACAAACAGCTCAAACCAATCTGGCGGTTAAATTTCAGGTACTGCTGATCGCTCGATGACCTACACCGAAGCCATTCAGTTTCTGTTCAGCTTGCAGATATTCGGCGCTAAACCCGGCCTGGAACGCACGCGCCGACTTGCAACGCATTTTGGAAATCCTCACGAACAACTCCGCTTCATTCACGTCGCCGGCACCAACGGGAAAGGTTCGACCTGCGCCATGTTGGAAAGCATTTATCGCACAGCAGGATTGCGCGTCGGACTGTTCACCTCACCGCATCTGATTTCATTTCGCGAACGCATCCAGGTAAATCGCAAGCTGATTCCCGCTGCTGACGTCGCCCGATTGACCGCTGCGGTCCAAGCCGTGCTGCCGGAGTTTTTGCCTGACGAACATCCTACGATGTTCGAGGTCGTGACGGTGATGGCGCTGCGTTATTTCCTCGAACAACAATGCGATCTCGTTATCTGGGAAACCGGTTTAGGCGGAAGGCTCGACGCCACCAACATCGTTACGCCGCTGGCAAGCGCGATTACCAGCATTGGTCTGGATCATCAACGTTGGCTTGGGGATACGCTGCCGCAAATTGCCGCCGAAAAAGCCGGCATCATCAAACCCGGCATTCCCGTTATCACCAGTAACGACACTCCGGAAGTTCTGGAAGTCATCTCTTCAATCGCGCTGACTCGCAATGCGCCGCTGAAAACTGCGACCCTCGATTCAGTCACGGAATACCTGTCTGCGCTTTCGTTGCCTGGTCCGCATCAAAAGAAAAACGCTGCGCTCGCTGTAGCAACGGTCCAGACGTTGCAAACGCAAATTGCCGTCAGTCCGGATGCCATTGAAACCGGATTACGCTCCGTGAACTGGCCCGGACGCATGCAACTCATTCAACAGTCCGATGGACGGAAATGGCTGATTGATGGCGCGCACAATGAAGCCGGAATTGCTGCTTTGTTGACAGCGCTGGAGGAATATTTCCCCGGACAACGCCCCACGCTGATTCTGGGTTTGTTGAGTGACAAACATTGGCGCGAGATAGTGGCGAAATTAACTCATATATCGGATCGCATCTTCACCGTTCCGGTGACAAGCCATCGCACCGTGTCTTCCGCCGAATTGGCGGCGGAATGTCGCCGACACCCGCAAATCATAACCACGGAATGCGGCTCTCTGACTGAAGCTTTCGCTCAAGCCGCCGCCGCACCGTTTGTGCTCGTCACGGGATCACTTTATCTGGTGGGCGAAGCGCTGGAATTACTGGGTTACGCGCCGCCGGATTCAATCGGAGAACGAGCTTTGAACGAGTGGCGTCAGGACCAGTCGGCGCGGTAAATCTGGGACGAAAATTCAAATTAAGGCGTGCAAAGAATCCAGCTTTGAGACATTAAAAAATCTGCCCCTCCTCAAAACCAAGCGTTTACGAGGCGGTATCGGACCTGCTGAAAAGAGATGTATGACGATTCTCTGGATTTTGGCTGCTTTGACGGCTGGTGCTTTTCTGACTGAAATGATTGCCGTGTCCCGCGCTCCGTTCGGTTATCAGGATCGCCAGGGTTTCCACTTCGGTTCGGACCATCCCACGCCGACTGCCTTCGAGGTTAAGAATCGCCACTGACTCGCGCTTTCAGTCGCCCGGTCCGGGGCGACGCTGTTGGGGCTGGCGATGTCTTCCGTTCGTCGTCGCCAGCATCCCACCCAATAAGTCCCTCATTGACATTACAGGCCTCGCACTCGTGCGCGGCCGTTCTGCCGAGGAGGGACTTTTGCTTTTCCGGAAGAACGTCAGAAGCCCATCTTCGCCATCTCACGCTCCAGCGCCATTTGAAATTGCTGGATGTCGGTAGGCGAAGGTTTGTAACCCTGCTGCTTCGCAATCAATCCCAAGCGGCCGGTCTGGTCGAGATACCAGTCTGCGTTCATCCCGTCGCTGAACGTCACGCTGCCGCTGACCAATGCGCCGGGTCGCGCAATCTGATCCACCGTCACAGAAACAGAACCCGTCGGCGTAGCGTCGTCAGCTTCTGGTGCTGCCTCAGCAGGTGATGGTGATTGGGCAGGCGCGGGTTGAGCAGGTTGAGGCGGTTCTGGATCCTTGATGCGGAGTTTCAAATCATCCACCAGCAGCCGCACTTCCATGTACGTGAGCCGCAGGTCAAATTCCGAAGCGAGGCGATTCTGAACTTCTGAAATCTTCGCGCCCGTCGAAAGCCATTCCGTCACCGCTTTTTGTTGTGCCTCAGTCAAATTCATAAATCGTCAAGCCGCGATATTCTGCGTGAATTCATCGCGTTGAAAATGATTTTTTGCGGATGAGTCCGCTTGGCTGCTGAAATGGCCGCGGTTGATCAGACCAACTCCGGTTCGCTCACGCCAGGTGGCGTTGTGAACGCCGGCGTGCCATCCGCCGCTTCCGGATACTCGAAGATTTTGCCTTCGTAATTGCGAATCACCACGCGATCGGCGTTGCGACTCAACACGTAATCGGGACTGATCGGAACTTTGCCACCGCCGCCGGGCGCGTCGATTACGTAGGTTGGCACAGCGTAACCTGTCGTATGCCCGCGCAACTGTTCCATGATTTCCAATCCGCGCCGCACGCTGGCGCGCAAATGCGCCGAACCCGCAATCAAATCACATTGATAGACGTAATACGGTTTCACCCGACACATGAGCAGCTTTTGCACCTGCGCCCGCATCGTTGTCACATCGTCGTTCACGTGTCGCAATAACACCGACTGATTGCCGAGCGGAATGCCTGCATCTGCTAACCGACCCAATGCTGTGCGCACTTCAGTTGTCAATTCACGTGGGTGATTCGAATGAATGCTGATGAACAGCGGGTGAAACTGTTTCAGCATCGCACAAAGTTCAGGCGTGATGCGTTGCGGCAGGAAAATCGGAATGCGCGTGCCGATGCGCAGAAATTCCACATGCGGAATCGCGCGCAACCGACTCAGCAAATATTCGAGTTTCTCATCACTGAACAACAGCGGGTCGCCGCCGCTGAGCAGCACATCGCGAATTTCCGGATGCGCTTCGATGTAGGCGATCTGTTTATCGAATTCCGGATGAAAGTCGTAACCCGTCGCGTTGCTCACCAAACGCGACCGCGTGCAATAACGGCAATATGCCGCGCAGCGATCGGTCACGAGAAACAACACGCGATCCGGATAACGATGGACGAGTCCGGGCACAGGTGAATGCGAATCTTCGCCACACGGATCGGTCATTTCCCATGCGGCAGTGTGCGTTTCTTCGACGCGCGGAATAACCTGCCGCCGAATCGGACAATTTTCATCAGCGGGATCAATGAGATTGAAAAAATATGGCGTGATGGCCAGCGCGAGTTTGTGATTGGCGAGCTTCGTGCCTGCGAATTCCTCCGGCGTCAGCGTCGGCATCAAGCGTTGCAATTGCTCCAGGTTGGTGATGCGATGCTTGAGTTGCCATTTCCAGTCGTTCCAATCAGCCTCTGACACGTCGCGCCAAAAGCCGCGTCCCGCGGAGTGAAAAGTTTTCAACGCCTGTAAACGGCTGGGGTTAGCGGTTTCCTTGGGCGCCTCGGGCTGGGAATCATTGTCGCTGTGCATTGTCGCTCGGGGCACTATAGGTTCAGGTCAATTCGTGTCAAGCGAACCGCCGGAACCCCGCATTTGTAAAGGAAAGACCACCAATTGCTTCCCTCCAGGCGCGTAACTGCAGCGCATCCGAAAAACATTGTGTTAGCGCCGCAGCGGGCTAGCTTGAACGCACAGAAATGAAAACCTTTGCTGAACTCGGTTTTCCGGGACGTCTTATCGCCGTCGAAGGGCTCGATGGCTCGGGCAAGTCCACGCAGATTTATCTGCTCAAACGGTGGCTCGAGGCGGAAGGCGTGAAAGTTTATTTCAGTGAGTGGAATTCTTCGGAACTCGTCAAATCCGCGACGAGCAAAGGCAAAAAACGCGAACTGCTTTCGCCCACCACGTTCAGTCTGATTCACGCCACCGACTTCGCCGACCGCTATGAGCGACATCTGCTGCCGCTGTTACGCGCTGGCTATGTCGTATTGTGCGATCGCTATGTGTTCACCGCTTACGCACGCGACGTCGTACGCGGTTGTCCGATGGGTTGGGTGCGCGGAATCTATAATTTTGCGGCGTTACCGGATCTCACGTTTTTCTTTAAAGCCGATCTGGAGGTTTCGCTGAACCGCATTTTGGATGGTCGGCCCAAATTGAAGTTCTTCGAAGCAGGAATGGATTTGCGCCTCTCGCCCGATCCGTACGAGAGCTTTCGCATCTTTCAAGGGCGCATTCTCGATCAGTATCTCGCGATGAGTTCGGAGTTTAAATTCATCACCATTGATGCGAATCAGCGCGTTGAAACGCAACAAGCCGAGGTTCGCAAGCTCGTGAATCAGCGCATTGATTTCGATCAATTCCGGCGCAACAGCCCGCTACCGTTACCACCACCGGTACGACGCAACGGCATCAGCAAAGGAAAAGCGAGCGATGAAGGAGAGGAGGATTCCGCCGCGTGAAAAGGTCTAAGACGAAACTCATTGTCCCCAGCCGCAGCAGTCGCAGTTTTTACGGTGACGGCATTCCAGGCGTCAAGCCCGACGATCTCGCCGGCAAACTGATCGTCGTCGAAGGCGCAGACGGCTCGGGTCGTTCAACGCAAATCGCCTTGTTAGTGGATTGGTTGGAAACTCGCGGCCACGCCACAGTGCAGGTCGGCCTCAAGCGCTCTACGCTCGTGAGCGAAGAACTTGAACGCGCACAAAACGGAAACATTCTGAGTCGCACAACACTCAGTCTGTTTTACGCCACGGACTTTGCGGATCAGTTGGAGAATGTCATTCTGCCTGCGCTCAAGGCTGGCTTCATTGTGCTGGCGGACCGTTACATTTACACGTTGATGGCGCGCGACATGGTTCGCGGCATGGACATCACCTGGTTGAAAAATCTTTACGGCATCGCACTCAAACCGGATGCGGTATTTTATCTCGCGATCGATCCCGCAGAACTGGTGCAGCGCAATCTCGCCAAAACCGCAACGCTCGATTACTGGGAAAGCGGCATGGATCTCGGCCTGTCGCGCGATTTATTCGACAGCTTCATCGAGTATCAAACCTTGATGCGGCTCGCCTTCCGCAAACTACAACGCACTTACAACTTCACCACCGTCGATGGCAATCGGCCCGTAGATGAAGTGAACGCAGAGTTGCAAAAGAAAATCGAAGCGGTGCTGGTGGGAAAATAAAGTTCTCCCAACTTCTAAGCACCAGAGAAATCTCAAATTCCAAATCTCAAAGCCGCGCGTTTCAGTTTTGAGAACCTGAAACTTGATGCTTCGCTGAATGTTGGAGCTTAGAATTTGGCGCTTTTCACCACACTTCCACCGGGCCTTTCGGCACGGGAATCTGCGGGCGCGTAGTTGAATCCGGCTCGCGCATGAATGACGCCACCATCGGCGCAAGTTTGAAGCGCGGCAATAACTCGCCATTCTCGTCGAGAAACTGCTGCCGCCAGCGAATGTAGTTTTCCAGAATTTCGTGAAACTGCGCGCGTGTTGATACCAACACAACCTTCTTGTTGAACTCATTCGCCGGCCCGAATCGCTTCGCGTACCACGGCGCGACTTTGCGAAACATCCGACAACCGAGCTCCTCCCCGAACACTTCCACCATCAGGTCGAGATGCCGACACATCACCCGCACGCGTTCCTCAAACGTCGGCTCACGCAGCAGCGTTCCCGTCGCGATAAAATGATTCGTATGTTGAAAAATCCACGGATTGTAAAACGCGCCTCGACCGATGCTCACACCCGCGCAACCTGTTTCGTCGAACATCCTTTTCGCGGCCTGTGGCGTGATAACATCGCCATTGCCGATGACCGGAATCGTCTTCACTGCTTCCACTACTTTGCGGATTCCCGCGAGATTCACCGTGCCGCCGAAACCTTGTTCGCGCGTGCGACCGTGAATAAAAATCGCCGCTACGCCCGCGTCCTCCAACGCGCGCGCTAAATCCGGCGCAGTCAAATTGTCATCGTCCCAACCGAGCCGCATTTTTGCAGTCACGGGAATTTTCACCGCGTCCACCATCCCGCGAACCAACGCCGCCGTTTTGTTCAACTCCGTCATCATCGCCGAGCCGCCACCGATCTTGACGACCTTTCTCACGGGGCAGCCCATGTTGATATCCACGGAAGCCGCGCCATGCGCTGCGACGATTTGCGCGGCATCACGCATTTCCTCCGGCACACTACCAAACAATTGCACCGCCAACGGCGAATCAGCGGCGTTGGTTTCGATGAGCTTCAGCGCCTTCTCGCGTTTCTCGAGCAGCGACCGCGCATTGACGAGGTCCGTCGTACATAGGCCGACACCGCCGACTTCGCGCACCACGAGCCGGAACGGCAGATTCGTGTAACCCGCCAGCGGCGAGAGAAACAGATTTGAAGACAATGTCAGCGAACCCAAACGCATCAGTGCTTCAGTGTAGCGGATTGAAGTCGCGAAACCAGCCTCGCCTTCAGGACGTCTTACGACTGGTTCGCCTTCTTTGGCGGCAGCACCAACACTTTGTCCACACGATGCATGTCCATGTCCAACACCTCAAACGTGTAACCCTGCGCTTCGAACGACTCCCCTTCGCGCGGCACGCGACCGAATTGTTTCACCACAAAACCCGCCAGTGTTTGAAACTCAGAATGTGACTTCGCGCCGAATTTGAAACCGGGCAACGCGCGTTCCACTGCTTCCAAATCCAGCATCGCATCAATGAGACACGAACCGTCCGGTCGTTTTTGCGCCGCCGGTTTGGCGCGTTGGTCCTGCGACGGAAACTCGCCGACAATCGCTTCCATTACGTCGTTAAGCGTGACCAGACCGACGATTCCGCCAAATTCATCCGTGACGAGCGCTATGTGTTTGCCGGACTGTTTGAAGGTTTCGACCAATTGCACCACGGTTTGCGATTCGGGCACAATCAGCGGCGGCACCATTAAATCTTTAAGATTAACCGCCACACCTGCCGCAAGATTCGCATAGATCGCCTTAATCGAAACCACGCCGACGACGCGATCGCGATTCCCTTCATAAACCGGAAAGTGCGTGTGATTACTCACCACGATCTTGTGCCAGATCTGTTCGTGTTGATCGTCGCGATTCAGCCAGATGACCTTCGCACGCGGCGTCATAATCTGTCGAACGGGCAATTGATCGAGATCCAGCGCACTGTGAACAATGTGGCTCTCAATTTTGTTGAACGCACCGGCGCGCACGCCTTCCTGCATCATAATGCGCACCTCATCCTCAGAGACCGTTACTTCTTTCTCCGCCTTGAATCCAAGCAATCGCAACAGCGCGTCCGTGGAAGCGCTCAGAAAATTCACCACCGGCGCAGCAATGGTCGCCAGCCAGTTCATCGGGCGCGCCACGACGACCGCGATATTCTCCGGTTTACTCAAACCCACGCGCTTGGGCACCAACTCGCCGAGGACCAATGAAAAATACGTGATAATCACCACGACGATAGCAAACGCCACTTTATGCGCATGCGGAGCGATAAATTCGATTTGCCCCAGCGGCCCGGCGAGTTTATCCGCCAATGTCGCCCCGCCGTAAGCACCGGCAAAAATTCCGACCAGCGTGATGCCGATTTGCACCGTGGAGAGAAAACGATTCGGCGCTTCGGCAAGTTCCAACGCAATGCGCGCNCTGCTGTTGCCGAGATCAGCCATGCGTCGCAAACGTGATTTNCGCACCGANACGATGGCGATTTCCGCCATCGCAAACACCCCGTTGGCCAACAGNAGCAACAGGATAATTCCGACCTCAAAAATGACTCGGCTCATGCGCCGACGTTACCAACGCGCGCCCGAAGCGGAAACACTTTCCCGCACAGTCAGTTCGATGGGTAACAGAACCTCGTCAGAGCGCCATTGGACGTCACGGTGTCCCGCTCTTTCTTATACAGGACGAAAACAGACTTGCGTTTCCGGGCTGGCTTCGTAAGCTGCCGACGCTCTTTTTGGAAGCGAGCGTAGCTCAGTTGGTAGAGCATCACCTTGCCAAGGTGAACGTCGAGGGTTCGAATCCCTTCGCTCGCTCCATCTCTATTCCAGCCTGAACAGCAACTTTTCACGACAGCCACAACAAATGCTATTGGCTGGGCTGCCTGAAGCTCTGTTCTACCTCCGCCTCATTTCGTCGTTGCTCCGCGGCAATTGTCGCACCATTTGGAAACTTCTCGAGTTCCACAAAAGGAATATTTGTCAATCGGGATAAAACGAAACGTACCTCATCCGACCAGTCAGTTTTTCCAAGCCTAGGACAGTTTTTGACCGACCTGTTACTTCATCCTGCCCCCCGAATGTGAACAACTTTAACAACTCTGGCTTGTTCCTCAGATGCAAGCCGGATACGAAACAAAAGTCTCCCATGGCACTCCGGGTTAAATAAAGAAACGTTCAATGAAAGCATATCCGATCCAACTCGAAATCTCCGGCCCGACGGCAATGTGGAC
>Ga0065721_10051165_pt1 | contig 15987 bp, 12 predicted proteins | sample Mesricmetagenome_FD_59108 | JGI IMG/M metagenome (GOLD analysis project Ga0065721, IMG submission 59108) | Mesophilic microbial community from rice straw/compost enrichment Sample: eDNA_1 v2 (version 2) | ecosystem: Engineered > Solid waste > Grass > Composting > Bioreactor | place: USA: Davis... | reverse complement strand
AGATACAGAGCTTTCCAGAGCCGCAAGGCCCAGCGCTGGTTGTATGGAAATCGCAGCTCGTTCTGCGGAGCACGGGATTGCACGGGCTCGATGGTTCTAAGATAGGCGTAGAGCGCGGAGACGTCCGCATCGCTCATCTTGGTGTATGCCGTATATGGAAACGCCGGGTACAGGTGCGCACCCTCGGGATTCACGCCTTCTCGAAGCGCGCGTGCCAGATCTTGCTCGGACCAGTTGGCGATGCCGGTTTCGGGATCGGGCGTGATGTTGGTCGAGTACAAGGTGCCGAACGGAGTCTGGAACGCACGACTGCCCGCATACGGCTGTCCTTGCTCGCTGGTGTGGCAACTTGCGCAGTTCGCGGCTGTCGCGACATACCTTCCTCTTGCCACCGCATCCTCGGGAGCGGAGGCGTTGCTGGGCAGTGCTCCGACAAGCGCTATCAACGCGAGGGCGGTGCCGATGTTCTTCTTGTGGATGGCTGCACGCCGTGTCCGCATGTCTTCCCCCTCGTGCGCATAGGACTGCAAAAAGCCTAGTCGAAGCGCCCGAGCAGGGAAATCAACGATTACGGAAGAACGTATGCGTTTATTGTATGTGGTACGGTTTCCGCGCAGACGGTGCTGGCACGTTCGATTTCACTCATACGGTCATGAGGAAATTTTGAACGCGTGCGTCTCGCCCGTCAGGCCGTCCAACGCGACCATGATGCAAACGACACAGATCCCTTCCCGCATCAGCGGAGTGTTGGAAGGGAGGTCGCGGCGTGTTGCCGCGACCTCCAGCGCTCGATCGAAGCTCGTTCAGCGGGCGGCGGCCAGCGCCTGGTCGAGATCTTCGAGGATGTCCTCGATGTCTTCGATGCCCACCGACAGCCGGATGGCTTCCGGCGTGACACCGACCTTGCGCTGTTCATCTTCGCTGAGCTGCCGATGCGTCGTGGAGGCCGGATGGCATGCCAGCGATTTGGCGTCGCCGATGTTCACGAGGCGCTTGAACAGCTTGAGCGCATCGTAGAATTTCACGCCCGCCTCGAAGCCGCCGTGGACGCCGAAAGTAAGAATGCCCGCGGCGCGGCCCTTCATATATTTCTGGGCCAGGCCGTGGTGCGGATGATCCTTCAGGCCCGCATACCGCACCCATTGAATGGCTTTGTGAGATTGCAAGTGCTCGGCGACGCGCTGCGCGTTCTCGCAATGCCGTTGCATGCGCAGCGGCAGCGTCTCCATTCCTTGGAGCAGCTGGAACGCGTTGAACGGCGACAGCGCCGAGCCCGTGTTCCGCAGCGGCACGGTTCGCGCGCGGCCGATGTAAGCAGCCGGCCCGAGCGCGTCGACATACACGACGCCGTGGTAGGACGCTTCCGGTTCGTTGAACATCGGATAGCGATCCTTGTGGGTCGCCCAGGAAAATTTGCCGGAATCCACGATCAGGCCGCCGAGGGTCGTGCCATGGCCGCCGATGTATTTGGTGGCCGAGTGCACGACGATGTCCGCGCCGTGGTCGAAGGGTTTGAGCAGCACCGGGGTCGCGACGGTGTTGTCTACGATGGTGGCCACGCCATGGCTGTGCGCCATCGCGGTCACGGCCGCTACGTCGACGATATTGCCGGCGGGGTTGCCGATGGACTCGAAGAACACCGCCCGTGTTTTCTTGTCGATCAGTTTTTCCAGATCGCTGGCGGAGTCGCTCGCCGCGAAGCGCACTTCGATTCCCAGCTTCGGCAGCATGTGAGCGAACAGCGTGTAGGTGCCGCCGTAGAGCTGCGGCGTCGTCACGATGTTATCGCCGGCCTGCGCCAGATTGACGATCGCATAGTGAATCGCGGCGCTGCCAGCGGAAACCGCCAGGGAGCCCACGCCACCCTCCAGCATGGTGATGCGCTTTTCGAGCACATCGCACGTGGGGTTCATGATGCGCGTGTAGATGTTGCCCGGGACCGCGAGGTTGAACAGATCCGCGCCATGCTGCGCGTTGTCGAATTCGAAGGCGACGTTCTGATAGATGGGCACGGCGACGGCATGCGTGGTCGGTTCGGTTTCGTAGCCGCCGTGGATGGCGATCGTCTGGTCTTTCATTGGGCTCGCTCGGGTAAAAGAGCGGCTATCGTCCATGATGCGGTAGCGTCTCGCAAGCCGGGCGGGCGGACGGGGTCGTGTGGACTCGTCGGGCGCCGCGGATTTCCGTATGCGCACGTTGCGATCGCTGAGGACGGCCAGTTTGCAGGCTCGGCCTCCACCCCGACCGGGAACGTTGCCTATCGATCGTTACGTTGCGCGGCGATCAGCAGCATCATGGGCCGATCCAACTCCTCCCTCAATTCGGGAGATTGAGCGAGCTGCTCGCGAGTCGGAGCGAACTCTTCGAGATGACGCAGCACGAAGCCGGAATCGATGAGCGTATTGACCGTGGTGGCGATCGTGCGATGAAACTTGAGCACTCCGTTGGTAATCCACTCCGTGCGGCGCTCGCCTTCGAGGGCGTAGTGGTCGACTGGCCAGGTACGGTGGCCTTGCGCGTGTGTCAGCCAACCGGGGTGCGTGGTCGCCATGAATATCGGATGCTCGATGCTGAACACCAGGTGGCCGCCAGGGACGAGGGCACGATGCACTCCGCGAGCCAGTCGAGCAAAGTCTTCGACGTAATGGAAGGCTAACGAACTGTAAGCCAGTTCGAATGACGTCTCCGGCAGATCGAGCGCGTCGAGATTCCCGATCCGGTACTCGATGGCTTGGTCCTGGGTGGTGCTCCTCGCGCGGTGGATCATGTTCTCGGAGAGATCCAGCCCGAGCACCGATGCAGCACCGTGCTCTCGCGCCCAGCGTGCGAACCAACCGAAGCCGCAGCCCAGATCGACGACACGCTTGCCTGTGAGATCCGGAAGCATTGCGCGCAGCGCGGGCCATTCCGGAGCCGCGGCGAGTCCATGAACCTGGCGTGGCAACTGGCTATAGCCTGCGAAGAAAGTCGGATCGTCGTAAATGTTCTGTGCCATGCGGGGCAGCCGGATAACAGGATTCAACTGACAATCGTAATCGATTCCACCGCTCGATCGTCACGGCGCTCGGCATCGGGTTTCTGCGCCGCGCTTGCGGTAACGGGCACCGTGCCGGCATGGAACCCCGCTCATGATGGCGCGTTGGCGGTTTGCGAGTGAAATCTCTCATGGGGGGCCGGCGATGCATGGGAGGCCAGATTCTCCGAGCCGAATGGGCGAGCAGCGACGTTACTTTCCCGACTGGACGCGTCATGCCCGCGCCAGCAGCTTCGAGCTGGAAGCGGACCACAATTCTTATCTGGCGGGCGGCTACGCCGAAGAGTTCGGGTACTGCGCGCAGTCGGGATTTTCGCGCAATGTGCCGTTGCTCGAAGACGAGAGCCCGGAGCTTTGCCGTGAACGGCACCGCCAGGCGCAGGCGACTCATCCCGGATACCCGCTGCGAGCCCACCCATTGTCGAGTGACTTCGACCGCATGGCCCGGCAGCGCAGGATTGCCGCTCGTCGGAGCGGCATGCTGGAGCGTCCCGTCGGCGTGTCCGTGAATTACGGTATCTATTTCTCCGTTGACCAGCGGGCATACCCGCGCCAACTGGCGAGCCCGCAAGCTCGGGCGACGGTCATCGCAACCCGGCTGGCTGCCGCCCTGACCGCGCTGCGCTGGGCGCTGCGACGGCGCTGAGCATTGTCGCTCAACGGCGAGCATCTGTTCGGGATAGATGAAGTTCGAATCAGCGTCATCGAGACGCGCTGATCCAGGTCAGCGCCGCAGCCGCCTGTCGAGGATGCGTTGAGCCTTGCCGGCGGAACGCGCGATGGAACCGCGCGGCGCAATCTTCACTTGCGCGCTGATGCCGATGTTCGCTTTCACTGCTTCGGCCAAGAGATGTGCGGCGTTGGCGCCAGCGTCGTCCTGGTCCGCTTCCACATGAATGGTCAACTCGTCCAGCCGGCCCTCACGGGTCAATTCGAGCAGGTAGTGGGGCGTGAGCGCGGGCGTGCGCAGAATCAGCTCTTCGATCTGGGTCGGGAACACATTGACGCCGCGAACGATCATCATGTCGTCCGAGCGGCCGACGATGCGCGCCATGCGTCGCATGGAACGAGAGGTCGGCGGCAATAGCCGGGTGATGTCGCGGGTCCGATAACGGATGATGGGCAGGGCTTCCTTGCTGAGCGAGGTGAACACCAGCTCGCCCAACTCGCCGTCAGGCAATACCGCGCCGGTCGCCGGGTCGATGATTTCGGGATAGAAATGATCTTCCCAGATCACCGGGCCGTCCTTGGTCTCGATGCATTCGTTGGCCACGCCCGGGCCCATGACTTCGGACAGGCCATAGATGTCCAGCGCGTCGATGTTCAGCGTGGTTTCGATTTCGGTGCGCATGGCATCCGTCCATGGCTCCGCGCCGAAGATGCCGATTCGGAGCGAACATTCGCGCGCGTCGATGCCTTGTTTCGCGAACTCGTCGGCGATCGCCAGCATGTACGAGGGCGTCACCATGATGATGTCAGGCCGGAAGTCGCGGATGAGCTGCACTTGTTTCTGCGTTTGTCCGCCTGACATGGGAATGACCGTGCAGCCCAGGCGCTCCGCGCCGTAATGGGCGCCGAGTCCGCCTGTGAACAACCCGTAACCATAGGCCACATGCACGATGTCGCCTGCTCGGCCACCCGCGGCGCGAATGGAACGCGCGACCAGATTGGCCCAGGTATCCAGGTCGTTCGCCGTGTAACCCACGACTGTCGGCTGGCCGGTCGTCCCACTCGATGCATGGATCCGGCTGATGCGCTCGCGAGGCACGGCGAACATGCCGAATGGATAGTTGGCGCGCAGATCGGCCTTGGTCGTGAACGGAAACTTCGCCAGATCCTCGAGGGTTCGCAAGTCATCCGGATGCACGCCGCACTCGGCGAATGTCCGTTGGTAGTGCGGCACGTTCTCGTAGGCATGGCGTACCGACCACTGCAGCCGGCGCAATTGCAGGCCGCGCAGTTCGTCTCCACTGGCGGTTTCGATAGCTTCGAGAGGCACGTCGCTGTCCTTCAACGTCACCAGTGCGAGGGGCGTTCGATGTGATCCGCCGCACCGGCCGCGACCGCCAGCTCGTACATCAATCTTGCATCGACCACGGCGGCCACCGCGCCATCGTCGTGATAACCGGCCAGCGGACCGTGCACGACCGCGAACATGATCATTCCGTCCGGGTGGGTGGTGGGCTCGTGACGGATGCCGGCGCCCTCATAAACATAGTGTCCGGCCCGGCCGCGGTCTTCGCCGTAGCTGAAGCCGCCTTCCAGCAGAATGCCTTCGACCGCGCCAAGATGGCCATGCACCGCCGCGGCGTTGTCGGGCGAGACCTTGAGCAACATCGAGAAGCCGCCGGTGGTGGCGTTCACGTTGAGCAGTTTGAACCAGGTGCCGGGCATGACCCATTCTGCCCACGGCAAGGTGCCGGGATCGAAGAACGCGGATTTGTGAGTCGCGGTCGCCTTGACCGTGCTGTGCTCGCTGCGCTTGATCGATACGCTCGACATGTCAGTCCCCCGCTCAAGTGTTGTGCGGTGGATGGTAGGAGGGCGCTCGGCAGCCGCGACATGACGAGAACCACTCAGGAAGCCGCTGCTGCGCGTCCATGCGCATCTGAGTGGAATACGCTATTGCCGCCGCCGGTGCCCGACTTCAGCCTCGCTGACGCAAATCGGTGAGCGGGGGATCATGGGCAGGCTCGAAGGCAAGACGGCATTCATCACTGGCGCGGCGTCCGGTATCGGGCGCGCCACCGCGCTGCTGTTCGCAACGGAGGGTGCGCGCGTCGTGGCGGCCGACATTTCCGCCGCGGGCGCCGAGCGTACAGCGGAGCGCATCGGAGCGAACGCGCTCGCGTTGATGCTCGATGTGGCCAGCGAGCCGCAATGGGAACAGGCCATGCGCCTGGCGGTCGATCGGTTCGGGCGCCTGGATATCGTTTGTAACATCGCCGGCATCGGTCGTGGCGGCTGCATCGAAGACGTCACGCTCGAGGACTGGAATGCGATGCTGGCCGTCAACCTGACCGGCACGATGCTCGGCTGCAAGCACGGCGTGCGCACGATCAAGAACACCGGCGGCCGCGGCGCCATCGTCAATGTTTCCTCGGTGGGCGGGCTGGTGGGCATTGCCGATATCGCGGGCTATTGCGCTTCCAAAGGCGGCGTCACGATTCTCACCAAGTCGGTGGCACTACACTGTGCGCAGCGGGGCTATCCAATTCGTTGCGTCTCCGTGCATCCCACCTATGTCGATACGGAGATGCTCGATCCGGTTGCGGCGGCAATGGGCAGTCGCTCGGAATTGCTCGCGCGCATGGCCCGTCAGGTGCCGGTCGGGCGAGTGGCTACGGCTGACGATATCGCGCGCACCATCCTGTTCGCGGCTTCCGACGATGCAATAATGATCGACGGCTCCGCTCTGATCGTCGATGGCGCGCAGCTCGCGGGCCCGCCGTCGGCGCATTTCGAATGACTGAGCATTGGAGCGAAGTATGAAAAGAGTCGAAGGTCGCGTGGCGCTCGTGACGGGCGCGGCGCAAGGGATTGGGTTGGCGGTGGCGCAGCGGTTGCAGGAAGAGGGCGCCATTGTGCTGATGTCGGATTTCAATGCGGCGTCATTGCAGCAGTCGGCGCAACGGCTGGGGGCCAAGGCCATCGTTCAGGATGTCGCCTCCGAGCAGGGTTGGATCGATACCATTCGCTCGATCCGCGAAGCGCACGGAGCATTGCACATCCTGGTCAACAACGCCGGCATCGAAGGCGATCCGGCCGCACCCAAGGATCCGCAGGGGGCGCCGCTGGAAGACTGGAACAGGATCTTCGCCGTCAACAGCGCTGGCGTTTTCCTGGCATGCAAGCACGCGATCGCATTGATGGCGGAATCGGGCGGGGGCTCCATCGTGAACGTTTCTTCCGTCGCGGCGCTGGTGCCCACGCCGTTTCTGACTGCGTATGGCGCCGCCAAGGCCTCGGTGCAACACCTCACGCAGTCAGTGGCCTTGCATTGTGCGACTTCCGGCTATCGTATTCGTTGCAACTCGGTTCATCCGGGCCAGGCGCGGACGCCGATGCTCGAAGCTTTGTTCGAGCGCATGGCGCGCCAGGCCGGTGTACCCGTCGAGCAGTTCACCGCCTCCTTCGTCGCGCAGATTCCAATGGGCTCGCTGCAGGAGCCCGAGGATGTGGCCAACCTCGTCTTGTTCCTCGCGTCCGATGAGGCGCGCTATATCACGGGGCAGGCGATTGCCTGCGACGGCGGCTTCGTGCTGGCTCATTGAGAACACATCATGAATTCCAAAGCGGCACCCGCCGGCATCATTCAGATGGCGTATGTGGTCGAGGACATCGGCGCGGCCATGCCCCGCTTCACCCAGGCATTGGGCATCGGCCCCTGGTTCTATTTCGAGACCTTCCCGTTCGAGCGGCTGGAGTATCGGGGCAGGCCGTCGCAGGCCAATCTGTCGCTGTGCCTCGGCATGTCGGGCGGGATGATGTACGAGTTGATTCAACAGCGGGACGACCAGCCCAGCGTCTATAACGAAGTCATTCGCGAACGCGGCTGGGGCTTTCATCACTATGCCATCGGGGTGGCGCCGGCGGACTATCAGCGCACAGTGGCCGATTATGTGGCGCGCGGTTACGACAAGGTGCTGGACGCCACGGTTTCCATTGGCGCGCAGGCCGCCTATGTCGATGCGCGTCGTGACCTGCACGGCATGATCGAGATCATCGAGATGACCGCCCCGGTGCACGAGTTGTTCACGATGATCCGGTCGGCGGGCGCAGGCTGGGATGGCCGCGATCCGATCCGACGCCTCGGTTGAGTCGCCCGGGCCCGCTGGTGTACGGTTGTCGCCGGTTGCCAGACAACGATGACTGCTCGCGCAGACGGGGGGCTCCATGCACGGCGTGGATGTGGCTGACGACTCGATCGAGTCAGCCTTCGCGAAAATTCTTGCCTGCAGCGATCACAGCAATGTAGACGCGCAGCTGTTGCGTCCGGTCGCCGCGCGCATCGCTGCGACCAGCGGCGTGTACTTCAGATTTGCCGGCGCGCCACGGGCGGACTGCTACGCGGCCAGCTATTCGTACGCCGGCGACACGCCGGAGGCGGCCGAGGTGTACCTGGACCATTACTTTCGGCTCGATCCGGTGGTGCGTTCGGGGTTGCGCTGGCTCCATCACCCGCAGGCACCGATCGAGCTGGTGTCGGGCCTGTCCGCCAGCAGCGTCGATCTGCACGATCAGGCGTATCGCGACGCCTTCCTGTACAGGTACAACATCGGGCATGTGATGGCGTTGATCGTACCTTGCCCGATCGCATCCGGCCCGCAGCTGATGTGCATCGGCTTCCATCGCTGTGTCGATGACCGGCCGTTCCAGGCGCATGAAATGCGCGTTTTCGAGCGGCTGGCACCGGCCATCACTGCGGCGATGCGCTTGCTGGCGTACCAGGATGCGGAGCGCCTTTCGCACGACGTGCTGCAATCCTTGAGCCTGAGCGGTGGCGTGGGCTACGTGATCCTCGATCACGATCTCGCCATCGAAAACGCCAATGCGCGCGGCCTGGCGGATCTCGACGTGAGTCCGACGAAGGGGACGGCGCCGTTGCTCGGAGAGGTGCGCCGATGGCTGATGAGTGGCGAGTTGTGCGGAGAAGGACGCAACGTGCTCACGACCAGCCGGGGCGGCTCGCTGGAAATTTCAGTCTCGCGCCTGCGTAGTCCCGCGGGTCGCGAGCGTTACCTGTTGATCACGAGCGAGCCGCTGACGGCACGGCTGTTGAATGCGTCGACGCGGCTGTTCGCGTTGACCGAACGTGAAAGCGAGATCGCGCGACTGGTCGCGGCCGGCCTGTGCAATGCCGGCATCGCGGGCGAGCTGCGCATCGCCCTGCGGACGGTCGAGAATCATTTGCGCGCGATTTACGCGAAGGCCGATGTATCGAGCCGCACGCAGCTGGTGTCGAAACTGTTGCGGCTGCAATAACCACGTTTGGGCACATGGATGTGCCCAGCCCCGAGCGTCGTGACAGGCTGTCCGATCGGTCGTCATGACCTGAGTGGTATACGTCATGTAGGCCCTTCGGGCCATCTGTCAGAGTCCGCCCCGAACAGATGCCACATCCGAGTGGCGCTCATACGGGGGGATCATGTCCAATCGCACGTGTGCCGCTGTGCGTGTCGCCTGCGGCCTTCACACTGTTATTTCAGTCCTGGGATTGGCGAGCGCAGCGGCCATGCCTGTGCACGCGCAGACCGGCGACGCCCCGGAGGAGTTCGGCGGTCTCACTGAGATCATCGTCACCGCCACTCGCAGCAGCGCCAATCTTCAGGATGTCGGCATCAGCCTGAGCGCCTTCAGCTCGCAAGACCTGATCGCCCGCGGCGTGCGCGACTCGACCGATCTGGCGTTGCTGGCGCCGGGACTGCAGTTCGCCGATCCGGGCGGATCGCCGATTGCGGGCCTGATCTCGATTCGCGGCGTCTCGCAGAACGACTTCGCCGGCCACATCGAGCCTGCCAATGCTTATTACATCGACGAGGTCTATCAACCGTCGAACGCCACCAGCGTGCAGCGGCTGTTCGACGTGGAGCGCGTGGAGATCCTGAAGGGGCCGCAGGGCACGCTGTTCGGTCGAAACGCGACCGGCGGCCTGTTGCATGTGATCACGCGTCAGCCGGGCCAGACGCTCGACGGCTTTGCCGAACTGACGCTCGGCAGCTTCGATCAAGTGGGCTTCGAAGGCGCCCTCGGCGGACCGTTGAGCGATACTGTTTCGGCGCGGGCCGCGGTGCTTTACAACCGCAATGACGGCTACTTCAAAAACGCGATCGGTCCCGACTATGCCAACGACGATACCGTCGCCGGTCGCGTGCAGGTGAAGATCGAACCCTCCGATCGGCTCGATATTTCTCTGTTCGCCGACTATTACGAGATCCGGCCGATCTACACCGGTGCGAGCATGATCACCGGCGCGGCACCGGACGCGGACGGTTTGGGCATCCGGCTGCCGCCCGGCTCGCCGACCGGGTTCGGCTACGTCGATGCCGATGGCGATCCGTACACCGGTGCGCTCGATTATCCGGGCCAGCTGGAGCGCAAGACCTGGTCGGCGGGCGCCAGGGTCGAATATCGGTTCGACACGCTCACGCTCGCTTCGATCACGAGCTATCAGCAGCTCGACAGCCGCTACGACTCCGACAATGACTTTTCGTCGTTCCCCATCGGCATTTTCCAGCAGAACGCCGATGCGACGCATGTGACGCAGGAACTGCGCTTGATCGAAGCCGACGGTGCGTTCCGTTGGACGGCGGGCGTCTATTATCTGTACATCGACGGCGACTATTTCCAAGGCTTCAACCTGCCAGCCTTCGATTCTTATCCGCGGGCGAGCTACAGCGTGGATACGCGCTCGGCCTCGGCGTTCGTGCAAAGCGAATATGACGTTTCGGATTCGGTGCGGCTGACCACCGGCGTGCGTGTGACACGCGACGAAAAGAAATACGACTACACCGAACTGTGCACCGGAGCGCTGTGCCCGATGTTCATTCAGCCGGGAACGCTGGCCGCCAACGGGACCACGACCGACGACCACGCGGAGACGGGAACGTCAGGACGCGTGCAGCTCGACTGGTCGGCGAGCGACGATCTGTTGCTGTATTCCAGCGTGAGCCTCGGCTACAAGGCGTTCAATTACAACGCGGGCTTCGTCGGTCAGGCGCCGCTCTCGATGTTCCGCTTCAAGGGTGAAAGTCTGCTGGCCTACGAGATCGGCGAGAAATTCCAGTTCCTCAACGATCGCGCGCGTTTGAACGGCGCAGTGTTCTACTACGATTACGACGACTATCAGGCTTTCGATCAGCGCGGCTTCAATTTCACGCTGTTCAACACCACGGCGTCGATGTACGGCGCGGATGCGGAGTTGTCCATCAGCGCCGGGGACGGCTACCTGTTCGCCGTGGGCGGCGCATACCTGCGAACGAAAGTGGAAGATGTGCCGATCGGTACGCGGCGCGTCAGCCGCGAGGCGCCGCAGGCACCGCGCTACACCGCCAATTTGTCCGCGAGCAAGGATACGCAACTGCGCTTCGGCGGCTTGAACGTGAATGTGACAGCGAGCTACAGCGAAGAATTCTACGCGCAGCTGACCAATGCACCGGTGACGCGTATTCCGGCCAATTGGCTGGTCAATGCTCGCGTGACCCTCACGCTGATGGATGATCGATTGTCGGTCGCGGTGTTCGCGAACAATCTGCTCGATGAAGTGCGCGAGACGTTTGCCTTCGACGTTTCTGGCGCGCCGCTTGGAGGAGCCTACACCACCTACGGCGAACCGCGCTGGTACGGTGTGCAGACTCGAATCAGTTTCTAAACCCATGTCAGCAACGCAAGAGTTCATTGCCGCCCGCGATGCCCTGTTGGCCGCTCGAGAAGAGCAGGCCGCTGCCTGTCGCGCGTGGCGGCGACCGACATTCATTCATTTCAACTGGGCGGCCGATTACTTCGCTCGAATTGCTGCCGGCAATGCTCAAGCGGCACTGCGTGTGGTGGACGATGCGGGGCGCGACGAAGCGTACTCGTATGAAGCGCTCCACCTGCGTGCCAATCAAGTCGCCAATTTCCTGAAGGCGCAAGGCGTGGGGCAGGGCGATCGCGTGCTGGTGATGCTCGGCAACGTGGTGCCTTTGTGGGAGACGATGCTGGCCGCGATCAAGCTCGGTGCGGTGATGATTCCGGCGACCACGTTGCTGGAGGGTGCCGATCTCGAAGACCGGATCGAGCGAGGCCGCGTCAAGGCGGTGATCACCCATTCGCATCTTGCGGATCGGTTCGCGACACTGGGCACGACAGCGGTGCAAATCAGCGTTGGGCCACCGGTGCAAGGCTGGCTCGACTACGGCGCGACGTTCTCTCAGGCGCTGCAATTCGACGCCGCGCCGACCCGCGCGGACGACCTGCTGCTGTTGTACTTCACCTCGGGCACGACGGCGAAACCCAAGCTCGTGGCGCACACGCATTCCAGCTATCCGGTGGGGCATCTCTCGACCATGTACTGGCTCGGTCTGAAGCCGGGCGATGTGCATCTGAACTTGAGCTCACCGGGGTGGGCGAAGCATGCGTGGTCCTGTTTCTTCGCGCCGTGGAATGCCCAGAGCACGGTGCTCGCTTATCAGTACGATCGCTTCGATCCCATCGCCCTGTTGAATGTCATCGAACGCTGCGGAGTCACGGTATTCTGTGCACCGCCGACCGTTTGGCGCATGCTCATTCAACAGGATCTCAAAGGTTGGCGGCCTTCGCTGCGCGAAGCGGTCAGCGCGGGTGAGCCGCTGAATCCGGAAGTGATCGCGGCAGTGAGGGACGCCTGGGGTGTCACGATCCGGGACGGCTATGGTCAGACCGAGACGACCGCGCAGATCGGCAACGCCCCGGGGCTGCCGCTGAAGCCCGGTTCCATGGGGTGGCCATTGCCCGGCTATCGGATCGAGCTCATCGATGCCGATGGACGCGCAGGTGACGAAGGCGAGATCTGCATCGACCTGTCGCACCGTCCCGTGGGTTTGATGCAGCAGTATCTCGACGATCCGGAGCGAACCGGCGCAGTGATGCGCGATGGCTACTATCACACCGGTGACGTCGCGCGCCGTGATGCCGAAGGTTACCTCACCTACATCGGACGCATGGACGACGTTTTCAAGTCGTCCGACTATCGAATCAGTCCGTTCGAGCTGGAAAGCGTGCTGATAGAGCACGACGCGGTCGTCGAGGCGGCGGTGGTGCCGAGTCCGGATCCAACTCGCTTGTCGGTGCCGAAGGCGTTCATCGTGCTGAGCGCCGAGGCACTGCCTGATGCGGATACTGCACGTTCCATCTTTGAACATGTCCGCGCCCGCGTGTCGCCGTACAAGCGGATCCGTCGCTTGCAGTTCGCCGCGCTTCCCAAGACCATCTCGGGGAAGATTCGTCGCGGCGAATTACGAGCCCTGGAGCTGAGGCAACGTTCCAGCGATGCGCGCGCCTCGGGCGAATTCTGGGAAGAGGACTTCGTGCCGAGGCGTCCTTAGCGCTCGATCAGAGGTCGACGGTGAGATACAACCGCACGCTGCGCGAGGGCTCATAATAGAGCGACTCACCGGCATCTACGCTCCAATTGAACTCATCCGTTACGTTGGTGATCTGTGCACGCACTTCGGCTCGGTGACCGGTGAGCTCGAAGCGATAGCGCGCTCCGATATCGAAAGTGATGCGCTCGGGCAGCTCGAAGTCGCTGTCGCGTCGTATGTGGCGCGGACCAAGTGCGTTGGCGCCGATGTCTACACTCCATCCATGCCAGGCACTGGGCGCGTAATCGATGTTGCTGGTGAGCGCCCAGGGAGCGATGGCGACCGGCCGGCGAGACGCCACGCCGTGCTCGTCGATTGCCGCATCGAGCAGCAGGCCGCCGAACAGATATGAAAGCCCGGATTGCGACGAGCCTGAGACCGACAGCTCGGCGCCGGTGTGTCGCACGGTGCCCGCGAACAGGAAACGGCCATCGGCGAGCAAGCCGGCGTACGGTTTCTCGATGTCGAAGATCGCGCCAGTCAGACGCGCGTTGCTCCATTCCGCGCGCCCGCCGAGTTCGCGCTGGCGGGTGAGGATGGCGGGAAGAATCTCTCCTCGATTGAGGGCATTGGTGGGAGCGACGCCGCTGTCTTCGAGCCCGCGTGCCACGCTCGCGTACAGAACCATACCCGGTGTTGCTCGCCACGAGAGCGATGCGTCGTAGAGCGTAGGCCGGGCGGAGCCGCTCTCGATTTGCGCGCCAGTTCCGGCCGACTTGTCATAGCGAACCTTTTGCAGGCCGACGGTCAACGTGAGGCGCCGTTGCCACGAGCCTCGATAGCCAATGCCGAGATTCGTTTGTTCGATGTTGTCGACCGTGAGCGGTTCGTCGAAGGTCACTGCGGGGCGAGGCGCGGATCCCGGGGTGGCGATCGTCGTGGTTCCCAATGGAATCTCGACGTATCCGCCATAGCGGCTATCGTTTCGGCGCCCTCGAAGCGAGATCGCGAGTTCATGCGTCAGAGCGGAGGAATGCCACGAGCGCAGTACGCGTAGCTCTCCGGAAGTCTTCAGGTAGCGTTGATTGGCCGACAGCAATGCCGTGCGCTCGCCGACGCCGCTCGAATCGATATTCGTGATCAGCTCCGACATGTCGTCGTCGACGAGATAGTGCGAGTAGAAAATTCCGGCGTTCAGGCGCCATTGCTCGCTGAGGTTGGCTGCCGCGGTGAGTCCGCTGAGCGATAAGTCATAGTCGTAATTTGACCAGCGCTGGCCGAGGCGGCGATTGCGCGGTGGCTCGGGTGGCAATGCGTCCGCGGCAAAGAAAAAGTAGGGCTCGACCTGCCGGGTGAGCGCGCTGTGCTGATGAAAGGCGGTGAATTCCAGCTGCTGGGTCGGGCGCCATCGTTGTATCGTGCCCACTTCCCACGAACGTTGCGCGTTGCCCTTCTGATCGTGCCCGTCCGGTCGCCACTCTGCACCCGTCGATTGACTCCAGGTGTCCGTGCCCAGCGCGTAGTCCATCTGCAGGAACGGCGAGAGATAGTGATCGATGCCGGTTCGCACGCTCAGCAGCGAGCCGGGCGACGGATCGATCAAGCCATAGTCGAGAACGCCCGTCGGCGCAGGAAACAAATACGCGATCGCGTTGATGCCGGCGCGAATGGTCGAGCCCGTGGAGATCCGTGCGGAGGGCGAGGCGTCGACGTCCATATACAACCCGTCCAGTCGGACGTTCGCGGCCACCGCCGGACTGAAGCCGCGCACGCTGTTCGAGTTGTAGAGCCCGATGGTCTCCGCGCCGACCGTCAAACCGAAAGAGTCCTCCGCGGCGGCAATCGCCGACTCCTGACTGCGCTGCGCCTGGGACTCGATCATGTGCGTCGAAGTGGCGAACGCGATGACGTGCAATGCGATGAATCGGCGGCGATGCTTTGACATCCGCCCAGATTATTGACGCGCGGCCCGCCCGCCAGCGTCAGCAGCGACAGCCGGGCCGAAACTCGTGCCAGTCGTGCGTCAGTCCTCGGCGCAATCCGCGCTCAGTGGTTGTAAGCCGAGAACAGCTTCCACCAGTGGTGTCACATTGCTGCGGAAGGCGCTGCGCCGGGTGGTCACGCCGGCGACGGCGGTCTGGCTTGCGGGATCGTAGTAAACGACCGTGCCCCAGAAGCCGCTGTGAAAATACACCTCGCGTCCAGCGACGTGCTTGACGATCATGCCGAGGCGGTATCCTTCGGCGCCGCGATGCGAACCCTGTTGCAGCATGATCTGCAATGTTTCTTTCCGGTCGAATACGCGGCCTTCGAACAGTGCGGCCATGAAAGTCGCGAGATCGCGCGCCGACATCAGCAGGCCGCCGCCGCCGAACAGATCGAAGGATGCGTGTACGTCGGTGGCGTCCCGTTCGTCGAAGAACTGCCGAGCCCGCGGCTGCGCGCCAGCGGGTTGTCGCTCGGTGATTTCCCACCAGGTGCTGGTCAAGCCCAGTGCATCGAAACGCAACGATTGCCGTACGACCGTGGCGAGCGGTTGTCCGGTCAATCGCTCGATGATATTGCCAAGCAGAATGTAGCCGGTGTCGGAGTATCTGAATTCGACGCCAGGCGCTGCCTGCGGATCGGCGTACGTCATGGATAACTGCACCAGTTCCCTGGGCGTCCAGACGTGGTTGGGATCGCTGAGCACGGCGGCGATGAAGCGAGGATCACCGCCGTGATCGTAGAGTCCCGCGCTGTGCGACAGCAGCTGGCGCACCGTCATCGCGTTGGGGTCGAACCCGTCTGCTTTGAGCAGTCCGGTCAGCGTCGAGTCGAGCAGCGGGCCGATGGCGGCATCCAGATCGATACGATTTTGTTCATGCAATCGCAATACGGTGGCGGCGACGAAAGTCTTCGTGTTCGAAG
>Ga0065721_10005438_pt1 | contig 15988 bp, 16 predicted proteins | sample Mesricmetagenome_FD_59108 | JGI IMG/M metagenome (GOLD analysis project Ga0065721, IMG submission 59108) | Mesophilic microbial community from rice straw/compost enrichment Sample: eDNA_1 v2 (version 2) | ecosystem: Engineered > Solid waste > Grass > Composting > Bioreactor | place: USA: Davis... | reverse complement strand
CAGGCGTCGGCCAGCCAGCCGGTCTGCCGCAGGAAGGCCTCGCGCCCGCCGAAGGCCTCGGGATCGTAGACCTGCACCGTCACCGCCGCATTGGTGCCCTTGGGCGCATCGGCCCGGCCNTAGCCCGCGAGGCCTTGCGTCAGNGCCTCGGCGTGAAGAGCCATGCCATAGCCCTTCTGCCCGTGGTCGAGGCCGCCCGTCGGCAGCAGCGTGCCGCCCCGGTTGATGACGGTCGGGTCGTTCGTCGGATTGCCTTCGGCGTCCATCAGCCAGTCGTGCGGGAAGCGGCCGCCCTCGCGGATCAGGCGCTGGCTCATGTTCACGGTGGTGATGGAGGCCGAGATGTCGATCAGGATGGGATCGCCGGGCGTCGGAATGCCGTGCGCCACCGGATCGGGCGTGTAGAGCCCCTTGAGGCCGCCGAAGGGCGCGACCTGCGCGCCCGATGGCGAGGAACTCGCCACCGTCACCATCATGCCCCGCTCGGTCGCGATCGGCAGATAGGCCGCGAGGCAGCCGATGTGATGGCTGTCGCCGATGACGACGGTCGCTGCCCCGTGGACGGCGGCGCGCGTCGCGGCGAGTTCCACCGCCTGCGCGGTCAGCCAGGCGCCGGGCAGGCGGCGCCCGCGCCAGCAGACGGCCGCTCCGCGGTCGGAGACCACCTCCGGCGCGCCGGCCTTCGTCATCACGCCATCCTTGATGCCCTGCAGATACCAGCCGGCGAGCGCGAGGCCGTGCGTCGTGTGACCCATGAGATCGGCCTCGATGAGATAGCGCGCCACGGCGGCGGCTTTCTCCTCCTCGAGACCGGCCGCGGAAAAGAGCGCCTGCGCCGCCTCCCGCAGGGCCGCGGCGTCGTGGCGGGGAAGCTCCTGCCCTCTGGTCATCGCTCGAAAACCTCCGGGTTGAGCACGCGGGCGGGACGGCCGCCGGCCATCAGCGCCTCGATATCGGCGATGTTCATCAGGCCGACGCGCTCGACCGCCTCGACCGTGTCGGCTCCCGTATGCGGCGAGAAGATCACGTTGGGCAGCGCGAAGAGGGGATGCGAAATGTCCGGCGGCTCCGTCACATAGGCGTCGAGGGCAGCGCCCCCGAGCCGGCCGTCCGCAAGCGCGGCATGGAGCGCGTCGGCGTCCACCACCTCGCCGCGGGCGAGATTGAGGAGGCACGCCGTCGGCTTCATGCGGGCGAGGCGCTCGGCGCCGATGAGCGCGGCATTGTCCTTGCCGCCGAAGACGTGCAGCGAAACGAAGTCGCTCTGCTCGAGGAGCGCGTCGAGGTCCATCAGTTCGATGCCGTGCTCCGCCATGAAAGCCTTGTCCGGATAGAGATCCGACGCGACCACCTTCATGCCGAGCGCGAGTGCCTTTAGCGCCAGCATCTTGCCGATGTTGCCGAGGCCGACGATGCCGAGCGTGCGCCCGGCGATCTCGATGCCGACCTTCCGGTCCCAGCCGCCGGCGATGACGCTCGCATGGCCCTGCGGAATGCGGCGGGCGAAGGAAAACATCATGCCGAGCGCGAGCTCCGCAACCGCGTTGGCGTTGGCCCCGGGCGTGTTGAGGACCGGGACGCCGCGGGCGGTACAGGCNGGTATGTCGATGTTGTCGGTACCGACGCCGTGCTTCAGCACGGCCTTCAGCCGCGTCGCCGCCTTAAGCGTCGCCGCCGTGACGGGCACGAGGCCGACGACGAGATAGTCGACGCGCGGCAGGTGCTCGCCGAGGCCGCCGTCGGGGCGGCTCGTGTCAATGCAGCGGATGAGTTCCCAGCCGTTCTCGGCGAGCTTGTGCGGCACGCGCCCGTGCCGGCCGAAGCCGGGAGAGGTGGTGGCGATAACGGTCATGCGAGCTCCGGGGCGAGGCCGTGGACGGCGAGGATGGCGGCGATCTTCGCATCCTGCGCCGGATCGGGCGCGAGCGCCGGCTGCCGGCTGGCGCCGACGGACTTGTCCATCAGGTAGAGCGCGCGCTTGACCATCGCCGGCGGATAGCCGAGGGCATAGAGATCCTTGCGCAGGGCCGTGAACGTCTCCTGCTGGCGCTCGGCCTCCGCGAGATCGCCCGCGTTGAAGGCGCGGGTGAGCGCCGCGAGCGTCTGGGGCATGACGTTGCCGAGACCGGAGATGCAGCCGCGGGCACCGTTGCTGAAGGCCCAGTAGACGAGCGAATCCGGCCCGGAATAGACGTCGAAGGACCCGTTGCTGTCACGCGAGACGGCGAGATAGGCCTCGAGCGTCTCCTGGGCGCCGCCCGAATCCTTGATGCCGGCTATATTGCCGTGACGGGCCAGCCGGCGGGCCGTCTCCGGCTCGATGTGGTTCTGCGTGCGCGCCGGGATGTCGTAGAGATAGATCGGCGTTGCCACCGCATCGGCGACCGCCGTGAAGTGGCGGATGAGCCCCTCCTGGGTGCAGGAGATGAAATAGGGCGTGATGACGGCGATGCCGTCGACGCCGATCCGGTCGAACTCCTTCGCGAGGAGCACGGTCTCGTAGGTCGCCGGCATGCCGGCGTTGACGATGACCTTGGCGCGGCCCGCAACCTCGTCCACCACCTCCGCACAGAGGCGCACCTTCTCCTCGAAGGTCAGCGCCGTGAAGTCGCCGTTGGTCCCGGCGCACAGGATGTTGTTGCCGGCCTCGACCTGCCGGCGTGCCTGGGCCCGCGTGGCCGCATAGTTGAGGCTCTCGTCCCCGTCGAAGCAGGTGACGAGGGCAACGAAGCTTTCCTTGGCTGTCATGGATGAACCTTCAGTTCGGCTGTTCCGCCATCCGTCTGCGCGCCTTGAAATCCCGCAGCAGCGGCCACAGGAGCGAGAGGACGGTGAGAACGAGGAAGGTGATCGTGATCGGGCCCGACACGAATTCGAGCACGTTGTCCCGGGTCTGCAGCAGGCCGCGCCGCAGATTGGCCTCCGCCATCGGGCCGAGGATCATGGCGATGCACAGCGCCGCCTGGCTGAAGCCGAACTTCTGCATGACGTAGCCGAGCACCCCGAAGGCCACCATCGTGTAGAGGTCGACCGGGTTGAGATTGATGGAGAAGGCCCCGATGAAGCAGAAGGTCACGATGCTCATCGTCAGGAGCCGCTTCGGGATCAGCAGGATGCGCGAGAACAGCCCGATGCCCAGCATGCCGAAGATGAACATGAAGACGGTGGCGAGGAAGGTGCCGCCGAAGATGCCGACGATGATGTCCGGCCGGCTCTCGAACAGCATCGGCCCGGGCGCCAGCCCCTGGATCATCAGCCCGCCCATCAGCACGGCGGTGACGACGTCGCCGGGAATGCCGAGCGCGAGCAGCGGAATGAGCGCCGCCGCGCAGACCGCATTGTTGGCGCTCTCCGTCGCCGCGACCCCCGGCACATGGCCCGTGCCGAACTTCTCCGGCGTCTTCGAGGCGCGGCGCGCCTCGTTGTAGGCGATCCACGACGCGGTGCCGGAGCCGACGCCCGGCACGATGCCGATGACCGTTCCGATGATCGATCCGCGCACGAGGGCGGGCACCGATTCCCGCATTTCGGCGCGGCTCGGCCAGCGGCCGGAAACCTTGAGCGTCACGATCTTGTCGCCGACGATCTTCTCCAGCTGCACGAAGACCTCGGACAGGGCGAAGAGCCCGATCAGTGCCGGGGTGAAGGAGAGGCCTGCGGCAAAGCCCGGCAGGCCGAAGGTGTAGCGTGACACGCCCGAGATCGGGTCGGCGCCGACCGTCGAGATCAGCACGCCGAGGAGGCCGGCGATCGCCCCCTTCAGGAGGTCGCCGGACAAGGAGGCGATGATCGTGAGGCCGAACAGGGCAAGAGCGAAATATTCCGGCGCACCGAACTTGAGCGCGATCGACGCGAGCTGCGGCGCGAGCGTCGCGAGGACGATCGCGGCGAACAGGCCGCCGACGAAGGAGGCGATGGTCGCCATCCCGAGCGCCTTGCCGGCTTCCCCCTTCTGCGCCAGCGGATAGCCGTCGAGCACGGTTGCGGCGGAGGACGGCGTGCCGGGCGTGCGCAGCAGGATGGCCGAGATGCAGCCGCCGTAGATGCCGCCGATGTAGATGCCGATGAGCATGTTGAGCCCGGCGACGGGCGTCATGCCGAAGGTCAGCGGGATGAGCAGGGCGACGCCCATGGTGGCCGTCAGCCCCGGCAGGGCGCCTATGACGAGGCCGCCGAGCGTCCCGAGGGCGATGAACCACATCACCTCGAGGGAAAGGACGGCGGATAGATGCTGCAGAATGTCCATCGGCTCGGAAGGTCTCGTGCGCGCGGCTCCGTGCGCGCGGTCATGGGAAAGCGGGCGGGCGGAAGCGTTCCGCCCGCCCGGCCGGCCTACTTGTTCATCTGGTACATGCCGAGGTCGCGGATGATGGCCTCGGCGGTCTGGCTGTCGTTGCGCGCCAGCTCCTCATAGGCGGCACCGTCGCGGTAATCGACGAACTCGCCCAGATCCTGCATCCGGCGCACGAATTCCTCGTCCGTGAAGGTCGCCTTCAGCGCCTCTTGCAGCTTGGCGACGACGTCGGCCGGCATGCCCTTGGGGCCGATGACGCCCTTCCACGACGACCAGGTGAACTTGACCCCGCCCTCGATTGCCGTCGGCGTGTCGGGGAAGGTGTCGATCCGCTTCTCCTCCATGATGAAGAGCGGCTTGATGGCGCCGGATTTCGTATGCGGCAGGGCCTCGGCCGGGGTCGCCACCATGGCGTGCACGTGGCCGCCGACGCAGGCCGTCATCGCCTCGGACGCGCCGCCGAACGGCACGTTCTCGAAGCTTACCTCGGCGACCCGGCCGAAGGCCTCCATCGCGATGTGGTTGGCGCCGCCCGCGCCCGAATTGCCGACCTGGAGGCTCTTCGGATTAGCCTTCGCATAGGCCATGAACTCCTTGAAATCGGAGAACGGAGCCTTGGCGCAGGCGACGACGAGCTGGAGGTTGCGGCCCATCAGGGCGATGAACTGGACGTCGTCCAGCTTGTAGTCGGTGCCGCCGTAGTGCGGCAGCAGGGCGAGCGGGCCCTGCGCGCCCATGCCGAGGGTATAGCCGTCCGGCCGCGCATGCAGGGCAGCCGACGTGCCGATGGCGCCGCCGCCGCCGGGCTGGTTGCGGATCACCATCGGCGGGCCCTTGACGTGCTTCTGGAAGATGTCGGCCATGATGCGGGCGGACAGATCCGTGCCGCCGCCGGCGGCATAAGGCACGATGACCTGGACCGGACGGGACGGGAAGTCCTGCGCGGCGGCTGCTCCGGCGGCCAACAGCGCGCAGGCGCCGAGAATGGCGGAAACGGGTCTCAACATGGGCTCCTCCTTTTATGTCCTTGTGATCGACGGCACCCGGCGCCCTATGGCAGCCAGACCCCTAGAAACTGCGTGAAGACGAAGTAGATCGCGCCGGTCAGCACCGCGGGCAGGACGACGAGGAAAAGCCAGTTCCGCTCGCCGAGGACGAACATGCCGGCGATGAAGACGACGATCGTGGTGGTGAGATAGCCCACGCTGACGAACAGGCCGGCATAAGCGACGAGGAGCACCACGAAGACGGCGAGCCGCAGCAGCGTGGCCCGGGTGCTCGTCCCCTGCCCTTCTTCCGCGGCGGGCTGCGCCCGCAGCACCGCGCGCAGCATCATCGCGACCGAGAGGACGGCGATGCCGGCGATCATGATCCAGGGAACGAAGCTCGGGCCGGCGGCCGTGCCGGTCCCGACCGATGGAATGCGCAGCGTCCACCAGCCGACGACGCCGCAGAAGGCGAGGAGCACAAGGCCCAGCCACACGTCTGCCCGCCGTTCGATCATGCTTCCTCCATGCGCGCTCTTGCGGCGCCGCCCGATTCATCGCCGCAATCCCCTAAGTTGTCAACTTCACAAGGTGCCGGCTCGTGCGTTTCCATCTCTGAGTCGACTTATATCACTGTTTTCATTTGAAAATCCCTACCTCATCCGCGCGAGGCGACAACATTCCAGCGGAATCATCCATGGCGCGCTCCGCCGTTTAAGCCTTTGTTTTTGAATATTTTCCCCGATAGCCATCTCGTGGCGGTAACGGCTTCCGTCATAAGTTGACAAGTGAAAGGGCGCGCCTCTATCAACGGGTATGCGGCGGTTTGTCCGCTGCGCCGTGACCGATCCCGGGCGCCTGCGCGGGGTTCACGGCCGGTTCTTCGGCGTCGTCGGGCACGTCCTGCGGCCCGGCAGGGAGGCATCACATGACCATGTTCGATCGTCCCATCGAGATCCTGCGCCCGCCGGCCGTGCGCTTCGGCGCGGGCCAGCTCGACACGCTGGCGCCGTGGGTGGCGCAGCGGGGCGGCAAGGCATTCGTGATCGCGGACGCGTTCAATGCGGGGCGTGTGGACATGCTCGGCCTCGGCGAGCCCGCCGTCTTCGGCGACGTGCAGCCGGAGCCGGCCATCACCGACCTCGAGGCCGCGCTCGCGGCGGCGGAAGGTTGCGGTCCGGAAGTCATCATCGGCTTCGGCGGCGGCAGCGCCATGGACATCGCCAAGCTCGTCGCCGTCATGCTGGGCTCCGGCCGCGCCTTCGCCGACATCAGCGGACCGGACCGCGCGCCGCCCCGCAAGGTCGGCCTCGTGCAGATCCCGACGACCGCCGGCACGGGTAGCGAGGCCGGCACCCGCGCGCTCGTGACCGACCCGGCGACGATGAACAAGGTGGCGACCGAGAGCCGCGGCATGCTCGCGGATCTCGTCATCATCGACCCCGCGCTGACGCTGACGGTGCCTCCCGCCGTCACGGCGGCGACCGGCATCGACGCGCTCGCCCATTGCGTGGAAGCCTTCACCAGCCGGCGCGCGCACCCGCTCATCGATGCCTATGCGCTGCAGGGCATCGAGCTCGTCGGCCGCTACCTGCGGCGTGCGGTCGAGAACGGCGCCGACGTGGAGGCCCGTACGGGCCTGGCGCTCGCGGCCTTCTACGGCGGCGTCTGCCTCGGGCCGGTCAACACGACGGCAGGGCACGCCATCGCCTATCCACTCGGCACCCGGCACAAGATCGCCCACGGCATCGCCAATGCGCTGATCTTCCCGCATGTGCTCGCGGCCAATGCCGCCGCGGTGCCGGACAAGACGACGGCGGTGTGCCGGGCCCTCGGCCGCCCCGGCGGCGCAGTCTTCGAAGCTGCCTACGGGTTCTGCGCCGACCTCGGGCTCGACATGTCCCTCTCCGGCCACGGCGTGCCGCGCGAGGACCTGCCGGCCATGGCACGCGAGGCCCACGCCATTCGCCGGCTGCTCGACTTCAACCCCCGCGACCTCGGCGAAGCGGACATCCTCGCCATCTACGAGGCGGCGTTCTGAACCTGGCGCCTATTCCGCGTCGGGCTGCACCGACGGATGCGCGCTGCGGAAGGCCGCATGGCCGGCTGCGCGTTCCTCGACGCGCAGGATGCGCGGGCAGGCATCGAGCGGCACGTTGAATCGCCGGGCGGCATAGAGCTGCGGGATGAGATAGACGTCGGCAAGCGACGGCTCGGGCCCGAAGCAGAAGCCCTCGTCCCCGATGAGAGCCTCGACCGCCGCGAGACCTTTGCCCATCCAGGTCGCGATCCAGTCGCTCACCTGCGCATCCGAACAGCCCAGCGCTTTCCTCAGGTGGTTGAGCGGCCCGACATTGTGCAGGGCATGGATGTCGCAGCCGATGATGGCCGCGACCGCCCTCACCCTGGCGCGCGCCACCGGATCGGCCGGCAGCAGCGCCGGCGCCGGATGAACCTCCTCCAGATATTCGAGGATCGCAGGCGACTGGATGAGCACCGTGCCGTCGTCGAGCGCGAGCGCCGGCACGCGTCCCTGCGGATTGACGGCCCTGTAGGCCGGCCCGTTCTGCTCGCCGCCGTCGCGCACGAGGTGGACGAAGGCCTGTTCGACGGGAATGTTCTTCAGCGCCAGGGCGATGCGCACGCGATAGGACGAGGTCGATCGCCAATAGGTGTAGAGCTTCATGTCAGGCCTCCGGCGGCGCGGGCGGGATCGTGGCACGGCACGCGCCGAAGCCGTTGGGGATCGGGTGGCCGCCGGCCGCGGCCTCCCGGCTTTTCAGTTGCGGCCCATAGGGCTCGCCGAGCCCTGCCATGGCGCTGCTCATGGCTTCTGCGGGTCGAAGTGGATCTCCAGCTTGCGCCCGTAGGCCCGATAGTCCTTCTGCAGCGCCTCGGTCCCGGCGGCGAAGGCGCTCACCTTCTGGGGGAAGCGCGTCTCGAACATGAAGGCGAGCGTGCCCTCGAGCCTGTGCGGCTTCAGCTCGACGTTGCTCGCCCTCTCGAAGGCGTCCACGTCGGGCCCGTGCGGCAGCATCGTGTTGTGCAGCGAGATGCCGCCGGGCACGAAGCCACCGCCGGTCTTGGCGTCATAGACGCCGTAGACCAGCCCCATGAACTCGCTCATCACGTTCATGTGGTACCAGGGCGGGCGGAAGGTGTTCTCGGCGACGAGCCAGCGATCCGGGAAGATGACGAAGTCGACATTGGCCGTTCCGGGCGTCTCCGACGGAGAGGTCAGCACGGTGAAGATCGACGGGTCGGCATGGTCGTAGAGGACCGGCCCCACCGGCGAGTAGCGTCGCAGGTCATATTTGTAGGGCGCGTAATTGCCGTGCCAGGCCACGACATCGAGCGGCGAGCGGTCGATGTCCGCGGCCCAGAGGGAGCCGCCCCATTTCACATACATCGTCGAGGCCGCCTCGCGGTCCTCATAGGCGGCGACCGGCGTCAGGAAGTCGCGCGGATTGGCGAGGCAGTTGGCGCCGATCGGTCCACGCTCGGGCAGGCTGAAGGCCCCGCCGTAGTTCTCGCACAGATAGCCGCGCGCCGGGCCGCCCCGCAGCTCGACGCGGATCTTCACGCCGCGGGGGATGACGGCGATCTCGCCCGGCTCGATGTCGATGATGCCGAACTCGGTCCACAGGCGCAGCTCGCCTTGCTGCGGCACGAACAGCATCTCGCCATCGGCATTGTAGAAGTATTCGTCCGCCATCGAGCGGGTGACGAGATAGACATGCGCGCCCATGCCGGCCTGCGCACCGGCATCGCCCGCCGTCGTGATGGTGCGGACTCCTTCGAGGAAGGACATCTCTTCGTCCGGGATCGGTATCGGATCCCAGCGCATGGGCGCGATCGGCACCTCGGCCTCGGCCGCCGGAGCCGTGCGCCACAGCCCGATGTCGACCTGCCGGAACTCGCCCCAATGGGCCACCGTCGGGCGGATGCGGTAGAGCCAGGAGCGCTCGTTCGTCGTGCGCGGCGCCGTGAAGGGGGAGCCGCTGAGCTGTTCGGCATAGAGGCCGTAGGCGCATTTCTGCGGGGAGTTGCGGCCGAGCGGCAGCGCGCCGGGCAGCGCCTCGGTCTCGAAGCCGTTGCCGAAGCCTGACATGTAGCCCCGCTGGATGGCGCTCTCGGGCCGCCCGGCACGGCCGGCATCGGGAGATGAATGCTGGTCATTCATGAGCGGAACCTCCTGTCTGGTCACTTGCGCGGCCGCCGCCCGGGTCCGCACGAGGCTTGGCCAGCCGGGCCGTGCGGGCCCTGGAGGAGCGACGCGAACGATTCTGAGCCCGACCGCCCTTCGCCGGAAGGCCGGTCGCGAGATCGTGCCCGGGACGCTCGTCAGTGCGGCCGGGTCGCCTGCATCGAGGGACGCTCGGCGAAGGTCGCATACCACCTGGCGAGCGCGGGATGCGGGCCGCGCCAGTCCTTGTCGGCGAAGCGGAAGTCGAGATAGCCGAGAGCGCAGGCGGCCGCGATGCTGCCGGCGTTGACCGGCCCTTCCAGCAGCGGCAGCCAATGCTGCGACAGTTCGGCGAGCCCGCTGTCGATCTTTTCCATCTGGCCCGCGTACCACGCCTCCCAGCGCAGCGCCTCGGGGCGCAGCACCATCTCGTAGCGGCAGAGGAGAGCCGCATCGAGCATCGAATCGGCCAGCGCCTCCAGCGTCAGGACGCGAAAGCGCTCCGGCCCTTCGGCCGGTAGGAGGCGCGGCGCCTCGGCGAGGCTGTCCACATAGGCGCAGATGACGCGGCTGTCGTAGAGCGCCGAGCCATCCGGCAGGAGGGCCGTCGGCACCTTGCCGGAGGGGTTGTGGGCAACGATCGTGGCGTCGCGCTTCACCGGCCCTGCCGCGGAGGGCAGCAGCGCGATCGCGTCGGCGACGCCCTTCTCGTGCGCGCTGACGAGCACCTTGCGCACATAGGGCGAGGCCGGCGAGTGGAAAAGCTGGAAGGCGGTCATGCGGCTGTTCCGTTTCTGGCTGATCGGTTGCGGGATCTGGCTCGCCTTTGCGGCTGGGACACGAAAACACCGCGCGGGTCGGCCTCCAGCCGTTTCATGAGCAGCTTCCCGGCGAAAGTCACGTGCTCGATCATCAGGTGCTCCGCGCGCACGGCCTCGCCTTGGGCGATGGCGTCCGCGATGCGGTGATGATCGTCGTGCGAGCGGTAGATGATGTCGAAATTGTCCCACAGGAAGATACGGTCGGACGCCAGCGGCACGTTGTGCGTCTGGTGGACGAAGCTGTGGATCCACGGGTTGCCGGCCGCCGCCATGATGAGCTCGTGGAAGGCGACGTTCATGCGCCGGTAGGCCGGCAGCAGCGCGGGATCGAGCACGCCGCCGGCGAGAATGCGGTCGCCCTCAGCCACGAGCTCGCCGAAGCGCGCCAGCGTCTCGTCCGGCAGGCGCCGGCAGGCGGCATAGCGGCAGGCGAGCCCTTCGAGCTCGGCCCGCACGGCAAAGGCCGCCTGCACATCGGCCAGCGAGAAGCTACGCACCCGATAGCCGCGGTTGGCCTCGTATTCGATGAGCCCCTGCTGCGCGATCATGGCAAGGGCCGTTCGCAGCGGCGTGCGCGACACCCCGAGCATCTCCGACAGATGGTCCTGCTGCAGCCGGCTGCCCGGCTCCAGCTCCCCCTCGAGGATCTTCTCGCGGATGGCGCGGACGACGAGGTCCACGCTGGTGATATCGGCGGATGAAGACATGTCGCTCATGGCTTTCAACCTAGCACGGCCGACGCCGCGCACAAGCCCGTCGGGCAAAAAATGGATCCAATAAAACCCATATAGCGGCATTACTCATTGACATAGCGCAATATTGGATCCACTTTTCCCGCCAATGAACGCCAAGAACACGCTCAGGGAGGCATCTGATGGCAACCTTCGCCCTCGTCACGGGGGCTGCCGGCGGGATCGGCCGCGCGGTGGCGGAGCGGCTGGCCGCCGACGGCTTTGCGGTGATCGCGACCGACATGGACAAGGACCGTGCCGAGACCGTGGCGGGAGCGCTGCCCGGCGCGGGCCATCGCGGCCTCGCGCTCGACGTCACCAGCGAGACGATGGTCGAGGGCCTGTTCGAGACGGTCGAGGCGGCGGGCGACCGGATCGCCGTCGTCGTGGCGGCAGCCGGTATCCTCCTCCTGCGCGAAGGCGGCGAGCGGCCGCCGCTCACCGAGATCTCGCTTCAGGAATGGGAGTTGACGCAGCGCGTCAACAGCACCGGCACCTTCCTGCTGCTGCGCGCCTTCCTGCGTGCCCGCACGCGCCGTCCGGCGCCCGGCGGACGCTTCGTCACCTTCTCCTCCGTCGCCGCCCAGCTCGGCGGCTACCGTTCCAGCTCGGCCTATATCGCGAGCAAGGCGGCCGTCCTCGGCCTGACCAAGGCGGCAGCGCGCGAGGCGGCGGCGCTCGGCATCACCGTCAATGCGGTGGCGCCGGGCCTCATCGATGCCCCGATGCTGCGGCTGTCGCTGTCGCCGGAGGACGACGCGACGGCCGCGCGCAACATCCCGCTCGAGCGCATCGGCACGCCGCAGGACGTGGCGGGGGCGGTCGCCTTCCTCGTCGGCCCCGACGGCGCCTATGTCACCGGCGCCACCATCGACGTCAACGGCGGCTACAGGATGCAATGACATGCGCCGGCTCGTCGACGTCCTGACCGCCACGCTCGCGGTCCTCTCCGCCCTCGCGATGGCGCTGATGATGCTGCACGTCACCGCCGACGTCGCCGGCAAGTACCTGCTGCGCGCGCCGATCCCCGGCACGGCCGAGGTGGTCGCGAACTACTACATGATCGCGGCCGTCTTCCTGCCGCTGGCGTGGGTCGAGGCCCGCAGCCAGCCCATCGTGGTCGACCTCTTCTACACCATGGCCCCGGCCGCCGGGCGGCGGGCCATGGACATGCTCGGCACCGCCCTCACCATCGCCTTCTATGGCGTGCTGGCCTGGCTTTCCTGGGGCTCGGCCATGGCCGCCTGGCGCATCGGCGAGATCGTCGAGGGTACGTGGAAGGTGGTGATCTGGCCGGCGAAGTTCCTCCTGCCGCTCGGCCTCGCCATCGCCGCGATCGTCCTCGTGCTGCGCCTCGTCGACCTCATGCTCGGCCGGGATCCCGGCCCGCGCACCGAGCCCGCGTGAGGCAAGGCGATGGACCGCATCGACATCGGCTTCATCGGCATCGCCGCCACACTCCTCCTGATCGGCCTCAGGGTGCCGATCGGGGTCGCCATGGGCAGCGTCGCCTTCGCCGGCATCACGGCGATGATGGGGATGCGTCCGGCCATCGGCATCGCCAAGGCGATTCCCTACGAGCTCATCGGCGACTGGAATCTTTCGGCCGTGCCCATGTTCCTGCTCATGGGCTATGTCGCCTCCCGCGCCGGCCTGACGAACGGGCTGTTCGGGGCGGCGCGCATCTTCCTCAACGCCATCCCCGGCGGGCTCGCCTCCTCGACCGTCGCGGCGAGCGCCCTCTTCGCCTCGGCGAGCGGCTCGAGCGTCGCGACCGCCGCCGCCTTCTCGCGCATCGCCGTGCCGGAGATGCTGAAGGCCGGCTATTCCCCCTCGCTCGCCACCGGCAGCGTGGCGGCGGCCGGCACGCTCGGCTCGCTCATCCCGCCGAGCGTCCTCTTCATCGTCTTCGGCCTGATGATGGACGTCTCCATCAGCACCCTCTTCGTCGCCGGCATCGTGCCGGGCGTCCTCTCGGCGCTGATGTTCGTCGGCATGATCACCTGGCGCGCCTGGCGCAATCCCTCGCTCGCGCCGCGCGTCGTGGAGCACCACAGCCGCGCCGAGCGCCTGGCGTTGCTGCGCGACACCTGGCCCCTCCCCGTGCTCATCGCAGGCGTCATGGGCGGCATCTTCGCCGGCATCTTCACTGCGACCGAGGCGGGGGCGGTGGGTGCCTTCCTCGCCTGCACGATCGCGCTCCTGCGCCGGCGGCTGTCGGTCGAGGTCATGCGCCAGGCGCTGTTCGACACGGCGGTCGGCACCTCGACCATCTTCATCATCGTCGTGGGGGCGGCGCTGTTCGCCCGCTTCGTGGCACTGTCGACCCTGCCCAACTGGCTGATGACCTTCTTCGACGGCTACAGCGCCGTCACGGTCATCGTCCTGGTCAGCGCCCTCTACCTGGTGCTCGGCTGCTTCCTCGAGAGCATCTCGATCATGCTGCTGACCCTGCCGGTGCTGGCGCCGCTCCTATCGGCGCTCGGCATCGATCTCGTCTGGTTCGCCGTCATCACGGTGAAGCTGCTCGAGATCGGCCTCATCACGCCGCCGGTGGGCATGAACGTCTATGTCATTCGTTCGAGCCTCGGGGGCACGGTGCCGCTCGGGACGATCTTCGCGGGTGCCGGATGGTTCATCCTGACCGACGTGATCACCCTTGCGCTGCTCATCGGCTTCCCGGCGCTCAGCCTCTGGCTGCCGGGCATGATGGTCCGCTAGCTGATGGCCGCGCCGCGGCCGCCAACCAGGCGCCAAAAAAACGAAGCGCCAGTCCTAGGGAGTAGACAGATGAAGCGCCTTCTTGCGTCCGTTGCCGCCGGTGCCCTGATGGGCGGGCTCGCCCCGCCGGCCAGCGCCGAGACCTACCAGGCCACCAACTGGATGGCCCCGGTGCACATCCTCAACGAGTTCACCTACCAGAAATTCGCCGAGGACGTGAAGGCGGCCACCGGCGGCGACATCACCTTCGAGGTCTATTCCAACGGCTCGCTCGTGCCTGCGCGCACCACGATGCAGGGCATCCGCGACGGCGTGGCCGCGGTCGGCGTCGTCTATCCCGGCTATACGCCGTCCGAACTGCCGCTGAACAACGTCGTCAACGACCTCGTCTTCGTCTCCGACGACGATTTCGCCTCGGCCTTCGCCTATACCGAGCTCGGGCTCACCCATCCCAAGCTCATCGCGGAGTGGAAGAAGAACGGCGGCATCTTCGCCGGCGGCTACTCGACGCCTGTCTACAACTTCGTCTGCGTCAAGCCGATCACGGCGGCGGGCGATGCCAAGGGGCTCAAGATCCGCACGGCCGGCGGCGCCCAGACCGCCTGGGTGCAGTCGCTCGGCGGCGTGCCCGTCTCCGTGCCCATCGGCGACGTCTATTCCGGGCTCGAGCGCGGCTCGATCGACTGCACGATGTCGGACCCGACCAACCTCGACAAGGGCAACAAGCTATGGGAGGTGGCGAAGTCCGTCACCCTGCTGCCCATGGGCGTCGTGGTCGGCGCCAACTACGTCTACAACCCGACCTTCTGGAAGGAGCTGGAACCGGCCCAGCGCCGCGCATTGCTCGACAATATGGCCGTCGGCGTCGCGCGCGCCCAGGTCGCCTACCACGTCGGCGTGCAGGCGGCGCTCGAGGGCTCCAAGGAGCGTGGCCTCAAGATCATCGAGCCGGCGGCGGACCTTAAAGAGAAGCTCGCCACCTTCCAGGCCGGTCTGGTCGAGAAGCTGCCGCAGAACGCGGTGGCCGAGCGCAAGGTCGAGGATCCGAGCGACCTCATCGCCACCTTCATCGAGCTGCAGAAGAAGTGGAAGGGCCTGATGGAGGGCGTCGACCGCACCGATGCGGACGCCGTCGCCAAGGTGCTCAGGGAAAACCTCTATGCCGGCATCGACGAGAACAGCTTCGGCCTGAAGTGACGGCACCGGCCGGAGGCCCTGCCCTCCGGCCGGCCTGCCCCGCAGGAGTATCAAGGACGCCATGACCACAGCATCTTCCCGTCCCGCCGCCATCGTCACCGGCGCGGGCGCCGGCATCGGCCGCGCCATCGCCATGGCCCTTGCGGACGACGGCTACCGCGTCATCGTCGCCGAGCGTGACGCCGACCGCGCCGTACGGACCGTGACGCTGNTCCGCGAGGCNGGCGGCNCNGCNGAAGCGGCCGTGCTCGACATCTGCGACAGCGCCGCCTGCGAGCGGCTGATCGCGGGCGCAGGCGACCTCGCGGTCCTCGTCAACAATGCCGGCATCTTCGACGTGAAGGACGTCTTCGCGCTGACCCCAGAGGACTTCCGGCGGATGTACGACGTCAACCTCGTCGCCCTCTTCAGCCTCTCGCAGGCGGCGGCACGGGCCATGAAGCCGGGCGGGCGGATCGTCAGCATCGCCTCGCGGGCGATGCTCGGGGCGCGCCACTATGCCCACTATGTCGCGTCGAAGGCCGCAGTCGCCGGGCTGACGCGAGCGATGGCGCTCGAATTCGCGGATCGGGACATCACCGTCAATGCCGTGGCGCCGGGCGTCATCGAGACCGAGATGCTGCGCGAGCGCTCGGACACCAACCTCGATGCCCTGAGGGCGCTGCAGCCTTCGGGCCGGCTCGGCCAGCCGCAGGACATCGCCCATGCCGTCGCTTTCCTCGCCTCGCCGAAGGCCGGCTTCATCACCGGGCAGGTGCTCCTCGTCGATGGCGGACGTTCGCTCGGCGGCTCGCTCGGCTTCTGACCGCCATGGGAGGACCGGACATGACCTCATCCCCATCGCTCGCCGGACGGCTCACCATCGTCACCGGCGCCGCCTCCGGCATCGGCGAGGCGACGGTCGGGCTTCTCGCCGGTGAAGGCGCCCGCGTCATCGCCGTCGACCGTGACGAGAACGGCCTTGCCCGCCTCGCCGCCGGACGGGAGAGTATCGTCCCGCTCGTCGCCGACGTGACCGACCCCGCCCTGCCCGAGCGCCTGTCGCAGACACT
>Ga0065721_10051163_pt1 | contig 15991 bp, 15 predicted proteins | sample Mesricmetagenome_FD_59108 | JGI IMG/M metagenome (GOLD analysis project Ga0065721, IMG submission 59108) | Mesophilic microbial community from rice straw/compost enrichment Sample: eDNA_1 v2 (version 2) | ecosystem: Engineered > Solid waste > Grass > Composting > Bioreactor | place: USA: Davis... | reverse complement strand
CCCGCCGCTTCCCGAACCTGTTCCGCCGGCTGTTCATCGGCGGCGCCCGCAGGCAGCTTCCCGGCGGCTTCGAGAAGCGTCACCTGGTCCCTCCGTACGACCCCTGGGTGGAGCGGGTCTGCTTCGCCCCGGACGGGGACTTCTTCGAGGCGCTCTCGTCGGGGAAGGCCGGGATCGAGACCGGCCACGTCGAGAGGATCGCCGCGGACCGGATCCACCTCCGCGGAGGACAGGAGATCGAGGCGGACGTGATCGTCAAGGCCACCGGCCTGGACATCCTGATCTTCGGCGACATCTCGATGACCGTCGACGGCCGGCCCGTTGACCCTTCGGATCGGCTCGTCTACAAGGGCGCGATGCTCTCCGGGGTGCCGAACTTCCTCTTCGTGGTCGGGTACACGAACGCTTCCTGGACGCTCAAGTCGGAGCTGGTGGCCCGGTTCGCGAGCCGGTTCATCTCGGAGTTGGAGAGGTCGGGCGCCCGCGGCGGGATGCCCGTCGCGCCCGAACGGCCCATGGAGACGGTTCCTCTGCTCAATCTCGAGTCGGGCTACATCAAGCGGGCGAAGTCGCGCCTCCCGAGCGCCGGGGACGCGTCGCCGTGGGTGCTCCACATGAACTACTTCTCCGACCGGCGGGAGCTCCTGCGCGGTAGTCTCGACGACGGGGCGCTCAGGTTCGTCTGAGCCGCGACCCGCCGCGCCCCGTTCGTAACTTCGAGATGGGGGCGTCGTGAAGATCGGCAACCGAATCAACTGGAACCACCGCACCGGACGCAGGATCCGGCTGAGCCTCGCGGCCATCGCGCTGATCGCCCTCGGCAGCGGTTCGGCGGTCGCCATCTCCGCCATGAGCGAACCGCCCGCCCCGAAGTACAACTCGCTCGCGCGGATCGTCGACCCGATCGGCGCGCCCGGCCGCGCGCTGGGACTCTCCCGGGTCGTGATCCAGCCCGGAGCGAAGATCCCGCTCCACCTCCACCAGGGCACCCAGCTCGGCTTCGTCCAGCGCGGCGTCCTCACCTACACGGTCGAGGCCGGCAGGGCGAGGGTGATGGCCGGCCCGGGCGATGACGCCAGGCAGGTGCGAGTGATCAGGGCCGGTCAGACCGCCCGGATCAAGGCGGGCCAGTGGCTGATCGAGCAGCCCTCCAACCATCATCGCGCCGCCAACAACGGCAAGCGGCCCGTGGTCCTGCTCCTCTCGAACCTGCTGCTGAAGAACGCCAAGCCTTCGAAGCCCCTGCCCTGAGGCCCGAAAATCGGAGGCTCAGGGGGCCGGAGGGACCTCGGCCGTGCAGTGGGCGCAGCGGGTTGCCCCCAGGGGGATCTCCGAGAGGCACTCCGGGCACTCGCGGTGGGTCGCCTCCTGGTCCCTCTTCAGGTGATTCATCGGCGCGACGACGAAGAAGTAGATGACCGCCGAGATGGAGAGGAAGGAGATCAGCGCGTTGATGAAGTTCCCGTACGTGAACTCCGACCCGTTGATCGTGAAGGTGAGAGCCGAGAAGTCCGGCTCCCCGATGACCGCGGCGATCAGCGGCGTGAAGAGGTCGGCGACGACCGAGTTGACGAGGGCCGTGAACGCGGCCCCGATCACGACCGCCACGGCCAGGTCGATCACGTTGCCGCGGGTGACGAACTCCCGGTAGCCCTGGAACATCTTCATGGGCCCGAACCTACCCCACGCCCCCTCCGGACCTCCGGCCGCCACGCGGAGCGTCGGGCGGCCGGAGCTCGGGCGCCTACCGGGGCGCGGCAGTGATCCTGGTCGAGCCGGAGCAGACGAAGATCTTGGCTCCGGTGAACAGGTCCGGGATCAGGAACGAGAAGTTGAGCTTGAGGGTTCCCGTCACCTTCCGTCCCTTGCGCTTGAGGGTCACCGTGTAGTTCTTCGTGGCCTCGATCGCCTGGTTCATGGCGGCCGGCTGGAGCGCCTTGCTCTTGACGGTCCTGCCGATCCGCCCCGGCTTCTTGGGACGGAACAGCTCTCCCCCGGCGCGGGAGGAATATCCGCCCGTCGTCTCGACGCAGATCGTCGGCACGACCGCCCTGATGTTCATCGCCTTCCTGCCCTTGAGCTTGAAGGTGACGGCGCTGCCTCCCTTCGTCTTGCCCTTGTACGGGGTCGCGGCCCCGGCGAGGTCGGCGGCGAACAGGAACCAGGCCGCGAACAGGCAGGTGAAGAGCGCCAGGGCGATCCGGAAGCCGCCCTCGCGGCTTTCGCCGACCCGCACCGGTCGTTCGATCATCCGAGGGGTTTCTCTCTTGAGCGCGTTCACTTGGTCACCTTGACCTTGTTGTTCGACTTGACGGAGGCGATGCCGGGGCCCGAGACGAGCACCCGGACGGGATAGGCACCGCGAGCGCGGCGGTTGACCCGCAGCCGGAAGACGACCCTCACCGACTTGCCCGCGGCGATGCGCCGGATGTTGCGGCAGGCGGTCGGCTTGACGAACTTCCGGGCCTTGCCGCTGACGGTGGCGCAGACCTTGGCCGACGTCACCGCTGTGCCCGCGGCGAGGACGACCGCCTTCAGCTTCGCGACCCGCCCCGCCTTCACCTTCGTGACCGCCGGGCTGACCCTGAGCTTGACTCGAGGCGTTCCGGGCGGCGGCCCGGTGGGCCCGGTGGGCCCCGTCGGCCCTGTGGGCTGGGTCGGCCCGGTGGGCCCGGTGGGTTGGGTCGGCCCGGTCGGCCCCGTGGGTTGGGTCGGCCCCGTGGGCCCGGTGGGCCCGGTCGGCGTCAGGGTGGCCGCACCGAAGGCCGGCTCCTGGCCGTCGCCGATCCGGGTGGGGCTGAGCGAGCAGTTGCCACCGCCCGTCTGCGACGGGACGCGGGCGGTGAACACGCCGCCGCGGTCCTGCCAGGTGATCATCGAGCCGTCCGGGGAGAACCTCGGGTAGGCCGGCGCCTGCGCGATCCCGACCACCGAGCAGCGCCAGGTGGGGGTGCCGGCCGGCGGGGTTCCGCCCGTGTTCCAGAAGGCGAACTCCGAGGCGTCCGATCCCTTCGGGGTGACCTCGAGCACCGCGATCCCGTTCGACGAGACGTCGAAGCTCTCCATGTCCCCGCCGTTGGGGTCGTTGAAGCCGAGCCACCCGCTCGGTTCGGCGCTGCCGGCCTTCTGGACCCAGATCCGCCGGAAGCTGGTGTCGACGAAGCCGGCGTAGGGCGTGCCGGGGATCCAGCGCGGCCGGATGTAGTTCGTGTGGCAGTTGATCAGGCAGGGGTTGGTGGTGCCCGGCCCCGAGATGAAGGAGACGCGCTGGTTCAGGGTGCAGGGGTTCGTCCAGCAGTCGAAGTAGTGCCAGTCGTAGACGAACATGCCGCCCTCGGGCGACACCGTCCCACCGTTGAAGGGAGCGAAGGAACCGGCTCCGGTCTTGGGCAGGATCCAGGTGTCCTTGGCCTGCCCCGTGGCGGGGTCAAGGAAGTACGCGAAGGCGCTGGAGCTGGCCTTGCGGATGGCCACGATCGTGCCGTCGTTCTTCTGTGAAGGCGTGACGTAGCGGTCCGCGGGCGTCGCGTCGGACGTGACCTTCTGGCGGAGGGTGCCGTCCGGGGCGCTCCGGTACACGTTGCCGTCGTTGCCCACCCAGGAGACGTTCGCGGCCTCGGCTTCGGGGGCTTGCCCGAGCCACGCGAACAGCGCGACGAGGAGCAGCGCGAGGGCCACAGTCGGGCCGGGACTGCCGGGAATGAAGAGCCGGTTGAAATTCATGGGGCTGGAACCTCTCGGAAAGGGATTGCTGATGGCAGCAGGTTCCAGCCCGCCCCTTGCGGGCCCATTGCGAAGGCGTTGCGGTGCGAGCGCTTGGCTCTATAGTGCGGCCCGCAACCAACCAAGGAGAGTTTCACCGATGGGACTACTTGAAGGCAAGAACGCGATCGTGACCGGTTCGGCACGCGGAATCGGACGGGCGACCGCCGAGCTCTTCGCGGCCCACGGAGCCAGGGTCCTGATCAACGATCTCGATGCGGACATCGCCGAGCAGACCGCTTCGGAGATCGACGGCGAGACCGCCGTATTCGGCGGGGACCTGACCAAGGGCGACGCCCCCGAGAAGCTCGTCGCCACGGCCCAGGAGGCCTTCGGCTCGATCGACATCGTCGTCAACAACGCCGGCTACACCTGGGACGGCGTGGCCCACAAGATGACCGATGACCAGTTCCAGGCGATGCTCGACATCCACACCGTCGTGCCGTTCCGCGTCGCCCGCGCCCTGGCCCCGGCCTGGCGCGAGGCCGCCAAGGCCGAGGCGGCGGAGGGCAACGAGTACTTCCGCAAGCTGATCAACATCTCGTCCGTCTCCGGCACCATGGGCAACGCCGGCCAGGCCAACTACAGCGCCGCCAAGTCGGCGGTCGTCGGGCTGACCAAGACGCTGGCGAAGGAGTGGGGACAGTTCAAGATCAACGTGAACGCGGTCGCCTTCGGCTTCGTCGAGACCCGCCTCACCGCCGCCAAGGAAGGCGACGCCGAGACGATCAAGTCGCCCGACGGCGAGGAGATCCAGCTCGGCATCCCGGAGCAGATGCGGGCGATGGCCTCGATGATCATCCCGCTCGGCCGGCCGGCCTCGCCGGAGGAGGCGTCGGGCCCCGTCCTATTCCTCGCCTCGGACCTCGCCAACTACGTCCACGGCCAGGTGCTCAACGTGACCGGCGGTCAGTTCGGCGGCATGTACACCTGAGTCGAACCGCTCGGAGCTGCAAAGAAAAGGGCCCCGCGTTCGCGGGGCCCTTTTTCTTGCGCGACTTGCGCTCGACCTTTCCCTATTCCTCTGGGGGGAAGTTGGTCGAGATCATCGTCGGCTTGTCGGCCAGGAACAGCCACTGGTCGAAGAACTCTTCCAGTGCGGCCTCCTGGACGGGACCGAAGTCGGCGACCTCGACCGCCGCGTCGATGAACTGCTGGGCGTTCACGTTGCTGTACGCGAAGTCGGTCTGGAGCTTCTTGGCGAAGTCAGAGAACTTCGTGTCACCCACGATCTGGCGGTAGTACTCGAGCATCATCGCCGGACGCGTGTACGTCTGGAACGTCGAGAACAGGTACTCCGGATCGTTGTTCAGCGTGCCGGGCGGGATGTTCCACCTGGACGGGTTGGAGGACGAGTTGTAATTGCTCGTGGTCTGGGTCGCCGGATTGGTCGGCGAGGTGTTGTACCAGGTACCCCACTGACCCCAACCTTCGTTGAACCAGATCTGGTTCCACGTGGCCGGGCCGACCGCGTCACCGAACCACTGGTGCACGTACTCGTGGGCCAGGGTTCCGCCGCTGATTGACAGCGACGGGAAGTGGATCTTGCCCTGGTTCTCCAGGACGTATCCGATCCCCGTTGTCCGCCCGGCGAACACGCCGCCCGAGTTCAGCGGGAAGGGCCCGAACAGCGCGGAGAACTTGTTGATCACGTCGTTCTGCGCCTCGAACTGGGTGGTCATCGAGGAGATCTGGGCCGGGGTCGCCGAGTTGTCGTACGCGTTGTACAGCGGGAACGTACGGACGTTCGACGTGTCCGTGGCCGAGGCCACCCAGTACGTGCAGCGACATACCGAACCGGTGGTCAGGTACGACTGGGTGGGCAGGTTCTCCCGCCACTTCCAGGTCGTCTTGCCATCGGCACCGTCGACCTTCGACACGAACTCACCAGTGCCGAGGGCCGTCCACTCGTCCGTCCCGGTCTCGGTCGGGACCTTCGTGGTCGTGGTGAACGTCGCCCGGTCGGATGGGATGTTGTTGTTCGGGAACCAGCTCTGCGCCCCGATCGGCTCGCTCACGGTGAACGAACCGAAGCAGTTCGCGTTGGTCGGGCTCGGGTTGCCGGAACGGCAGGCCCGTACCCAGCCCTCGCGCGACCCGTCCGGGTCGACGATGTGGTTGACGTAACCGCTGTACTCGACCTTGACGGTGAACTCGTCACCCTCGTCGACCGGGGTCGGCGGCGCGATCACCAGCTTGGTGTCGTCGACCTCCTGGAACCAGGAGTTCTCGCCGTTGACCTCGACCCGGCCGACGGTGAGCTTCTGCGCGCCGCCGGTCAGGTTGCCGAAGTCGAGGCTGAACTCCCAGATGTCCTCGGTCGCCTCGGCGGTCATGGTGGTGTACGTACCCGGGTTGAACACGTTGGTCAGCGGGTCGTAGTCGATGTTGATGTCGTAGTCGAGCGCGTCGTAGCCGCCGTTCCCGATCTCCGGGAAGAGCGAGTCACCCGCGCTGCGGGCACCCCTGACGTACGGGGCTCCGGGGTCGCCCGGACGGCCCGGCATCCCCTCGGGCCCGGTCGGGCCGGTGGCTCCGGTATCGCCGGTCGGGCCGGTGTCCCCTGTCGGGCCGGTATCGCCGGTCGGGCCGGTGTCCCCTGTCGCGCCAGTGGCGCCGGTATCGCCGGTGGCTCCGGTTGCTCCGGTCGACCCGGTGGCTCCGGTTGCTCCGGTCGCGCCGGTCTCGCCGGTCGGTCCGACGGGCCCGGTCGCTCCGGTCTCCCCGGTCGCGCCAGTGGCGCCGGTATCGCCGGTGGCTCCGGTTGTGCCCGTAGCGCCCGTGTCTCCCGTGGCTCCGGTGTTTCCGGTCGGGCCGATCGGGCCGGTGTCGCCCGTCGCGCCGGTGTCGCCGGTCGAACCGGTGTCGCCGGTCGAACCGGTCGCACCGGTCGCGCCGTCCCTACCGGCAGGTCCGGCCGGGCCCTTCGCGTAACCCACGATCGTCACCGGCTTCGCGGCGCAGCTGTAGCCGCGGCCCTTGAAGCAGGAGACGATGAAGTACTTGCCCTTGGCCACCGATCTGGGGATCCGGGCCGCGACCAGGATCGCCTTCCTGCCCTTGCGGGGCACTCCGGCCGACTTCCGCTTGCCGACCCTGATCGGCCCGGGGGACCGTCGGGTCGAGAGCGTGAGCGTCACGGCGCCGGTGATCCGCCTGGCGGCGGTGTTCCTCACGTTCGTGGTGACGATGTACTGGTTTCCCTGCGCCATTCGCGCCGCGGCCGCCATCTTCACGACCTTCGACTTAGGTGCCGCATCCGCCACACCTGCCATGTGGCAGCCTGCCAATGCGAACAGGAGACCGGCAACCGCCAGTGTCCGGACGCTTTGCGCCGCCCTCAATCCATACGAGCCCAAGATGAGGCCCTCCTTTGTCCTTGCCTGGTCGCCGTTCCCCTGTGAATTGGCGACTTTCAGGGCGCAGTCTCGCAGTTGGCGCGGCGGGACGGCTTGTACCCGCGTACAAGACGTGCCGGGACGAAGACGGGCCCTGCGCGGGGCCCGTCTCGCTCGCGGTCCGACGCCTCCGTCAAGGGATCGGGAAGTCCTCCGGCGTGAGTTCGGGCCTGCGGTCCCAGTAGAGCCACTGGTTCCAGTAATCCCTGAGCATGACCCGCAGGGCCCCCTCGAACCCGCTGACGTCCAGGGCGGTCTTCACCGCCTGGTCGGTGGTGATCGATGAGTACCCGTTCTTGGACATCAGCGTCTTCGCGTACTCCTCCATCAGCTCGTCGCCGACGATCTGCGCGTAGCCCTCGAGGGCGGCGGCCGGACGGTCGTAGGCGGCCATGCCGTCGAACAAGTTCACCGGGTCGCCGTCCAGCGTGGCCGGGGGTATCGCCCAGTCGTCCTCGGGCAGGGCGTAGATCTCGTCGAACATCACCGCCCTCGTGCCGGACGCGAGCCACTCGGCCCACGCGGCCCAGCCCTCGTTGAACCAGATCTCGAGCCAGGTCGCCGGAGCGACCGTGTCGCCGAACCATTGGTGCGCGTACTCGTGGTTCAACGTGCTGACCCCGACGCTCGGTCCGGACCCGTTGAACGGCCCGGCGAAGTGCGACTTGCCCTGGTTCTCGAGGGCGTAGCCGACCCCGGCGGCCCGGCCGGCGACGATGCCGCCGGAATTGAGCGGATACGGCCCGAACCACGGCGTGTAGAAGTCGATGATCGCCTGTTGCGAGGCGAACCTCGTCTCCAACGTCGCGACCTGGGTCACGTTCGCCGTCGCGTCGTAGAGGTTGTAGAGCGGTCCGGTCTTCGCCGGGTCCGCGCTGCCGTCGGTGAACGAGGACTCCTCGAAGACCATCGGCGCGACCGTCGCGGTGTGGAGGTAGGGAGCCAGCGGGATCTCCTCGTCCCAGCTGAAGGTCCGGGTGCCATCCGGGTTCAGGGTGTCGGAGGCCAGCTCGCCCGAGCCCAGAGCCGTGTGGGTCGCAGCGTTCGCCGCGGGAATGGTAGTGGTCGTGGTGAAGGTCGCCTTGTCCCTGCCGGCGAGGTTGTTGCTCGGGAAGTAGCTCATCGCGCCGAGCGGCTCGCTGGTGGTCCAGGCGCCGTGGCAGTCCGGGTTGTCCGGCCCGGGGCTGCCGCTCCGGCAGTACCGGATCCAGCCGTCGTTGGAGCCGTCCGGGTCGATCACCTGGTCCACGTACCCGCCGTAGGTGACCGTGACCTCGAACCGGTCGCCTTCCTCGGTGTACTGGCTCGGGTCGAGCTCGATCACCAGCTTCGCGTCCTCGTAGGTGGTGTCCTCGCTCAGGACGATGTCCTGGAGCTTCCAGGACTCGACGGGCGTTCCGTTCACCGTCACCTCGCCGATCGTCATCGAGCTCGGCCGGAAGTCGAGGCTGAAGCCGCTGAGGTCCTGTGTGGCCGTGGCGGTCATTGTCGTGCTGGTGCCCGTCCCGAGTTCGTTCGTGACCGGGTCGTAGACGAGGTTCAGGTCGTAGTGCTGCGCGTCGTAGCCACCGTTGCCGATGCCGTGGAGGAGCGGGTCGCCGCCGGTGGTCGCCCCGTCGGTGAAGCCGCCGGGTCCGGTCGGCCCGGTGGGCCCCGTCGGCCCGGTCGGTCCGGTCGGCCCCTTGGGGCCCCGACGCGAGGCGATCCTCACCGCCTTGGAGCGGCAAGCGCCCCGGAAGCACACGGTGAGGAACCATCGGCCCGTCCCGACCTTGTTGCGGATCCTGGTGCCGATCACGTAGCGGGCCCTGACCGCTTTCGGATCCGGAGGTTGGACCGTCCCGCCACGTGGCCGCCCGGTCGGCCGCGCCTCTTGGCAAGGAACACCCTCACCTTGCCTCGCATCGCCCGCGCCGAACGGTTCCGGATCTGGCCCTTGGCGACGTACTCGTTGCCCTGGAACATCTTCGCCCGCGCGTTCACGTTCAAGACCTTCGCCTTGCCCGCCGCCGAAGCCTCGCCCGCGAACGCGAAAGCGAGCACGGAGGCCGCTGCCATCGCGACGGAGAACCGTCGCGCCCTGCCGAACCTTGACTTCAAAATTCCTCCTGTGTCGGGAGGACCTCCCCCCTGCCAGCGCCTTCCTGGAAGGGGTACCCCGGCCCCGGGATTTCCAATCGTGCCCGGCGGCGCTCGAGCTAGCGGCGTTCCTCGGCCGGGGGAGCGCCGCCCTCGCCCGCGATCGCGGCGGGGGGCCAGGGTCCGAACCAGTTGTCGCGGGCCCCGTCGAGGGTGATCACCGAACCGGAATGGAACGCCCCGGCGTCCGACGCGAGGAAGGCGATGAGCCACGCCATCTCCTCGGACTCCCCGACCCGGCCGAGCGGGATCGTCCGGTGCACCGACTCCACGATCTCCCTGGGGTACTTGTTGACGAAGGTGTCGGTGGCGAACTGGCCGGCGGCGACGGCGCAGGTCCTGATGTTGAACCGGGACCACTCGGTGGAGAGGGTCCTGGTCATGTTCTCCACGGCCGCCCGGGCGGCCCCCGAGTGAACCATGCCCGGCATGCCGTTGTGCGGCGAAAGGGTGACGTTGACGATCGCCCCCTGCTCCTGCGGGATGAACGCCTTGGTCGCCGCGGCGTGCGTCATCAGCCAGGTCCCGGTCACGTTCAGCTCGATCACGGTGCGAAAGCCCTTCGGGCTGATCGCCTCGGCAGGGCTCAGGAACTGTCCCCCGGCGTTGTTCACCAGGACGTCGATCCGCGCGTGGCGGGACAGGACGTCGTCGAAGAAGGCGTCGACCCCCTCCTCGTCGCGGATGTCGAGCGGCGAGTGTTCGAAGCTGCCGGGCAGCTCCGCGGCCAGCCCCGCCGTCTCCTCGAGCGGCTCCGCGCGGCGGCCACAGCCGACGACGATCGCACCCAACCGCATCATCTCCAGCGCGGCTTCCCGTCCCAGGCCGGTGCCGGCCCCGGAGAGGACGACCACCTTCCCGTCGAGCAGACCGTCCCGAAAAATCTCTGATCGTACGTTTTCACCCATCGGCTGGCGCGAATCCTACCCGCGGGCGGCACGGCGGTAAGGTCACCGGCGTGAGCATCCACGCTGAATCGAGGCCCCTCGAGACGCCGCTCCCCGGCGGCAGGGAGGGCGCGACGGTCACCGTCGAGCCGATCGTGACCGGCACGTTCAGCAGCCCGCCCATCCTCCACGACAGCCCGAAGGGCAAGGCGGGCTCGCTCGCAATCCTTCGCTCCACGCGCGACGACCGGGAGCCGACCCCGATCCCGTGCTTCCTCATCCGGCACCCCTCGGCGGGCCTGATCCTCGTCGACACCGGCCTCCATCCGTCGGTCGCGTCCGACCCCACGAAGAACCTGGGCCGCTTCACGAACTGGCTCATGCGCCCGGATCAGCAGCCCGGCCAGGACGCCCTCTCCCAGCTCCGGGACAAGGGGATCAGCCCCTCCGACATCCGCATGGTCATCTTCACGCACCTCCATTACGACCACGCCTCGGCGATCTCCGAGTTCCCCGACTCGACGCTGATCGTCAACGCGGTCGAGTGGCAGTACGCGGCCACGGTCCGCAACCCCGACTTCAAGGGCTACCACCGCCAGCAATACGACTACGCGTTCGACTTTCGAACGATCTCGTTCGACTCCGACAAGGTGAGCTCCTACGCGAGCTTCGGCCGTACCCTCGACCTCTTCGGCGACGGCTCCGTCCGGATCGCCTCCACACCGGGGCACTCGCCGGGCCACCAATCGCTGGTCTGCCGCCTGAAGGAGAAGGACCTGGTCATCAGCGGCGACGCGATCTACGAGGAGAGGCAGCTCGAGCAAGGGTCGAACCTGCCGGGCTCGATGTACGACGAGCACAACTACAAGCGGTCCCTCCAGGAACTGAGACTCTTCCGGCAGACCTACCCTTCGGCGATCGTCACCGCCGGTCACGACGCCGCGTTCTACGAGAACGCGCCGGAACGCTGGGAATAGCGCCGCGGGTTCTGCGGTTCCCTAGGACTCGATGGTCCGGCCGGGCTCCGGGGCCGCGACCTTTTCCCGCAGCGACTTGATGACGCCGCGCCGGCCCTTCTCGTCGAGGTCGGTGTACATCCGCTTCACCTGGTCGAAGACCTCCTTCGCGCAGTCGAGCTGCTGTTCGCGCGTCGGCTCGGCGACGACCGGGAACGACATCGGCTCCCCGAACTGAACGGTCACCTTCGGCAGGACCAGCTTCTTCCACTTGCGCACGGAGGCCGAGCCGTGGATCGCGACGGGGACGACGGGGACCCCGTTCTCGAGGGCGATCCGGCCGATGCCCGGCTTGGCCTCGCCGAGACCCCCGGTCCGGGAGCGGCCGCCCTCGGCGTATACGAGCACCGCGCCGCCGTGCTCGAGGATGACCCGGGCGGTCTTGAAGGCCTCCTCGTCGTGGTGGCCGCGACGCACGGGGAACACCCCGCCGTACTTGAAGATCGAGCTCAGTACGGGCGGGCCGAAGAGCTGCGACTTGGCCATGAAGCGGATCTTCCGGCGCAGGTAGACGCCGACGAAGAAGTGGTCCATGTTCGAGAAGTGGTTCGGCGCCAGGAGCACCGGGCCCTCGGCGGGGACGTTCTCGGTCCCGATCGCGCGGGTGCGGTAGAGCCCGACCGCGATCGGCGTGAGGATCGCCCGGACCGCGTCGTACACCCAGTTCGGATCGTGGTTCCTCGACCGTTCGTGAATGTGGTCGAAGTACTCGGGCGGGCGCTGGTCCTTGTAGACCTGGGGCTTGATCTCTGACATGGGTTAAGGGGTGGTAACCCCGGACGGGCCGGGCGGTTACACGTCCTGTACCCAGCCGCGCGACCTCTCGAGCGCGCGATGCCATTCGGCCAGCAGTGACTCCGCCTGGTCGCGGCTCATCCTCGGTTCGAATCGGGCGGCGGGCCGCCACATCCCCTGGATGTCGTCGAGGCTCCAGGCACCGCTCCCGAGGCCCGCCAGGCAGGCCGCCCCGAACGCGGTCGTCTCGCTGACCTCCGGGACCTCGACCGGCACCCCGAGCAGGTCGGCCTGGAACTGCATGAGCCAGCGGTTGGTGACCGCGCCGCCATCAGCCTTCAGCAGTTCGAGCTTTTGGCCGGCCACCTCCTCCTGCGCCGCGACCGCATCGCACGTCTGGTAGGCGATCGCCTCCAGCGCGGCTCGCGCGAGGTGTGCTCTCGAGGTTCCGCGGGTCAGGCCCACGATGGTGCCGCGGGCGTAAGGATCCCACCAGGGTGACCCGAGACCGGTCAGGGCGGGCACGAAGTAGACCCCGTCGTTGGAGTCGAGCGAAGCGGCTAGCGCCTCGGTCTCGCGGGCTTCATCGATGATCCCGAGTCCGTCCCTCAGCCACTGGACCGCCGAACCCGTCACGAAGACCGAGGCCTCGAGCGCGTACGTCACCTCGTCGCCGATCCCCCACGCGATCGTGGAGAGCAGCCCCTCGCCCGGGTCCGGGCGGCCGGGACCGGCGTTCAGCAGCACGAAGCTGCCGGTGCCGTAGGTGTTCTTGGCCATCCCCGGCTCGTGGCACATCTGTCCGAACAGGGCGGCCTGCTGGTCGCCGGCGATCCCGGCGACCGGCACCTCGCCCCCGAAGCCGGTCGTCACCCCGAAGGTTCCGGCTGACGGTCGCACCTCCGGCAGCGAGTCCTCGTCGACCCCGAAGGTCGCGCAGAGCTCCGGGTCCCAGGCGAGCTCCCCGGTGTCGAAGAGCATGGTCCGCGATGCGTTGGTCAGGTCGGTCACGTGCTCCCCGCACATCCGGTGGACGAGCCACGAGTCGATGGTCCCGAAGACCGCCCGCTCCGCTCCCTCGACGTTCCGGCGCAGCCACTCGATCTTGGTCGACGAGAAATACGGGTCGAGTACGAGTCCGGTCTTCCGGCGCACCATCGCTTCCATGCCCTGGGCCCGCAGCTCGTCGCAGCGGCCGGCGCCGCGCCGGTCCTGCCACACGAGGGCGCGGTGGAGCGGCTTGCCCGTTTCGGGGTCCCAGGCGACGACCGTCTCGCGCTGGTTGGTGATGCCGATCGCGTCCAGGTCCGGTCCGCTCACGCCGGCGCCGGCCAGTGCCCGGGCGGCGACGCCCCACGTCACCTCCCAGATCTCTTCCGCGTCGTGCTCGACCCACCCGGGTCGCGGGAAGTGCTGGTTGAACTCCGCGTAGCCGCGACCGGCGATGCGGCCCTCGTCGTTGAAGACGAGGGCGGTCGAGCCCGTGGTGCCCTGGTCGATCGCGAGGATCATCGGCGGGACCACCAGACGCGGGCGAAGTCGAGCAGCTGGCGGAACCGGTGGAGGAAACCCTTGAGCGTCTTGCCGGTCGCCTTGTGCGCGAGGTCGATCTCGTACTCGCCCAGGCGGTAACCGGCCCGGACCGCGTCGATCGTCATGCCGGTCTCCATCCCGTAGGCGGGCGCGAAGGGCAGCACCTCCTCGAGGACCTCGAGCGACATCGCGCGCTGGCCGGAGATCGGAGCCTGCGGTTCGGCGCCGCACCGCTTCCGGATCACCCAGGCCGCGAACCCGAGCGCGAACCCGAAGCCGCCCCCGACCCGTTTCGCGAACATCGCGACGGCGAGGTCGCACTCGCCGCTTCGCACCGCCTCGACCAGCGGACCGAGCCTGCCCGCCGATCCGGCGAGGTCACCGTCGCAGAGGAGGACGTATGCGGGCCGCTCGGGCTCGCTCAGCATCGCCTCGGCGCAGGCGGTCATGTTGCCGCCCTTGCCGTGCGGACGGCCGCGACGCACCACCTTCGCCCCGGCTCGCATCGCCGCTTCCGCCGTGCCGTCCTCGGAGCCGTCGTCGGCCACCCACAGGGCCGCCCCCGGGAACGCCTCTCGCAGGGAACCGATCGTGTCGGCGATCACGTCGGCCTCGTTGCGGGCCGCGATCAGGACCGCGAGGGAATTGGGGTCGGAACTCTCCACCGGGGCCAGACTCTAACCCGGCCGGTGGCGATAAAGTCCCGGTCCATGCCGAACATCGAAGCTCACATCACCGGGAACGTGTGGAAGATCCTCGTCAAGGTCGGAGACGAGGTCTCCGAAGACGATGAGGTGATCATCCTCGAATCGATGAAGATGGAGATCCCGGTCGAGTCCGAGGACGACGGCGTGGTCAAGGAGATCCTCTGCGAGGAGGGTCAGTCCGTGACCGAGGGCGACGTCCTGATCGTCCTCGAGTAGCACCCCTTTTCGTGGACGTCGATACCGGCACGGAGAAGGTCCGGCTCGATTTCCCGGCCGAGGCGGTCGCCCGTCTCACCATCTCCAATCCGTCCAAGCGGAACGCACTGGATCACGAGATCCTCGACGCGATCAACGAGACCGTCCCGAAGCTCGACAGCGGGATCGAGGTCCGTTGCCTGATGATCACCGGCGAGGACCCGGTCTTCTCCGCCGGGTACGACATCGGCGGGATCCCGTCGGAGAGCTTCGAGCGGGACGCCGAGGCGCTCGTCGCCCATCCCTTCACGGACGCTCTCGACACCATCGAGCAATTCCCGTGGCCGACGGTCGCGGCCCTGAACGGGCATTGCCTCGGGGGTGCGCTGGAGATGGCGGTCACCTGTGACCTGCGGATCGCCGCGCCCCACGCCAGGCTCGGCATGCCGCCGGCCAAGCTGGGACTGATCTACGGTCACACGGGCCTGATCCGGTTCATCCGGACGATCGGCCTGCCGCGAACCCGCGAGCTGTTCTTCACGGGCGACATGATCTCGGCGGCGCGCGCCGACGAGATCGGCCTGGTCAACCGGGTCACCTCCGAGGATTTCGAGGAGGACGCCTTGGCGCTGGCGGCCGGCATCGCCGCCAACGCCCCGCTCTCGATGAAGGGCAACAAGAAGGCGCTCGGCACGATCGTCGAGAACCCGATCCTCTCCGAGGAGCAGGTCGCGGAACTGGTCGCCCTGCGCGAGTCCTGCTTCTCCTCCGAGGACTTCCTCGAGGGCATCACGGCGTTCGGCGAGAAGCGCAAGCCGAACTGGACGGGCCGCTAGGTCAGTTCCGCAAAGACGCCCGAAGGTCCAGGACCCGGGTGACGGCCCGCTCGAACTGCGCCCGGCCCAGCTTGCCGGTCCGGAGGCGCCGGGCGATCGCCTCTCCCCCCTTGGCGGCGGACTGCCAGTCACCGTAGAGGAGGAGGTCCATGCCCGCCCGGGCGGCGAGGATCGCCGCCCGCTCGATCCCCGCGTAGGAGGTGACCGCGGCGGCACCCATCGCGTCGGTGATCGTGACGCCCGTGAAGCCGAGCCGCCGGCGGAGCTGGCCACGGACGATCTTCGGCTCGAACATGGCCGGCCTCGGACCGAGCGCCGGGTAGATCGCAGACCCGACCATCACGAGCTTGCCGCCGGAGGCGATGTATGGCCCGTACGGGGCCATGTCGACCCGACGGAGCACGGCGCGCGGGAGGCGGATTCGCTGGACGGCGAAGTCGGTGTTCTCGCGCGCCGCACCGAGTCCGGGGAAATGCTTGGCCGTTGCCGCCACCCCGGCCCGCTGCATCGCCCGGGCGAACGGGATCGCGGTCGAGATCACCTTTCCGGCGGTGGAGCCGAACCCGCGATCGGTGTCGGCGATCACCCCGCCCGGACGGGCCACGTCGAGCACCGGGGCGAGGTCCACGTTGAAGCCGGCGTTCTTCAGGTTGCGGCCGGTCAGGGTGCCTTGCCGCCGGGAGTACGCGGCACCCCGCGCACCCATCTGCTCCGCGGAGGCGCTGGGCGCCCCGGCGAGGCGCTTGACCAGGCCGCCCTCCTGGTCGACCGAGACAAGCAGCG
>Ga0065721_10051161_pt1 | contig 15998 bp, 15 predicted proteins | sample Mesricmetagenome_FD_59108 | JGI IMG/M metagenome (GOLD analysis project Ga0065721, IMG submission 59108) | Mesophilic microbial community from rice straw/compost enrichment Sample: eDNA_1 v2 (version 2) | ecosystem: Engineered > Solid waste > Grass > Composting > Bioreactor | place: USA: Davis... | reverse complement strand
CCCAGAAGATGGGCGGGCTCACGGCCGGCTTCAATATTCCCCCCGGTTTCAAAATGCCCTTCTGATGCTGAGCCCCCTGATCGATCAGTTGATCCGCTCCCTGCGTATTCTGCCGGGAGTGGGTCCCAAGTCCGCCCAGCGAATGGCGCTCTATCTGCTGGAACGCAACCGCCAGGGCGCGGTGAATCTGGCCCAGGCGTTGCTCGCGGCGGCCGAACAGGTCAAGCAGTGCCGCAGCTGCCGCACCCTCACGGAACAGGTTGAATGCGCGCTCTGCGCCAGCCCGCGCCGGGATGCCAGCCTGCTCTGTGTGGTGGAGACCCCGGCGGACATTTTCGCCCTGGAGCAATCCGGGCAGTTCAGCGGGCGGTATTTTGTGCTGCACGGCCATCTCTCCCCCATCGACGGCATAGGGCCTGGCGAGCTGGGCATGGATCAGCTGGTGGCGCGCCTGGGACAGGGGGTAACAGAAGTCATAATCGCCACCAATCCCACCATGGAAGGGGAGGCCACTGCCCACTACATAGCCGAAAAGGCCAAGCGGGCGGGGGTGAAGGCCAGCCGCATAGCCCATGGGGTCCCCATAGGTGGGGAGCTGGAGTACATAGACGGCGGCACATTGGCGCACGCCCTGGCGAGCCGGCGGGAGCTGTGACCATGAATACTCTGGCGTTGACCGGTACTCGGCAGCCCCTCATAGGGGTGGATCGGGATTCCCAACTGCGCGAACTCTGCGACCGCTGGCTGACTCTACCCTGGCTGGCGCTGGATACGGAGTTCATGCGCACAGACACCTTCTATCCCAAGCCGGCTCTGGTTCAGATACATGACGGAGAAGCCAATTATCTGATCGATCCATTGGCGTTGCAGGACGTGTCGCCCCTGGCCGAACTCATGCGCGCCCCCCAGGTGCAGAAAGTGCTGCACGCCTGCTCGGAGGATCTGGAGGTGTTTCAGCGGCTGCTCGGTTGTCTGCCTGAGAACCTGCTGGACACCCAGGTGGCCGCCGCCTTCTGCGGCTACGCGTTTTCCATGGGATACGCCAACCTGGTGGCGGCGGTGCTCGGGGTGCAATTGCCGAAAGATGAGACCCGCTCCAACTGGCTGCAACGCCCGCTCACGGCGGCGCAGCAGCAATATGCGGCCCTGGATGTGGAATACCTGTATCAACTGACCCAGGTGCTCAAGCGCCAGCTGGCGGAACTCGGCCGCGAAGACTGGGCGGTGGAGGAAAGCGGCCAACTGAAGGTGGCTTTCCTGGAAAGCCAGAAGATCGCCAATGCCAGTCAGAGATTCAAAGGCGCCTGGCGCCTCAACCGGCGCCAGCTGGCGGCCCTCATGGAGTTGGCGGCCTGGCGGGACCGCACTGCCCAGGAACAGGATCGGGTGCGCGGCCATATAGTGCGCGACAACAGCCTCTACGCCATAGCCGAAATGCTGCCATCCCATATCTCCCAGCTGCGCAAGGTGCCGGAGATGTCCGAAAAAGCCATACGCCGTTACGGCGATCACATCATCGACAGGATCGAACTGATCCAGTCTCTGCCGGAGGCGGATTTGCCCCAGAGTCTGCCGCGCCCGCCTGGCACAGCTCAACAGAACCTGATCGGCCGCATGCGCGAGCAGCTGGGCGCTCTGGGACAGGAAGTGAAAATCGCGCCGGAACTGCTGGCGCGCCGCCGCGACCTGGAGCATATAGCCCGGGTGAAACAGGAGGGCCGCAGCGGTGAGGACCTGTTCCCCAACTCCTTCGGCGGCTGGCGCGGGGAAATCGTCAAACCCTGTCTGCGGAAGATTCTATGAGCCGTGTGATCTGCAACATTTACCACAGCAGCAAGAAAGAGGGGACCTATCTGTACGTAAACAAGAGTCGCGGTCTGAGCTGTGTGCCCGAAGCGCTGATGTCGCTGTTCGGCCGTCCCCAGGAGACCATGACGCTGCTGTTGACCCCCGAGAGGAAACTGGCCCGGGCCGACATCCACAAGGTGCTGGCGGCGCTGGAGGAGCAGGGCTATTACCTGCAACTGCCACCACCGCCGGAAAGCTATATGCAGGAAATCAACAAGCACAATGACAAGCTCTATTGAAACCTTGGAAGCCCAGGTGATCGACCTGCAAAGTCGTCTGGCTTTCCAGGAGGATGCGCTGCAGGATCTGAGTGCTCAGATGGCGACCCAGGCCCAGGAGCTGCTGCTGGCGCGCCAGCATATACAGCTGCTAAACCAGAAACTGAACGACCTGTTCCTGCAACTGGAACAAAAGGCGGCGGGAACGCTTCAGGAAAGGCCGCCCCATTACTGAGTGAAATCGCAACTAAGGGATCATCCGGACCTATGTACACACAAGAAGAATATTGGTACGGCTGGCTGCTCTATCTGGCCGGCGTGGTGATATTGATGGGCTGCGGCTGGATTCTCACCGCCCGCATCGGCTGGAAGCCCCTGCGTCAGCTTTTGCGTCTGCTGGCCGCGGTGGCGCTGCTGGTGCCCTGGTATGCCAACCCCGATATGACCTATCTGGCCCCCGCCTGGCTCATCGCCGGCTTTGAAGGTGTATTCGAAAAGAACTTCTGGCGCGCCGGAGGGCCGTTGCTGTCGGCCCTGGGTGTGGCGCTGGTGCTGGGGGTCGCCGCACAACTGTTCCTGCGGGCGCGGGCAAATCGAAGGGCGTCATAAAGCGGCGCCCGAATCCGCCTATCCTCCCATTCCCTCCGACAACCCCCCCATCGGCTGCTATAACTAAACAAAGAATCTCGGCCCGGGCTTTATGCTCGAACGCAATCGCCAACCGGCCCTGGGGAATATCCTCACCATGTACTCGTCACTGTCTGGATCTGCGCGGACCCGCCGCCGGCCGCCATGCCTGAGCATGGGCCTGCTGCTGGTTGCATGCCTATGGAGTTTGGGTACGTGGGCCGAAGAAGCGCCCTTGAAGCCGGATGTACGTCTGGTGATCGACATTTCCGGCAGCATGAAACGCAACGATCCTCAGAACCTGCGCCAGCCGGCCGTGGATTTGCTGGTGCGGCTGGTGCCCGATGGCGCCAAGGCCGGGGTTTGGACCTTCGGCCGGCAGGTCAATATGCTGGTGCCCCATCAGGTGGTGACCGAATCCTGGCGCCGCAGCGCCAGCAGCAAGGCGGCGGAGATCAATTCCGTAGGGCTTTTCACCCATATAGGCGGCGCTCTGGAGGCCGCCGCCCACGATTTGAGTCGCGGCAATCCGGGATATGCCACCAGCATCATTCTGCTGACCGATGGCATGGTGGACATTTCCAAGGATTCCGCGGAAAACGAGGCGGAATGGCGCCGCATAGTGGACAAGGTGCTGCCCGAGCTGAAGGGCGCTGGCTACAAAGTGCATGCGGTGGCCCTCTCCAATGAGGCTGACAAGCATCTGATGGAAAAGCTTGCCCTGGACACGGACGGCGCCTTCGCCGTGGCCAACACCGCCGAGGATCTGATGAAGATCTTTCTGCAGGTCTTCGATCTGGCCGCGCCGGCCCAGAAGGTCCCCCTGGTCAACAACCGGTTTCTGCTGGACTCCCGCGTCAACGAATTTACCGCGCTGATCTTCCGCCGCGACAGTGCCGCCCAGACACGGCTCATAGGGCCGGATGAAAAAGTGATCCAGGCCGGCAGCACACCGCCGGATGTGCGCTGGCTGCGCACCGATGACTACGATCTGATTACGGTGCGCAAACCCTACGAGGGTGAATGGCAGGTGGAGGCCGATCTGGAGCCCCAGAGCCGGGTTACTGTGGTCAGTCAGCTGAGCCTGAGGGTCAGGACACTGCCCAACAACCTTTATCGCGGTGCGCGGCAAAGCCTGACATTCGCATTGCAGGAAGGCGGCGCGACCCTGGCGGAAGAGGCATTTCTCTCCCTGCTGGACAGCACCCTTTCCCTGACCCACGGCGCCGACGACAGCCATCAGCAGCCCGTCTGGTCCGTCACCATGCCGCGCACGCCTGTGCCGCAAGACGGCATTTATACCGTGGATCTGCCGGAATTTGACCGTTTGGGTGTCTATCGCCTGAACCTCACGGTGGATGGCGGCACTTTCCAGCGTCAGTTCTCCCACATGGTCACCGTGCGGGAGCCCTTCAGCGCCGAGCTGACCTCCGCCGTGGATGAGCAGGGGGTGGTGCAGACACTGCTGACCGTGCGCGCGCACAGCGATCTCATCGTTCCCGGACAGACCCAGATAGCCGCCACCATCATCAATCCGGCGCGGCGGCGGCTGGTGAAGCCGCTGGTGCTGGCCGCGCAGGATCTGTGGCAGACACCTGTGTCCATGGACACTTCGGGCGAATACCGCATCACCGTGCAGGTGACGGGAACCAACATCCGCAATGAGCCGTTCGACTATCTGTTGGAACCCCTGATCCACAACCAGCAAGCGGATCCCGTCTTTGCCGAACCAGCGCCTCCGCCCCCGGAACCGGAGCCCCAGGTGGTGCCGCCACCGGAGCCTCAGCCGGAGCCGGAGGAAACGCCGGTTGTGGAAGAGCCGATTCTTCCGGCGTGGTTACTGTACCTGCTGCTGGGACTGGGTAATCTGGCGATTCTCGGAGGCGGCTACTGGCTGTTCCGCAAACTGACCGGCGAAGCAGATGAGGGGGCTCATGAGATACAGGAGGCCGAAGTCGCTGCCGCCGCTCCCAAGGATCTGCCGGAGCCGGAGGCGCGCCTCATGTCCATGGGCATGGACGGCGAGGAGGAACCCGCCATGGAGGACCTGGATCCCGATGAACCCTCACCGCCGATTCCCCCCGATCAGGTCCAGGACTATATGGCGGAAATACCCAGCATCGATGATCTGCAGGAGGAGCTGATCGAACAGGTTATGGGAGATGAATCCGAGGAGAGCAAGGAGGAATTTGCTGCAGAACTGCGCCGCGCCCAGGGGCTGGACCTGGAGGAGGATGAAATGGACGAGGCCATCTCCACCCTGATAGAGGAACTCGACGGCAATCCTCCCCCGGAGCCGCCGGAACCCGATCTCCCGGACGATCTGGATTTTGACGAAGACGAGAAATGAGGCGGCAATCCGCCCCGGTCACAACCAGCCTTTGCGTTTGAAATACCAGTAGGGCGCTATGCCCGATGCGATCATCAGTCCCAGAGCCCAGGGATATCCCAGCAGCCAATCCAGTTCCGGCATGTGATGAAAGTTCATGCCGTAGGCGCTGGCGACCAGAGTAGGGGGCAGAAACACCACAGCGGCAATGGAAAAGATCTTGATGATCTGGTTCTGCTGGATGTTGATGAAGCCCTGGGTGGAGTCCATCAGAAAGTTGATCTTGTCGAACAGAAAAGTGGTGTGGGACATGAGTGTCTCCACGTCGCGGATGGTCTGGCGCAGGGTTTCCACCGGACCTGTCTGGTTGCGCAGATGGCGCAGCAGAAAGGAGATGTTGCGCTGGGTATCCATCAGGCAGAGGCGGATCTTTCCGTTGCTGTCCTCCAGCTTCGCCAGCTGGCTGATGGCGTCTTCCAGTTCCGCCTCCTCATCCTCCAATACCTGGTGGCTCACGCCCTCCAGTTGCCGGTGGATATCTTCCAGAGCGTCCGCGTGGTTCTCTACTTTTTGCTCGAACAGGGTCACCAGCAGTTGGGTGGGGGTGTCGCACTCCACCTGGCCGCGCCGCGCCCGCATGCGCAGCAGACGAAAATCCGCCACATCCGCCTCGCGAATGGTGATCAGGCGTTCGCCCTGGAGAATACAGGCGACCGACACTGTGTTGTAGCGTCCGTCCTCCTGAGTGAGGAAAAGGGAGTGTACATGCAGGCCGGATTGGTCGACAAAGCAGCGCGCCGAGGCCTCGATCTCCTCCACATCGTCCGATTCCGGCACTTCTGTGTGCAGCAGAGTGCGCAGCAGCTGACGCTCATCCTCCGTTGGATCCTGGGCGTCGATCCAGTCTGCCTGGTCCAGGAACAGCCGCTCCCCTTCAACGGGTGCGGATTTCTCGCTGATCAGCCCGTTTTGTATTTTGAAAAGTCTTAACATGGGAGCACCTCGCGGATTGCGCTATGACTTGCGTCATAGGTCCGGAGACGGCGGCTATGGCCGTCGACGGCGGCGTCTTCTCGGAGCTGCGAGTGAAGCACGGCAATGGGCATCTGGCGTTCCAATGGCGAATTGATTGGAAAAAAGGCGGCACTCCGCCGGGTTGTTTTCAGTTCAGGTGGTGCAAAATCCGGTCGCGGGTCAGTTGCAGCCGTTCGGTGACGCGCCTCAGCAGATTCTGCTCTATACGCGCGTCCAGATAAGCCAGCGCCTCTTCATAGTGTAGATAGCGGTAGTCCTGCTTGTTCTCCTCTACCACTGGATAAAGCCGCTGAACATCCTCCAGCCGCACACCGCGGTATACCACCACCCGCACTCCCGGATCTCCCAGAGGTATTGGGGAAGCGGGATCCCACTGGTGATTTTTGGGACCTATCAGGCGGTAGGCCATGGCTTGGGGGCCGAAATCCGAGTAGTCGAATACCAGGGTGGATCGACTGACACTGGTGGCACAGCTGGTAAATAACAGGCTCACAACCAGCAGCCAGAATTTCATCTATAGCCCCCCTCCATAATGCCGGTGCTAGAATGCCGGCCCCTTGTCCCGGCTGAAAGCGGCGCAGAGTTTAGCAAAACACCATTTATCTGGAAGTATTTTTTGGCCAATCGATTTGAAGAATTGCGTGCAGCCAATCTGGCGCGCTCCACCCGCGCTTTTTGTGCGCGCGGCGCCAGTGTGCAGCGCTGCGATAGATGTCAGCTGGCGCTTGTCGCCTGCATCTGTCCCTACAGATGCGAATTTGGCTGTGATGTGGATTTGGTGCTGTTGCTGCACCATGACGAGGTGTTCAAACCCACCAATTCAGGCCGACTGATCGCCGATCTGCTGCCCGCCAACACCTACGCTTTCGAATGGTCCCGCACCCAGCCGGATGAGGATCTGTTGCAACTGCTGGCGGAGCCCACGCGCTATCCGGTGGTGGTGTTTCCCGCGCTGCCTGGGCGGACAGTGCATACCCAGCGACCATCCCTGGCGCCGGACAGGCGTCTGACGCTGATTCTGCTGGATGGTACCTGGAAACAGGCCGGCAAAATGGCTCGGGCCAGCCCCTGGCTCGCGCATCTGCCGCTCATGTGCGTCCCTGAACCCCAGCCCGGCCGCTATGCGGTGCGCCAGGCGCTGCGCCCGGGGCAACTGGCCACGGCGGAAGCGGCGGCGGCTGTGCTGCGGATGTGTGGTGAGGACAAGGTGGGATCTGTGCTGGAAGATTATTTTGCAGTGTTCAATGAACACTGTCTGGCTACCCGGGGCAGTCGGCCTCCCCGGATGCTGGAGGCCCATGAGCGGCTGCTGGATCTGTGCGGCACCTGATACCGGTCGACCTTCGCTGCTGCAATATCAGGCGTCTACGGCAGCCATGGCAGACCATTCGCCCACCCGGGCTTCTATGTCCAGGCCGGTATTGCATTTGAGCAGTTCGCTGATCTGATGGCGCTCCGCGGTGCCTCCGTGATAGCGCAGCAGTGCATCCTCCAATTGATTGATATAGGCACCTATATCGTTGAGCTGCTCGGCAGTGAGCGCGACCTTGGGGGCGTCGGTGGTGTGTATGGCGCTGATGACACGCTGTCGCAGGCCGGGATCGCAGACGTCCAGATTGAGAATGCCGTAGTCGGAAGGGGTGTTCTGTTTCATGCAGGACTCCAGGAGCTGTGGAAGGGACCCATCGCGTGGAAACAGCCTTTTAGCAGATTTGATCCCGGGTGTCCTGCCGTTTTTTTTTGCAGACGCGCGCCTGTTGGCGTACAGACTTCCGCCCCGGCAGCTTGTCTACTGTTTGAAAAACCCTATGGAGGAGCAGATATGTTGAGCTTGAGTCATTCCGAGCTGTTCCAGCAGGCAAATTACATCGGTGGGCGCTGGCTGCAGGCGATCTCCGGTGAAAGTATCGAGGTTGAAAACCCGGCCACCCGGATGCCCTTGGGCCAGGTACCCAGGCTCAGCCGCGAAGAGGTGGCGCAGGCCATCACAGTCGCCGAATCGGCCTTTCAGACTTGGCGCCAGATGCCGGTCCAGGAGCGCAGCCGCATACTTCATCGCTGGGCAGCACTGTTGTTGGAACACAGCGGCGATCTGGCCCGTATCATCACTGCGGAGCAGGGCAAGCCCCTGACCGAAGCGGAAGGTGAGGTGCGCTACGCCGCTTCCTATTTCAAATGGTTCGCCGAGGAGGCCCCGCGCATTTACGGTGATCTGATTCCGGCGGCGAAAAACGGGCAGAAGATACTCGTGCAAAAACAGCCGGTCGGAGTGTGTGGCTGTATCACCCCCTGGAATTTCCCCATCGCCATGCTCGCCCGCAAGGTGGCGGCAGCGCTTGCCGCCGGCTGCAGTGTCGTTGCCAAGCCCGCTGAAATCACACCCTTTGCCGCTCTGGCTATGGCGGTGCTCGGAGAGCAGGCGGGGGTTTCCGCAGGTGTATTCAATGTGGTGACGGGGAATGCTGCGGAGATAGGCGAAGAGTTCAGTGAAAATCCCCGCGTCAGAAAAATCAGCTTCACCGGCTCCACCCGTGTCGGCCGCCTGCTGCAACAGCAGAGCGCCAAGAATTTCACCAAATTGTCATTGGAGCTCGGCGGCAATGCGCCGTTTATAGTATTCGACGACGCGGATCTGGATCTGGCGGTCAAGGGACTGATGGCGGCGAAATTCCGCAACTGCGGCCAGACCTGCATAGCCGTCAACCGCCTGCTGGTGCAGCGCGGGGTCTACGATATTTTTCTGGAAAAGTTGCAAAAAGCCATGGCGCGTCTGGTGGTGGGAGAGGGCACAAAACCGGGAGTAGATCTGGGCCCGCTGGTCAATCAGGCGGCGGTGGACAAATTCCAGCGGCATTTCCGCGACGCCATCGCCAAAGGCGCCCGGGCCCTACTGGGTGACGGCAGTGCGCGCGATTATTTTGTCGATCCTGTGCTCCTGGCAGATGCCGCGCCCCATATGCAGTGTTATCAGGAAGAGACGTTTGCACCTCTGGTGGCAGCCATGCCTTTCGATACGGAAGAAGAGGCGCTGGCGCTCGCCAACGATACCCCTTACGGACTTGCCGCCTATTTTTATTCGAGTAATTTGCAGCGGGTGATGCGTGTGAGCGACGCGCTGGAATCCGGCATGGTAGGTGTCAATGAAACGGCCATTTCCAATGCCGCTGCGCCTTTTGGCGGCATCAAATGGTCGGGTTACGGCAGGGAGGGGTCAAAGTACGGCATAGAGGAGTATCTGCAAATGAAATATATATTGCTGAACGCCTGATGCCGTATTTGTATGCCTAGACTTTGAATTTGCGGGTGATGACCTCGAGACCTCTGGCCAGGCTGTCCATCTGCTGGCTGACGTCGTGCAGCTTGCCGGCGTATTGAGCGGTTTTTTCCGACTGTTCGTTGATGGTTTCCGATTGATTGACCAGTGTGCCGGAAATGGAATTCTGCTCTTCGGTAGCGCTGGCAATCTGCTCGTTCATGATGTTGATCTTCTGCACAGTCTGGGTGATCAGTTCGAGACTGGTCACAGCAGTGCTGGCTTCCTTCACGGTTTTTTCCACCGCTTCAGTGCTTTCCCGCATGGTCACCACGGCTTCCTGGGATGCGCTTTGCAACTGTGCCAGTATGGCGTTGATCTCCTCTGTGGACTGCTGGGTGCGCAGCGCGAGTCCCCGGACTTCATCGGCCACAACGGCAAATCCACGGCCTTGTTCACCGGCGCGTGCGGCTTCGATGGCGGCGTTGAGAGCCAGCAGGTTGGTCTGGCCGGCGATTTCCTTGATCACGTCCAGCACCACATTGACGCGCTCGGCGTCCTGCTCCAATTTCTCCACCACCTGGGAGGATTTTTTAATGTTTTCTAACAGGCTTTTGATGCCGGCGACGGTGCTCGCCACATTCTGTTTGCCTTTATTGGCTTCGGTGTCCGCCACCCGGGCGGAGCTGGAGGCTTCAACCGCGCTGTCGGCGATAAGTGCGATACTCTCGCTCATCTGGCGAATATTTTCCTTGGCTTCCTCCGAGTTTTGATTCTGCTGACTCAGAATTCGCGTCATGTCTGCGGACAAGCGGTTGACGTCGTTGGCCAGTGATGCCAGTGGCGGCGCCGTTTCCACGATTTTTTGAATGGTGCCCTGCAGTTTTTCCATGAATGTATTGAACCAGCGCACCAGTTCGCCGATTTCATCGCCGCTCAGACTTTTGATGCGGATGGTCAGATCGCCGTTGTCCTCCGCAATATTTTTCAAGGTGGTGACCACCTGTTCTATGTTGCGTTGGATGAGCCGGCTGATGGGAATCGCGGTGGCGAGCAGCACGCCCAGGGTTGCAATGCAGAGAATGATGCCCAGGTTGGTGATTCTCTGAGCCTCGCTGTTGGCGGAGGCGAAGGCCTCGTCGAATTGTGCGGATCTCTGAGCCAGATAATCGCTCATTTTCTGTTGCAGGCTTTCCAGATCCTGCTTCATTGCCTCGCTGCGCTGCGGCAGGGTTTCATAATTGATCGTTTCACTGATCATATCGCTGGAAATACTCAGCGCCTGTTGGAAATAACTTTCGAACAAGCGCTCTATCTCAGCGAGTCTATGCCTGTCGGCCTGATCCAGGGTATTTAACACGGACATGGCCTTGCGGAAGTCATCCGCAAAGGTCTTTGCCGTGTTCAGCACATCCATCTCCGCAGAGCTGACCCCATAGGCGATGGTTTCCTGGATATCGTCCAGCAGATAGATGTTGTGTTGCATGTTCTGCATAAGAGGAAACTGAATGGTGTGTGCGTCTTTCAGTTTGCTCACGGTGCGATTGAGGGTGGTGGCGCTGAGCAGCAGATAAATGAGAAAGCCGAGTCCGCCAAACAGGGGAATCAGCAGAATTTTCTTTTGTACCGACAGATTTCTCAGATTCACGGGTATCAGATCCAGTGTGTTATCCAGTTGATGTCGGGTCGCATGGACCCTGTTCACAGCGCCGCTACAAGGTTTTCAATGCCGATAGTCCAAAGGCGATGGTTTTTGAATCATTTATATTTCTAGCACAGAACCGTGCGGCGGAAAGTTATTGCCCCATTTTTTTTAAGGGATATTGGCCTTCGGCATTTTGTAATGCGTTTCTATATTAGATTTGTCCAGGACCAGGCCTGGTATCTGCATTTTTTTGAATAAGCGGGAGCTTATTGCGAACTTTGACTGGGATCTCGTTTTTACCCACACCCCGTGCGACGGATATCGAGAATCCGCCAGCATGCGAAAATATACGTATTGCCGCCCATTTACCCTCTGCGTATAAATCCCAGCCCGCAAACTGCATTCAACAGGATAAGAATAAGGAGGTCGCGTGAACCGCTGTAGCTGGCTTTTTTGGATTCCGGTCTTTTTTCTATTGAGCGCCTGTCAAGATGAGGTCCAGCCCAAACTGGATCTGGCGGGACATTGGATTGTGGATCACGGCTTTCACCACGGTTGTCAGGTGGGCGCCACATTCGAACAGGACAGAGTGTTGATATTGACGTTTTTCAGCCTGCAGGAGGGCGCGTGTGAACCCGAGCGCTACGGCATCGAAGGGGGTGTTCTGAGTCTCGACATAGACTCCAAACGGGACTACTTCAATGATGAGGGATCTCTCACGGCGGAGTTGCAGGTATCCCTCCACTGGCCGCGCTATCTGAGCGGTACTTTGCAGATCACGGAAACCTCTGCAGGTATGACGGGTTTGATAGTCTCCACCAGCCATGATCCAGAGGATTTATTGGCGCCTCTGCTGGAGCGCGTCTACGGCTTGACGCGCGTGCCGCGCGACTGGTTTGGCGCATTGCAGGGGCGCTGGGGATGTGATCCGACGGAGACAGGCGGAACCTGTGAAGTCATCGAATTTCTCACCGACACCTTGGGCAGGTTCCGGATGTATGAAGGATGCAACGAGCATCTGGAATGTGACAGACAAACGGAATCTTCAGAGTTTATATATGCCTTGCGCAATGTTGAGACGCTGTCACAAGGCGCGTATCGAATCGATCTGGCGACGTTTGGTCCGGGAAGTGGCGATGGGCCTCCGGCCAGACCGGCCACGCTGATGTTGACGCAGGATTATCTGGAAATGTCAGAGAGCCGATTCTACCCCCTGATGAGTCTGCCTCTGGTTACCGGGCAATAAACGCGTTTGCCGGTGGATTATGGTCTTTGCGACCTGGTCGGGTTCACCTGCTGCGAAATTACAGTAGACTCTGCCCCCTTTCGCGGTGGCCCCTAAGGGCCACCTTCTCTGCTTGTAGTGCATTTGCCAGGGGGATTGAATCATGCATCTGGACTTTGTGTTGAAACATACTGCGCGAACTTGCTTAAAAGTTATGGGTTTGGCGAGTGTGGGTCTGATACTTTCCGCTTGTGGCGCGGGCGTAGGGGGTAGCAGTTCCTCCTCATCCAGCAGCAGTTCGTCCAGCGCCTCATCCAGTTCGAGTTCGTCTTCGAGTTCCAGCGCCTCATCCAGTTCCTCAAGCTCCAGTTCAAGTTCGTCCTCCAGTTCCAGCTCCGGCGATCCGAATCTGGTGCTTCCCTCGGAAAACCACTACCGCGCCAAAAGAGCTGCGACTGCACCGGTCATAGACGGTGTCATAGATTCCGTTTGGGATAGCGCTCCCTGGATGGAAATGACCGTGGCCTGGACCGGCTTCGAAAATCTGAAACCACCTAGCAGCGCGGCGGATTTCAGTGGTAAATACAAAGCCATGTGGACGCCGGAGCATCTCTATCTGCTGTTCGATATTACCGACGACATCATCAACACCAGTGGTCAATATTGGCAGCAGGACACGGTGGAGATTTTTATCGATGAGGACCGCAGTGGCGGGCAGCACAATTACAGCCACAACGCCTTTGCCTACCACATCAGCCACAATTTGGAAGTGGTCGACAACGGCGGTGATCCTGGCATGATCGCCAGTCACATCAATGCCGCAATCAAATCCCAGGGCACACGCCATATTTGGGAAATTCGCATAGAAATCTACCGCGACCACAACGGCTATGTGTTGAGCGAGCAGGAGGCCGCCCGGGTAACTCTGACCGCCGGCAAGATCATGGGCTTTACCCCCAGTTACATAGACAATGACGGCAGCGGCACCCGCGAACATTTCATGAGTTCCGTCAATACCGCGGGGCACCAGAGAAATGATGGCTATTTGAATGCGGATTCCTTTGGCACACTGGAATTGGTCGAATAATTCCGGGCGCAGGCCTTCTGCAATATAAATCCTGGATGATCTGCTGATGTAATATGCGGTTCTGTCTTGCAGAACCGCATATATTTCATGTCCCCAAAATCACCGCCGCGCCGCATCGCCCATTTGGATATGGATGCGTTTTTCGCCTCCGTGGAGCTGCTGCGTTACCCCGATCTGCGCGGCCAGCCAGTGGTGGTGGGTGGGCGTTCTGTGCATAAGCCCGTGGAGCAGCCGGACGGCATGCGGCGTTATTTCCGCCTGCGCGACTATGTGGGCCGCGGCGTGGTCACCACATCCACCTACGAAGCCCGTGCGCTTGGCGTATTTTCCGCCATGGGCACCATGAAGGCGGCGAAGCTCGCACCGGACGCCATACTTCTGCCCGCCGATTTTGAAGCCTACCGCCATTATTCATCGCTGTTCAAAAAAGCGGTGCGCGACATAGCGCCATTGATCGAAGACCGGGGCATAGACGAAATCTATATAGATTTGAGCCATCACCCGGAAGAGACCCTGTTTCTGGCCCAGCGCATCAAAAATGCCGTGCGCGCCGCGACGCAACTCACTTGCTCCATCTGTGTGTCGGAAAACAAGTTGCTGGCCAAAATGGGTTCGGAGCTGGACAAGCCCGATGGTTTGACCATTTTGACCCGCGAGGACATTCCCACCCGCATCTGGCCCCTATCCGTTGCCAAGGTGAACGGTATAGGGCCCAAAACCGCCGCCCGATTGCACGAATTGAATATTTTGACCGTCGGCGATCTGGCCAAGGCGGACCCATTGTTACTGCACGAGAATTTCGGCGCGCACACAGCAGAATGGCTGCACTCGGTGGCCAATGGTGAAGACGACCGGCCCTTATCGACGGGCTCAGCCGCGAAATCCATCAGCCGGGAAACCACCTTTGAAAGAGATCTGCAGGCGCGCCACGACCGGGAGCTGCTGACACCTATCTTGACCCAGCTATGCACCCGCCTCGCGGCGGATCTGAACCGCAAAGGCTATGTTGCCCGCACCATCGGCATCAAACTGCGCTACACGGATTTTCGCCGCATCAGCCGCGACCACACACTTCCGGCTCCCACCGCGGATCCGGCAGTGATCCGCAGAGCCGCAGGCGAATGTCTGCGCCGGGTGGATCTGGAGCCGCGGTTTCGGCTCCTGGGCGTCAAAGCCAGCGGCTTGATCCGGCAGGAGGAGGTGATGGCGGAAGCGGCCCATCAGTGGGATCTGTTCGACGAGGATCCGGCCATCCGCTTCCCTTCCGTACCCGGAAGCGGATCCTGAGCGGATAGGGACAGGGGCGAGGGCTGTAGGGGCTATGGCCTGCGTTTTGTGAGAGACAGGTCAGTTGCGGAAGGGATGGAGTTCTCTTTCTCAGTCGTAAAACCTTGAGCAGGGGGGCGAATGCGCTTAATATTTGCGCACTTTTCGATCTAAAAGGTAGTCAACAGCATGGAATCCCTTCTAAAAGCCTGCCAGAGTTGCCGCAAACCCATGAATGGGGGCGTCTATAAAGCCGCGCATATTTGCCCTCACTGCCTCTTCGAGCACGCAGGCGGCAAATCCAAGAAACGCAAGCCGCAAGCGGTTGCCAGGGCTGCCGAGCCTCAGGCGCAGGTGTCTGAGCAGAGCCGTCAGGCACCTCAGTCGAGTCCGCAAAAGCCCCGACCGGTGGAAACTGCTCAGCAGCCGGGATTGGCCGAGGTGGAGGAAATCTCTCTCGAGGATGTGGTGGAACCTGTGGCGGCGGCACCCGCAAAACCCGCGCCTTCAGCCAAACCGGCCACTGTGGTGCTGACGGCAAAGACCGCCGAAGGCTATCCGGTGCTGGAGTCCCGTGGGGACATATCCGCTGAATGCACCTTGAACCTCAAGTTGACCCCCGACCTGATCAGCAACGGCAAGTTCGTCGGCACCAAAAGCGAGAAGGTAAAGGCGGCTCTCATGCAGGGGCAAAAAAATGTTCTGGCGCAACTGCGCCAGAAAGCGCTGGATCAGGGCATCAATCTGGTCACAGAGGTCGCAGTGAAGAACGCCGTCAAGGCCGCGGACGGCCAGAACGTCAGCATAATCGTCAAAGTCACAGGCAAGGCCGCCACCGCCGAACTGGCACCGGAAGCCGTCGAAGCCTGAAGTCCTATCACTTGCCTGGGGCGGGCGCCGTGATTCTGGCGTGCACCCCCAGGTAAGATCCCACGAATCCGCCGGCTCTCTGAGTGCTCAGAGGCTTGGCATCCAGATTCTCCGCAAATACCCGCCACTGGTTATCGCCCTCGCGGCGGTAGTAGAAGCTGATGGCGCCTTTATCGCCGTCGATCTTCAAATCCACATGGCCACCTTCGAGCTGCAGGGTTTTCCCCAGCACCGCCGTTGGCTTGTGTTGATCTGCATGCTCCAGCAACAGCTGGTAGCGGTCGTTACCTGTGTTTTCCACGCCGAGAAAGTAATGGGCCAATTCGCTTTGGAAGGCGGTGATACCGGCAATCATCCCGGTTTGCAGCGGCAGTTCGAGACGCGTGCTGGCGCTGTAGGTCAGATGCTGCTGTCGCCGGCCGAGAAATGCCGGTTGAACAACATCCGCAAGGCTGACAGGGCGCGCCTGGAGTGACAGACCGCCACCGGATTTGAACGAGTAGGGGACTTGGGCGGCGGTGCGCAGCAGGTTCCAGGCAAAATCGAGCCTGGGACCTGTGAAGTCATCCCGCCACTGGAAGTTGCCGGTGGTGGG
>Ga0065721_10051162_pt1 | contig 16002 bp, 9 predicted proteins | sample Mesricmetagenome_FD_59108 | JGI IMG/M metagenome (GOLD analysis project Ga0065721, IMG submission 59108) | Mesophilic microbial community from rice straw/compost enrichment Sample: eDNA_1 v2 (version 2) | ecosystem: Engineered > Solid waste > Grass > Composting > Bioreactor | place: USA: Davis... | reverse complement strand
CCGTCGTGCGGGCTATTGCAACGCATCGCTCCGTTGCCACCGCACGCGAAAGCCGAATGCCCGCGCTGCCGTTATCTTGTCGCCCGCTCTCGCGGCGATACTCTGGGATGCACAGCCGCACTCTCGCTGGCGGCATTGGTGTTGTACGTGCCGGCGAACATTTATCCCATCATGCGCATGGATTACTTCGGAATCTATCGTGAGAGCACCGTGTGGGACGGTTGCGTGCAATTGTTTCAAGATGGACAACTCTTCGTCGCCATCATCGTTTTCCTCGCGAGCCTGGTCGTGCCGTTGCTGAAATTGCTCGGCCTCATCTTTCTGGTGACGCTGACGCAAATGCGTTCGCCACGTTTTCGTCCTTTTCGCGCGCGGGTGTATCGCGTCATTGAACTCATCGGGCCGTGGGCAATGCTCGATGTGTTCCTGCTCGCCCTGTTGGTCGCGGCCGTCAAACTCGGCCGCATCGCCACCGTGACGCCCGGACCGGGAATTGTTGCTTTCACTGCGGTCGTGGTATTGACCCTGTTCGCTTCCGCCAGTTTTGACCCGCGCGAAATCTGGAACGCGTCCGAAAAGAAATCATGAAATCCGACGCCGCACCTTCTCAATCCGATCTGCCGGATGCTCGAATTAAAACCCGCCGCATCGGTTTTTCGCTCGTGTGGATGGTGCCCATCATCGCGGCAGCGGTTGCGGGTTATCTGATTTACCAACGCATGGCGGAATTCGGACGCACCATCACCATTCACTTCGACGACGTCACCGGATTGAAACGCGGCCAAACGACGTTGCAATATCGCGGCACAGACATCGGGATGGTTTCTGATGTCACGCTGAGCGACGACGCCAAACATGCCACCGTGAAAATTCGCCTGCGCAGTCAGGCCGACTCTGTCGCGCGCGAAGGCTCGTTCTTCTGGATCGTGCGACCGCAACTGAGTCTCGGCACTGTTTCCGGCCTCGGCACGCTGGTAACCGGTCCGTATATCGAAGTGCTGCCGGGCGACGGCGCACCTAAAACTGAGTTTAAAGGCACTGAAACTTCGCCGCGCATGATTGATCCCCGCGGACTGCATGTGGTGTTGCATACCAAGGAAGGCAATTCGTTGCATGCCGGTGTGCCGGTGTATTATCGCGGTATTGAAGTCGGCAGCGTCCAAAGCACCCGCCTGAGCAGCCTCGCCACGTCAGTGGAAATTCACTGCGTCATTCGCCGTCGCTATGCGCCGTTGGTGCGAAGCGATTCTAAATTCTGGAACATTACCGGACTCGATGTGCGACTGGGATTATTTCGCGGCGCAGAAGTGAACATCGAATCCATGAAAACACTGCTCATCGGCGGAATCGCCTTTGCGACTCCAAATCCACCCGTGGGACAACCGGTCGAAAACGGCACGATTTTCGTCCTGCACGAAAAAGCCGAGAAAGAGTGGCAACAATGGACTCCGCGCATCGAGTTGCCAGATGAAAACTCATCTCGCCTGCCGCCTCCGCTCAACCCTTGATGTTACCCGGCAGCTCCCTGCCTTAAACTCTGTATCACTTTCGGGCCCACCCGCCTAAGACTCCAACCGAAAGAAATTCACAGTTTTCAAAAACCGAGACAAGAAGCCAGAAACGCCTGAATCCTGTTCGCATTGGTGCCGGTGGTGGGACTCGAACCCACACGACTTTTTAAGGTCCCAGGATTTTAAGTCCTGTGCGTCTGCCATTTCGCCACACCGGCGGATACTGCGCGTGGTGACGCTATCAGAAACACCTCAACGTGCAAGCATCGGGAGCTTCAGAAGAGTTTTTCTTTGCAAAGAATCAACGCTGCACCCGCGCGCTGCCACCCTTCATTAATTTTTCCACTTCACTCTTATCCGCCATGCTCGTGTCACCCGGAGTGGTCATGGCCAATGCGCCGTGAGCTGCGCCATAATCCACCGCTTTTTGCGCGTCGCCGGTGGTCATCATTCCGTAAATGAAACCAGACGCGAAACTGTCGCCGCCGCCGACGCGATCGAGAATTTCCAGATCAGGATACTGCCGGCTTTCAAAAAACTTTCCGTCATACCAGGCAATCGCTGCCCAATCGTTCACCGTCGCCGTTTTTGCCGCGCGCAAGGTTGTAGCCGTCGCTTTGAAATTAGGAAACTCCTGCACCGCTTTTTCAATCATCCGTTTGAATGCGGTGACATCGATGTGCAGCAAATTTTCATCTGCACCTTCCACTGAAAATCCGAGACAGGCGGTAAAATCCTCTTCGTTCCCGATCATTACGTCCACGTATTTGGCAATTTCGCGATTCACCTCCTGCGCGCGTTTCTGACCACCGATGGACTTCCAGAGCGACGGCCGATAATTCAAATCATAGCTCACGATCGTGCCGTGGTTCTTTGCGGTTTTGACCGCTTCAATGACGAGGCCGGGCGTTGTGTCACTGAGCGCCGCAAAAATGCCGCCCGTATGAAACCAACGCACGCCGAGTTTGCCGAAGATATGTTCCCAATCGAAATCTCCCGCTTTCAACTGACTCGCCGCCGAGTGACCGCGATCCGAAATCCCCACTGCTCCGCGCACCCCAAAACCGCGTTCGGTAAAATTCAAACCGTTTCGCACTTCGCGCCCGACGCCATCAAACTTCACCCATTTGATGAATTCCGTACTGACGCCACCCTGCAAAATAAAGTCCTCCAGCAACCGCCCAATATCATTGTCCGCAAACGCAGTGGCGACCGCTGTCTTCAATCCGAAACAACGACGCAGCCCGCGCGCGACGTTGTATTCGCCGCCACCTTCCCAGACGCGAAATTGCCGCGCTGTGCGGATCCGGCCTTCGCCGGGATCGAGTCGGAGCATGATTTCGCCGAGAGACAGTTCATCGAATGCGCACGAACCGACAGGTTTGATTTCGAGTTTGGCCATAATGGGTCTGCGTTAAAACGTGGTTGTTTGGCGCGAAAATCTGGAAAGAAACGCCGACAAACTCAATTTATTTTCGGTTCTTCGGCGAAACAGATGCTACACACCTCGCGTTAACGAGGAATGATTTTCCCCATCGCGAGAGGACGCCGCGCGCCAGTGACCGATGGAACGTTGTTCGGATCCCCCATCAGCGTCGCATACGCCAGGATTGCGAAAGCCAACGATTCTTTGGCAGAGCTGTCGATGCCAAAATCTTCGTGAGTCAAAAGCTCGCCGACTGATAGCCGCGTTCGCAGCATCTTGACCAGAGTCGGATTCTTCGCACCGCCACCGCCGAGAATGATTTGCAGCTTCGCGCAATCCGATTTTTTAATTCGCGGAAAGACAAAACGCTCGTAAGCAGCAGCGATACTGTGCGCCGTGAACGCGGTAGCAGTCGCAATCAAATCTGCCGCGCTCCGACGTTGCCGTTTACCGCGTGCTAAAAATCGTTTGAGAAATATTTCACCAAATTCTTCGCGCCCGGTTGTCTTTGGCAAACCGCGTTGGAGATACGGATGCGTCAGACACCAATTGAGTAACGTCGGAGAAATTTTTCCGCGCGCCGCCCATCGGCCATTGCGATCAAAGGATTCTTTGCCGCCGGTCAGATGCGCTACCAACGCGTCCATCACCATGTTGCCCGGACCGGTGTCAAACGCGATGACGTCATTCAACGACGCGCCCGCTGGGAGAAACGTGAGATTTCCAATGCCGCCGATGTTCTGAATGATGCGCGGGCGCCGGCGATCCGTGAACAGCACCCAATCTGCATACGGCACGAGCGGCGCGCCCTGCCCGCCCGCCGCCATATCGCGCACCCGAAAATCCGCAATCGTCGTCACGCCCGTACGCTCCGCGATGACGCTCGGCTCGCCGATTTGCAACGTGGAGGGATATTTGGCATTCGGCAGATGATGAACCGTTTGCCCGTGTGAACCGAGCGCAACAATCTGATTTGCCTTCAGTCCCGCGGCGCGAATCGCCACTTGCGCCGCGCGAGCGAATTGTTCCCCCAACAAGAAATTCAATTCGCAGATTTCGGCGACCGTTCCGTGCAGACAAGCCGCGAGGATGCGGCGGCGCAACGCGGCGGGGAACGGTTGCTGCACGTGCGCGACGATTTTGGCGCGCAGGTTCTGACCGCGACCGGAAAGTTTTGCGACTACAGCATCAATGCCGTCGGCCGAAGTTCCGGACATCAAGCCGACAAAAAAGCCGGAGCGACGTTTGAGCGTTGCTCCGGCTGACATAGGAATGAAGAGCGATGCTAATTAGCCCAATTTGGCCAACAGTTCGTCGTTGGTCTTGTGCTTCTTCAACGCCGCAGTGAGTGTTTCCATCGCTTCAATGGGGTTCAAGTCCACCATCATGCGTCGCAGCTTGCGAATGGAATCGATATTCTTGGCGGCGAATAATTTTTCCTCTTTACGCGTACCGCTCTTGGGAATGTCGATGGCCGGGAACAAACGGCGATCAGAGAGTTTGCGATCGAGCACGAGTTCCATGTTACCGGTGCCTTTGAACTCCTGGAAAATCAGTTCGTCCATGCGCGACCCGGTATCAATCAGCGCCGTCGCCAGAATCGTCAGCGAACCGCCGTGTTCAATCTTGCGGGCCGACGCAAACATCTTGCGCGGAATTTCCAGCGCGCGAGCATCCACACCACCGGTCATCGTGCGGCCGCTACCGCCATGAACGCTGTTGTAAGCGCGCGCGACACGAGTAAGCGAGTCGAGCAGCACGAATACGTCTTTGCCGGATTCCACCATGCGACGGCAGCGTTCAATCATGAACCGCGACAAGCGCACGTGCGTTTCTAAATCCTGGTCGTTCGATGAAGCAACGACTTCTGCTTTCACTGAGCGCTGGAAGTCAGTGACTTCTTCAGGCCGCTCGTCAATGAGCAACACCATCACGTGGACATCGGGGTGATTGGCGGTAACAGCATTGGCAATCTGTTTCAGCACGGTCGTTTTACCCGTGCGCGGCGGCGCGACAATCAAACCGCGCGTGCCTTTGCCGATGGGCGTTACGAGATCAATCACGCGCGTCTCAATCAGTTCCGGCGTGGTCTCCAACGTGTATTTCTCGATGGGATCGATACTCGTCAGATTTTCGAACCGCACGGCTTTCGTGTATTCCTCAAAGGACATGCCATTAACGCGGTCCACGGAACGCAATTGCGGGCTGGTGCCGCGATGCGGCGGCTGCGTCGGGCCTTCGACGAGGCTGCCTTCACGCAGGAAATTACGCTTAATCGTATCGGGCGTGACGAAGATGTCGGTCGGCTTGGGATGGAAATGCGCTGCCGCGGTGCGCAGGAAACCAAAGCCTTTTTCCGAGATTTCGAGATACCCAGAGCCGTAATCCCCGTCGCTCTGCGGCGGCGGATTTTGACCGGCATGCTGATTCTCGTTTCGATTGTGCTTACTCATAACTGTCGTTGTGTCATCGAAGGTTGGGAAACGCCCCAGATAAACCAGATTTGAACACTGAACGGTTGGAAGCTGCCGGTAATGATTCAGTTAACTCTACTCAGGGAAAACAATCCTCACGCGGCGACAGACCTTCGATTCGCCGCTTAAATAGGGGCAAATGCCTCGCAGCGCAACTGATTTTTTTGAAATTCTTTGCCCCCCTGCCCCACCGGTACAAACCGAAGCCGCCAACGGTAAGCGGTTTGCAATCCCGATGACGGCTTCGAGCACAGATTTCAGCGTTTTCAACCGCCCACAGCCGCGCGCGCTTCCGCCGCGAGGGCCGTGCTCAGATAACGCTCACCGGTCGAACACGCGATCGTGACAATCGTCTTGCCTTTGTTTTCCGGACGCTTGGCAACTTCGATGGCCGCCATCACATTTGCGCCGGTGGAAATACCCACGAGCAAACCTTCTTCTTTGGCCAGACGCCGGGCCATGGCAAACGCGTCATCGTTCGAAACCTGAATGCACTCGACGATCTGCGGGTTGCCCGCGCTGTCTTTCAAATGCAGGTTCTTCGGAACGAAGCCCGCGCCTGTTCCTTGAATCTTATGCGGCCCCGGCTTCACCGGTTGTCCCGCGAGCGTTTGAGAAATGACCGGTGAATCTTTCGGCTCAACCGCAATCGCCTGAAACGAACTCTTGCGCGGCTTAATCAATTCCACACAACCGGTAATCGTGCCGCCCGTTCCCACAGCCGCCACGAGAATGTCGATCTTGCCATCCGTGTCTTCCCACAATTCAACCGCCGTGGTCTTTTTGTGAATTTCCGGATTAGCTGGATTTTCAAACTGCTGCGGAATCCATGAGTTCGGCGTTTCTTTCGCCAACTGTTCCGCTTTTGCAATCGCGCCTTTCATTCCTTCAGCACCGGGCGTGAGAACCAGTTTCGCCCCCAGCATCGCCAATAACGTGCGCCGTTCGAGCGACATCGTTTCCGGCATCGTGAGAATGAGTTGATATCCTTTGGCCGCAGCAACGAAAGCGAGCGCAATACCCGTGTTACCGCTGGTGGGTTCAATGATGACCGTGTCTTTCTTGAGCACGCCGCGGCGTTCGGCGTCTTCGATCATCGCCATGCCGATGCGGTCTTTCACACTGCCAAGCGGATTGAAAAATTCGCACTTGATCAAAATGGTGGCTTCCAGCCCGGCGGTGACTTTGTTGAGTTTAACCAGAGGCGTCCGGCCCACGGTTTCGACAATGTTGTTGTAAATACGGCCCATAATGTTCAGGAGTAAGTTAAGTTAATTTGCGGATAGGAGTTTTGGCGGGAACGCAAAACGAGGGCAAGCCCTTTTCTGGAAAAATATGCCGCGCTGAAATTGAAAATGAATACGTCGAGTGACGTGGAACCGCCTCCTTCAGCAATCACCACGTCACTCGCGCCCAATGGAAGGTTGGGGGAGCGGACCTGCCGGTCCGACTCCCTCGTGCGGCAGCACGTCCCCACCAACCTTTACGACCGATAAATCAATTCACCTTCGATCCCATCCGCAGCCGAATGCGCTTGTGCGTGACGTCCTCCTCTTGCCGCGGCGGAAGGCCACAACTTTCTCGCCACGCATTCCGGCGCTCGCCCAGATCAATTTGCACCAGATATTCGTGATCGAACCGCTCCAGCGAATTCGCTCCATTCATTTCGTGAGCGAATACATTCGCCGCATGAACTGCCGTCAGCGGCGTAAAGTCTCTGTCATCGGCACAGCGCGGGGTGTGATGCCACGCCACTGCTTCAAGCACCGGCAATGACAAGCCCCATCGCCCCAGAAAAGCTGCGGCGAGTTCTGCGTGAGTTGTGCCGAGCACGTGTTGCTCCGCATCACGTAGCGAGAGTTGTTTGCTCAGTCGCAATTGTTCCACAGCCGCGCACATCGCAGGAACATTAGCTGCGAGGATGAGTTTGCCGAGATCGTGCACCAGCCCGGAAGTGAACGACATTTCGCCGAGTTTTCCGTTTCCGGTTTCTTCGAGGGCAATGATTCGCGCCAACGTTGCTACCAGCAAACTGTGATTCCACACTTGAGCCAACGAAAAACCTGGCAGTTTGAGATCTTCGAATTGAGAAAATATTCCGGCTGCAAGAATCAACGACCGCGTGCGCTCCATTCCGAGGAACATCACGGCTTCGCAAGGATCGGTAATTTCGCGACTCAACGCGAAGCTCGCGGAGTTCACAATCTGCAACATCTTCGCCGTCATCACCGGATCTTGGGCAACGTGATGCGCCACGACATCAATCGAACCGTTCGCTTCCAATTCCGCTGCGACTTCTTTATAGAGTCGCGACATCACCGGCAGACGCGTGCATTGGGCCAACAACTTTTTCATCCCCGCCCCAGTCGTCCATGCTCGAACGCGCTCAATCCGCTTCACACCGGCGACAATTCCTGCCGCATCAATGCCTGCGGGTAAAATTTCGCCGCCGGAAACTTTCCACAACTCCGCCAGCTTTTGGTCAATCGCGTCTCCGAAACCGATGCGAATCAACCCGGCTGCCTGCGGAAGTGCGGCAGGAAGCGGATACGCGGAAAATTCTTGCGCGAAGACGACCGCGAAAAATGAATTCTCTTTCAGGCAATCGGCGGCGGTTTCAAAATTTTCCACCGTCCGACAACTCCAACTCGATTCCAGCCGCGACAGTTCAGTTGCTAGAACCTGGAATTTTTCTCCCCCACCAATCAGAAGAATGAGCTTTTGCGCAGTCGGCTGTCCGGTTGGATCTATGACCGAGTTTTCCTGTCTCTGGAAGAAACGCGTCGCGCCAAGCCTCAAACTCTCCACACGCGAATCACGCGTGCCAATTGGAGTCGATCTGCAGGAAGCACTGTTCGGCAGAGAAGAAACTGTCGGGCGGCTGGGCGATCTGGTCGCGGCGCGCTTGATGGTGTCAAACAGACCCATATTTTCGAATTCCGTTTCGCTTAATGCTGTTCAGCGCGATTTGCGCTGTTTTCGGCAGAATCCATTCTGCCTGCGACTTAGTTATCGGCGGAATTTCGCAGTGCTTAAGTAACGCTGCAGAATTGAAGTTTGAAATTCTGGAAATCGGGAGAAATTCGAATCTGGACGCTGGAGGTTTTATTACCGCTTCTGAAAACGAAAAGTCCCTGCCCCACCTTGCGGTGAGACAGGGACAATTCTGGGGATGGGAGTTCGCCACACTCTCTTTCCCGTGCCGACATTGGGCGCTCACTTCACAGCGGCTGCCGGCTTCCCGACGCTATTCTCCGGGCAAGTGGAGTTTTCGGCCTCGTAGCAGGGCCGTCTGAAATCTTTCGATTTCAGATTTCGAGTGAGGCTTTTCAGCTCGCTTCGGCTGGTGGTTGCGCCACCGGCTTACGAACCAGGTGCAGACACATCTGTGATTTCTCCTGTGCGTCTGAACCACTTGGCTCGGGTCGGCCACCGGTTTTGCCGGTGCGTTAGCCCGCGCCACGGGTCTCGCCTCTTAACTCTCAGGTTGCTTTCGTTCACAGGTCAGCGGTGAGCTTTTGATCATCGCCGACGTTCGGAAGTTTTTCCCGCGATTTGCCTGAATCTGCGGGTGCTTCCCGGTGCAACCGCTCTCTTTGTCCGGCTTTCGCCGGTTTTCCTTGGGCGGTTTCAAACGGTTGATTGAATCCGCCAGAGTCGTCCGCCCCGTGCTGATACACAGTAGCAACCAACTACCCTCTGGGTAACTGCGATTCACTCAGGCTCGAAACTTTCCTGAGCTACTTGACTCGATTCGGAACGGTTTCTCATCGCTCCTCATCGCCAAGTTCCTTTTTCGCGTTTACTGACGAAGCGCGAACTTCGCCAGAGGAACTGGTGAATTCTGCCTCCGCTCCCGGAACTCATGCTCCGGCTTAAGAGGGGTCGCGCCAACCAGCCTGGCTCGACCTTTCCCCAGTCGCCTGGGATTATCCTTGAGTCGCGCGTCAACATTGCTGATGCGGCGCAGACTCAGTTCTTTCAATGAACTGAAAGCATCTTACCCGATATCAGAAATTTGCCTATCAAACCTTATCCACCGAGTTATTCCCCGCACTTCAATTCGCGATGTGGAAAAACCCCGCGTAAAATCAGCGAATGCCAATTTTCAACCGCCACTTATTCACCGCAAAATCTGCAGCACCAACTCCGCGGTGAAAAAGTTTCAATTCGATTTTATTCAAATCACTCGCGACATCCAGAACGCTCAAAAACTCGCCAGCCGATTGCTCGCTTATGACAGTTCACCCGAAACCCGAACGCTTCTGGCTCAAAGTGTCGCTCGCGCTGGCCAACCGAACTTACTCGACAATCTGATCAATACCTGACTCTGCGACTCAGAACATCTGCTACGCTTTAGCGCGATAGCAAACTTCCAGGCGATTGCCACACGGGTCTTCGAAAAATACAGCGTAATAATTGGGCGCGTAAATCATCGGGCCTTCGATGTTTTGCGCGCCCGCTTTTCGTGCGACTTCAGCGACTTGATTCACGCGCTCGTTGCTTTCTGCCCAAAAAGCAATTCGGTTTTCGTTGGGACCGTGATGCAGAGATTCGGTCACACCAATGAACTCAGTGATTTCTCCGTCGCTTCCGACTGTAACCAACCATCGATCTCCACCCGGCGCGTGAAACCAAGCGCAGGTAACAAAGTTTCATAGAACGGCGTCGCCTTCTTTAAATCCGGCACCCGCAGGTCAATGTGATCAAACCGTCTCATGCGAAAAAGTCGCATGGCGGGTTAAATCAGGAAATGGCAGATCCAGAATTCTCTAAGCGTTCATCACGCCGCCGCGGCGAAATCCATTTTCTTGGCGAAGTGTTTAATCATATCCGGATCCACACCAGGCGCGGATAATTGGGGTTCTTCGTCGAGGTCCGGCCACGGCGCACCTTGCGGAATTTCATCCAGCACCGTCAGTTCCTTGCCATCTTCCGGATGCGGCCCATTCCAGATTTCGCCCACGCGCGTGTAATCCGCCGGACTGAAGCGAAACAGTTTTGTATGCAGCCCTTTTTCTTCATGAATTCGCGCTTCCGGAAATTTTTTATTACTCACGTCAGGAATCGGCAACAGCCCGCCAACCGGCACGCCCGTCAAATTCTCCAGCGCTTTGGCATAAGCAACAATATGCACGCCGCCGCGAACCAACAAGAATCCCACCATCGCGCGGGCCGTCGGATCACTCACCATCTCATAAACGCGCATTTTGTTCGCGCGCGCACCGCATTCGAGGAAGAAGTTATGCAACAGGTCCAATTTCAAATTGCCACTGGAAAAGACGTTGTCACCCGTCCACGCTCGCCCTTGCGAATCCACCGGCAACGCCGTTTGTCCGGACGCGATGAAATGATAACTGTTCCGCGCATCGGTGGCGGATTCCAACGGTGCCGGGTCGCCGTTCTTTTTCGCGGGCGCTTTATTACGATCGGCGCGTTTCGTCGCGCCGGTGAGCAGCAGGTTGATGGTCACTGTAACCATTTCGATGTGCGAATACTCCTCGGCGGCGATGTTGGAAATCAGATCGTAAAACGGTCGCAGACGATTGCGCCCGCGAAAGTTGAACGACTGAAAGGTGTAGTTCATCAGCGTGGACATCTCACCGAACTTTCCACCCAGCAATTCCTGCACGGCAGCAGCGGCGTTGGGATTCGGAGCATCGGGCTCGGGTAACTCCAGCGGAATGCGATCAATTTTTAAAATCATAGTAGTCTCTCCGGTTTAAGTTCAGGCGTGCAGTTCAAGCCCGAAGCATGCCAGCAAGGTCAGATGCGTTCTCCGCGCTTGGCGTCCGCGAAATTTAAGAAATCAATGAGGTAGTCGGGTTGCAAAAAGCAAATCAGCCCCCGATTCGATATTGCACTTTACCCGACAATTGCAAACCAATGGCCATTTTTATCTGAAGCGATTTTCCAAAGCACAAGCTGATTGCTTACTCGTCGGAATCTTGGTTTGTGGCCGTTTCATGCCACAGGCTCGAGAACAAGCGTCTGGTAACATCTCGAACTAAAGCATCGCAAAATCCTCGTGAATCCGATTAAAGCATTCGCAAACTGTTCCGAGCCATCGACGTCGCCACACCGATCGGCGATGCAAATTGCAATCCGCCGACTTGCAGCCCGCTTCGTTTGCTTAGCGTTGTTGACCACCGGATTGTTCTCTCCGGCCCGAGCAACGGCGTTCACGGCGCGGGATATCGCGACGATATCGAGTTCTTACATTTCCTCCTTCTATCTGGTTAACGGCACCAATGGTTACATCCGGGACCGGCAGACGGGTGGCATTGCCTATTTCTGGACGCAGGCGGAAATAATCGAATGCGTGTTGGACGCGTACGAATGGACCGGCAATCCCACCTATCAGGCGATGATTACCAATCTGCTGAACGGCTTTATCACGCAGAACGGCGCGAACTGGTCGTGGAACGAGTACAACGACGATATCATGTGGGCAGTGATTGCGTTCACCCGCGGCGGTGTACTGACGGGACGCTCGAACTACATCGCCATCGCGAAATCGAACTTCGACCTGTGCTATGCGCGCGCGTGGGACACCGTGCTCGGCGGCGGTTTGTATTGGCGCACCGATAACGCCTCGAAGAATGCTTGCGTGAATGGGCCGGGCTCCATCGCGGCATCGTTGTTGTATCAGGTTTACGGTGATGTCAGTTATTCGAACAAAGCCGCCGCGATTTATGCGTGGCAACGTTCGGTACTGTTCAATCTCAACACCGGTTCAGTCGCGGACAACATCGGCACCAACGGCGTCGTAAATGGCGGCGCCACGACTTACAACCAGGGCACGCACATCGGCGCGGCTCATTTCCTTGGATTCACAAACGACGCAGCTCTCGCGGCGAACTTCACGATGTTGAACATGACCACGAGCGGGCTGCTGCCGCAGTATGGCATTGATGGAAATGACTCGGGATTCAACGCGATTTTTCTGCGCTGGCTGAAGCGTTACGCGCGCGATCGAAATCTCGAACACATTTATCAACCGTGGATTCAACGTAACGCGCTGGCCGCCTGGAACGGACGACGAGCCGATAATTTATCCTGGTGTCAATGGCTGCAGCCGACGCCGGCAGGAGTTAATTTCTTCTCGTGGGATTGCACGTCGTCGTTTCAAGTGATGAATGCCGCCGCGCCTTTACAGGCCACCTCCCCGTTTGCATTGCCACAGGACATGATTGGTTACTGGCCGTTGGATGCGAGCAGCGCAAACAGCACGACGGATTTTTCCGGAAACAACAATCATGGTCGCGTGACCAACGCAACCGTCAACGCGAGCGGCCGCGTGAATGGCTGCTTCAATTTTAATGGCGCCAACAGTCTGGTGCAGATTACCAATTCACTGGCGAACGATTTCAGCATCGCGTTCTGGGTGCGAACCACGCAAACCGCCGGTACGCCGCAATGGTATAACGGCGCGGGTCTGATTGATGGCGACGTGCCTTTCGCCGCGAATGATTTCGGGGTCTCGCTCGTGGGAAACAAACTGGCGTTCGGCGTCGGCAATCCCGATATGACTATTACCTCCGCCAACGCAATTAACGACGGGCAATGGCATTATTGCGTCGTGACGCGGCGGCAATCCGACGGCGCAATGCGGATTTATATTGATGGCGCCTTGCAAGGCACAGGTATGGGGTCGCGGAACACGTTGTCGGCCCCGACGCGGTTGTTATTAGGCGCCATTTCGTCCGGCAGCGGATTCTTCAACGGCAGCCTCGATGACGTGAAATTGTTTCGTCGCGTGTTGAGCCCCAATGAAGTGACCGCGGTGTATCAGGCGCACTTCGTTGCGCCGTATGCTGCGCCGGAGGAAATGACAACGACCACTGTTTCGGGACAGGTGCAACTTCGCTGGGCCGAAGCGCCGCTCGCCACGCGTTATCATTTGAAACGTTCGTTGGTCGCCGGTGGACCTTACACGACAATTGCCACCGTCACGAACACAACATTTACCGACACCACGGCGTTGAACAATCGCACCTATCATTACGTGGTGTCCGCGGTGAATGATCACGGCGAAAGCACTAATTCATCGCCAGCAACGGTGAACGCTTCGAGCCTGATTGCACGGTTCAAAGCCGATTCACTCACCAATCTCGCAAATGGTGCCGCGATTTCGCTCTGGCCCGACGAAACGGGCAATGGTCATCACGCCGTGCAGAACCTGACTGCGAATCGTCCGACGTTTATCGCCAACGGCCTCAATGGCCAACCGTCGGTGCGATTCAATGCGGCGAACAGTTCCTACCTTTGGCTGTACCGCCCGATTCAGGACGACTTCACAATAGTGTTCGTTTTCAAAAGCAGCCAGGGCTTGAACACCGGAACGAGTTTCTGGGAAGGCGCCGGTTTGTTGAGTGGCGAACGGCCTTCTCCGGTAAATGATTTCGGTATTTCGTTAAATGCCAATGGCCGCATTCTCGCTGGCACAGGCAATCCGGATATCACGCTGCAATCCAGCTCGGGTTTTAACAACGGTCAACCGCAGATCGTCACCTTTAAGCGCACGCGGAGTAACGGCTCAATCATGTTGTACGTGAACGGAACACTCGTGGCTGCGGGCACTGGCGGCACTCAATCGCTGACTTCACCGAGCTTTCTGGTGGTAGGCGGTCAGGGCGTGCTCAACAATTTTCTGACCGGCGATATCTCCGAAGTTCAGATTCACGGCGCGGCTTTGTCCGACGCAGATCGACTCAACATCGAACGCGCGCTGCGTTGCCAATATGGTTTGTCCGGTGGAACGACTCCGACCGCGCCTCTTGCGCTCTCAGGCTCAGCCGCCAATCGCCAAATTTCTCTCAACTGGATGCTCGTTCCCGGCGCGACCGAATATCAACTCTCGCGCTCCACGGACAACGGTCAGAGTTATGAACTCATCGCCAGCAATCTCACCACGAGCAGTTACGTGGACACGACGGCCATCAATGGAGAAATAAATTACTATTGCGTCACCGCGTTGAACAGTTGCGGCGCAGGCGCAAATTCCGCTTCGATCGGAATTCAACTACCGCTACCAGGTTTGGTCATGACCACTACCGCCAGCGATTTAACTCTCACATGGCCGAGCTGGGCCAGCGATTGGATTTTGCTCAGCGCAACCAATCTCACGCCGCCGGCACTGTGGTCGCCGGTGACGAACCAAATCAGCAGCAATGCCAATGGCTTCAGCGTCACGCTTCCCATTGGCACGGGCACAGAATTCTTCCGCTTGGCGAGTCCGTAAAAGCGAAAAACAATTTGCGTCAGACGATTCCGATTCAAAATGCTTTCGCCGCGATGTCGCGACGATAGTGTGCGCCTTCGAATTGAATCGTTTCCACCGCCGCGTAGGCTGCCGCTTGTGCCGCGCGTAAATCTTTGCCCAACGCCGTCACGCCAAGAACGCGACCGCCATTGGTGACAATCTGTCCGTCTTTCAACGCCGTGCCCGCGTGAAACACCTTGGTGTTGGGCAGCGCGTTTGCCTGCGCCAGACCGAGGATCGGTTTGCCTTTGGGATAGTTCCCCGGATACCCGCCACTCGCCATAATGACGCACACGCTGGCTTCCGGTTTCCACTTCAACTCGTGACGGTTTAACGTTCCGTTCACGCTCGCTTCGAGCAGTTCCACCAGATCATTTTCCAACCGCGTGAGATAAACCTGCGTTTCCGGGTCGCCGAAACGCGCGTTGAACTCAAGAATCTTCGGGCCGTTTTTCGTCAACATGATGCCGGGATACAGCAACCCGCGATAATCAATCCCCTCCGCCACACAACCACGCATGAACGGTTCGAGCACCTGTTGCGCGACATCCGCAAGCTGCTGTTCGCTCAGAAACGGTGTCGGCGAATACGTGCCCATGCCGCCGGTGTTCAAACCTTGGTCGCCATCAAGCGCGCGTTTGTGGTCCTGCGACGTCGGAAAAATCTTCGCCGTCTTACCATCGCATAGCGCGTGAATGGACACTTCCACACCTTCGAGAAATTCCTGAATCACCACCCGCGCTCCCGCCGCACCGAACGCCTTGTTGACCATGATTTCATCCACGGCCTTCTCGGCTTCCGCCTGATTCGTGCAAATTAAAACGCCTTTCCCCAACGCAAGACCGTCGGCTTTGACAACGCATTTTCCATTCAACGTCGCGGCGAAACGTTTCGCAGCAGTGGGCTCGTTGAATGTTCCCGCCGCAGCGGTCGGGATGCCGTATTTTTCCATGAACTGCTGTGAGAAAACTTTTGACGCCTCGAACTGCGACGCTTTCTGATTCACGCCCCAAATCCTTAAACCGTTTTGCTGAAATAAATCTACGATGCCGAGCGCAAGCGGATTGTCCGGGCCGACCACTGTGAGATCAATTCGCTGCTCCGCCGCGAACGCAACCAGCTTCGGCAGATCTTCCGCGCCAATGTTGACGTTCTCGACCAACGCGCCGTTTTTCGCGAGGCGCTCCTGCGCGATGCCTGCATTGCCCGGCGCGCACCACATTTGCGCGACATGCGGCGACTGCGCGAGTTTCCAGACCAATGCGTGTTCGCGTCCACCTGAACCAATAACCAGAATCTTCATGAATCGTGCGCGGGAGATTAAAG
>Ga0065721_10051160_pt1 | contig 16007 bp, 11 predicted proteins | sample Mesricmetagenome_FD_59108 | JGI IMG/M metagenome (GOLD analysis project Ga0065721, IMG submission 59108) | Mesophilic microbial community from rice straw/compost enrichment Sample: eDNA_1 v2 (version 2) | ecosystem: Engineered > Solid waste > Grass > Composting > Bioreactor | place: USA: Davis... | reverse complement strand
AAAGCGAGGCAACGCGATGAGTTGCAATCCACTTGAAACTCGATTGCTGCCGAAGTTCGCGAGGCGAAGCATCGCTCCGCCTCGCGCTGCCGAGCGATTAATTCTGCGCGGGAGTCGTGGCGGTCACGACAAGCGCAGGCTTTTCGGTTCGCACGGAATTCAACAAGCCGGGCGTTGCCGGCAAGATGTTGCCGTTGGAAGACAGCTCCGGGAGATTGCGCCACGTCCGGATTTGAACGCCGCGACCGACCGGTGTGCCGAAACTCGGATAACCGCGTTCACTCCAGGAGAACGGTTGCGCATGGACGTCGCGATCAATCCAGCCGTGTTTCTTTTCGGACTTGGAATGATAGAGAATCCAGTCCTGTCCGCCACACGGCGACTTCACAAACGAGCAATGGCCGAGTCCCCACAGCGATTCGGTTTTCTGAAAGACCGGCCCGACTTTTTGCCACGCGGCGGGATTGAGAAAGTCGCCGTCGGTATTGACCAACATGCCGAGGCAATAATCTTCGCACCAACTGCCGCTGGCAGAATAGACGATAAACGTATTGCCGTTGCGGCGGAGAATCTGCGGGCCTTCGCAGATCGGCATTTCGACGCGTTCCCACGATTGATCCGGCACCGTCAACAGCGTTCGTCCCGCGGCCAGCGTCCACGGATTTTTCATGGGCGCGATGTAAAGATTCTGTTGCCCGTCGCAGTTGCCGGGCCAACCGGACCAGACGAAATACAATTTATCGCCGTCTTCCAGCAGCGTTCCATCAATCGCCCAACCTTCCGTTTCGAGACTGCCGTGCAAGCAATATTGCCCCTGTGCATCCGCCGTCGCTCCTTGCAACACCCACATGCGATGATTCGCGTTCGCGCCGTCGTCTGCCGCGAAGTAGATGAACCAACTGCCGGCGATCCAATGCAATTCCGGCGCCCAGACCGCGTGACTGTAGGGGCCGGTTTTCGGCGCGCGCCAGACGCAGACCGGTTCGGCGTCTCGCAGACTGAAAATGTCCTTCGCTTTGCGGATGTGGATGCTGAGATTCTCCGCGCCCGCTTCGCAGTAATAATAAAAGCCGTCATGCTGGACGATCCACGGATCGGCCGAGTGCGTGGGAAGGATGGGATTCGTAAAATACATTTTCGCGGCGCAAATAATCTGTCTCGGGACAATTTTTTGGCGCGGCTCGAGTGGTCAGGATTTTCAGGCGCGGTCAAACGAAACACCGCTCGACAACGCTCGCACCTCCCCGTTCCACCTGGTCGATCGCCAAGTGACTTTGAGACGACTCTAGCACGGCGACTTTGGCCTGCGAGTGGAAGAATTGAGGGAAATCCTCGGTGTCAGGCAGCCTCAACCGCAGTGACTTATGCCTCATAATTATCTTTATCCGCGCCCGGAATATCCACGTCCCGAACGACAGCGTGGAACATTGGAAGGTGTTGATTGGCTCAACCTGAACGGGCCGTGGGAATTTCGTTTCGATGGCGATCGTTGCGGCGTCGAAGCGGAGTGGTTCAAACCGGACAACGTTCCATGGCGCGAGCAAATCATTGTTCCGTTCTGTTGGGAATCACTCGCCGCGTGGCGAGAAGGGGATGCGGCGGGAAACGAAAATTATTACGCCACGCGCGTGTTCCGAAATCCGCTTGAGGTCAATCGCATGAATCATCGTGGCGCCGCGCGTTACGAAGTGGGTTGGTATCGGCGCCGAATTGAAATTCCCAACACCGCCGTGTGGAAAGAAAAGCGCATCATTCTCACGGTGGGCGCGGCGGATTTTTTCACGGATTGCTGGTGCAACGGTCAACATCTCGGCGCGCATGAAGGCGGTTATGCGCCGTTTGAATTTGATCTCACGGAGGCGCTCACTCAGGCCGAAGACGGAACGCTCTCTGGCGTGTTGGTTATGCGCGTGGAAGATCCAATGGACAACCGCGAGCAACCGGTCGGAAAACAATGGCGCTGGTACACGACGGTGAGCGGGATCTGGCAAACGGTTTTCGTTGAGCCGCGTTCCGTTGCGCACATTGATAGCTTTCGTATCACGCCGGACATTGACGAAGGCACGGCGCATTTCGTCGTGTGTTGTGCCGAAGCGACCAATCATCGCATGCATCTGGAAGTGACGGCGCCTGATGGAAAAATTTTGCCGCCGGCGGAATTCTCCATTACCGACGATATGGCGCAGCACGTATTGCCGATCAAAGCGCCGCTCTTGTGGGATCCGAACAGTCCGAATTTGTATCGGGTGAAAATGACGTTACGACGCGGAAGCGAAGTGGTGGACACCGTGCATACGTACTTCGGAATGCGCAAAATCGATTTCGCTTCGATGAACGGGGCGGACGGTCCGGTGCAACTGCGTTTGAATGGTGCAGCGCGGTATCTGCGCGGCGCGTTGTATCAATCGTTTTTTCCGGAAGGTGTTTATACGCCAGGCGAAGCGCAGCGATACATTGATGATATTGCTGACGCGAAAAAGTTTGGATTCAACTTCCTGCGCATTCACATCAAGGTGGACGATCCGCTGGTGCTTTATTACGCGGATACGATGGGAATATTGTTGATGGCGGACTTTCCGAATTTTGGCGAAGGCGGAAATACACCGCTGGGTCAGGAGCGCTTCGAACGGATGATGCGCGAAACCATCAAGCGCGATTTCAATCATCCATCCATCATTGCGTGGTGCACGTTCAACGAAACATGGGGCTTCGGCGGGCAGGAAGAATTCATCAAGTTGATTCATCCGAGCCAACCCAAAACCGCGTCGGACTTCAACGAAAACGAATTTGTCGCGGCAGCAGTTCCTGCGGGCGTAAGTTCAATGGCGGAAGCCGCCGATGCGATGGGCGCGGAAGCGTTGCGAGCGGTGGAAACCGCGCCGGCACGTAGTAAACTCGCGAATCTTCCCGCGCACGCGTGGGTGCAGAAAATGTGGGAACTCGCGAAGAAGCTCGATCCCTCTCGACTCGTGGAGGACATGAGCGTGTGCCATTGGGAACATCTCGATTACTTCGCGCATGGCGATACCGACATCAACTCGTGGCACTTTTACATCAACGATTATTACAAGGCGAAGGAGCACATTGAGAAGATTGTGAAGTCCACGTATCCGGGTTCGACATTCAACTACATTCCGGGCTACGAACATCGCGGTCAGCCGCTGATTAACAGTGAGTATGGCGGTGTTGGCGCGTTGGATGGCGATTGCGACGTCAGTTGGAGTTTCAAATTCTTGACGAGCGAACTCCGAAAGCATGAACAGATTTCCGCCTACATCTATACCGAGTTGCACGACGTGGAATGGGAATACAATGGCTTCCTCAACTACGATCGCACGCGCAAACATTTCGGTTACGACCCCGCCATCATCAATTCTGCGAATCAACTGATCATTGATGCGTCGCCGGTGGCGCGATTCAAACCGGGCGAAACGGTATCGCTGCCGATTTATTCGTCTCATTACTCGGTGCAAGAACACAAAGACGTGTCGCTGGTCTGGCGCTTGGGCGCGATGGACACGTTGGGGGAGCTGCATCCGAATGTACAATTCGGCGTCCTGCCGATGGAATTTCCGTATCGACGCGTGGCGCTTGCGCAAACACTTGAAGTGCGACTGCCGGAATTTTCGTCGCTTTGCACCGTCACGGTAGAAGCGGTTAAGCGAAATGGCCAGGTTGTCGCACGAAACTTTGTGCATCTCTTCGTCGCAACGGATTATCCCGCCGCACACGAGGCGCGACCGAATGGAGTGATTCTGCGGCGGCGACCGCACGAATGGACGGCAGCCGAGTGGAGCGGGAAAATGCGGTCGCGGCAACGCGCCGATTTTTGCGATGAATGTTTTGGTCACGGGCACGGCTTCTTTGAATGGAGTTTTCGCGTAACTGACCGTCCCTTGCGTGAACTGCGACGTATTCAGATTTTGTGCGAATTATCCGCGCGGCGCGGTGATTATCCGCAAACCGACGATGACCTGTATCAAACCGCCGTGGACGTGCAGCTCAATGACATGACGGTGCATCAGGCGACGTTGTCGAATCATCCGCATGACGCGCGCGGCGTGCTGAGTTATTTGCGCGGCGGGCGCGGCGCATACGGCTATCTGACCAATTGCCTCATCGAAGGTCATGACATCGAACGCATCGTGCAGCAGGCAACCGACGACACGTTGCGATTGCGTTGCACCGTTCCGGTGGACGCCATGCCGCACGGCGGTCTGACGGTTTACGGCGCTGAATGCGGACGCTATCCGATCTGTCCGACGTTGGTATTGGAATGGTGATTTGATCAGTTCGCCGGGAATCACCGACAACTCACGAAGGCAAAAGCATCACTCCTGCGGCGATTTCCAATAGTATTTCGCACGCTGATTTTTCACGCACCGTTCTGGCCAAGGCGTTCAGGTTCTTGCACAATAGCGCCTTCTCAATCCGATTCGCGGCTATGAAAAGTTCTCTCGGCAATTGTCCGGTCGTGTGGAGCGTTTTGCTTTTATTTGCCATTGCTCCACTTGCAGGCGCGCAATCCAGGTCCGCCCGGGTTTATCGCGACAAAGTCGAGCCGCATTGGTTCGCAGATAACCAGCATTTTTGGTATCGCAACGATTTGCGAGGTGGGGCGAGGGAATTCATCGTCGTGGATGCGGCGCAAGGAAAACGTCAGCCGGCTTTCGATCACGAAACTGTGGCGCGTCAGATTGGCAGCGTAACGGCTACGAAATTGCCAGTGCGCGAACTCGAATTCAGCGCTGACGGCGCAACCATTACGTTGATTGGTGAGGAGCAATCGTGGCTTTTTCATCGCTCGAGCGGCAAAGTTGAACCCATTCCCGGCTCCCGCACGAATGCGGCAAATCCGTCCAATCGCTTGCCGAATCTATCGCGTCCGCGTCCTTCCACGCGCACCGACGCTTCCACTGAAATCACTTTCGTGAATCAACTCTCCGAGTCCGTGAACGTCTTCTGGATCGACGATCAGGGCGGGCGACAAAGCTACGGGTCGGTCGGCGCGGGCGCACGACGCGAACAACACACGTTCGGCGGGCACGTCTGGCTCGTGGCCAATGCGAGCGGTCAGACCGTCGGTGTTTTCGAAGCGAGAGATAATGGCGGCGTTGCGATTATTGATGGCGCAACGTCGGTCGTTGAACCCGATGAACCGGGTCCACGCCGTGAACGAAATCGGCGCGGTGCGACCTCCGAGGTAGAATCGCCCAATGGTCAATGGCTCGCTGTTGTCCGGGACAACAATGTTTTCATTCGAGCGCAAAGCTCTGAGAGTGACTGGCAACCGCTGAGTTCTGATGGCTCGGCGGAAAACGCTTATCGGCGCGTTGCATGGTCGCCTGACTCACGACATTTGATTGCGTGGCGGGTTGAGTCGGGTGAGCGGAAGGAAGTTCATTTGATTCGATCGTCGCCGCCGGGCGGAGGACGCGCCACGCTGGAAAGCCGTCCTTACGCATTGCCGGGAGATAAATTTCCGCGTTACGAACTGAATATTTTTGACCTGACCACGCGTCGGCAAATCAAACCGGACGTAGATCGCTTTGAACACGAATGGGCTTCGCCTGATTTGCATTGGTGGTCGGGCACGAGCCGATTTGCTTATTCGCAGGTTGATCGCGGGCATCAACGTTTTCGGGTTATTGAAGTGGATGCCGCGACCGGTTCGGTTCGCAATCTGATTGACGAGCGTTCGGATACGTTCATCTGGACGACGCATTTTGATGGTCCGCAGCGTCTCGGTCTGCGACTCATCACGTGGCTCGATAAGACGCGCGAGATTATTCACGCGTCCGAACGTGATGGCTGGCGACATCTGTATCTCGTGGATGCCGACACCGGTCGTATCAAAAATCAAATCACCCAAGGCGAGTGGGTCGTGCGCGGCATTGACCGCATTGATGAAGAGCAGCGGCAGATCTGGTTTAAAGCCAGCGGGCGAAATCCGGGGCAAGACCCGTATTTGATTCACTTTTATCGCATCAACTTCGATGGCAGCGGTCTCGTTGCTCTCACTGAAGGCAACGGCAATCACACCATCGAATATTCACCGGATCGGAAATATTTTCTCGATACCTTTTCTCGCGCGGACCTCCCGCCGATAACTGAACTGCGTCGCGCCGCTGATGGAAAACTGATTTGTGTTTTGGAAACTGCTGACGTTTCCGAACTCATCGAATCCGGCTGGCGACCGCCGGAAGTTTTTTCTGCTAAAGGTCGCGATGGCAAAACCGACATCTGGGGCTTGATCTTTCATCCGGGAGAAATTGAGGCGGGACAAAAATATCCCATCGTTGAAGACGTTTATGCCGGTCCGCACGATTCATTTGTTCCGAAAACCTTCAGCGCGCGAAATCGTTACGAGATGTTCACCTCCGCCGGATTTGCCGTGGTGAAAATTGACGGCATGGGCACAGCCAATCGTTCCAAAGCATTTCACGACGTCTGTTTTAAGAATCTCAAAGACGGCGGTTTTCCGGATCGCATCGCCTGGATTAAAGCAGCGGCGAAATTGCATCCGCATCTCGACGACACGCGGGTTGGGGTTTATGGCACATCTGCTGGCGGACAAAATGCCGCGGCGGCGCTTTTATTTCATCCCGAGTTTTACAAAGCTGCGGCGGCTAATTGTGGTTGTCACGACAACCGCATGGACAAAGCTTCCTGGAATGAGCAATGGATGGGTTATCTGCCGGCGGAAAAAATCCATCAGCCCGGTCCGGAAAACTGGTATGCACAATGTTCGAACATCGAGAATGCCGCCAGATTGCGAGGCCGCCTGCTGTTGGCGGTCGGCGAAGTGGACTCCAATGTTCCGCCGGAATCAACTTTGCGCTTCGTGGACGCGTTGATTCGCGCGAATAAAGATTTTGAACTGCTCGTGATTCCCAACGGCGGCCACGGTGCTGGCGGCGCATATTATCAACGTCGCATGCTGGATTTCTTCACGCGACATCTGCTCGGCGTCGAACCGCCGAATCGCAACGCCGTTGCGCTGGAAAAATCCGCCGGGAGTTGAAGCATTGTTTTTTGAAAATTGTCCCTCGTTACTCACGGTCATCAAGTCGGCTACAAATAGCAACGAAGAAACCGCTTCTAGGTTTGGAATGAAATTGTAATCGCCGGAAGCTTTCCGGTTTGTTAGCTAATCAGAAGATGTCGTTACCAAGAGAAAAAGCGTGGTTCGCTGCGAAGCGATATGGTTATGGATGGGGTCTGCCACTCAGATGGCAAGGGTGGGTGACCTTGCTGGTTTACGTTGCCGCAATCATTACTGCCGCTTTTACGGTGGCGGAGCGTCATCGCGCCGGTTTTATTATTTTTTCCATTCTGCTTTCCGCCGCGTTCGTCGGCATCTGTTATTGGAAAGGTGAGCCGGCCAAGTGGCGGTGGGGTGATTCTGAAGATCAGAAAGTCTGAGTGTGGGATTCAATCGCAGTGCTGGCGGCAGTCAAACTTTTGCGACGTAACGGCAAGTGCCATATCAGCGGCTTTTTCGTTCAAGCTTTGATGTTAAAGTAGTGTTAAGGAAATGAACGCGTACGTCGCTCTCGCTATTGCCATCGCAGCGGAAATTATCGGTACGTCAGCGCTCAAGGCGTCCGAAGGTTTTTCGAAACCGCTTCCCGCGACCCTGGTCGTCATCGGTTACGGGGCGGCTTTCTATTTTCTTTCACTTGCCTTGAAAGGGATTCCCATCGGCGTTGCCTATGCGATTTGGTCTGGGGTCGGAATTGCGATTATCAGCCTGATCGGCTGGCTGTTCTTCAAACAGTCTTTGGACTTGGCCGCGATGGTCGGGATTGGGCTTATCATCGCCGGCGTCGTTATCATCAATTTCTTTTCCAAGTCGGCGGCGCATTAAGCGGCCTTGAAAAGGATCAGAACGGAAAGCAAAAACGGGCGAAAGCAGTGTAAATTCGCGGATAACTTGGTCACTTTGAATTCTTCCAACTTCCAAGAGTCGCGGGCAGGGAATTAGCGCACCCCTTTGGCGGGTGTGCGCGAAAAACGCAACGAATCAGCCCTTACGCCGGTACCAGCGCGCGCGGCGCGCGGGCGGCAGTTGGATTGATCGGAGTGTTGCGTGATGGAAATTCTATTCCGGCTTCGGTGCCGGTTGCGGTGCGCTCTGCAATCGGATTGCAGGCCACTTGCAGCGGGGTTGAATTGCGACGGCGCGACTTCTTTTCGGGCTCGGCGATTGCCTGAGCGAGCGCGCTGTCAGACGGAATGACACTCTCTTGCACGGCGCGCTTAATGTCAGCGCGGTTCACCTTAGACCGGCCTTCTTTCCCTGCAAGGTATCGCGCGCGGCGCGAGACGCTTTCGATTCCGGCGAGATACTTTGCCGAGCCTTGAGCATAGCGCACCAGGATTTCGCGAATCAGGTCATCGGCTTCCGGCAGCAGCGCTGAGGCTACCTTGTCCAGATCGGATTCCGTGAGGCTGTCAGGCAGCTTCTCGTAATGGCCGATTCGTCCAATGAACTGCTCGCTCGTCCAACTGGATTTGCGTTCGACAGCCTTTTGCGTGCGCATGAATTGGGGCGTCGTCACCAGCGCCACAGGCACGCCGAAATTGACCAGCGCCGTCATGATCCAATTGACGCGCGTTGGCATCGCGTCGCGATAGTTGCTGTTCGGCCAGAGGTAATGAGCCTCATCGAAAACAATGGCAAGGTCGCCACGTTGCAGCACGTCTTCGCACCGCTGCCGCAACTCCTGGGCTTTGGAGTTCAGGTTGATACTGACACCGAGCCCCTTGGCGATGGCGCGATAGAATCCAATTTCGTCGTTTGTGCTCGGCACTTGAAGGTAACGAGTGCGCCCTGGATGCGCCTCGCACCAGGCTTTCGCGGCAAAGGTTTTCCCGGTGCGGGCAAAGCCATCAATCAGAACCATGCAGCGCGCATCGAGTGCGAAGTCGAGCACGTCATAAACCTTCTGACCCAGTTCCGTGACTACCACTTTCTCGCGGGCGGTTTCAATCCAATGCGAGTAGAAGCGGCGCAGCGTGCCAAGTGCGTCTTGAAAATACCAAGGCCGAAAACTAGAGAGAGGAAGCTCAGGATTCAGGCAAAGCTCTGCTAGTTCAGTTTCCAGAGCAATCGTTCCGGCGCGGCAAATTTCGTCGAAGGCCGTCACGGGATAAGACGCAGGCCGATGCCGGGCCTCTTCGCGTTCCTTTTGGAGCGTGCGCGAATCAATTACGCCGAGATCGGCGTAACGAGCAACTTCATAGGGCAATTCATCGCGCAGCATAAACTCATCGCGATGCCGAGCGGGCAACTCTTCGCGAATCGCTGCGACCTGATGCGCGTTGTAGTTCTTTGCTCTGTTGCCAAACTTCAACATTGAAGGTGTAGCGATGTTCTCAGGAGCGAAGGCGATCAAATCGGCGGCGACTTTCTTGAGCCCGCCTTCACGATGGGAAAGCAATTGCAGGAACTGAATCAATTCGCGGTCGTCAGGATCGTCGAGGACAGCGCACCGCGCCGCGACCAGGTTGCCCATCAGCCCGCGCTCAAGTGCCGCGCTGGACGCGTAGCGTTCCTGGCGAAACGGTGAACCGGCTTCAGCTCTGCGCGTGTTACTCATTTGGATTCCTCGTCGTTGAGCAGTTCGTTCAATCGCTCTGCTGCTTCCATCTGACCGGGGCGAATCTCGCGCGGCGCGTTCATGCCGAGGCGACTGAAGGTTTTACGGGCGCGCACCTGCTTTTTCTGCTCGGCGGCGACGCGCTCCTGAGTTGCCTGCTGTTGGGTGGCAATCTCGACGCCGAGATTCACCGTGTCTGCGTCGGCAATGGTGCGGCGGAACGGCACCGAGTATTTCGCTTTCAGCGTCCGATAGCGCGTGCGGCCGTAACTCATGTGCGCGTTGATTCGCTCCATTTCCTGAGCGAGCAATTCCTCGGAAGCATCCATCGCGGGAACTTCCTGCGTGCGTCCCACTGCAAATGGATTCTCGCGGTTCGTATCCGTGATGGTGATGATCTCCGGCAACTCCGGATTGAACCAGGCAAGCACCTGCTGCCCGCGCAGGCGTCCCGTTTGTTCGTTGCGGTAGTTATAGACCTGTTTGCCGAAACGCAGCGTCACGCCGTTGCTGGTGACGCGCAACGGGCGCATGTGATGCGAGAGCAGGTAGCGGCAGCCGGGCGGCAACTTAGTCGGCGGGTCATCACACTTTTCAAACCGCTCGAAAGCATCGTCCGGCGAGAGGCCGCAGGTCATTTTCCCGTCTTGCCGCGTGGCGTTGTATTGCTCGCAGATGACCCCGAGGCGCGCTTCCCATTGCTCGAAAGAATAGAAGTGTTCGGCGGGATGAACCTTTTGCGCTGCGACCAGCAGCTTGGCCTTTTGCACGCGCTCGAATTTTTCGTGCATTTCGTCCCGACCGACGTAGCCGGGTTCGCCTTCGCATAAATCCTGAATCGCGCCGATGACGCGTTCGACGGGCTTGGAGCGCGGCAACTGCGAATGACGGAACTGAAGTCCGAGCGCTCGCAAGCCTAACTCCATTTCGCCCCAGGAACACGGACCGGCTTCAGCATCGCCTTTCAGGATGCGCGACTTCCAGATGCCGTTCTCGAAATAAAATCCTTTGCGCGGCAGGCCGTGTTCGTCGCAGGTCTTCGTAATCAGCGTGCGAATCAATCGCGCGTTGTAGTTGGTCTCCGCGTGCAACGCGAAGCCGAGCACGCGGAGCGTCCGCGTATCGATCATCAGGAGGCACTGACCGCGCATCAGCGTGAACCAGCCCTTGCCGTCCGGAATGTAGAAATAAACTTCGAGCGTCACGTCATCAGCACAGAGCCAATCCATCGGCGCAACGCCGCTCCAATCGCGCAGCAGATGCGCGCCGTTGAGTTTGTCCTGGCGCGGCCCGTGGTGAATGTCATCCATCATCTCAATCTCGTGCTTGATGGCGTCACGGATGCGAGTGGGGCAATAGCTCTTGGATGCGGGATTGCTCAGATAGTAACTCAGGAGCGGTTCGCTCAGCGCGTTTCGTTCGCACAGTTCCCGCCATGCCTGGCTAACGCGCCCGTCGCAGTTGAGCACCGCATGAGCAATCAACGCGTCGCGATCTTCGCTGCTGAGTTCGGGCGCACGATTGAAACCGGAATTCTCGGCGCGTTGGTCGTGCAACGATTCAATTCGGCGCTCGCCATCCTGCCAGCGGGCCAGCTTGCGTTTGAACATCCGACGCAGTGCCGCTTCATGGAAGGCGAGCGACGGCAACACCGCGAACAGGAAGCGCACCAAAGCCCGTTGCAGGCGTTTTGATTTGTGACCGACTGCGAGCTTAGTCTCGTAGAGTTCAAACGCGCGCAGCCATAAATACGCAAGTTCTGCCTCGCTTGGCGTGGTGGCATTTTTGAACGTCGTAAGCACGTCGCGGAGTTCGCGAAACTCCACTTCATCACCTGGACGCGGGGCAGAGGGCAGCGCTGGCAAAACATCTCGGCGTATTGCCTCAAATGGTTTCGCAGTGGCTGTCCGGCGCAAGAGAGCCGGGCGGCGAAACCACGCTGCGGTTGTTGCATTGGGTCCAGCAGCAGGAGCGTAAGACATAACCACAACAAAAAAGCCCTGGCACTGTTAGAGCAGCGCCAGAGCGAAAGACCCGAATGAAAGGATCCTGTGAAGAAAACCAACATCCGAGCCCGCCGCAACACTGGCAGCAAACCCGCATCCGCTCAAGCCCCGAACAAAACGGATTCTGTCCCTGGGCAGAATCAGAAACCCGCACCCGAACCACGCTTTGAAGGCACGGTGAAATACATGCTCGAAAAAAGGGAGCTTGCGAGCGGCGGTGTTGGACTCATTATCTTCTCACCCGAACCCGGCAAAACTGCTAAAGCCGTCTTTCTCTTGTCGGAGCTGCCCGAAGGCCGCGCCCTTGACTTGCGCGAGGGCGGACGTGTTTCGTTCCGCCTGGCGCGAAATGAAACCGGATGGCGCGCGATGGAATTGAGCGCTATCACTCTCGCACCTGAATTGCCTGAAGTGGGATGGAAACCTGCGACGGTGGAGTTCTTGCTTAGCACGATTGAGCTACACGAACCACCGCGCTGTAAAGAGAGCCTGGTTCGTGACCAATCCGCACGGCTGTATGTAATTAGGAGTCCACGCAAAAACGTGAATGATTTTCTGGAAGTAACCTTCGAGCAGGCGTGCGCCTGGCTGGTGAATCACGATTTTGAAATGATCCCCGAACGGTTTCTGGAACGGCACGGCATTCTGGAACAGTCGCGCCTGGCGCGGCGCTCGGAGGGCTTGAACAAGCTGAAGATCAATGACGCGGTTTCAGACGCATTCACCCTGATTGAGTTGATGGAGTTGCAACTCACTAAAGAGGATGACAGCGCGATGGTGAAAGATCGGAAAGACGCTTTCATCAGTGGCCTGATCAATTTGAGGCATCACGTTCAAGAACAGCTTTTGGCGTTGCAGTCGGATTACAACGCCGTGCGGAAAGGCAAGGAAACTGAACAGCACCGGAGGGCGGCATGACACGCGCGATTGAACAGAGCCTCTATGCGCAGATGCATCGCGCGCACGAACTGGAACGCACGGCCCGCGAGACGCTTTCCCAGGCACAGAGCGCATACGCTGCCGCGCGCAAGAGTTACCGCCTCGCGTCCGCCGAGTGGGTGAACGCACACGAACAGTTGGAACAACAAGAAAGGATCGCAGCATGATGGGTACTGAACCAAATGACGAAATGCCGAAGTGGTTCAAGCCGCACGCTGACTTGATTTATCTGACGCTGCGGCGGCTGCTCAGTGCAAACAAATCCCTGTGTGATTTGAATGCCCTGGAAGCGAAGCTGCACGAATCCCATTGGCGTGAACTCGCAGACGGATTGAACAATCCTGACGCCAGCCTTCAGCAGCTAAGGGCGATCCTGGAATCGCAACGAGCGCGGCTCGCTGTCCTGGCCGATGACGCCAAGAAATTGCCGATGGCTGAGGTAAAGGCAATTGACCGGTTCGACGTTTTGGTCAGAGGAGTTGGAATAACGATTCCTGAAGGATGATCGAGAACTCATGTATTCGCACGCGCCGGATGGGTTCAACCTATCCGGCGTTTTTGTTGTCTGGATCGGTAGTCACCAAAAGGGAACTGGTGCCGATTTGCCAAAGCGCACCGGTGCGTTTTTGATCGCCGCCGTCCAGAAGTGGTGGCAGAGGCATCACGAGTTTCCTTCCATGCGCAATTCCTCGCTCCCATTCCATCGTCACGCTGTTATATGACGATGGCGAAAAGCGCGCGTTCCTGGTCGTCGAAAGGGCAGGGCGCATGAAGCGCAGGCCGGTGCGGTTCGCAGGCGCGCGTCGCGCGCTGGATTGGTGCATCGCCCGCCGCGCGCGCTTCGTCTATCTTCCCGCCCCGGATTACATTGTAAACTGAGGCTGTTGCTAATAAATCCGTTAGTTTTGAATTTGACCCCCTAGCAGCGACAAATACTATGCGGCTATATGCCTTCAGAAGAACTGCCTAGCGCTTCAAGTGGGGATGCTATTTCACGCGTCGAGAGTCTGATCAACAATATCATTGATGCCAATGATAAGGCGCATGAGGCACTCAAAGATATCACCACTTCGGCTACACAGGCGGTGGCAGCCAGGACGCAGATTGTAGATGCGCAGGCAGTCATTGCGACTAAGTCTGACCACATTCAAAAGGCTCAAGAACACGCTGACAAAGTGCGCGCCGAGCTAGACAGGGCTTTGACGGCAGCCACGCAGCAGGCAACTGAGGCTGAAGGATACAAGTCTCGTGCTCAATCTGCGGCGGATAATTCAGCTACTGCACTTGCCGAATTACAGCGAGTGAAAGCATCTGTTGAGACCCTCGTTTCAGCAATCGAAACTGCTCGCGAAACTGCGGACGAAGCAAGCAGTATGATGAAAGGGTTGGCAGATAAATCGGCAACTATTGAGGCGAGAGTCGCGGATTACGAGAAACGGTTAGCGGATTTCGAGCAGCAGTCTGAGGCAAGGTTGAAAGATATCGAGGGACTGCTACCTGGTGCAACTGTTGCGGGATTGGCGAGTTCTTGGAACGAAAGGCAGCGTGCGTTTTTGAAACCTCATTCGCGATGGCAATGGATATTTGTAGGGTCAGTTCTTGCGCTTGTCTTGATAGCTCTCACAGGTTTGATCCAAGTTTACCACTTGGAGGCAGCGCCGACATACGACGAAATCTTGCGACTCTGGTTGTCGCGGTTGCCCATTGCCGGGGCGCTGATCTGGCTTGCACTTCACGCGAGCCGAGAGTCTGCGCTGGCGAAACGACTGGAGGAAGATTATGGATATAAGGCTGCCGTTGCTTCCTGCCTGTTAGGATTTCAAAAACAGATTTCTCATGTGGGAAGCGACGCGGCTGATAATCCTGCGCTGGCTAAACTGCTCGAAAATACGCTGCAAACCATAGCTTCACCGCCTGGGCGAATCTACGACCAACATAAGTTGACAGTTTCTCCGAGCAGCGAATTAGCCGAGGCTGCAAAATCTGTAACGGAGGTGGCGAATAGTGCCCGAACCGTCCAAAATTAGTCGGAAGAGACCACTCAGAATGCGGCAAATTCACCTTGAGCTCTGCTTGCAAATGTCCGATAATCTGAATATCCGCTCCATGAGAGTAGGACCGTTCAAACATCCTGAGCGTGCGCCGAAATCTTGGAGCTTTCTTTTTTGTCTATGAGAGTTCGCCGCATTGCAGTTCTAATTGACGGCGGCTTTTTCATCAAACGCCTCAAAAAATTAGTTCCCCCGAAGTATTGCACCGATGCTGCCGCAATCGCGAATTCGGCGCGAATTCTTTGCAGGCGACATGTTGTAAGACTCACAGGGATTCGAGATTATTGGCTGGATCACGTCTATCGCCTTTTTTATTACGATGCAAAACCCTTCCAAGAAATTGCGCATCACCCAATTTTAAACCACCAGATTCATTTCGATAAGACGCCCGAAGCGAAGTTTCGGGAGCAACTTTTCAATGAAATCCGAAAAGCACGAAAGTTCGCGCTGCGGCTAGGTCATGTGACCAATGCTGACGGCTGGAGAATCAAGGACGGCGCTCTTACGAAGAAGCTTTTACGAACCAAAGATTGGATTCACGTAATGGAGGCAGCGATCACTGCCTCACAATCTGGTGTTTCAGCACCGGTGTTGACTGGTGATCAAATCAATTCCCTCGCAAAAGTGGTAGAGGCTTGGCGCAGTCTGTCTGCTGATGACGTAGTGCTCGGTTTACGCCAAAAGGGAGTCGATATGCGGATGGGATTAGATATCTCTACCCTGACGCTCAAAAAGCAAGTGGATACAATCATTCTCGTCACCGGGGATAGTGATTTTGTTCCTGCTGCCAAGATGGCTAGGCGAGAAGGGATTGAGTTTTTATTGGATCCGATGTGGCAATCGGTTGCGGATGAACTTCACGAGCACGTTGATGGGATCGTTTCGGTATTCAAACCGCTAAAAGAGCCTTCGTCTGTGGGAGAACTTGCTGAGATTTCCGACGCTGATCCGGGGGAGAGTGGAGAAGGAGAGCAAACTAGGTAAGATGCTATCCGAAATCGAGCTGTCGCTTTCTGGCCACCGCCGCCGTTAACGGTAAAATCTTACTCCTACCTCCCACCCCCCTGAGCTTCACTGATAACTTGGTCACTTTTGCGGGTGCAATTCTTCCAACCCTTTGTTTATAGGGGTTTCGTGCATGTTTTTCTTTGGAAGAGTTTGCCGGTCAAAATGACCAGGCTCGAAAAAAGTGACCAAGTTCTCTGTAGAAATTCGGCAGTGTTTTTCTGCGCAAGTGCTTGAATCTCGCTGAGGTTCGGCAAGCTTCGGCCTCTTTCGGTGAAAATGACCAAGTTATGCGCGAAGACTCAAAAGAGAGTTTTTAAGATGGTGCCGACGGAGGGGGTCGAACCCACACACTCGTAAGAGTACCAGATTTTGAGTCTAGCGCGTCTGCCAATTCCGCC
>Ga0065721_10006003_pt1 | contig 16009 bp, 10 predicted proteins | sample Mesricmetagenome_FD_59108 | JGI IMG/M metagenome (GOLD analysis project Ga0065721, IMG submission 59108) | Mesophilic microbial community from rice straw/compost enrichment Sample: eDNA_1 v2 (version 2) | ecosystem: Engineered > Solid waste > Grass > Composting > Bioreactor | place: USA: Davis... | reverse complement strand
ACGACGCCACCACGTGCTCTCCTCGAGCATTTCCGTCAGGGTCTCCGGTTCCCGATACTGACCGCCCTGCCAGCTGAGCGACCATAAAATAGCCCCCACCCCAAGAAATGAGAGCTGGGCTCCGAGATCAAAGAGATCCATCGGGTGCCAGATCAGGAGGACCAGCGCACACGCCGCCAGTGCATTCATCCGGTCAACAAGACGGCCAGACTGTGCTCCGAACAGAGCAATCACTGCGAGAATCGCCGCTCGAAGAACAGATGGCCCCAGATCAGTGATCAACAAATACAGCAGAATCGTGATCGACAAAGTGATCACGGTCTGGGATGACGACATCTCTGCGCATCGACAGACCAGCAACGCCAGTCCAAGAAGAATTCCGACATGCAGGCCGGAGATGGCCAGAAGATGCATTGTCCCGGTCTGGGCGAACTGGTCCTTCAGTTCATCAGCCAGCATGGTCCTGTCACCAATCAGCACTGACGACGCAACTGCCGCATTCGGCTCTGACAAATGCTTCCTGAAGAGTTGCAGGCAATCGCTTCGGATCTGTTCCCGCAGGCGTGCCAGCTTCCAGCCCCACGAGGTCGGGCCAGATCGGCGAATGACAGCTGCCGGGTGATCCACCCGAAGAGTCGCAGAGATTCCCTTTCGCCTGAGCATCAATCCAAAGTCCATCGCCCCCGGATTGGCGGGACGCGACGGCACAGCGAGTCGCCCCAGAATCTCTACCTGATCCCCGACCCGCACATGCACCAGCTGCCCGGAGACTTCCATACGGACCAGCCCGCTGACAGCGACAAACGTGCCGCTGTCGTCGATCGCCTCACAGCGAATCACGGTGGTGGAACGGTCGGTCTCCATCCATGATGGAATGCGCGGGCCAATCGGGGCATCCTGGATCTGGACGGGACTGGCAATAACCGCTCTCAGGCGGACATGACGAGGCTCTTCCGAGCTGAATCTGGAAATGTCATCGCTGGGGATGCGATGAATTGCAACGTGATGACGGAGCCCACCTGCCAGCAGAACGGTGAGCAATGTCACCCCGCTGGCCAATCGAAGCACAGCACGCGAACGGTTCCGATGCGGATCAGCGAACCGATACAGAAACAGGGACGCAACAACACCAACTGCAACGAGCGTGATCCAGATCGGCAAGGAGACTCGCCAGACATGATCGATGACGATCCCGGCGGCGAAACAGGTCGCAGTTGCAATCGCAGGACGGTGTCCCCTGACCGGATGACTGACGGGTGCCGGATTCGCAATCGGGACTAACAATCCCATGCAGCTGCCCCTGCAAACGAGTCAACGATTTGCTGATGTTTCGGTTACTGAAACTGTCTTCCCAACATCACGAAGCGTCAGACTGAGGCTCCGGTTGGGTGGGCGGTGACGTTGGCTCCGTCCCCGGGGACGTGCCGGATGGCTCCTGTTCGGGTTTGTCATCCTCTTTCGCTTCCGGCGCTGGCTTTGGAGGAGCCGTTGTTGGAGGAGTCATTGCCGGTGTCCCAGCTTCAGGCTGTCCGGAAACCGGCTCAGCAGTCGTTGATTCACCGGATTGAGGTGTCCCGGCAGCGGGATTGTTGACCGGTGCCTCCCCCGAAGAAGAAGCCTGTGTTTCGGGAGTGGTCTCTTCCGCCCGGTTGGGGTCGGCCCGATCAGGGGCTGACGGCATCGGAATCACCTCAACATTTTTTCCCGTCAGTAACGTCAGATAAAAAGCAGCGACGAATCGTTGCGAACAGTGCGGATTCGTTTTCAGTAGATGTTCCAGACGGGCAGTGGCCCGGTCGAGCTGGCCGAGCTGCAATTCGGCAACGGCAGATTGAAGTTCCATGCGTCCGATCCGCTCGGGAATCTCCACGGCGGCGCTGATTCCCATACGGGCATAGTACGCTGGCCAGATTTCGTACTGGACCGGAAGCCCGTTCGATGCAAACGGCATTTGAAGAAGTGATTGAACTCCTTGTTTGATGTAGGACTGGTCCTCTCCGCCCCAGAGGTCGATCGCCCGGTGAAGGTCGAGCGTCCCCAGATTGGCACTCGCCGTCAGGCTGCGCCACTGGGCAATGATGGGCTGCATCTGCGGGTTGGGATTCGGAGGAGAGAGCATGGAATCCAGACTCTCCAGAACGCGAACTGCGGTATCGAACTGCCCGACCTGAATTTGAAGCGAGCCATAAAGAAGTTTCAGCTCCGGGCTGCGCTCAATTTCCGTTCGATCCTCATCGAGAATCGACAGCGCCAGAAGCGGGCATCGCCCCTGAATCGCATAGGCGACCAGCTGGGCGCGATCAGTTGATCCGGAACGAGCCTGTTGCACCTGCGAACGGGTCTGATCGACAGCTTTTTTCAGATCCTCCTTGAGCTTTTGAAGCTGCTCTTTTCGTTCGCTTGTGACATTGATCGACGGAAACTTTGCGTACGCCGCTTCAAGTCGCTCCAGAGTGTCCAACGCAGCATCCAGATGTTGCGATTCCAGAAAAAGATCGAGAAGCAGTTGCAGATCGTACGGATTCCCCTGCCCCGCGATGACCGCAGCAGAGACAGCTCCGAGGGTCTGGGTTTCGAGGATATTCGGTCCCGGGGGAACNCCCATCCCCTGCGAGATTCTGTTTTCGACNTGCTCCAGAACGGAATAGGCCTGAGCCANCACGCGATAGGCGGATGCCTGATTGGGATCGTTTTCCAATGTGGCGCGGCAATCCCGAATGGCGAGCAATGCCAAACCTGCAACCTGATCCAGCGGAAGCTGACTCCCTGCAACCGCGAGAAGCTGTTCATAATGCGAAGCCAACTCGACATCGTTGGGAACGACCTGACGTTTTTGAATCAGCCAACGGTCATAGCTGGACACAGGAATTGGCCAGATTCCTTCGAGTCGGGTGATTTTCGGCTTCTTCTCCGGTCGAAAGGCCTGCAACGCAAACTGGGTCGCGGAAAACTCCCGCGCATGTTTCACCAACTCTTCATTGTCGAGATCAACACGAGTGAAATTCGCTCCGGCAGCCCCGAAACCGGTCATGGCAAAGGACTGATTTCCGACCATCTGAAGAAAGGGCGTGTACGGAGTTCCGGGAGTCCAGAGCCGAACCAGCACGTCAAAGACCTTGAATGACGAGAGAGTGGTCTTCCAGTAGTCCTGATTGGCAGTCGCATCGGAAATGTTAATCGCGAAAAGCGAATTGCGAATCTCCCGATGTGTTTCCAGCAGATTCCTGTTTCCGCTGATATAGAGACCGACACGACTGTCGATAAATGGCTTTTGTCCCAACCAGATCAACAGGTCCCCCTGAGCAGCAATGGTCGGGAAGATGCGATCAGAAAACGTCCTCCCGACGATGCTGCTTTTCAGGCTTTCGATGCGGTTCGTCCAGCGGGGGTCCAGCCCCAGCCCCAGCCGTCGCCCCTGGGGGCCCATGAAGGCTCCGTTAATGGCGAGATAGGCAATGCCAAGGTAGCTCAGCACCATGACCGCTCTTCCCCCACGTCCCCAGAGAACGCTCCAGGTATCGACGGAGTATGTCATGGAGAAGCAGCTGCGATACCACTCCTGACCATTCAGCGTGGCAATTACGGCGTTCCCGAGAGCGGCATAGCAGACAAAATCACCATCGAAAAGGGAAATACCGTTGATCCCGGCCCAGACAAATGCCCATCCCGGATTCAGTCGCTTCACATTGAGAATCATGGTGACCAGCGAGAGGGTCAGGAGCGTCAGCGAAGCGATGGCGTAGATGTCAAGCAGGATCCAGAAATTCGAATCCTTCAGTCCATAAGCCAGACGTGGGAAAAATTCACTCAAAATCCCATATGTCTGCATTGCCCCCTGTTCGAGGAACATGGACCGGAAGCCAATCAGTGGCTGGAAGCTCCACGGAACGAGCAGGTCCGCGACCATCACGGTAATGAGGACGACTCCCCAGTTCCGTTTGCTTTGTGGGCGACCATGAATCTTGCGGGCGATCGAATCCCCGATCACAAACAGGACCAGCAGAAGCAACCCCACCCAGGCCCGGGCATCCAGATTCACCCACAGGAAGAACAGGATCGGGATCTCGGCAAACGCCCATGGAAACCGGCTTGAGGTTCCGTTCTCTTCCGCCCCTTGTGGGCTCTGGCTATCCCGCGTCAGGCAGAGGAACAACAAACTCAACCCCAGCATCGTGATCGTGGAGCTTCCCGGCTGAAACATCGGGAACAGGGCGACGAGGGCGATGAGGCCGCAGAATGATCCCCACCATGTCGAAACGCCACTGACGTTGATTCGAGAGAGGACCACAAACGTAGCCAGAACAGTGAGAGCACAAAACACCGTCAACCCGGACATCCCGGCGGCCTTGTGGACAATTGCCAGCAGGATGTCGGAGAGCCAGCTGAGGTTAATCCACTCCCGTCCTTCGGCAGAGGCAGAAAAGGGATCGCCCCCCGGAGGAAGAATTCCGTGCGAGAGCATGTACTCACCGCTTCGGATCTGGACCAGAATCCCTGATTCGGTAATCACGGTCCATCCCAGCAGCATCGCCAGCATGATCAATGCCCAGCGCAACATCGTGTCGCCCCTCAGGCATTCATCTTCCATCAACTCCGGAGTCAGTTCCTCGAACTCCGGCATTTCCTCTTCCACCTCAGGAGTCACATTCTGTTGAATCTCCGGATGGGAATCGGCACGCTTGGGATCATCAGGCGTTTCTGCAGACAATGTTCGAACCTTCTTCGAGAGGGTGCTGAATCAATTGAGGTGGAGCAACAGGTCAGAAAGAAACAGAAATGAACGCTGGGGACGAACTGTCCCCCGGTGCGAAATGTCAGCGGGAAGTCTCTTTAATGACAGGGTTCCTGAGGACGCCGATTCCGGTGATCTCAATTTCAACCTGATCGTCTTGTTCCAGAGAAATGCTGTCATCCGGAACGATCCCGGTTCCCGTCAGCAAGATGACCCCTTCAGGGAACGTATCTTCTCGGCTGAGCCAATTCACCAGATCCGGGAACTGGCGATTCATCATGGATAGATCCGTCTCCCCTTCAAACAGCGACGTCCCTTGCCGCTCGATCCTTAACCGGATTTTTGTTTCTTCAAGTGGCAGGGGATCTTTTGCCAGCAGAACTACTGGTCCCAATGCGCAGCACTGGCGATAGACCTTCGCCTGCGGGAGATAAAGCGGGTTCTCCCCTTCAATGTCCCGCGCGGAGACATCATTCCCAATCGTATATCCCACGATTTCCATTCGGGGATTGATGACGAGGGCTAATTCCGGTTCAGGCACGCTCCAGGAACTGTCATAACGGACGCGAATCGGCTCTCCGGGATGAACGACTCGACTTGGAGTGGCCTTGAAAAAGATCTCCGGTCGATCAGCCGAATAGACCTTGTCGTAGTGAGACGCTGCCGACTCCGATTCCTCCATCCGGGCGATCTGGCTCCGTTTGTATGTGACTCCCGCAGCCCAGACTTCCTGCTGATCAACCGGAGCGAGGAACTTGAACTCGGTCACTGGAGCTTCGTCGGCTTTGGCCAGAAGCATCGCTGCGGTCTGCCAGGGAGTTCCTGAATGGAGGAGATCAGCGAGCGTCAGAATCCCGGGAGCATGTTCCAACGGTAGAATGCGTGCCCCGTCGTCTTCAATGACAGCAATTGCAGGCCGGTTGTCCGCAGTTCGAATCTTGGCGAGCTTCATGAGTCGAGTTTCCGGTAAGTTTCAAGAGCGTCGAGCGTCCGTTGCATATCTTCGGGGATGGGAGCTTCAAATGAAATCCACTCATCGGTCACCGGATGGCGAATTCTGAGCCGGTATGCATGCAGGCCCTGTCGAGTGATTAAAGGGACCTCATCTGGTTCAACCGGTTTTCCCTGCAATTCCGACAGATAAAGCCGGTCATGTCCGGCATAGAGCCGGTCGGCAACACAGGGAGCCTTCAAAGATTGCAGGTGAACCCGGAGCTGATGGGTCCGGCCGGTCTCGGGAAAGAGCCGAACTTCTGCGAATCCACGAAACCGCCGCAGGACCTGATAACGCGTCACGGCTTCACGCGACTTCTCATCAGGCTCACAAATAATCATTTTCTCGTGTGCTTTGGGATGAACTTTCAGATGGGTCCGGATCACCCCTTCGTCAAATTCAATCTTTCCCCGGACAATTGCGCGATACTCTTTCTTCGCTTCTCGCTGCTCAAACTGCCGGCTCAGGCGGTGATGAACCTGATTGTCCTTTGCGATCACAATGACGCCGGTCGTGTCACGGTCCAGACGATGGACAATTCCCGGTCGAAGCTGGCCAGCAACGTCGCTGAGCTGGTCGAAGTGGTATTGAACGGCCGCTGCCAGAGTACCGGTAAAATTGGATTTCCCCGGATGAGTCACCATATCAGCGGGCTTGTTAATTACCGCGATGGCGTCATCCTCATAAAGGATCTCAATCGGAATATTTTCCGGGACGAGGCTGTTGTCAGGAATCTCGGGAAGCGTGACATGGATTCGGTCATTGACACGCAGACGTCGCGCCGGCTTTACCGGGAGCCCGTTAACCAGAACGAGTTGCTGCTCAATCGCCTTCTGGAACAACACTCGGCTATGGTTAGGAAAGATTCGGGTCAGGTAGTGGTCGAGCCGCCACCCGTGAGCGCGTGCTTCGACGGTGACCCGGTGCTGTTCCGGGCTGGGTTCGGGGGAATCTTCACTTTCTTCATTGATGACGGTCATGATTACAGTTTGATCGTCCGCTGAGCGCTTCTCAAGGGACTCTCTGCCCGCATCCATGTCCTGACCCCAATGCGTGGAGAAAATGCCGATTAAATGAAGAAACCCCCGACCGAAGCCGAGGGTTTCCATGTTTCAAGAATGGATCTGGGACGAAGGAATTTCCCTTCGTGTCTCAGATATTCGTGTTGCCGCGATTTCCACCGCGTCCCCCACGATCTCCTCCCGGACCGCGTCGATCACCGCCCGGACCACCTGGGCCGCCGGGACCACGGAGCTTGGAGACGTCGAAGGCAGCACCGAGCTGGTTTTCAAATTCAGCTCGCTGAGCATCGGTCAAAACAGCTTTGACTTCTGCCTCCCGCTTTTCCCGTTCAGCACGCATTTCTGCAATCCGGGCTTCACGATCTTCCGGGCTTCCTCCACGGAATCCCCCTTCACGCGGACCGCCGCCGGGGCCAGCACCTGGGCCGCCTCGGAATCCGCCAGGCCCCTGCGCCGGATTGAGCAGTCCGGCAATCTTGCTCTTCTGGTCGTCGCTCAAGCCCAGAGCTTTTTGCAGATCTGGGTCCTGCAGCGCGCGGACTCCCTGGCTTTGCCAGTAGATCTGCTGGAGACGCTGCACCTGAACTTCGTCCAGCACCTGACCAAACTTGGCCTTGTATTCTGCCTGCAGTTTGGAATTGCGCTCTTCAGCTTCTTTCTGCAGGGCAGCGAATCGCTCACGGCGCTGTTCTGGCGTCAAATCACGGAAGTTCTCCCCCCCTTCCGGTCGTCCCTGAAACTGGCTGCGTCGGGCTTCGCGCAATTCATTGAGCAACTCTGCGGACTTGGTCTTCTGATCGTCGGAGAGTCCAAGCTCCTCCTGAACAGCTTCATTTCCGAGCAGCGAGTACGGAGAACCGCCTCCGAATCCTCCCCCGAAACCGCCGCCGAATCCCCCTCGCCCCCCTCCGGGGCCGCCACGTCCACCGGGTCCCTGGGCAAAGGCGGGAGAGGCCGCCAACACCATCAATGCCAGAAGACTGGCTGTCCGAAATTGTTTCAACATCGATTTCTCCCCTGAAATGTTTCGAGATCGAGTGCTCCACGAAGGGCACGAGAACACCCTTGGCTGGAAATGAGTCTGGCGGCGAGACAGACACTGCCCCGCTTAGGATGCCGAGAGACCTCCCTGCCTCTTGAACACCACCCCCCTGAGAAATGTTTCGCGAAATTTTGGATTCCACAGAAATTGGCCGAAAGTCAATGCCCCTTCGGAAACACCGAATGGTGATGACGTAAACAGGGCAAAATTTTCCATTAAATCCTGTGTTTCACGTCCGTCAAGAGGCACAAGCCCGATTGATAAGACGCTGCGGGACTGGACGATCCGTTACAGATTCTCCGTGTTCTCCGGAGCCGCGGCTTTCAGCTTGGAAACGATGAAATGTTTATGGTTGGCAACATCCTGTTCGGTAATGCCGAGAATTTGCGCTGCTTCCTTGTTCGTAGTTCCCCGAACAAAGAGTAGCTCAGCACACTTCAGACGCTCAAATTCCCCCCGGCTCAGCCAGGTCTGAATGAGTGTCCTCAAGGCCGCCGCCACGACCACTTCCTGATTGTCCCGGCGTTCCCTGCTGCGTGCCAGACTGGAGGCCATACGCTGGCGGGCGGGGATTTCGGCCTGCGGATTGTCATCGGACAAGCTGCCGAGCGGAATGGTGGGGCGTCGCCCCTGTCGGCGCAGGACATCCGTCATCTTGTGGGCAGCGATGGCGAACAGGAACGACTCGAGAGGTGTCGACTCGTCATAGTTCGGCAGTGCCGTCAGAAACCCCAGAAACGTTTCCTGAACGACATCCTCTGCCCGCGTCGCGTCCCCCAGACGGGTGAACGCGAAAGCGTGCAGGCGCCCCGAATAAGTGGAAATGCATTCCGCCCAGGCACGTTCATCACGTGCCCGAATCCGTCGAATCAGATCCTGCTCCACGTGCGACATGGAGTGACGATTCCTGCCCGAATGAAGAGAAGCGACCTTAGCGAATACGCTTCATTCTGCTGAACTGGGGGTAAAACGGAATGGTATAACGCGGATAGTCGGCAACTTTTGTCGGCCGTCCATTCATCGGAGGCTGTTCAAAGTGCCAGGTCACGGGCCACCCACGTCCATTGTTCCCGAATGGGACACCGTGCGGCCAATAAATCCAGAAGGCTTTCCCAACCAGATACTCTCGCGGAACAGCTTCTTCTCCAAAGGACCACATCCGGCTGTCGTTACTCTGCGGACTGTTATCGCCAAAGGCCAGATAGTGCGCCGGGCCGATTTCCATCGTCCGTTCCCCAATCTGGTCAAGATGCTTGGAATAGAATTCACCCCATGCCTGCGGATCGTCCATCTGCCGCCAGAGCTGTTTCTCAAGGTGGTCGAAGCTTCGCCCGGGTAACCCCACTCGGTAGTAGATATCCCGTTGCAGAAGGAGATGCGAGACGGTGGCATCTATCCCCTGTGCTGCAATTCCAACAGGGGAAAGGTCCTGATCTGTCGGGAACGGGTTCCCCGTGGCCCCTTCTCCAACAAGCAATGCCCCCTCCTTGAAATCGATCAGGGAATCATTGACCCACAGGCAGAGGCGGTCGTCGACATTACAGTAGGAAATCCGGTACGTTCCCCGCGAACGAATCGGAGTCGCTGCCTGTGCCAGTTCAACAACCCGTTCATTCATCTGGGAATTAACTTCTTCCAGAGTTGCCTTGCCCGTGGGGACATGAATCCGGCATCGGTACCACGACGTCCCCTCGCACAACTCAAGAATCAGCTCGCCGTTTTCATTGGCATCCCGAATCTGAATCTCAAAGTTGATTGTCAGATCAGGAACCCAGAACGGACCAAAGTCAATATTTTCTGCAAAGCTGGCATCGGCCGGATGGTCTCCGATCGTGGCGTTGTACCCGCAGAAATCACCAATGAGCCTAGCCTTTGGCTGAAGCGGGAGCCCATGCGCGACTGCGTCCCAGTCCTGAGGCATCGCGAAGAAATGTCGATACCGCAACCAGGCCGGAGCCGGGGTCGCATCCTTGGAGATGCTGTAGGTCCGTTCCTCTTCGTTTACCTTCCAGCCGGTATCGGATTCTCCCCATCCCGGAATCAGGCCCTCCTTCCCCCGCTCCACGGGAGCCCATCGAGGAGGCCAGCCCGCTTTGATCAGGTCCACAGGAGCGTGATCATCATCATAGACCGGGATCTGCAGCACCCGCTGCTTGCCGGGATCTTTTCGAAGGATGTACTCCGCGTTATCGCGGATCTGATAGAGGTTCCCTCCGCGAATCCGGATGGTCTCGTTCGGGAGTCCAACCAGTCTCTTGATGTAATTGGTCTGAGGTTCGGCAGGGTACTTGAAGACGAAAACATCCCAACGGGCCGGTTCGCCGAATTCATAGGGATACTTGTTGACGAGAATCCGATCCCCGTTGAATGCGAGTTCGTTGTAGAGCTGATCGTTTTCAAAACCACAGTTGGGGCAGAGTGCCGCTCTCAACCGGGAATTGGGGGAGAGGTATCCCACATCCCCAATCACTTCATGACTTGCCCCGACAACAATGTGTGCCCCGCAGGCGGTGCAGTTGGACTCTTTATGCCTGCCGTAGAGCGTTGGCGCCATTGATCCCGTCGGGATGACGAATGCCTCAGCCTCAAAGGTACGGAATAAAAAAGCGAGGACAAACGCGAAGAGAATCGATTCGACGGTATCGCGGAGGCTTTCCTTTGGCTTTGCTGCCCCTTGCGGCGACTTCGCAGCAGCGGCACCATTGGCACCTGCGGCTGAGGGTTCCTGCTGCGTCTTTTCATCCACTTTACTCATTGAATCCGTCTCTTTCGAAGTCGTCGACGATCCTTCCTGGAATCCCCAAGTATAGCAGTCTCTTGAAACGCTCTGCCACCGGATGGAGGGGAGTCTTTTCCTTTGGGGAATTGGCCACACTCTCCAGATTCTGAGCCATTTTGTCGACCGTCCGACCTCTCAAATCGACTTCAGCAGAAAGACTTCGTGCCCGTTCTCTCACTTAAACGAGCAATGAGAGCCTGCCGGGCGAGCCTACTCTGCGGCGCTGGAGCCATTCTGTTCCGAATCACTGGCCCCATCTTCGAGAGCTTCAGATGTCTCCGGTTCTTCTTCTGTACTCAGAAGTTTGAGCCGATCCTGTGGAGCCGGATCTGGCCCGGTTTCTGATTCACCCGCCTCCTGCTCAGGGGATTCTTCCGGTGAATCTTCTGGGGGAAGCAAATAGATCTCGTCGAAATCTGCTTCCTGACGGCAACGGAATCCGTGGTGGCGAATCAGTTCCAGAATGGCAAGAAACATCCCGATAATCTTGCTTCGGATCGTCTCCCGATCGAACAGGGATGAGAACTTGATTCCGCCGGTTTTCCGAATGTGAGCGCCAATCTGATCGACATAAGTCTGAAGGGGGGTCTCGTCGTACCGGACGGTGGTATTTCCTTCGATATCCTCCCGTTTCAACACGCGGCCCAGCGCACTGACNAGGTCCCACAGCTCNACTTCCTTGATACGGTCCGCNGCCGGGTTCTTCCCGGNGGAGGGGCGTTCGTCGGACAGTCGNGGGTATCGCTCCTGCCATTGAAGGGCATGCTCTTCCAACGATGTCGCCGCCTCTTTGAACTGCTTGTACTCCAGCAGCTGTCGAATCAAATCTGACTTGGGGTCTGCCCCTGACGGCACAACAGGCTGTTCGTCCGTCTCTTCCTCCTGATTCGGCAAGACACTCCGGCTCTTGATCTCCACAAGCGTACTGGCCATGACCACGAAGTCCCCAGCCAGATCGAGATCGAGCTGCTGGAGCACATCGAGAAATTCATGAAACTGTTGAGTGATCCGGGCAATAGGGAGGTTCAAAATATCCAGCTCTTCCCGCCGCACCAGATAGAGCAGCAGGTCAAGCGGACCTGTGAACAGATCCAGTTGCACACGATATACAGGTTCACTCATAGCACAACAAAAGCCGACTGCCGGGGTGTCAGGAGATCTGGCAGAGTTCCATTTTCCCGGCAGAAATCCGGGGGGCAGCCAGGGGACATTCAAAATACGGAGTTCCCCATCATACGTCTATGGCGTTTCGTCAGTGGTTCAAGTGTCCGTTCTCCACACCTGACCGCGATTCGGTCTCAATCAGAAAAAATGAACAAGCCCCCTCTTTCCATTCGTTTTTTCGCTGGGATATTGAAGAGAGTTTGGCCGGGTCCCGGTCACATGAGGCAGGTTGAATGGTTCATCGGGAGAACACCACAATGAAGACGACAAGGGCCGTGCTGCAATATCTCAGCGGATTCATCGTCATTGTCACCCTACAAAGTACCGTCGGACTCTTGAGCCGCTCCGCTCAGGCACAGGAACGACCAGAGCCGCAAACCTACATGCCGGTTGTTCCAGATCGTCCTTTTTCTGAAGTGATGCAACAGGACATTGCCGACAAACCTGCTGTACAGCAGGCGATCAATGACCTGATGAATCAGCGATACGACCTGAGCGACAANCCGGGCAACGTCATGATGTCGGGAGGTCGNAAAGCGGTTCAAAGGGGAGTGCGTGTTCGACCATTTCCGAATGCGAACTGGGAACAACTCGCTGAGATGACGCCGGAAGAAATCAAGGAGAAGAATGTCTTCCCGGCCGGTTTCCGGCCTCTCCCTCATAATAAACATGCCGTCGGTGGGATGGTCTTTCCGCCCGAGCAGATCAACGCCATTCGGGAGATGGAAGGGCGGGACCTCGAACGTTTTGACATCGAATTCAATATTCCCAAGCACCTCACTCCTGAATATCCGCCTCCCCTGTTCCTGACTACACACCCCGAACTGGGGGATGTCACGAAGGGACAGGTTCTGACCATCCGAAATTACTTTGAACTTCTCGAAGGAAAAATCACTCCCGTTCAGATGGAAGGGATGCGTCTCCTGTTAACTCCGTTCCCGCAACAGCAATTCAACCAGACAGGGGATCGCAAATCGAAGAAAGCGGAACTGGGGGTCAGCTGCCTGGACTGTCATACCAATGGCCACACGAATGCAGCATTTCACCTGAATCCGGATACCCGTCCGCAGGCTGACCGTATGCGTCTGGACACGGTCAGCCTGCGGGGGATGTTCAATCAGCAGATCCACGGGTCGAAGAGGTCACTTCGTTCGATCGAGGATTTCTCCGAGTTTGAACAGCGGACAGCGTATTTCGATGGAGATCACGTCATTGCAGCAAAGAAGGGAGTGAATCTGCCGGACCGGGCATCACAGGTCGCCATGATGGCCCAGATGCAGAACCTGTTTGATTTTCCCCCCGCCCCAAAACTGGATGTGACCGGACGGCTGATCCCCGAAAAAGCCACTCCGCAGGAGTTGCGGGGCGAAGAACTCTTTCACGGCAAGGCGAAGTGTGCCGTCTGCCATGCAGGACCATTCTTCACGGATGACAAGATGCATGACCTGAAACTTGAGCGGTTCTACACCCCCGAAGTCATCCTTGGTCAACACAACATCGCAGATGGTCCCATCAAGACCTTTACGCTTCGAGGGATCAAGGATTCACCCCCGTACCATCATGATGGCCGACTCCTGACACTCGATGACACGGTCGAGTTCTTCAACCTTGTCCTCGGCTTGAAACTGACTCAGGAAGAGAAGGCGGATCTGGTGGCGTTCCTGCTGTGCCTGTAATGGCAGCAGCGCGCAGAAGAGGGATGTTCAACAATACGACCTCGCCCGACGTCCCACAGGAGAATTGTGCGTTCTCCTGTGGGCGTATGTCTGTAATGACAAGACATCTGCTCGTCAGAAATCGAACCAGATTCCCCCACCGGTCAGCGATTCGTATCTGTCCACAAAGGACCACTGCATCGAGTTTCCGTTGTAGTGCTGGAAGCCGGCGCGAAACAGGGAGTTCGAGCGTCCTCCACGCCAGGCCCACCCCGCCTCGACGTTCACACTTCCACCAAACCGCAGTTCCTGACGCAGGTGACCATTGATCGCGGCAAACGGAGCACCGCGCCAACCGGTCCCGCAGGCCGGGGAATACTGCAGGCCGAACTGAAGCTCGACCGGCTCAGCCCCTCCTCCAGTTCCCAGAGCGAAGGCAATTTCGCCGTACCCCTGAAATTCCGGAGTGAAATCATAGGTCGTCCCGAACAGAATTGAGTCCCGAACGTAGTTGACCCGCTGATAGGTTGGATTCCGGATCTGGAATTCATCCCCGACGTGACAGCTGATGTGATAGTAACCGGTTTTCCATCGCCACGGGCCTTCTCTCCATGTCAAGACAAACCCGGCCCGGAAATCAGCTGCCTCCAGATCGGATTCCGCCTCAGGATCGATGCGAACAAGAGCCCCCCCTTCGACATCGAACTGGAATCCTTCCGCATCGGTCCCTTGCGTTCCGTGGCGCAACAGTCCCCATCGGGATCCGACCGCAGCCTCCCAGATCAGACCGCGGTTTCGTTCGTACAGCCATGTCGCTGCTGTTCGCGGCTCTTTCTCCCCGGCGAGATAGTTGTGGTAAAGCAGCCCTTCGGGAAGCAGTTGCCACGTATACGTTCCGACCTGATCCAGCTGGTGAGCGGTGATCGGCAACGGTTCAGGGACATGAACCGCTTCGAGCTGGATCGGTTCCGGGATCGGCTCTGGTAGAAATTGCGCCTGGAGGACTCCTGAAGACTCAGGAGGAAAATTTTGCGGCTTCTCGATTTCCTTCAGCGATTCCGGCCAGTCAATGAATGCGCCGGGGGCGATCCAGTCTGATTCCGCACGAAGTGTTGACGCGGACACAAGAAAGACAGCGATATACAGGCTCAGTCGGTAACCTGTCGTACTCAACATCGGAAGTGATTGCCTCCTGTTTCGACGTCTCCGCCGGGGTTGAAGGGCTGTCAGCAAACTGCTGGCAATCAGCTATCGACAGGTTCTGCGGTAGAAATCTGATACAACGGTTCTCCGAACGATTCGAATTTTGCCCCTGGTGCGTCTTGTGCTGCCTGTATCGATTGTGCCGACGTTATCACTTCGTCGGCGACTGTTTTTTGAAAAAGATTCAAGTTCCCTGCCAGAAACCCCCAAATAGGGTACACCTGAACATTGCACATTGGTATATTGTGAACAGATGGTGTAAGATCACCTGAAAGCGCTCAGTTTGCTCCAATCGACCTTCCTGCCTCACCCCGTGAGTCGTTTGAGGTCATTGATTTGCAGAGTGTTTTCTCCCTCAACCAGCGTCTCTCATTGTCTGGATCTTGCCCCGATAGTGACACGAACGGGTTGGGGACCGTTACAGGTGAGACTGGAGTCACCAGACGGGACAAGGGTTTTACATCTTCGCCGACGCCCACGACGCTGGATCCAGCCGGTTCAGCCTTGGTGATCCGTCGGAAAACATCCGGTGCCAGAGCTGCCCGATTTGGATTTCCTGGTAGTCATTTTCAATGGAGTGGTCCCATGTCTGATCAGATCAAACTCACCAAACGTCAGCAGCTCATTTATGAGTTTCTCAAGGACCGGATCCTGAACCGTGGATACGGACCGACCGTGCGGGAGATCGGGACACATTTCGGGATTCGCTCTCCCAATGGAGTCATGTGCCACCTGAAGGCACTGGAGAAGAAAGGGCTGATCACGCGCGAATCCAATATGTCCCGTGCCATTCAGTTGAATGAATCGGTCCGACGCGGCAAGACCAGCCTCCCCTTTGCAGGACAGATTGCAGCAGGAACACCCGTCCTTGCGGTCGAGCAACGTGAGCATGTGGACTTTGGTGACCTCTTTGAGGATGAGGAACTCTTCTGCCTCCGCGTTCGTGGAGACTCGATGATTGAGGACCACATCACCGACGGCGACTATGCCATCATCCGCCGTCAGTCGACAGCACGCGATGGAGAGATTGTTGCCGCTTTGGTGGACGGCGAAGATGCAACTCTGAAACGCATCTATCGGGAGAATGGCCGGTTTCGTCTTGAACCTTCGAATTCGTCGATGAAACCCATTATCAGCGACAATGTCGAAGTCCTCGGCGTTCTCCAGAGCGTGATTCGACGCTATTGATGACTGCGATCGTATAGCACACGATGCCGGTACCGATTCCGGAGTGCCTGAAGGAACGTTGAGTCCGTTGTGGGGTTCAACCGGAGGTTGTCTGTATCCGGCCTCGCGTCAGCAACCATTGAAGCAATGGACTTGCCCCCATTGATTCAATTGGATTGAGTTCCTCTCCAACTTACTCGGTCGCCTGGGCAGATCCCCCCGCAGTGAGGAATCTCCGAATCGAAGAAGGC
>Ga0065721_10005317_pt1 | contig 16018 bp, 14 predicted proteins | sample Mesricmetagenome_FD_59108 | JGI IMG/M metagenome (GOLD analysis project Ga0065721, IMG submission 59108) | Mesophilic microbial community from rice straw/compost enrichment Sample: eDNA_1 v2 (version 2) | ecosystem: Engineered > Solid waste > Grass > Composting > Bioreactor | place: USA: Davis... | reverse complement strand
CGGACGTCCGTCTCTTGGACTTGTTGATTGGACCCGCTGGGCGCGCGAATTTTGTCAAACGTGTAGCAGCGCGCACACCCGACGCTAGCGCGCTGCACCGTTCAGGTCAATGTATCCAATTTGAACCCTCGGCCGAACAGGCGGCGTCGGTCCGTCGCAGCTCTACTTCGCAGATGTTTTGAAGTCTCGTTTCGATACGCGCCAGCACCACTTGCGTAGCTCAGGGGACAGGTCGGTGCTGCGTTGAGACGGGCTGAGCCCGCATGAGCCGGTCTGGGGCAGGTGCCACGAGAGTCGATCACGTACGGCAGGCAGAGCCGCCTGCCGTTATCTAGGCGTATTCCAGGACCGATTGCCGCCGCCCCGATTTCCCCCGCCGTTGCCGGGGGCGTGATTGTTATTGGACGGCGCTGCTCGCGGCGCTTGCGGGTGACTCGGAGGCGCTGCTTGGCGTGGAGGCGGAGTGAACGTACGAGGTGGAGTACTAAACGTGCGTGGCTCGCTGCGAGGTGGCGTACCAAACGTGCGCGGTTCGCTGCGGGGTGACGGTGGGGTGTACTGACGGGGTTCGCTGCGGCTGAGCCCGCTGGCGCCCGAGCCAGGGCTACGCGACGGCTCGCGGTCGCGGAAGGCGTTGTTGGACGGTGGGCGATAGAAGCCGGTCCCGTTTTGCTGATAACCGTTGCCCGGCACCCGTTGCATGTCGTCGTTGCGGCGGATGTTGGATGACTCTTCCGCCGGCATGCTCCTTACGCGGTCCCGAACATCGCTGCGGTCTCGCTCGCGCTGTACAGGTTGAGGCGTAGAGAAGCTGTTCCCCGGGCGGATCAGCGTACCGTTGCGACTGTCACGATCGCGGCGCGACTGCCAATCGCGCACCGAGTCGTTGTTCAACTCGCGCGGACGATTGATGCCGTCACTCAATCCCAGCGCACGGTCGCGGTCGCCGCGGTTGATGTCGGGCCCCTTGCCGCCGATCGGGCGATTCACATTGAAATCGCCGAAGCGTTTCGGGTTGCCCGGCGTGCGCTCGACCAGTTCGGCGCGGCCGATCGGGCGGTTGCCGTTGGATTCGATGGCACTGCGCTCGCGATGGAAAGGCAGGCGATTGACGTAGTAATCACCTCGGCCAAGGTTGTTGAAGCGAGCCACGTCGCGCGGTGGCTGACGAATCGCCCCGCCCAACACGCTTTCACGATAGGGCGCGATGGCGGGCGGTTCGCGCACCGCGTGCCAGTTGCGCATCTGGTTGTCGTCCGGTCGCACCCAGTGATCGCCGATGCGTCGACCGCCGACGAAATAATCGCGCGGCACCGCGGTGACCGCGCCCGGATAGCGGTGATAGTCGAAGTGCGGCGGCGGCAGGCGCCGGCCGTAGAAATAGTTGTTGTTGATGATCACCGTGTTGGAAACGTTCACGTGGCGAATGTAACGCGGCGTGTGCCGGTAGCCCGGATAGAAGATGTCGCGGGGCCCGAGCGGATACCAGCCAACGTTGCCGAACGAGACGGAGATGCCCACCGTCGGGCCGCCGACCCAACCGACCAGCGCTGGCGCATACACGGGACGGATGTAACGAGGGCCGGGCACCCAGCACCAACGGCTGCGGATGTAAGCCCAGCGACCGTAGTGGAACGGCGCGAAGCCCCAGCGTGCGTCATCGACCCACGACCAGCCCCACGGCGACACATACACCCAGCGGCCGTAGCGATACGGCGCCCAATTGCTGACCACGTAGGTCGGCCGCCACACGTAGCCGTATTCGGGCTCGCTGATCCATTCGCCGTTGTCGTCGAGATCCTCATAGCCGATCACGTCACGGGAAACATATTTCGCCGACTGCGAGCGCTCGTTGCGCGCGTCTCGATCGTTGGCCCAGTTCTCGAACGCAGTGCGCGGGCCGAGCGGCTCGATGGTGCCGGTGAGAGCCTCGACTCCAGTGAACACGCCGCGCTCGTTGTCGCGGACCGTGAAACGTTGGCTGCCGCCGCCGCTGACTTCCGCTTCGCCGTTACGGGTCTTGACGATGGTGCGGTCGGTGGACTTGTCCACTTCCAGGTGATATTCGCCGACGCGATTCAGGCGTACCGTCGAATGGGGCGTTTCGATCTGGATGGTTTCGCCCTGGGCGAGCCGGCGCACGCGAATGGTGGCGACGCCTTCGGTGAGGCTCGCTTGCAGCACGTCATCGTCCAGCTCGATGAAGCCGAAGCCGGTGTCGCCATCGAGGTACACCGCCGCGGAGCCGATCTGCAGCTCGGCGCGTCCTTTGTCTTCGACCCACAAGCGATCGCCACTGGTCAGGGGCCGGTTCAGCGCCGCATCGGCCCATTCGTCGGTACCGGCCGGCGCGATCGTGACGTCGCCGTCGATGTAGCCGAGGCGGGCGACCCGGCTCGGCGGGTCGACTACGGGCGTTGCGCGACTGTCGGATTCGGAGGATTGGCTGGCGGATTCGGGCTCGACGACGGGCTCGACCGTGGGCTCGCCAGCGTCGGATTCGACGACCGGCTCCGGTTCCACCACCGGTTCCTGAGCGCCGGCCACGGTGGCGCCGAAAGCGGTGAGCAAGCCCACGCCGCAAACGAGTGCTGTCAGCCACTGTGTCAGGGAATTGGTCACGTACCTGCTGCCCGGGAGCTGGCCGCTGGATCGGTCCGTGAGTCGGCGGTCGGCGTCGCGCGAAATCATGTTGCCCACCCCCGTTTAGAACGGTTGTCACCATGATCCGTTCCCTGGGGTGAACTCAAGGTGAACAGTGGGCCGCGGCGCGGGTTATGTCCAGCCGGGCGAGTCGAAGCCGGGCCTGAACGCCCGTTGCGCCGGGGCCCATTGTGAGATGGATCGCGGACTACGCTGGCCCGCTGCCCGATACTGCCTGGGTCCCAAGGTCGAACAAGAAGATCAGGCCGCATGGACTTAACCGGAAATCCGAAAGAGCTGGCCCTGCTGCGGAGTTTCGCGCCGTTCGACGGCATGAAGCCCGAAAGCCTGACCGTGTTCGCCCGCAAGATCACGCGCCGCCAGGCGCCCAAGGGCCGCCTGCTGTTCACCGAAGGCGACGAGGAAAAGCAGACCTTTTACCTGATCAGCGGCTCGATCGATCTGCTGGCCGAAGGCGAAGTGGTCGGCTCGGTCCGAAGCGGCACGCCGAAATCCAAGAGCCCGCTGGCGCATCAGCTGCCGCGGCCGTATTCGGCGGTGGTCACCTCCGACCGCATCGAATATTTCCAGATCGACAGCGAGTTTCTGGACGTGGCGGTGACGCTCGATCAGACCGGCGCCTACAAGGTGCTGGAGTTGAACGGCCTGGACGAGAACGCGCCCGGCCCGGACGACTGGATGACGGCGCTGCTGCAGACCAAGGCCTTCCACCGGATTCCGCCGGCCAATATCCAGGCGGTCTTCCTGCGGCTGCAGCGCGTGGACTGCCGCGCCGGCGAGGTGGTGATCAAGCAGGGCGATATCGGCGATTATTTCTATGTCGTCGTCAAAGGCATCTGCCAGGTCGCGCGTGAGACGCCGCTCAACAAGGAAGGCGTGCGCCTCGCCGAGCTGAAGATGGGCGACACCTTCGGTGAGGAAGCCCTGATCTCCGACGTGAAGCGCAACGCCACGGTGACCATGGTGACCGATGGCGTGCTGATGCGGCTGGCGAAGGAAGATTTCCGCAAGCTGCTGCACGAGCCGTTGCTCGAATGGATCGACTACGAGAGTGCCAAGCGCATCGTCGCTCGCGAAGACGGGCAATGGATCGACGTGCGCCTGCCGTCGGAGTTCGAGCACTATCGTGCCGAGGGCGCGATCAATATTCCATTGCATTCGTTGCGCCTGAAGCTGAAAGCGCTGGATCGCAACCGTCATTACATCGTTTGTTGCGATACCGGTCGCCGCAGCTCGGCCTGCGCTTACATCCTCGCGGAGCGCGGCTTCCATGCCAGCGTACTGCGCGGTGGGCTGGGGTCGACCGAGCTGGCCGCGCCGCGCTAACGAACCCCATCGTATACATCGCGGACCTGCGTTCGCGACTCTTTAATTTCACGCGCCGCCGGCCCAAGATGCCGTCTTCCATTGCTACGGAGATGGCCTCATGGGTTCCTGGTCCCGTCCCGCATCCTTCCTGAGCGCGCTGGCGCTGTTGTTGACCTGTTCGCTGGCGGTGGCGCAAGAGGCCAGCTTGAATGCGCTGATCGAGGAGTACGAGCAGCTGATTCGCAAGGACGATCCGGTGAGCGCGGGACAGGAGGGCGATCGCGAGGCCTTGCGGCGGCTGCCGGACGTGCGGCCCGAAACTCAGCAGGCGATCGCGAAACAGCTCAAGAGCCTCGGTGAGCGCCTCGCCGCGATCGATACGTCGGGCTTTTCAGAAGACGCGGCATTGAATCATCAGCTGCTCACGGGCGTCGTCGCGATCCACGCCGAGCAGCTCACGTTCGATCTGCCTCGCATTCCGTTCGAGAACGACAGCGGCTTCCATACATTGCTCGACTATCTGGCCCGCACCACGACGATCGGCTCACGTGACGATGCGGACGCCTGGCTCGCCCGTCTGGAAGCCACGCCGGCGTACTACGAGCAGAACCTCGCGAACCTGCAGCGAGGCATCAAGACCAGATTCACGCAGCCACGCATCGTGGCCGAGCGTGTGCTCGAAGTGGCTCGCAAGCAGGCGAATACCAAGCCCGAGGACAGCTCGTTTCTGCTGCCGTTTGCGCGCATGCCGTCGAGCATTCCGGCCGCGGCTCAAGAGGAATATCGCGCCAAGGCACTGGCGGTCGTGCGCGATCGCATCCTGCCGGAGCAGAAGAAGTTCGCCGGCTTCATGGAGAAGGAATATCTGCGCGCGGCGCGTCCCAAGCTCGCGTGGCGCACCGTACCGAACGGCGAGAGCTCATATAAGTTCTTCGTGCGCCGGGAGACGACGACCCAGATGACGCCCGACGAGATCCACCAGCTGGGCCAGTCGGAAGTGGCACGCATACGCGGACTGATGGAGCAGACCATTGCGGAGACCGGCTTCAAGGGCAGCTTTGCCGATTTCCAGAACATGCTGCGGACCGATCCGCGCTTCTACGCGAAGACGCCGCAAGAGCTGCTGGAGAAGGCGAGCGAGATCGCCAAGCGTGCGGATGATCAGCTGCCCCGGCTGTTCGGTACGCTGCCGCGGTTGTCTTATGGGGTGCGGCCGGTGCCCGCCGACATCGCCGACGGTTATACGACCGGTCGCTATTGGGTCGGAAGCATGCAGCAGGGCCAGGCCGGCGGCTACATGGTGAACACTTCGCACCTGGATCAGCGACCGCTCTACGAACTGCCGGCGCTCACCGTGCACGAGGCGGTGCCTGGTCATCATCTGCAAATCGCGTTGTCGCAGGAGCTGACCGGAATTCCGTACTTCCGTCGCAACACCAGTCCGACCGCATTCGTCGAGGGCTGGGGCCTGTATTCGGAATTCCTGGGCGAGGAGATGGGCATCTATCGCGACCCGTACGAGCGCTTCGGTCGATACTCGTACGAAATGTGGCGTGCGTGCCGCCTCGTCGCCGACACCGGGATCCATTGGCTGGGCTGGGACATCGAGCAGGCGCGTGGTTGTTTCACCGAGAACTCGGCGCTCGCGCCTCACAACATCCAGACCGAACTGGAGCGCTACATCTCCTGGCCCGGTCAGGCGCTCGCGTACAAGATCGGCGAGTTGCGCTTCCGCAGTCTGCGAACCGATGCGGAGAAGGCGCTCGGCGAAAATTTCAACGTGCGCGAATTCCACGACCAGCTGCTACTGAGCGGCGCACTGCCGCTGGACGTGGTGAGCAAGCGCATCCAGGCCTGGATCAGCGAAAAGTCACCCGGCAGGGCGACCTCGTCGTCCGCGCTGGCGCGGTGAGGGTGGCGAGCCGCGCACGATTCGCTTTGGCGTGAAGTACAATTTCCGAATGACTACGCTCTACGGCATCAAGAACTGCGACACCATGAAAAAAGCGCGCACCTGGCTCGACGAGCACGGTGTGAAATACGAGTTTCATGATTACAAGGTCTCGGGCATCGACCGCGAGCATCTGGAGGCGTGGTGCAGGAAGGCGGGTTGGGAGACGATCCTGAATCGCGCCGGCACCACGTTCCGCAAATTGCCCGATGCCGACAAGGCCGATCTGAACGAGCGCAAGGCCATCGCGCTGATGCTGGCACAGCCGTCCATGATCAAGCGTCCGGTGCTGGAGAAGGGCGCCAGATTGCTGGTCGGCTTCAAGCCCGCCGAGTACCAAGCCGCCCTGGGTTGATTCCGCGCTGCCTTTGCTCGGCCTTGCGTCAGCGCAGGCCCCGCGCTGGGTGACGCTTCACCCCGTCTTGCCCGCAACCACTCCCTGTGCCGGCCGCAGGCCGCCGGGTGATATTTCACCCGGCCTTGCCCGCAACCACTCCTCTGTGCCGGCCGCGGCCGCTGGGTGATATTTCACCCGGCCTTGCCCGGAACCGCTCCTTTGTGCCGGCCGCAGGCCCCTGGATGTAAACGGTTCCATGATCTGCCAGACTTGGGGGCATGAGCACCTCAGCCTTTGCCCCCAAGCCGATGAAACTCAGCATTCTGACCGCGGCGTTGCAGGAGCTGACGCCACGGGACCAGCGGGATGCCGACCCGGATCTGGCCATCGAAGAGTGGCTGCAATTCGCGCGGGACATCGGTTCGCCAAACATTCAGCTGTCCGCGGCGTTGCATCCCACCGAAAGCGACGTGCCCGCCGAGGCGATGCTCGATCCGGTGGCGAACACCCTGGATCTGCGTCAGCCGTTCAATAAACAGCGCGCCGCCCGGGTGCTCGCGTCCATGAAAGAAAATGGCGTCGGGCTGTCCGATCTGGGCTACTTCGACAACATGCTGGTCGCCGACGCCGGCGCGCGTCGCAAGAAACATGAGTTCATGTTGCGAGTGTTCGATGCCGCCGTGCTGTTGGGCACGGATGCCGTGTGCGGCTTCGTCGGTCGCAATCCGCAGCTCGAGATGGATCAGAACCTCGTCATGTTCGAAGAGGTGTTCATTCCGCTGCTGAAAGAAGCCAAGGCGCGTGGGCTGACCTATCGCGTCGAGCAGTGTCCGATGCCCGGCTGGAACGTCCTCGATCGCTGGCACAACAACATCGCTTATGCGCCCGGTCCGTGGATCGCCTTGCATCGGATCTGCGAGCGGCACGGTGTCGGCGATCAGTTTCGAATTCACTATGATCCGTCGCACGCGATTCTGATGGGGCAGGACACGCGCTCGCTGTTTCAATATCTCAAAGACGCCGGCTACGGATTCCTCATCGGCGGCTTTCACGTCAAAGGGCAGGTCATCGATTCGCGTGGCGTTGCAGCCTGGGGCTACGGCGGCCAGACCATGGAGCGCGGCGATTGGATCGATGGCAAGCCGTCGCCGAATCCGGCCGACCAGGCGAATGCCTGGAAGAAACAAACCGTGCTCTGTGAGCACGAGCTGCCGGGCACCGCGCGTCATGATCCGCTGGCTTATCTGCAGAACCGCAGTGTGGACTGGCTCGACCATCAGCTGGCCGCGCGTGAGTTGCTGTCCATCGATCCGGCCAAGACCTATCTGGTCGTCGAGCACGAGTATCCACCGGCCCGGATCCAGGACAAGGCGCGGCTCGCGCCCATCCTCGAGGGCTCGCTGGCTTTCGTGAAGGCTATCGACGAAGCAGCCGCGGCCATGTACTCGCTGCAACACGAGGTGCTGAAGTCGCAGGGCATTCCCATCCAGGGCGTCGGCCGCGAAGCCTACCGGTCATAATCGGACGGTCGATACTGCTGGCCGTTTTTGACCGCTGCCTGTCGAGAGGCGCTCTCGTGCCGGGACTGCGTAGCGCGCACCATGCGCCCATCTCGTCCTGGAGGAGTGGCCATGAAATCCGCGTTGCTCGTGATCGATGTGCAGCAGTCGTTTACCCGGCGTCCGTACTGGAGTGACGCGGAGCTGCCGGGGTTCATTCAAAGCCTGCAACAGCTGGTGAACCGCGCCCATCGGGCCGGCCTGCCGGTCCTGCAGGTCTTTCATGTGGACGAGGAGGGCGCGGAGAACGCATTTTCGCGCGAGTCCGGCCTGATCAAGACACTGCCGCAGCTGGATATCCGCCCCACCGAAGTGTTCACCAAGGCCGTGCACTCGGCCATGTTCGCGACCACCAGCAATGGCAAGAGTCTGGATTATTGGTTGCGCAATCATGGCATCGACCGGCTGATCGTCACCGGTATCCGCACCGAGCAGTGCTGCGAGACCACGACCCGTCATGCCTCGGACCTCGGTTATAGTGTGAGCTACGCTATCGATGCCACCCTGACGTTCCCGATGGTGTCCGGATCGGGCCGCACCTACACGCCGGCGGAGATCCGCGACCGCACCGAGCTGGTCCTGCAAGGCCGATTCGCTCAGGTACAGCAGTCGGCAGCGGTGGTGATCTGACGAGGTATCGATATGAGGACAGTGCTGTTCGCGCTGCTACCCGAGGTCGTGCTGCTGGACGTGGCTGGTGCCGCCGAAGCGTTTCGGTTGGCCAGCAAGCTCGTTCCCGACAGCTACGATTTGCAGTTCGCCGGCACCAGTTCGTCCTTGCGATCGTGCGTGGGGTTGCAGCTTCACAAGCTGCAGCGCCTGCCGGCCGAAGTGCCGGATCATTCGATCGTCGTGATCACAGGGGTTACGACCTCGGCGTTCGATCTGGAGTCGGAGGCGACGAAACAGCTCACGCAGTGGTTGCAGCTCATCGCTCGCAACCAAACCGTCACGCTGATGTGTGTTTGTTCGGGCAGCCTGCTGGCCGCGAATGCCGGGCTGCTGCGCGGGCGCGAATGCACGACGCATCACGACTTGATCGAGCGGCTGGCGCAACTCGAGCCGAGCGCGACCGTGCATGGCAATCGCATCTTCGTCGAAGATGGTCACATCATGACCAGCGCGGGTGTCACGTCCGGTGTCGACCTGGCGCTGCACATCATCGGTCAGCAGTTGGGCCACAAGATCGCCGTGGCCGTGGCGCGTGATCTCGTGGTTTATATGCGGCGGACGACCGCTGATCCGCAGCTGTCCGCGTGGGTCATGCATCGAAATCACATTCATCCCGCGGTCCATCGAGTGCAGGACGCCGTCGCTCGCAATCCGGCGGCCGACTGGTCAGCGGCGCGGCTCGCGGCGGTGGCTTGCATGAGCGCTCGAAATCTCGGCCGCTTGTTCGCGGAGCATGCGGGATGCTCGCCGCTCGATTACGTGCAACGCCTGCGGGTGGCGGTTGCGCGAGAAATGGTGATGAACAGTGACCTGGCGTTGGAACGGGTTGCCGAGCGCAGCGGCTTCAGCTCCGCCCATCATCTGCGGCGAGTCTGGCGTCGTTGGGAGCAGGCGTCGCCGGCTGAGTGCCGTGCGACAGCTCGCTGACTGTCACCGATTCCAGCCCCCGCTCACGCAGTCCCTGTAGCAACAACGGCAGCGCTTCGAGGATGAGCGGGCGATGCTGATGTTCGCGATCGTGCCCGTCATGCAGGAGCACGATATCTCCCGGTCGAATCCGTCGCACGACGCCGTTCGCGACCGCCCGAGGATCGCGCGCAAAGGTGTCTCTCGAATGGATCGACCATGCGACGACATGGAGATTGCGTTTGTGGGCGGCACGGGCCATCGCAGGGCTCTTCAAGCCGACCGGTGGGCGATACAGTGACTCGCGCTCGGACTGTGTCACTGACTTGATCAGCTGCGAGCAGCGATCGATTTCGACGCCATGGCCGGCGGCGGAAGAGAAATTCAATAAATACGAGTGCTGCCACGAGTGATTGCCCAGCTCGTGACCTTCGCGGTGGATCCGCTCGCCCAATGTCCGATGTTTCTCCAGGAAACGGCCGATGACGAAGAACGTCGCGCGGGCGTCGTATTGCGCGAGCAGGTCGAGCACGGCGGGCGTGATCTCCGGGTCGGGGCCGTCATCGAAAGTCAGCGCCACTCGCGGCTGATCGGTGCGGCCGCGGACCAGGGTCGGATACAGGACCGAGGAGTCCGGTCGGAAAATGCCGTCGGCCATCAAGAGCGCATGGACGCCCAGCGGCCCGCCCAGGCTGAGCGCACTCGGCCCGAAAACCGCGGCGGAACCGACGGTTACAGCGGCGCTGGCCAGCAGGAACTTATCGGCGCGACACAGGCTCAAGGCACGGCTTCCAAGGGGGAGGGCGCGCCATGATGGCAAGCGCCATCGAAGTTGTCGATTGAGGGCATCGCCAACGGCGATTGCCGATGCCGCGCCCCGGGCGCATGTTGACTCACCAAAGTCACACTCCAACAGGAGAGATCATGAGCGATGCGAAGTTTGTCGCGGTCACGGACGCCAGCTTCAATGAGCAGGTGCTGAGCGCCCCGGGTCCGGTGCTGCTGAAGTTCGAAGCCGACTGGTGCGGTCCGTGTCAGGCGATGAAGCCGATGATCGAAGACATCGCACGCGATTACGACGGCCGGCTGACGGTCGCGACCATGGACGTGGATGCCAACAACCAGACGCCGTATCGATTCGGCGTTCGCGGTGTCCCGACCGTGATGCTGTTCAAAGGCGGTGAAGTGGTCGCCCAGAAGGTCGGTCTGCCGCGCAAGGCGGAGTTGACCGCGCTGCTCGATTCCAAACTTTCCTGAGCGAACCGCGCCCGCTCGGGCGCCGCTGCATACGACCCTCAGGCCCCGTCGGACCAGTCCGGCGGGGCCTTCTCGTTGGCTCGTAGCTTTGGTTGTGAATCTCTGTACGGCCCGAGCGGATTTGCGCTAGGGTCGCAGCCAATATTCGCCATCGTTGGAGCCATCGTGCGGATCACGTCCATCGTCATTGCGAAGATCGTTCTTGCGCTGTGTCTCGTCGGTGCCGCCTCGGCTGCCGAGCAGGTCGATCTGCTGATCGACAACGGCATCATCTACGACGGCAGCGGCGGCAATCCTGTCAAAGGGTCGGTGGCGGTGCGTAACGGCCGGGTCGTGGCGGTCGGCAAGTTGACCGATTACCGGGGCAGGCAGACCGTCGATGCCAGGGGCCTGGCCGTCGCGCCCGGCTTCATCAATACGCTTTCCTGGGCGACCGAATCGTTGATCCATGACGGCCGCGCCATGAGCGACATCAAGCAGGGCGTCACGCTGGAGATCTTCGGCGAAGGCACCTCCATGGGGCCGGTCAATGCCACGATTCGCGAGGAGATGCTCAAGACCCAGGGCGATATCCGCTATGACATCACCTGGACCACGCTCGGCGAATACCTGGAGTTTCTGGTCAAGAAGGGCGTTTCCCCCAACGTTGCCTCCTTCATCGGCGCGGCCACCGTTCGCCAGCACGAGATCGGCTTCGCGAACCGCGCACCGACGCCGCAAGAGTTGGGCCGCATGCAGGAGCTGGTTCGGCAGGCGATGCGCGAAGGCGCGCTGGGCGTCGGCAGCTCGTTGATTTACGCACCAGGCAACTACGCGAAGACCGACGAACTGATCGCCATCACCAGGGCCGCGGGAGAATTTGGCGGCGGTTACATCTCTCACATGCGTAGCGAGGGCGATCGTTTCCTTGAAGCGCTGGACGAGCTGCTGCTCATCGCGAAGCAGGCCAACGTGCACGCACAGGTGTATCACTTGAAGGCAGCGGGCCAGCAGAACTGGCCGAAGATGCAGCAGGCCATCGACAAGATCGCCGCGGCGCGCAAGTCCGGCCTGAAGATCACCGCGGACATGTACGCCTATACGGCCGGAGCGACCGGGCTGGATGCGGCCATGCCGACCTGGGTGCAGGAAGGGGGCATCGATGATTGGGTCGCGCGTCTGAAGCAGCCGGAGATCCGCGCGCGCGTGATCAAGGAAATGCGCGATCCGAATGCTGACTTCGAGAGTCTGCTGCAGGCGGCCGGCTCGGCCGATCGCGTGCTATTGATCGGCTTCAAGACCGAAAAGCTCAAGCCGCTGACCGGCAAGACGCTCGCGGAGGTGGCCAGGATGCGCGGTGTGTCGCCCGAGGACGCGGCGATCGATCTGGTGATCGAGGATCACACGCGCGTGGGCACCGCCTACTTCCTGATGTCGGAAGAGAATGTGAAGCTCGGGTTGGCGCAGCCGTGGGTGAACATTGGTTCGGATGCGGAAGCGTCGGCGCCGGAAGGGCCGTTCCTGCTCAGCAATCCGCACCCGCGTACATATGGCACGTTCGCACGCTTTCTCGGCCACTATGTTCGCGACGAGAAGGTGACGACCTTGCAGGATGCGATCCGCCGCCTCACCAGCCTGCCGGCGGAAACCTTCAAGCTGAAGAACCGCGGCTGCCTGAAACGGGAATGCTTCGCTGACATCGTCGTGTTCGACCCGGCCACCATCAAGGATCACGCGATCTTCGATAAGCCGCACCAGTACGCGACGGGTGTGCAGCACGTGTTCGTGAATGGCGTGCAGGTGCTTCGCGACGGTGAGCACACCGGCGCGAAGCCTGGCCAGGTCGTGCGAGGACCTGGCTATCAGAAGTCATAGCCCAAGCAGCGCCTCGGGCATCCCGCCACTGGCGCTGTGGCGCCGGAGAAAAAACGCGACGTTCCCTGTGCTCGCCTTTGTGCAGCGGGCGCGTCCGTGCGCCGGGGTGTCGATCAGACCGGCGCCGGGTTGCGCTCCTGGAAGTCGCGCTGGTGCCAGTATGGATAGGCCAGGGGCGTGGCGCTGGCCTCATCGAGCTTCTTCACCTGCGCGGGCGTGAGCTTCCAGTCCAGTGCGCCGAGGTTCTGCTGCAGCTGTTCTTCGTTGCGAGCGCCGATGATGACGTTCGCCACGGTGGGCCGCTGCAATAGCCAGTTCAACGCGATCTGCGGCACCGTCTTGCCGGTTTCCTTGGCCACTTCGTCGATGGCGTCGACCACCTTGTAAACATACTCGTCCGCCACCTGCGGGCCCTTGTCGACGGTCACTTGAGTGCGCAGTCGCGACGTTTCCGGCAGCGGTTGACCGCGACGGATCTTGCCGGTCAAGCGGCCCCAGCCGAGCGGGCTCCACACGATGGCGCTGACCTTCTGTTCGAGACCCAGCGGCATCAGCTCCCACTCATAGTCGCGGCCGATCAGCGAGTAATACGCCTGATGCGCGACGTGCCGGTTCCAGCCGTAGCGGTCCGACACCGCCAGCGACTTCATCAGATGCCAGCCGGAGAAGTTCGAGACGCCGGTGTAACGCAGCTTGCCTGCGCGCACCAGGTCGTCGAGCGTCTGCAGCGTCTCTTCGACCGGCGTCATCGCGTCGTAACCGTGCAACTGGAAAATGTCGATGTAGTCGGTTCCCAGACGGGTCAGCGCCTTGTCGACCGCGCGTACCAGATTGAAGCGCGAAGAGCCGACGTCGTTGGGTCCCTTGCCATGGCGGAAGGTGGCCTTGGTCGAAATGATGACCTGGTCTCGCCGGCCGCGGATGGCTGCGCCCAGGATCTCTTCTGCGGCACCGCCGGAGTAAACATCGGCGGAATCGAACATATTGATGCCCGCGTCCAGGCAGATGTCGACCAGCCGGGTGGCCGCCTTGGCGTCATTCTCGCCCCAGCTCTTGAAGAATTCGCCCTTGCCGCCGAACGTGCCGGTGCCGAGGCTGAACACCGGAACCTTGAAACCCGACGCACCCAATTGCCTGAATTCCATCGCCGTCTCCGCAGGACATAAAAATGCGACCGGGACTCTAACGCATCGACTCGTGAAGCGGATTCACAGGGGTCTTGCCGGGCCTGTTGCTCGGTCACTTCAGTCGGACCGGCGGTGCTGGTATCTTGCTCGGATGCAAAAAGTCACCCCACCCATCGTAGTCATTACCACTGGCGGCACCATCGACAAGGCCTACTTCGACGCGCTCAGCGCGTACAAGATCGGCGAGCCGATGGTCAAGAAAATGCTGGACGTTGCCAACGTCACGCGCCCGTTCCGCGTCGTCGAGATGTTCCGCAAGGACAGCCTGGACCTGACCGACCAGGATCGCCGGGCGCTGTACGAGACCGTCGCGGCGATCGACACCGATCGCGTCGTCATCACCCACGGCACGGACACCATGACCGACTCGGCGAAGGTACTGAAACCCATCCCCGGCAAGACCATCGTGTTCACCGGCGCGCTGTCGCCGGCCCGCTTCGCCGAGAGCGACGCGATGTTCAACCTGGGCATGGCGTTCGCAGCGGTGCAAACGCTGCCGCCGGGGGTGTACGTGGCGATGAGCGGTCAGGTGTTTCGCGGGGATGAGGTTCGGAAGGATCGCGAGAACGCGCGGTTCGTGTCGACGGCGGAGTAGGGCGGCGCCCGGGCCGAGATCGGCGAGCCGTCAACGAGTCAGGTCGTGCGTTGCAGTTGTTTGAGCATCGCGCGGACCTCACCGGCGCCCCGCGCTTGTCCTGCGGTCGCGACCACTTTCAGTACTGCGAATCAGGTGACATAGAACCTTCCTCGTTCATCTCGATGACCTGCCAGACTGGCGCTGGCAGCGATGCGGTACTACCTTGAGCGCCGAACCGAGGCGGCTGCGGTGGTACTTCGTCGCGAAATGCTCAACAAGTGCGGTAATTTATGGATGGGATTGGGCGAAAGCGATAAGTGGAGCTCGGCTGATTGGGGTGATACACCGCATTTTTGCGGCGTGGAGAAACGCGGTGCGGCGTGATATGCCGTGTCTGGGCGGACTATATAATAGTTAGAAGTGCGAAGCATGGGAAACCTGACCGGAACTGAGCGCTTAATCAAGCTGATCGAGCACGCCATAAGGGCAGCAGATACCCTAGCCGAGCAAAGCCTCGCTGCTTGGATGCAGCAGGACGCAAGGATGGCGGCCGACAATTTTAGGGTGCTGCTTGAGCGAGCAAAGAACGGAACGCTTCAGAAGATAAATGGGGCTGGCCTCGGGATCACTCGCGCTCTCGGCGAGTGGGCACCTAAAGAGCTATATGAAGCCGGCGTGGCTCTCGAAAGCTACTATATGGACAACTGGGAGCCGGATGAGACGCACTTCTAACAAGCGAATGGAGTTCGCGCTCGGTGCGCGCCCTACTCGCAAACAGCTTCGCTGTTTGCTCGCGGCTCATTCGCGGCGTTAGCTCTTCAGGGGGGAGTTTGATGAGCGAAGAAAACAAAATACGTGATGCGGCTGATGCCGTGGCGGGTGTTGCGAAAGCCGTGCCCGTCTATCAAGACGTAGTGCAGCCTGCTGCCCAAGAGATCGGAAAGGCACTCCAGACCGTCGCGAAGACAGTTCATGTCGCCCTGGCACCAGTGAGCGCACTCGTTTGGGGTTATGACCAAATAAGAGACTTTGTATCGACCAAGGTTTCGGAGAGGCTCGCACGCGTTGCGCCGGAAGATATCGTTAGTCCAAAACCTAACGTGGCTGGCCCCGCCCTGGAGGCATTGCGGTATACCGGACACGAATCCTCACTTAGTGAGATGTACGCAAACCTCTTAGCAGCGTCGATGGACAAGAATACTGCGCAGGGCGCACATCCGGCCTTCGTGGAGATAATTAAGCAACTGACTCCAGACGAGGCAAAACTGGTTGGACTGTTCCTAACGGGGATGCCTTTCCCTTTGATAGATGTGCGCTGGGAGTTTCGAAATGCAGCTGATGGGACGGGCGGACAAGATATTCTTGTAAATCATTCTCATCTTGGCAGCATCGCTCGCTGCGAGTACCCGCAAATGACACCTAGCTATTTGGACAATCTGTGCCGTCTCGGACTTGCAGAGATTCCGACGTTTCTTCAGTACACCGCGAAAGGTATTTACGAACCGCTCGAAGCAGATCCAAGCGTAAGGAACATAGTGGTAGCCCTTGAGGCAGACCCGAAGCGAAAACCTGTAGTCGAACGAAGGGGGCTTCGAGTGACACAATTAGGCCATCAGTTTGCTCGTGTCTGTGTGGCGCGTAAGTCGTGAGGGGGCTAACAAACTCATGCACGCGACGTGCGAAGACGCACGCGCGTGATGAATGGCGTTAGGCGGGCGGACAGAATCAAAGACCCATCCGCCTGCC
>Ga0065721_10005138_pt1 | contig 16021 bp, 16 predicted proteins | sample Mesricmetagenome_FD_59108 | JGI IMG/M metagenome (GOLD analysis project Ga0065721, IMG submission 59108) | Mesophilic microbial community from rice straw/compost enrichment Sample: eDNA_1 v2 (version 2) | ecosystem: Engineered > Solid waste > Grass > Composting > Bioreactor | place: USA: Davis... | reverse complement strand
CCAACAGTGGGAGGACTACTACAACTACGATCGACCCCACGGCGCCCTCTCAGGGCAGACCCCCTACGAACGCCTCAAACAGAAAACACAAGACCCACTGTCATAGGCCTCCGTCAGTTCCACAGCTAGCTCTGGCAGCGCGGACACCAGGTGACGACGCGTTCCTGCTCCTCGACGCGGCCGAGCTCGCCGCCGAGGAGCCGCGTGCCGCAGCGCCGACAGGGGCGCCCCGTGCGCCCGTACACCCAGCTCGTGCGCCCCGGCCGGAGGTCGCCCGTCGTCGAGCGGGTCCACCGCTCCTTGTTCGCCTGCAGCATCCGCTCGGCGAGGTCGACGACCTTCTCGAGCGCGGGCGTCTCGCCGACCGGTCGGGTCGGCAGCACGCCGCGGAGGAAGCAGAGCTCGTTCGCGTAGACGTTGCCGACGCCGGCGAGGTTGCGCTGGTCGAGGAGGGCGACGTAGATCGGCACGTCGGGAGCGGCCGCGAGCCGGCGCACCGCCTCGGCCGGGTTCCAGTCGGCTCCGAGCAGGTCGGGGCCGAGGTGGCCGACCACGTCGTCCTCCTCCGACGTGCGGATGACCTCGAGCGTCCCGAGCTCGAACCCGACAGCCTGCACCCCCCGGGGCGTCGAGCACGACGCGGGCCGTGTACGCGGGCTTCGTCCACCGCTCACCGGGGCCGTAGGTGCGCCAGACGCCCTCCATCTTGAGGTGCGAGTGGATGCTCAGCTCGCCGACGCGGTGGAAGAGGTGCTTGCCCCGCGCCACCACGGCGTGCACGGTCTCGCCCGAGAGGTCGAGCGTCGCGAACCGCGGGACGCGGAAGTCGGAGGAGTCGAGCACCTTCCCCGCGAGGGCTGCGTGCTGCAGCTGCGCGGTCTTCCAGACGGTGTCGCCCTCGGGCATCCCTCAGCAGCCCCACATCCCGAGCCCCGCGCGCTCGGCGTCGGCCTCGGCGGCGCGNAGCNCGTCCCAGTAGCGGTCGTTGGGACGCACCCGGATCGCCTCCGCNNANCCGCCCTCGACGAGCGCGAGGTTCACGAACACGTCGTCGTCGTTCCACAGGTAGAGCAGCAGGCGGTCGTAGTCGTCGAACGGGTCCTGGTCGGTCGTGACGCGCAGCACGCTGCCGACGGGCGCGAGGCGGTGCAGCTCGTCGGTCGCCTCGTCGCCGAAGCACTCGTAGACGGGGTAGATCTCGGGGGTGTCGACGCCGATGATGCGCACCGTCTCGACGGCTCCGGTGCGGTCGCGCAGGTTGAGGGTGTCGCCGTCGTGGATGCTCACGACCGTCATCTCCTCGACATCCGACGGCACCGGGATGCCGGAGCCGACCCCCGGGGCCGGCGCGGTCGACGGCGCGGCCGCGGCGGGCGCACTCGGCGCCGGATCTCCGACGCCTGCGTTGCCGCCCGGCGTCGCCGCCAGCTGACCGGTGAGGACGATCCACGCCGCGAGGCCGACGAGGGCGATCGTCACGGCGATCAGGAGGAGGCGCTTCACCCTCTCAGTCTCAGGCCTTGGGGCGTCGGCGCGAATCCGGCGACGAGGAGCGCGTCGCCGAGAGGGGTTCCGATGCCCCACTCGCCGTCGATCTTCTCGATGCGCAGCCGCCCCCCGGAGCGGCGGATGACGTCGGCGAGGCTCGCCGCGGCGGCGCGCAGCGCATCCTCGTCGTCCGTGAAGGTGAGCACAGTCTTGCCGCCGCGCTCCACGTAGACGGCGAGGCCGCCGTCTACGAGCGTCACGAGCGCCCCGGCCTTGCGCCCCGGGCGGTGGCCCTCGACGGTCGGCCAGCCGAGCGCGGCGCCGTACGGGTTCGCCGGATCGGTCGCGGCGAGCGTCACGGCGACAGGGGTGGAACCCTCCTCGGGATCCGGCCCGAAGGTGCGCAGGCGGTCGACCGTCGCGGGGGTCGCGAACTGCGCCGCGCCGAGTCCCTCGACGAAATAGCCGCGCCGGGTGCGACCGGTCTCCTCGAGTCCCGCGAGCACCTTGTAGGCGAGCGCGAACCCGCCCGCGACGCCCTCAGAGACGACGGCGCCGCGCGTCACGACCCCGTGCCGCTCGAGGAGCGTCTCGGCGAGGGCGGCGGAACGCACCGTCGGGTTCGCCTCCGGCGCGGGGAGGAGGCTCCAGCGGCCCGCGACCGTCGGCGGTGCCGTCTGCGCGAGCGCGGAGAGGACCCGGCTCGGTGCGCGACGACCGCGGGCGCGCGGGGCCGTCCGGGGTCGCGTCGTCGTCGCGCCGAGGCGGGCGCGCAGCGGCGCGAGGGTGTCGTTGCCGACGAGACCCGACCAGACGAGATCCCAGAGTGCCGCGGCGAGGTCCTTGTCGTCGACGGGGCCGGTGACGCTCAGCGCCGTCGAGAGCTGCCGGAAGAAGAACGCCCCGCCGCCCGCGAGTGCGTCGACGATGCGGCCGTGCAACTCGCCGTGCTCGGTGAGGTCGGGCTCGGGCATCGTGAGCGGCGCCGCGTCGGCGAGGTGCAGCGCGACCCAGCCGTCGCCGCCGGGGAGCTCGCCGCGTCCCGACCACAGCACCTCGCCTGTCGTCGTGAGCTCGTCGAGCATCGCGGGCGCGTAGTCGCGCACGCGGCTCGGCAGCACGAGGCTCTCCCACGTGGATGCCGGGAGGGCGACGCCGGCGAGCTGGTCGATCGCGGACACGAGACCGTCGATCCCGCGGAGCTCCCCGAACCGGTGCCACGACGGGAGGAATCGCCCGAGGGCCCGCTGCGGCACCGGCTCCACCTCGGAGCGGAGGGCCGCGAGGCTCCGCCGGCGCAGGCGACGCAGGATCTCGGCATCCACCCACTCGGAGCCGGTCGCTCCGGGACGGAACTCTCCCTCGACGACGCGGCGGTCGGCGGCGAAGCGCCGCAGCACCTCGGTGACGACCGCGACTCCGAGTCCGAGTCGCTCGGCGGCCTCCTGCGCGGTGAAGGGTCCGTGGGTGCGCACGTACCGCGACACGAGGTCGCCGACGGGGTCGTCCACGGGGTCGAGGAACGCCGTCGGCACCCCGATCGGCAGCGGCACCCCCAGGGCATCCCGCAGCCTGCTCGCGTCCTCGACGACGGCCCACCGGGCATCCCCCGCGATCGTCGCCCGGATCACCCGGTTCTCCCGTGCCAGCCGCTCCAGTTCGCCGGTGATCCCTCTCGCGCGCGACCGAACCCCTTCCGACGGGTTCGCTCGCGCCGGAGAGGGTTCTCCGGCAGGAGAGAAACGGAGGGCGAGCTCCTCCACGGAGAGCGGACCCAGGAGGCGGAGGAGGTCGACGAGACCCTCGGCATCCTTCGCGTGCCGGTCGGGCGTGAGGCGCTGCAGCTCCGCCTCGGTGTCGGCGATGACCTTCGGATCGAGCAGCTCCCGCAGCTCCGCGCGCCCGAGCAACTCGGCGAGCAACTGCGGGTCGAGCGACAGCGCCGCGGCCCGGCGCTCCGCGAGCGGGGAGTCGCCCTCGTACATGAACGCCGCCACGTAGCCGAACAGCAGCGAACGCGCGAACGGCGACGGGGATGACGTCTCGACCTCCACCATCCGCACCTTCCGGTTCGCGACCTCGGTCGTGAGCTCCGCGAGGGCGGGGAGGTCGTAGACGTCCTGCAGCACCTCCCGCACCGTCTCGAGGATGACGGGGAACGACGGGTACTTGCGGGCGACGTCGAGCAGTTGGGCGCTGCGCTGCCGCTGCTGCCACAGCGGGTTACGACGCCCCGGGTTGTAGCGGGGGAGCAGGAGCGCCCGCGCGGCGTTCTCCCGGAACCGCGACGCGAACAGCGCCGACCCGCCGACCTCGGCGGTGACGAGCTCCTCGAGCTCCTCCCGCTCGAACAGGAACAGCTCCGCCCCGGGCGGTTCGGCATCCGTCTCCGGCAGTCGCACGACGATCCCGTCGTCGCCCGCCATCGCGGAACCCTCCACGCCGAGCCGCTCCCGGATGCGCGCCGACACGGCGAGCGCCCACGGGGCGTGCACGGGCGTGCCGTAGGGGGAGTGCAGCACGAGCCGCCAGTCGCCGAGCTCGTCGCGGAACCGCTCCACGAGGAGGGTCGAGTCGGTCGGCACGGCGCCCGTCGCCTGCTGCTGCTCCTCGACGAAGCGGAGCAGGTTCTGCACGGCCCACTCGTCGAGGCCGGACGCCCGGAGCCTGTCCTCGATCCCCGCCGGCTTCGCGGCGAGGTCCTTCGTGAACGCCCCGATCGCCTTCGCCGAGCTCCGCGGGACGGCCCGAGTCCGTCGCCCTTCCAGAACGGCACNCGCCCGGGCTGNCCGAACGCGGGGGTNACNAGCACCCGGTCNGANGTGATCTCCTCGATGCGCCANCTCGTCGCGCCGAGGGCGATGACGTCGCCGACGCGNGACTCGTAGACCATCTCCTCGTCGAGCTCGCCGACCCGNCGNGCGCCGTCCTCNGTNCCGACGATGAACACGCCGAACATNCCNCGGTCGGGGATCGTGCCGCCGCTCGTGACNGCGAGNCGNTGCGCCCCCGGNCGNCCCGAGATCGTGCCGGCNACNCGGTCCCAGACGATGCGCGGTCGCAGCTCGGCGAACTCGTCGGACGGATACCGCCCCGCGAGGAGGTCGAGCGTCGCCTCGTACGCGGAGCGGGGAAGAGTGCTGAACGGGGCGCTGCGGCGCACGGTCTCGAACCACTCCTCGACCTCGAGCGTGTCGAGAGCGACCGCCGCGACCGTCTGCTGCGCGAGGATGTCGAGCGGGTTCTGCGGCACCGCGATCGCCTCGATGAGCCCGGTGCGCATCCGCTCGCTCACGACCGTCGTGCCGAGCAGGTCGGCGCGGTGCTTCGGGAANAGCACGCCCNTGCTGATCTCGCCCACCTGGTGCCCNGCNCGGCCGACGCGCTGCAGNCCCGACGCGACCGACGGCGGCGTCTCGACCTGGATGACGAGGTCGACNGCGCCCATGTCGATGCCGAGCTCGAGCGANNNCGTNGCGACGACGCACCGCAGGCGNCCCGACTTCAGGTCGTCCTCGATCTGCGCGCGNTGCTCCTTNGACACCGACCCGTGGTGGGCGCGCGCGAGNACGGGCNCCTCNGTGAGCGTCGCNGCGGGNGCCTTCGTGATNCCCGAGCCGCCNACNANCTGNGCGGGGAACTTCTCGGGCGCCTCGCCCGTCACGANNTCGACGTAGAGCTCGTTCATGGANGCCGTGANNCGCTCCGCGAGGCGGCGCGAGTTGGCGAACACGATCGTCGACCGGTGCTCGAGCACGTGCTCGACGATCGCCCGGTCGACGTGCGGCCAGATCGAGCCCGCCGACTGCAGTCCCGTCTCCTCCGGCTCCCCCGGGACCGGGCGTCACCGGATCGGTCGACCGCACCCCGAGCTCCGTCATGTCCTCGACGGGCACGACGACGCGCAGGTCGAACGTCTTCGCGGCGGGCGGCTGCACGATCGTCACCGGTGCGGCTCCGCCGAGGAACCGCGCGACCTCCTCGATCGGCCGCACCGTCGCACTCAAGCCGATGCGTTGCGCGGGTCGCTCGAGCAGGGCGTCCAGCCGCTCGAGCGTGACCGCGAGGTGGGCGCCGCGCTTCGACGCCGCGACCGCGTGGATCTCGTCGACGATGACGGTCTCGACGCCCGCGAGGGTCTCCCGGGCGCTCGACGTGAGCATGAGGTAGAGCGACTCGGGGGTCGTGATGAGGATGTCGGGGGGCTCCCGCTGCAACAGCCGCCGGTCGGCGGAGGTGGTGTCGCCCGAGCGCACCCCGACGCCCACGGGAGGCACGTCCTGCCCGAGGCGACGACCCGTCGCGGCGATGCCGACGAGGGGTGCGCGGAGGTTGCGCTCGACGTCGACGCCGAGCGCCTTGAGCGGCGAGATGTAGAGCACGCGCGTGCGGTGCGTGCGGCTCTCGGGACGCGGGGACGCGGCGAGCCGGTCGAGCGACCAAAGGAACGCGCTGAGGGTCTTCCCGGAACCGGTGGGCGCGACGACGAGCGCGTGCCGCCCCGACGAGATCGCCTCCCACGCTCCCGCCTGCGCCGGAGTCGGCTCCGGGAACGCGCCCGCGAACCACTCCCGCGTCGCGGGGGAGAAGCGCTCGAGAGCGGGATGCATCCTCACATCCTCCCCGGAACNCCTGTCAGGGTGCCGGGTCTGGACAGCCAGGGGGCCGTTTCTCCGGAGCTTCCGGCAGCCTGCCCGTCGCGAGGCCCGGAAACCCGGGTCTCGACCCTGGAACCTCCGGAGAAGCGCACACAAGTTCCGGAGAAACGCACCGCTGCCGGGGGCGTCAGGGGAGATTCGCGCGCAGGAACGCGTTGACGTCGTCGAGCATCGGCTCCGACACCGCGTGCCCGAGACCCTCGTAGATGCGTTCCGTGAGGCGGGTGTGGTCGGGCAGCCAGTCGGCGGTGTCGGCGAACCGCCACGACGGGAACACCGTGTCGGCGGTTCCGCGTCCCCAGAACACCGGCGGGCGGCGCAGGGCGAGTTCGTCGTCGACGTCGGGCAGGGGCTCCGGATGCCGCGCGCTCGCGAGCATGACGTGGACGTCGAGGAGCCCGGGATGCCGCCGCAGCACCTGGAGGCCGACGACGCCCCCCTGCGAGAAGCCGAGGGTGCCGAGCCAGGACGCGCGACCGCGCACGTCCTCGAGGAAGCGCGCGAGCTCGTCGGCGACCCCGTCGACCCCGATCCCGTCTGCGTCGCCGTCGAGCGGGTACCACGCGTAGCCGACGCCCAGCGGATGCGGCAGCGGCGCCCGCACGGAGGCGAGCACGAGGTCGAGCGGCAGGTAGGGGGCGAGCTGGAAGAGGTCGCCCTCGTGGCTGCCGTAGCCGTGCAGGAGCACGAGGTGGGGACGCCCCGCCCGATCCCGCTCCGGCGTGCTCCACATCACGTGCTCGGACTCGATCATCCTGTGAGGCTATCTGCCCGGAAAGGCCGCATCACCGTGCCGGGATGCGGCCTTTCCGGGCAAACAGCGGAGGACGGCACAGAATGGAGGGCATGGCTGGCGTGGGCACCCCCGATCCGAACTCGTCGTGGCTCTCCGACGAGGAGCTCGCGGAGGCGCGTCGGCGGCTGCCGCTGCTCTACGTCGAGGCGGTGCCGGTGCGCGTCGACGGGATGGGCGTCGTCACCAGCGTCGGCCTCCTGCTGCGCGCCAACCCGCAGGGCGCGATCACCCGCACCGTCGTGTCGGGTCGCGTCATGTACGGCGAGACCATCCGCGATGCGCTCTTCCGCCACCTGGAGAAGGACCTCGGGCCCATCGCGTTCCCGCAGCTCCCGGCGAGTCCCATCCCGTTCCAGGTCGCCGAGTACTTCCCCATCCCGGGGCTCAGCCCCTACCTCGACGAGCGACAGCACGCCGTGTCGCTCGCCTACGTCGTGCCGGTCACGGGAACGTGCGAGCCGCGTCAGGACGCGCTCGAGCTCACCTGGATGACGCCCGCTGAGGCGTCGTCGAACACCGTCCACGCCGAGATGGAGGGCGGCCGCGGCACCCTGCTGCGCGCGGCCCTCGCCTCGGTCGGCGTCCTCGGCTGAGTCCGCTCGACCGCGTCAGCCGAGGCCCGGGCGCGTCGCGACGAGCCGGCGGATGCCGAGCGCGCGGTACTGCCACAGCGCCCACACCGCGGGCCAGACGACGGGCGTGAGGATGCCCGCCGAGAAGTCGAGCCGGTCGCGGTAGAGCGTGCGGCCGTCCGCGAGGGGCGAGACCGCCATCCGGTGCCGCCACGAGGTCACGAGGCCGAGCGCGCCCGACACGGGCCCGCCGGAGTCCTCGAGGATGCGCGCGTCGCCCTTGCGCGACGTCGACAGCCGGATGAGCTGGTCGCCGAGCGTGACCACCCCGAGGAGCCGGCTGCGCACGAGGTGGTCGCCCGGTGTCCACGTCGGCGGGAAGCGGCGGTGCCCGACGGGCTCCAGCTCGAGGAGCGGCGCGACGACCTCGGCGAGGGCGAGCGGATCGTGGAGCACCGTCCACACCGTCTCGGGGTAGGCGTCGAGTTCGAGGCGCAGCGTGACCCGCATGCGCCCAGTCTGCGGCGGTGTCGTCGGTCGGGTCCAGACTCGCGGCGGGAGGCCCTCGTGAGGTATTGGCTCGGCGTCGTGCACCGCGACCACGTGCGGCGTGGCGTGGATCAGGGCATCGCTCAGCTCAACCACGGCTCGCGCGCGGCCATCGTGCGGCTCGAGCCCGGCGACGGGCTCGTCTACTACTCGCCGAAGGACGTCTACCCCGACGGCCGTGCGCTGCGGGCCTTCACGGCGATCGGTCGCGTCGCCGACGGGGAGCCGTGGCAGGCGGCGCCGATGACGATGCCGGGTCGGGGCGAGGTGCGCCCCTGGCGCCGCCGCGTCGAATACCTCGACGGCGTCGTCGAGGCACCGATCGAACCTCTCCTGCCGGTGCTCGACCTCACGCGGGACACGCCGAACTGGGGTTGGCTCATGCGCCGCGGGGTGCTCGAGTTGACGTCGCATGACTTCGGCGTCATCGCGACCGAGATGGGCGCGGATAGCCTCGTCGGGTGACCGATGCAGCATCCCCCCGCAGTCAGACGAACTACCAGGTGCGCTTCGAGTGGGGCGCCGCCGGAGCCGCTGCCGTCGCGGTCGGCGCCGACGTCGTCGCATGGGTCGACGAACTCGGGTCGGAGCCGGTGCCGGAGGGCGCCCGCGTCACGTCGCTCGCCGAGGCCGCGGACTTCGCCGCCTGGTGCCTCGCGAAGCAGGAGGAGCTCGGGGGTCGGTTTCGGATCGCGGTCGTCGCGGCCGGAGCGACCCAGGAGGACGGGTCGCTGCGTTTCGCCGTCGAGGACCTTTTCGGCGCGGGCGCGGTCATCGACGCGATCGCCGAGGTCGGCATCGACCACCAGTCGCCCGAGGCTGCGGCGGCGGCCGCTGCCTACACCGGGCTGCGCACTGCGACCCGCCACCTCGTCAACGCCTCCGTCTCGGCCCGCGAGCTGCGCGCCGCCGAGGCCGCGCCCGCCGGAGGCTGAGCGTCAGCCCGCGGTGGTGACGGCGGCGCGGGCGGCGGCCCGCGCACGGTGCGCGCGCACCTTGGCGCGGTTGCCGCAGCGCTGCATCGAGCACCAGCGCCGGTTGGCGGTGCGCGACTCGTCGCGGAACACGCGACGGCAGTCGTCGGCGTCGCAGCGGCGGATGCGCTCTGGCTCGACCGAGAGGATCGCGATCGCGTCGCGCGCGAGGCTCGACAGCGCCTGGCCGGTGCGCAGGCGGCCCGCGCCCGCCTGACGTCGTCCGCCGGCGAGGGCGGGCGGGACGTCCGGGGTGGCCGCGTAGAGGTTGACGGTGTCGACGTCGTCGGGGTCGAGCGGCTGGCCGTCGGCGGTCGCCGCAGCCATCCGGTCGATCGCGGCACGCAGCGCGAGCGCATCGGTGAGGTCGCGCTCCGTGGCCTCTCCGGCATCCAGTCGTTCGAAGCGCGCGGCGAGCCACTCGCCGAGGTCGCGGGCGTGCACGGGCTCCGGTGCCGCGGCGAAGTCCAGGCTCGGCGCACCGGCGTCGAAGAACCAGCTCACGCCCTCAGGGGCGATCAGCCACTGTCCGGCGCTCATTCAGCAGATCCTCACGTAACTGATTCTGCCGGTTACCCGAGACGTCGCGGTGACGCCACGCGATCGCGAATCGGGGGTCGAAGCGGCGCGAGCACTTCGCGCACGACAGGGGACGGGTCGGACGGCGATACCGGTAGTGCACGTGACCGTTCGGGCACTCGCCGACCCAGCTCGCCAGCTCGTCGGCGATCTGACCGCCGTGGAGCCGCTTGCCCTCGTAACCGAGCTCGCGCGCGATCCGCTTCCACGCCGGGCCGTGCCCCGCGCCCGCGCCGGCGAGGGCGTGCGCGACCTCGTGGAGCAGCACCTGGTGGATCTCGTCGTCGTCGTAGCGTGCGGCGAGGTGCCGCGACACCGTGATGCGCTTCGCGCGGTAGTCGCACAGCCCCGCGCGCGTGCGGGCGTGGTCGAAGCCGAACGTCCACGAGTCGTCGAGGTGCAGGGCGATGAGGGCGTCGGCCCAGCGCCGCACGCGGTCGAGCTCGGCCATCAGCCCTCCACCGGGAGGAGGTCGACCCGCAGCAGCCGGTCGTCGCCGTCGCGCGGGGTGCCGCGACCGCCCGTGTTGCTCGTGACGAACCACAGACCGCCGTCGGGACCCGCCGCGACGTCGCGGATCCGCCCGAACTCCCCGACGAACCACGGCGTCGCGCTCGCCGCCCCCGATGCGTCCACCTGGATCGCCCAGAGCCGCTCCCCGCGCAGGGCCGCGAGGAAGAACGTGCCGTCGACGTAGGCGAGGCCGCTCGGGCTCGCCTCGGCCGTTGACCACTGCAGCACGGGGTCGACGTAGCCCTCGACTCCGCCCTGGCCTTCGACGACGGGCCAGCCGTAGTTGGCGCCCGGGTCGATGCGGTTGAACTCGTCCCACGTGTTCTGCCCGAACTCGGCCGCCCAGAGCTGCCCGGCGGCGTCCCACGCGATCCCCTGCGGGTTGCGGTGCCCGAGGGAGTAGACGGGGGAGTCCGGGATCGGGTTGTCGTCGGGCACGCCTCCTGTCGGCGTGAGCCGCAGGATCTTGCCGTTGAGCGACGCCGGATCTTGCGCGAGGCCGGGCTGCGCGGCGTCGCCGGTGGTCGCGTAGAGCATCCCGTCGGGCCCGAACGCGATCCTGCCGCCGTTGTGGTTGCCCGCCCGTGCGATGCCCGCGAGCACGACCTCCGGCTCGCCGAGCGCGCCGCCGGCGTACGGCATCCTGACGATGCGGTTGTCGTCGGCGCCCGTGTGGAAGGCGTACACCCAGATGCCGTCGCGGGCGTCGAGCGCGGCGAGCCCGAGGAGCCCGCCCTCGCCGCCGTGCCGCACCCCGGGGACCGTGCCGACCTCGCGCAGCGCGCCGTCGTCGCCGAGGCTCAGGATGCGCGCGTCGTCGCGTTGGGAGATCAGGGTCTCGCCGTCGAGGCGCGCCATCGACCAGGGGAGCCCGAGGCCGTCGACGACCGTCTCAGGGGCGCCCGCCGGCTGCACCGCCCCCACCGTCGGCGTCGGCGTCGGCGTCGGCCGGGCCGGGGTCGGCGTGGGAGCGGGGGATGCCGGCGCGCACCCCGCGAGGCCGAGCGAGAGCCCGAGCACGAGGGCTCCGGTCGCGGCGAAGAGGGGGAGGCGGCGCATGCCCCGACCCTACGTGCGGCGTCGGTCGTCCCGCCCGGGACGCACCTGGAAGACGCTGCGAGCCGGCGGAGGGGAGGGTGTGGAGGACAGGTCGGTGACGACCGGAGCGCCTGCGATCCAGTCGGCGAGGTCGCGACCCGTCACGACGCTCGCGGGATGCGGCCCTCCCGCGAGGAGGCGCGGCATCCACTCGAGCGGCAGTTCCGCCGGCGACGCGACGAGCACGAAGTTGCCGTAGCGGCGTCCCTTGATGACCGCCGACTCCGCGAGGAGCGCCGTGTCGGCGAACACGTACCGCAGCGTCGACGCCTGCCCGCGCGCGAACCGGAGGTCGCCGCCGTCGGCGACGTTGACGAGCAGCACCCCTTGCGGCATCAGGAACTCGCCGACCTCCTCGTAGAACTCGGCGCTCGTCACGTGGGCCGGGATGCGCGCCCCGCCGAAGACGTCGACGATCGCGAGGTCGACGGTGCCGCGGAGGGCGGCGGGGAGCTTGCGGAGCGTCTCGCGGGCGTCGCCGTAGCGCACCCGGATGGCCGCGGACTTCGGCCATGGGAGGTGCTCGCGCACGAGGTCGATGAGGCCTCGTTCGAGCTCGAGCACCTGCTGCCGGGAGCCCGGCCGCGTCGCCTCGACGTAGCGCGGGAGGGTGAGGGCGCCCGCCCCGAGGTGGAGCGCCGTGATCGGCCCGGCGGGCAGCTGGTCGATGACGTGGCCCATCCGGTTGACGTACTCGAAGAACAGCTCCGTCGGCCGGTCCGGGTGCACGTGCGACTGCGGCGTCCCGTCGACGACGAGCTGGTAGCTCCCCGGCACGAACGGGTCCTCGCGGATGACGGCCTCGAGCCCGCTGTCGAGTCGCGTCTGGGCGATGTCCGGCATCCCTCCATCCTGCCTCCGGATGCCGTGGACGACGATCTGAGTAGTCGTTGCTCACGCGCGCGCCGCCGACCGCTCCCTAGCATCGTGTCGAGGAGGTGGGCCGCGTGGACGAGCTCTTTCGCGAGGTCGGGGGCGCCGAGGGGCTGAAGACCGCCGTCGGCGTCTTCTACGAGCGCGTGACGAGAGACCCCGAACTCGCGCCGTACTTCGAGGGCGTCGACCTCGACCGCCTGCGGTCGCACCAGCACGCGTTCCTCGTCGCGGCGCTCGGCGGCCCGGAGCTCTTCACGGGACGGCCCCTCGAGCGCGCCCACGCCCACGTCGGCGTGACGGAGGCGCACTTCGACCGGCTCGTCGACCACCTCGCGGAGACGCTCGGCGACCTCGGTGGCGACCCCGTCTACGTCGCCGCGGTGCGGGAGCGCGTCACGGCGCTGCGTCCGCGTGTCGTCGCCCCGGCCTCCTGAGCCGCGCCCGCGCGTCCCCGATCGTCAGGCGAGCGCGTCGGCCAGTTCCCGGCGCCCGCGGATGCCGAGCTTGCCGTAGATCGACTGCAGGTGGTTGTCGACGGTGCGCACCGAGAGGAACAGCCGGTCGGCGATGTCCTTGCTGCTGACGCCCCGCGCCGCGTGCGCGGCGATCTCGCGCTCGCGCGCCGTGAGCGGGGTGAGCGCCGCCGTGAACCGGAGGAGCGGGGTCGCCGCACCCTGCGTGCCCGCGGCGAGACCGTCGGAGCGTGCCTGGAGCGCCGTCGCCGCGCGACCCTCGCCCGACGCCTGAGCGAGCCGCGCGGCCGAGGCCAGGGCCTCCGCCGCGTAGAGCAGCGCGCCGCGCCTCTCCCACTCGTCGCCCGCCGTGACGAGCGCCGCCCGGTCGCCGTCGGCCCCCGCCCTCGCGTGGTGCGCCTGCAGGCGCGTGTACACGCCGGCCCCCGCCGCGACGAGGCGTTCGAGCACGGGCGCGGCGCGCTCGGCACCGCCCCAGCGCGCGAGGGTGAACGCGTGGACGCCGGCGAGGAAGAGGTAGCCCGACGCCTCGACGTCCTCCGCTGCGCCGAGGAGCACGCGCGCCGCCTCCGCGAGGTCACCCGCGCGCGCCGCCGCGATCCCCGCCGCGAGCACGCCCGTCGGGTTGCGCGGGGGCGTGCCCGGCGGGGTGAGCGCGAGTGCCTGCGCGGCGGTCGCATCCTCCCCGCGGGAGCGGTGGATGATCGCGAGACCGCCGACCGCCGGTGCGACGAGGCTTTCCGGACCGCGCGAGGGCGCCGCTCGCGACCTCCCGGAACCAGCGCCCCGCCGTCTCGAGCCGCCCGCGGTCGCGAGCCGCAGGGCGCGGATGCCGACGGCGTGCGCGTCGCTCAGCTCGCCGGCCTGCAGCAGCACCTCGGCGTACGTGGCCTCGACCGCGGCGAGCGGCGTCGGCCACGCGGCGCCGACGGCCCGTGCGGTCTCGAGCGCCGTCGTCGCCGCGGAGAGCGCCGCCTCGTCCTCGCCCCGGAAGGAGAGCACGGGGGCGAGCGCGTGGGCGTGCAGGGCGCGTTCCACGGGGGACCCGGAGAGCTCGCCGGCGACGCCGTCGAGGAGCGCCCGGGCCTCGGCGACCCGGTGCTCGTAGAGGTAGAGGGTCGCGCGCATGAGCGTCGCGCCGGGGCTCGCGGCGAGGGGTTCGGGGAGGGCGTCGAGCACCGCGAGCGCCGGGCCCGTGCCGTCGACCCGGCTCGCGTGCGTGAACGCCGTCGCCGTCGTGATCGCCATCGCGAGCGCGGGGTCGGTCGCGCGCACCCGGGCCGCCTCGAGCGCCTCGAGCGACTCGGGGAGCCGACCGAGTCGGCCGAGGGCCTCGCCGCGCAGGAGCAGGAGCCGCGGGTCCTCGCCCGAGCCGTGCGCCGTGAGGCGCTCCACCGTGCGGTGGTCGCGCACGCGGCGGGCGAGCTCCGCCGCCGCGAGGAGCTGCTCGTCGTCGACGCGCATGCCGGCGTCGAGCCGCCAGAGCGCGATGCGGAGCGCGTCGTCGGGATGTCCGTCCGCGGCGAGCAGGTCGGCCTGGGCGCGCGCGATCTCGGCGATGCGCAGGCGGCTGAGCGCCTCGCGCACGACGCCTCCGTACTGCTGCTGACCGAGCCGCGCGGAGAGGCCGGCGCGGCCGGGGGCGATCGCGACCAGCCCGGCCTGCTCGAGGCGCTGGAGGGCGTCGGACGCGCCGGGGAGGTGATCCACGGAGAGCGGTTCGGGCGGCTCCGGCGGCGAGGGCGAGGAGGACGGCTCCGGCCTGGAGACCCTCCCCAGCCGACCCGAGGAGGGCGGGATCGACGGCTCGTCGCTCGCCGCGACCGGTGCCGACGGTTCCGGTGCCGCGGGCACCGCGACCCTCGCGGCACTCCTCGTCGCACTCGGCGTCCTGGTGCGCAGACTGACCCGCCGGACGGCTTGATCGTCCCCCCCCGACGGGTCGCCCCGGGGCTCCGCGCGACGGCGCAGGGCCCCTTCGGCGTTCCTGAGACGGGTGCTTATAGACCCATCCCGGGGTCGAAGTCAAGGAATAGCTAGACGTGTCGCGGAGTTGACCCCTATAGTTGTCCCTTGCGCCCCCTCACCTTCGCCGTCATATTGCGGTCGGCTTGATGTGTTCTCCGGGCTCCATTCCCACCGACGAAAGACACGGAAGCCGACGGGCTTCTCGGAGGTTGTTCCTTGGCTGCTGCGCGCACGTCTCAGAAGTCCCCTATCACCGGCCGCGACGCTAAGCGGCTCTCCTTCGCGAAGATCTCCGACACCCTGACGGTGCCGGACCTCCTCGCCCTCCAGACGGAGAGCTTCGACTGGCTCGTCGGCAACGAGGCCTGGAAGAAGCGCGTGGAGGCCGCCAAGGCCGCCGGCGACGCGGGCGTCCCCGAGACCACCGGTCTCGACGAGATCTTCGAGGAGATCTCCCCGATCGAGGACCTCGGCGAGACGATGCAGCTCTCGTTCTCGAGCCCCGAGCTCGAGGAGCCGAAGTACTCGATCGACGAGTGCAAGGAGCGCGGCAAGACCTACGCCGCTCCGCTCTACGTCAACGCCGAGTTCATGAACCACATGACGGGCGAGATCAAGACCCAGACGGTGTTCATGGGCGACTTCCCGCTCATGACCGAGAAGGGCACCTTCATCATCAACGGCACCGAGCGCGTCGTCGTGTCGCAGCTCGTCCGTTCGCCCGGCGTCTACTTCGAGCGCACCCAGGAGAAGACCTCCGACAAGGACGTCTACTCGGCGCGCATCATCCCGAGCCGCGGTGCGTGGCTCGAGTTCGAGATCGACAAGCGCGACCAGGTGGGTGTGCGCATCGACCGCAAGCGCAAGCAGTCGGTCACCGTNTTCCTCAAGGCGCTCGGCATGNCGAGCGAGGANATCCTCGCCGCGTTCCCCGGCTACGAGTCGATCGCGGGCACCCTCGAGAAGGATGCCATCCTCACCAAGGAGGAGGCGCTCAAGGACATCTACCGCAAGCTCCGTCCGGGCGAGCAGGTCGCCGCCGAGGCCGCGCGTGCGCTCCTCGACAACTTCTACTTCAACCCGAAGCGCTACGACCTCGCGAAGGTGGGCCGTTACAAGCTCAACCGCAAGCTCGGGATCGACGCCGACCTCAAGTCGAGCGTCCTGACCCTCGAGGACATCCTCGCGACGATCAAGTACCTCGTCGCCCTGCACGCCGAGCAGACCACCCTCCCGGGCGTCCGCGACGGCAAGAAGGTCGACATCCGCCTCGACGTGGACGACATCGACCACTTCGGCAACCGTCGCATCCGCGCGGTCGGCGAGCTCATCCAGAACCAGGTCCGTACGGGTCTGTCGCGCATGGAGCGCGTCGTGCGCGAGCGCATGACGACGCAGGACATCGAGGCGATCACGCCGCAGACGCTCATCAACGTGCGTCCCGTCGTCGCCGCGATCAAGGAGTTCTTCGGAACCT
>Ga0065721_10005998_pt1 | contig 16022 bp, 14 predicted proteins | sample Mesricmetagenome_FD_59108 | JGI IMG/M metagenome (GOLD analysis project Ga0065721, IMG submission 59108) | Mesophilic microbial community from rice straw/compost enrichment Sample: eDNA_1 v2 (version 2) | ecosystem: Engineered > Solid waste > Grass > Composting > Bioreactor | place: USA: Davis... | reverse complement strand
CCAGCCACGACCGCAGCGGGCGGCGACCCGACAGCGGCCGGCGGCGACCAGACAGGAGAAACAGGGGGAGGTGCCGACGCGCGCGTGCCACCGGCCAGAAAGACCGGATCGGCAATCGAGGAAGCGCGGCGTACAGGCGTCATGGAACCCAAATGGAACCGAAGGGGGTGGAAAACCGTCACACGACCGTCATGGGACGGCCGGTGCGCCGGCGGCGGGTAGGATCGACTATCAATCGACTATCAATCGACGAACCGTCGATGAACATCGAATGCCGTCCGCGGCACGACTCGCGCTAGCGTACACGCTCTATGATGTGCTGACAACCCGCCCGCGCTTGCGCCCGGACCGGTGCGCCGGTCCGGTACAATGCGCGCCCCGCGGGCACATGCCTGCGCGCATGTCTGACATCTGGCATTGGAGGACCTCATGGAATCGCGAATCACCGAGCTGGAGGTCAAGCTGGCCTTCCAGGAAGACCTGCTGGAAACGCTGAACCTGACCGTCGCCAGGCAGCAGCGGCAGATCGAATTGCTGCAGGAGCAGATGCAGGCGCTCTACCAGCAGCTGCCCGCGGCCACCGGCACCGCCGCCGACGGATCGGTGCAGGAAATCCCGCCGCATTACTGAGCGCCCACGGGGCTGATTTGCCGATGGTGGAACGCCGGGACGCCGCCCGGGTCTGACCGAGGTGACCACTCCAGCATCGCGCATGTCTTCGATCTCTTCGCATGGCCGCCGCCGGGGCATCCGGCGACCCCTGGCGGCCACGGCCGCCGCCGCGGCACTGGGCCTTGGCGTCCTGTCCGGCGCGGCCCTTGCCGGCTACAACATCTGGACCGGCGAATACACCTTCACCAGGCAGGAGCTGCAGCGCGCCGTCGAAGGCCGCTTTCCGGCGACGCTGCGCTATGCCCAGGTGCTCGACGTCCGGCTGACCCGGCCGCGGCTGACGCTCGATGCGGTGGGCAACCGGATCACCACGCAGGTCGACGCGCAACTGACCAACAGCCTGCTGCCGGCGCCGCCGGTCAATGGCACGCTGGCCCTGAACAGCGGCTTGCGCTACGACCCCGTCAAGCGTGCCGTGCTGCTCGACAACCCGACCGTCGAGCAGGTCCAGGTCGACGGCGTGCCGGGCCAATACAGCGCGCAGCTCAATGCGGTGGGCAATCTGGTGGCGCAGGAACTGCTGAAGGACTATCCGCTGCACACCTTCAAGCCCGAGGAACTGCAGGTCAACGGCAAGCAGGTCGAGCCCGGCGCGATCACCGTGACGGAGGACGGTATCGCGGTGAAGATCGAGACGAAGTAGGGGGCGGAGATCGCGCGGGGCGAATGCCCGCATTGGGCGGCAAGGGCCCAAGGCCAAAGGCCAAAGGCCCCAAAGAAAAACCGGCGCATGAAGCGCCGGTTTTCTCGTCGACGCCCGGCCTTGACCGCGGCGCCAGGGCAGGCAGCCTTACTGGATCTTGGCCTTGTCCCGCAGCGACTTCATCATCGACTGGAACTGCTCGCGCTGCCAGTTCTGGTCGCTCATCAGCATCTGCTGCAGCTGCGGCTTGGCTTCCTCGAAGGTCGGGATCTTGGTCTCGCGCTCGTCCTCGAGCAGGATCACGTGCCAGCCGAACTGCGTCTTGACCGGGGTCTCGGTCATCTGGCCCTTCTTCAAGCCGGCCATCGCGGCCGAGAACTCGGGCACATAGCTGTTGCTGCTGGCCCAGTCCAGATCGCCACCGTTGGCGGCCGAGCCGGGGTCCTTCGACGAGGCCTTGGCCACGTCGGCGAACTTGGCGCCGCCCTTGATCTTGGCGATGATGGCCTGCGCTTCCGACTCCTTCTCGACCAGGATATGGCGGGCGCGGTATTCCTTGCCGTTGCCGAACTGAGCCTTGATCTTGTCGTACTGCTTGCGCAGCTCGGCATCGCTGGTGCCGTGGGTGCGAACATAGTCCTCGAACACCGCGCCGGCCAGCACGTTCAGGCGGGCCTGTTCCAGCTGCTCCTGCACGTCCGGGTTTTGCGTCACGCCACGCTTGGTCGCTTCCTGCACCAGCAGTTCGCGATCGATCAGCATGTTGCGTGCGCGATCCCGCAGCTCCGGGGAATCCGGCTGGCCGGTGCCGGCGATCAGCTTGTCGAGCTTGGCCGACGGAATGCCCTTGCCATTGACGACGGCGGCATTCTGGGCGAGTGCGGGCAAGCTGCCAGCGGCAAGCACAGCCGCCAGGCTGAACGAGAGGACAGTGGTCTTCATGGAATCAGTGTTGGGAAGTCTGGGGAAGGCTGGACGATTATGCAGAGGCTTGTGCAGACACCGCGCGGATGATGGTCATTGCGCGGAATACTCTTGCTCGGTGAATGCGGACACTGCCAGGGCATGGATCCGCATGGGGAAGAGACTGCGCAGCGCATCATACACCATGCGATGCCGGGCAACCCGGCTCGCGCCGGCGAAGCGTTCGCTGACGATGGTGACATGATAGTGGCCGCCGCCCGAGGCGGCGCCCGGATGGCCGGCGTGCAGCGCGCTGTCGTCGCGCACAGTCAGTTGCGAGGGGGCAAGTTCGGCGCGCAGCAGGGCATCGATCTGCGCGGCGGTGTCGCCGGCGACGCTGTGGGGGGTACCTTCGGCAGGCAACGAAGAAGAGACGTCGTTCATGGTTCGATGGCCCCGCTCAATCGCGGGCGCTTTCCTGCGCTTTTTCCGGCGCGTTTTCGTGCATATGGCGCGACAGCCAGAGGCTTTGCGCGACGATGAAGACCAGCATCAGGCCCATGCTGCCGAACAGCTTGAAATTGACCCAGATGTCGGTCGAGAACTGGTAGGCCACCCACAGGTTCAGCACGCCCATCACGGCGAAGAAGCCGGCCCAGGCGGTATTGAGGCGGCCCCAGACCGGATCGGGCAGCTTGACGGACTTTTCCATCATGGCGCGGATCAGGTTCTTGCGCCAGATCGCGGCGGACGCCAGCAGCGCGACCGCGAACAGCCAGTACAGCACGGTCGGCTTCCACTTGATGAAGGTCTCGTTGTGCAGCAGCAGCGTGGCGCCGCCGAACACCACGATGATCAGCAGGCTGATCCACTGCATCGGTTCGACCTTGCGGTGGCGCAGCCAGACCCAGCCGATCTGCACGATGGTCGCCGCGATGGCGACCGCCGTGGCGGCGAAGATGCCCGCCAGCTTGAAGGTGACGAAAAACAGGATGACCGGGAACAGGTCGAACAGAAATTTCATGCGGGTCCGTCAGGGGAAGGCGATGCCGGCGGGCGGCATCGCGGAATCGTTATCGTGGGGCCTGGCCGCAGGGTCGGCGCCGCGGGTCAGCCAGGGTTGCCGGATTTGCCGGCGTCGTCGGCGTCGCCCGGTTCGGGCTCGCGGTCGTCGAATTTTAGCGCAGCCGAATTGATGCAATAGCGCAGGCCGGTCGGCGCGGGGCCATCCTCGAAGACATGGCCCAGGTGGCTGCCGCATTCCTTGCAGCGCACCTCGATGCGGACCATGCCGTGGCTGCGGTCGACCTGCTCGTCGATCACCTCACCGTTGATGGGCCGGAAATAGCTGGGCCAGCCGCAGCCGGCGTCGAACTTGGTGGTGGACTCGAACAGCGGCGTGCCGCAGCCCACGCAGCGGTAGATGCCGGGCTCCCAGTGGTCCCAGTAGCGGCCGGTGAAGGCGCGTTCGGTGGCGGCCTCGCGCGTGACCCGGTATTCGATGTCGGACAGTTGCGCGCGCCATTCGGCTTCGGTCTTGTTGACGGGCATGATGCGGATCCTCGTTGGGGGACGATCGGACGGTCGGTGTTTGGGGGCGATTTCGGTCTATATCGGCCAATATCGGGCGATGCCAGAACGATCGGTGCGGTCAGGTCGATCAGGTCGATCAGGACGAACAGCTTACCTCGATACCGGACGCCCAGTCGGGCGGCAACGCGGCATACGACTCGGCCTCGGGTTGCTCGTCGAACGGCCGCGACAGTACCGCCAGCAGCCGCTGCACTTCGCTGAAGTCCTTCTCCTTGGCGCGCTGGATCGCCACCTCGGCCAGATGGTTGCGCAGCACGTACTTCGGATTGACGGCCAGCATCGACACCGCGCGGGCCGCGTCGTCCGAGTTCTCGGCGCGCAGGCGGGCACGGTAGCGCTCGGCCCAGGCGTCCCAGCCGGCGCGGTCCATGAACAGGTCGCGCACGGGCGCGTCGCGGCTGCCGTCCGCCGAGGAGATGCGGGCGAGATTGCGCCAGAACAAGGTGTAGTCGACCCGCTGGGTATGCAGCAGGCGGAACAGGTCGGTCAGCAGCGCCTCGTCCGCGCTGTCGTCGATGCCGGTGCTGGCCAGGCCCAGCTTGGCGCGATAGAGCTGGAAGAAGCGCAGCGCATAGCGGTCGCGGAAGGGATCGAGCCCGGCATGCGCGGCCTCGATCGCGGCCTCCTTGGCGGCCTCGGTGGGCGCCTGCCCGTCCTCGCGCTCGAGCCACAGCGGCAGCAGCGCCTGCGCCAGGCAATGCAGGTTCCAGAAGCCGACCTGCGGCTGCTGGCTGTAGGCATAGCGGCCCTGGTTGTCCGAGTGGTTGCAGATATGGTTGGCGTCGAAGGCGTCGAGAAAGCCGAACGGGCCGTAGTCGATGGTCAGGCCGAGGATCGACATATTGTCGGTGTTCATCACGCCGTGACAGAAGCCCACGGCCTGCCACTGGGCCATCAGGTCGGCGGTGCGCAGCGACACCTCGCGCAGCAGCGCCTGGTAGGGGCTGACGGTCTCGCCGCCGACGCGGTCGCGGCATTCCGGCATGAAACGGTCGATGACGAAGTCGGCCAGCTGGCGCAGCGCGGCCACGTCGTCGTGCGCGGCGAAATGCTCGAAGTGGCCGAAGCGGATGAAGGTCGGCGCCAGGCGCGTCACCACCGCGGCGGTCTCGATGGTCTCGCGGCGCACCGGCGCGTCGGAGCCGACGATGCACAGTGCGCGCGTGGTCGGAATGCCCAGCGCGGCCATCGCCTCGGAGCACAGGTATTCGCGGATCGACGAGCGCAGCACCGCGCGGCCATCGCCCATGCGCGAATACGGCGTCTTTCCCGAGCCCTTCAGCTGGATCTCCCACGGACCGTTCGCGGTCTGCGCCTCGGCCAGCCGGATCGCGCGCCCGTCGCCGAGCTGGCCCGCCCAGACGCCGAACTGATGGCCCGAGTAGACCGTCGCCAGCGGATCGGCCCAGCCGGGCACGCGGTTGCCGATGAAGATCTCGGCGAAGTCCTGCAGCGGTGGCGCCTGGTCGGGACTGGTCGCGTCGCCCGCTTGCCAGCCGAGCAGTTCCGCCGCGGCCGGGGCCACGGCGACCAGGTAGGGCGAGGGCAGCGGGGTCGGCTGCAGGCGCGTGAAGAAACGCTCGCCGAGCGCGGCAAAACCGGGCGCCACGGAGAAGGGAGGTTCGCTCGGGGCGGGATTCGCGCTCGTCCCGGCCGAAGCGTCGAGTCCGGTGAAAACGAGGGAATCGTCGGACGTCGGAGTGGGTCCCGACGGAGGCAAAGCGGAAGACGGACGAGAGGACATGAGATCAGGGCCTTGGCATCACGCGCCGGGCGGGCAGGGGCTGGGACCGGCGCGGTGCAACAGCCTGCAATCGGTGGCCTGCCTGGAAGTGCGCTTGCAGGCTAGGGAAAACGACATGTTGAGGTGCAACATGGCTGGCAGTATTGTACTTGCACGCCGCATTTTCCCTGGTCTGACCGCGGCGCCGCGGCCGGTGTTCCCGCTTGTACCCGCTTATTCCCGCTGGTTCCCATCGCGGCGCGGCCATCACCGGCAGTCTTCCCGTCATGTCGCCCGCTGGCACGCCCGCAGTGCACCGGGGTAGTGCATGAACGGGCAGCGCGAGCGTGATTGTCGACGCCTTCCGCTGGAAGGTTTTTGTCGGCCTAAAAAAAGAACGATTGTTCGCTTCTCGGCCTCGCCGCGGCGGACATGGCAACCGATACAGGAGACCATTCCCATGGCATTGATGGGACAAATGATGGGCGCGCCGCTGCTCATTTCCTCCATCATCACCCACGCCGCCCGCCATTACGGCAGCACCGAAATCGTTTCGCGGCGCACCGAAGGGGATCTCCACCGCTATACCTACCGCGATTGCGAGCTGCGCGCGCGCAAGCTGGCGCAAGCGCTGGGCAAGCTGGGCGTGCAGCCCGGCGAGCGGGTCGGCACGCTGGCGTGGAACGGCTACCGCCATCTCGAGATCTATTACGCCGTGTCGGGGATGGGCTCGGTCTGCCACACGATCAACCCGCGGCTGTTCCCCGAGCAGCTGGCCTATATCGTCAATCACGCCGAGGACCGCTACGTCTTCTTCGACCTGACCTTCCTGCCGCTGGTCGAAGGCCTCGCGCCGCATTGCCCGCAGGTCAAGGGCTGGGTGCTGATGAGTGACCGGGCGCATCTGCCGGCCGAATCGAAGCTGCCGCTGCTGTGCTACGAGGATCTGCTCGAGAGCCAGGACGGCGACTACAGCTGGCCGAGCTTCGACGAGAACACCGCGTCCAGCCTTTGCTACACCTCCGGCACCACCGGCAATCCGAAGGGCGCGCTCTATTCGCATCGCTCCACGGTGCTGCATTCGTATGCGTCGGCGCTGCCGGACGCGCTCGGCTGCTCGGCCAAGGACGTGATCCTGCCGGTCGTGCCGATGTTCCACGTCAATGCCTGGGGCCTGCCGTACTCGGTGCCGCTGGTCGGCGCCAAGCTGGTGTTCCCCGGCGCCAAGCTCGACGGCGCCTCGCTGTACGAGCTGTTCGAGCAGGAGCAGGTCACCTTCTCGGCCGGCGTGCCGACGGTCTGGCTCGGCCTGCTGCAGCACGTGCAGGCCAACAAGCTGCGCTTCTCCAGCTTCAAGCGCACGGTGATCGGCGGCTCGGCCGCGCCGCCGGCGATGATCAAGGCGCTGAACGCGCTCGACGTCGAGGTGATCCATGCCTGGGGCATGACCGAGATGTCGCCGCTGGGCACCACGTGCAAGCTGCTGAACAAGCATCTGGCGCTGCCGCCCGAGCAGCAGCAGGCCATCCTGGAGAAGCAGGGACGCGTCATCTACGGCGTCGACATGAAGATCGTCGACGGCGAGGGCCGCGAGCTGCCGTGGGACGGCAAGGCCTTCGGCGACCTGATGGTGCGCGGTCCGTGGATCATCGACCGCTATTACCGCAGCGACAGCTCGCCGCTGGTCGACGGCTGGTTCCCGACCGGCGACGTCGCCACCATCGATGCCGACGGCTACATGCAGATCACCGATCGCAGCAAGGACGTGATCAAGTCCGGCGGCGAATGGATTTCGTCGATCGACGTGGAGAACGTGGCCGCGGCGCATCCGGCGGTGCATATGGCCGCCTGCATCTCGGTCCACCATCCCAAGTGGGACGAGCGGCCGCTGCTGGTGGTGATGAAGAAGCCCGGCACCGAGCTGACGCGCGAGGAGCTGCTGGCCTTCTTCGAGGGCAAGGTCGCCAAATGGTGGATCCCGGACGATGTGGCCTTCGTCGACGAGATCCCGCTGACGGCCACCGGCAAGATGCAGAAGCTCAAGCTGCGCGAGCAGTTCAAGGACTATCGGCTGCCGACGGCCTGAGGCAGGGCCGTCGCAGAGCACGTGCAGCAGCGGCGGCGCCCTCGGTGGCGCCACCGTAGAAGCAAACGGGCCCATGGGAAAAGCCGCGCGACAAGCGGCAGCCCCGGTCGCCCGCTCATCACGATAGCCAACGAGAGAAAGAGAGAAGGAGACAAACCATGATCAGATTGCGTCCGCTCGTCGCCGGTGTGGCATTGCTCGCTGCGCTGGGCCCGGGGGCCGCCGCGGCGGATACGGTGAAGATCGCGTTCATCGATCCGCTGTCGGGCCTGATGGCGCCGGTCGGCCAGAACCAGCTCAAGAGCTGGCAGTACGTCGCCGAGCTGGCCAATCAGAAGAACTGGGCCGGCGGGCACAAGTTCGAGGTCGTGGGATTCGACAACAAGCTGTCGCCGCAGGAGAGCCTGACGATCCTGAAGCAGGCGGTCGACCAGGGGATCCGCTACGTGGTGCAGGGCAACGGCTCGTCGGTCGGCCTGGCGCTGCAGGACGCGGTGGCCAAGCATAACGAGCGCAATCCCGGCAAGGAAATCATCTACCTGAACTATGCGGCAGTCGATCCGGACATGACCAACTCGAAATGCAACTACTGGCATTTCCGTCTGGACGCCAACTCCGACATGAAGATGGAGGCGCTGACGACCTACCTGGCGCAGGACCAGAACGTCAAGAAGGTCTACCTGATCAACCAGAACTACTCGTTCGGCCACCAGGTCGCGCGCGCCGCCAAGGAATATCTGAAGCGCAAGCGTCCCGACATCCAGGTCGTCGGCGAGGACCTGCACCCGCTGGCGCAGGTCAAGGACTTCTCGCCCTACGTGGCGAAGATCAAGGCGGCCGGCGCCGATACCGTGATCACCGGCAACTGGGGCAGCGACCTCGCGCTGCTGATCAAGGCCGCCAAGGACGCCGGGCTGAACGCCAACTTCTACACCTACTACGCGGCCACCACCGGCGTGCCGACCGCGATGGGCGCGGCCGGCGCCGAGCGCGTGCGCTATGTCGGCTACTACAACCCGAACAACAAGGGCTTCCGCGGCTCGGAGGTCATCGAGGGCTACGAGAAGAAGTACAACGACGACTTCTACGTGATGGCCTCGTACACCGGCATCGCGATGCTCAGCAAGGCGTTCCAGACCGCCAGGTCGACCGACCCGGTCAAGGTCGCCAAGGCGCTCGAGGGCATCAAGGTCGAGAGCATGAACGGCACCGTCGAGATGCGCGCGACCGACCACCAGGCCCAGCAGCCGCTGACCATCGCCACCTGGACCAAGGTCGACGGCAAGGAAGTCAAGTACGACCAGGAAAACACCGGCTACGGCTGGAAGACCAACGCGGTGCTGGACGCGCATGTCGCCGCCCAACCCACCTCCTGCCAGATGAAGCGTCCAGGCTGATTTCCGGACGCGCCACGCGCGGCGCGCCCGTGGAGTCGATGCCCGCCAGTGCCGGTGGTATGCTGCCGGCCCCTGGGGGCACAGATACGGCCGCCGCGCCCGCCCTCGCTTCGCCTTCGCCGGCCAGCGGCGCATGCCGCCAGCCCGGCGCCAGATGGAAGGACTGGCTGTGGAATTCTTCATCATCTCGCTGTTGAACGGCATCAGCTACGGGCTGCTGCTGTTCATGCTGTCGTCGGGCCTGACGCTGATCTTCAGCATGATGGGCGTGCTGAACTTCGCGCATGCGAGCTTCTACATGCTCGGCGCCTATTTCGCCTATTCGATCTCGACCACGATCGGCTTCTGGCCGGCGCTGATCGTCGCGCCGCTGCTGGTGGCGGTGGCGGGCGCGCTGGTCGAGCGCTTCGGCTTGCGGGCGGTGCACAAGTACGGCCACGTCGCCGAGCTGCTGTTCACCTTCGGCCTGGCCTACCTGATCGAGGAGGGCGTCAAGCTGGTGTGGGGTTTGGCGGCGGTGCCGTACCGGATCCCGGCCGAGCTCGACGGCCCGCTGTTCACGGTCTTCACCTCGGCCTTCCCCAAGTACCGCGCCTTCATGATGCTGGTGTCGCTGGCGATGCTGGTGGCGATCTACCTGGTGCTGACGCGCACGCGCATCGGGCTGGTGATCCAGGCCGCGCTGACGCATCCCGAGATGGTCGAGGCGCTGGGCCACAACGTGCCGCGCGTCTTCATGCTGGTGTTCGGCGGCGGCGCCGCGCTGGCGGGCCTCGCTGGCGTGATCGGCGGCAATGCCTTCGTCACCGAGCCGTCGATGGCGGCGGCGGTCGGCTCGATCGTGTTCGTGGTGGCGGTGGTCGGCGGCATGGGCTCGCTGGTCGGGGCGTTCATCGCGTCGATCCTGATCGGGCTGCTGCAGACCTTCGCGGTCACCATCGACGCGTCGCTGGCCGGCATGTTCAATTCGCTGGGGCTGAACGTGACCAGCGAAACGCCGTTCTATTCGCTGTGGCGGCTGACGGTGGCGCAGGTCGCGCCGGTGCTGCCGTATCTGCTGCTGGTCGTGATGCTGATCTTCCGCCCGCGCGGCCTGATGGGAACCCGGGAGAGCTGAGGCGATGGAATCGACGATGCAACGCACGCAAGACACCGCGCTGAGCGGCGGCACGATGCGCTACCGGCCGCTGAATCTGGGCCGCTGGGTGCTGTGGGGCACCACGGCGCTGCTGATGCTGGTGCTGCCGCTGATCTTCACCGGCGGGTTTGCCATCACGCTGATGTCGCAGATGGGCATCATGATCGTGTTCGCGCTGTCGTACAACATGCTGCTCGGCCAGACCGGCATGCTGTCGTTCGGGCACGCGGTCTACTCGGGGCTGGGCGCGTTCATCGCGGTCCATGTGCTGAACATGGCCGGCGCCGGCACGGTGTGGGTGCCGGTGTCGCTGCTGCCGCTGGTCGGGGGCCTGGCGGGCGCCTTCTTCGGCGTCATCTTCGGCTACGTGACGACCAAGAAGTCCGGCACGACCTTCGCGATGATCACGCTGGGCATCGGCGAGATGGTGTTCGCCAGCTCGCTGATGTTCCCGGAGTTCTTCGGCGGCGAGGGCGGCATCTCGACCAACCGCGTGGTCGGCGAGCCGTTCCTGGGCATCACCTTCGGGCCGGGCCGGCAGGTCTATTACCTGATCGCGATCTGGTGCCTGCTGTCGATGGCGGCGATGTACGCATGGACGCAGACGCCGCTGGGCCGCATCGCCAACGCGGTGCGCGACAACCCCGAGCGCGCCGAATTCATCGGCTACAACACGCAGCGCGTGCGCTACCTGGTGCTGATCCTGTCGGCGTTCTTCGCCGGCATCTCGGGCGCGCTGGCGGCCATCAACTTCGAGATCGTGTCGGCGGAGAACGTCAGCGCCGTGCGCTCCGGCGGCGTGCTGCTGGCCGCCTTCATCGGCGGCGCCGGCTTCTTCTTCGGGCCCATCATCGGCGCGGTAGTGTTCGTGCTGTTCGCGGTCGCGCTGTCGGACCTGACCAAGGCCTGGCTGCTCTACCTGGGCCTGTTCTTCGTGCTGATGGTGATGTTCGTGCCGGGCGGGCTCGCCAGCCTGCTGATGATGCAGCTGCCGCTGGTGGTGCGCGGCAAGTTCCGCCAGATGCTGCCGTCCTACGGGCTGTGCGCGCTGGCCGGGGTGGTGCTGCTGGCGGCGATCATCCTGACGGTCGAGCTGGTCTACAAGGTGCAGGTCGACAGCGCCAACGGCACCGCGATGTCGCTGTTCGGCATTGCGTTCGACGCCGGCACGCTGGCGCCGTGGGGCGTGGCGGCCGCGCTGTGGCTGTTGGGGCTGGCCGCATGGCGCTTCACGGTGGGGCAGGCGCGCCTGCGTTGGGACAAGGTGCAGGCGGAAATCGCGGGAGGAGCGGCATGAGGCGGGATACCACGGCGGCGCTGGAACTGACCGATGTGCGCAAGCGCTTTGGCCAGACCGAGATCATCCGCGGCGTGACGCTGAACATCGCGCGCGGCGAGCGCCATGCGCTGATCGGTCCCAACGGCGCGGGCAAGTCGACCACCTTCAATCTGATCTCGGGCCGCTTCGCGCCGACCTCGGGCTCGGTGCGGCTCAATGGCGAGGAGATCGGCGGCCTGCAGCCCTTCGTGATCAATCGCAAGGGGCTGTCGCGCAGCTTCCAGATCACCAACATCTTCCATCGGCTGACGGTGTTCGAGAACCTGCGCTGCGCGGTGCTGTGGGCGCTGGGCTACAAGTACTCGTTCTGGCACCGGCTGTCCGAGCTGCGCGACGCACGCGAACGGGCCGAGGAGGTGCTGGAGCTGATCGGCCTGCAGCACCGGCGCCATACGCAGTCGGGCCTGCTGACCTACGCGGAGCAGCGCGCGCTGGAGATCGGCATCACCATCGCCGGCGGCGCCGACGTGATCCTGCTGGACGAGCCGACCGCCGGCATGAGCCGCTCGGAGTCGGACCATGCGGTCGAGCTGATCCGGAAGGTCACCGTGGGCAAGACGCTGGTGATGGTCGAGCACGACATGAGCGTGGTGTTCGGACTGGCGGACCGCATCTCCGTGCTGGTCTACGGCGAGGTGATCGCCACCGGCACGCCCGAGGCCATCCGCAACGATCGCCGCGTCAAGGAGGCCTACCTGGGCACGACGCTGGACGAGGGCGAAGGCGGGGGCGAAGGCGCGGGCGCGGTGGGCGCAAGCGCAAGCGAGGGGGCGCACTGATGGGCAAGCGCATGCTGGAAGTGCAGGGGCTGCACGCCTACTACGGCAAGAGCCATATCCTGCATGGCGTCGATCTGCATATCGACGAGGGCGAGATCGTCGCGCTGCTGGGGCGCAACGGGGTCGGGCGCTCGACCATGGCCAAGGCCATCCTCGGCATGGTCAAGTCCGAGGGCTCGGTGCGCTTTCGCGGTGACGAGATCCTCGGGCGGCGCACCTTCGAGATCGCGCATCTGGGGGTGGGCTACGTGCCCGAGAACCGCGACATCTTCCCCACGCTGACGGTGCGCCAGAACCTGCTGCTGGGCGAGAAGCCGAATCCGCGCCAGAGCCGGCCGCGCTGGAGCACCGACGACATGTTCGCGCTGTTCCCGCGCCTGAAGGAGCGCGAGAACACGCCGGCCGGCGTGCTGTCCGGCGGCGAGCAGCAGATGCTGACGCTGTGCCGCACGCTGATGGGCGACCCCGACCTGGTGCTGATCGACGAGCCCACCGAAGGGCTGGCGCCGATGATCGTCGCCCAGGTCGCCGACTACCTGAAGGTGCTGAAGGAGCGCGGCGTCTCGGTGCTGCTGATCGAGCAGAAACTGGCGATCGCGCTCGACATCTCGCAGCGCGTCTACGTGATGGGCCACGGCCATATCGTCTTCGAGGGAACGCCAGCCGAACTCAAGGGCAATGCGCAGGTGCGCAAGGAGTGGTTGGAGGTTTGAGGGCCCCGGAACAGGCTGTTGAAGAGGCCGCTAGAGAGGCTGTGAAGCGGCTGTTATCGACCGCTTCCGTTTCGACCATGCATGCCATGAAGGCGCGCCATGCAGCCCCCGCATGGCGCGCTTTTTTTGTGCCTGCAGCGGCGAATTTCTCCTCCAAAATAGAAATTGAACGACCGTTCTATTTTGTGTATGCTTGTTTCGCTGCGCCTCCCGGGCCGGCCGCTCGCGCGTACCATTCCAGGGGTGCCCATGGCGCAGCCGAAGTAAAAACAATATTCGAGAATTCGAATCCCGAGACAACCAAGACACCAAAGGAACCAGCATGACAGCGCAGTATCAGGTTCAGGACGGCATCGCCGTCATCACGCTCGACAATCCCCCTGTCAACGGCCTGGGTCACAGCACCCGGCTTGGCATCGTCGAAGGCATGACCCGTGCGCTGGACGATGCCGCGGTCAAGGCGGTCGTCATCACCGGCGCCGGCAAGGCGTTCTCGGGCGGCGCCGATATCCGCGAGTTCAACACGCCGAAGGCGACGCAGGAGCCGACGCTGCATTCGGTGATCAAGGTGATCGAGAATTCGACCAAGCCGGTCGTCGCCGCGGTGCATTCGGTGGCGATGGGCGGCGGTCTGGAACTGGCGCTGGGCTGCAACTATCGCGTCGCCGCCAAGGGTGCGCAGATCGCGCTGCCCGAAGTCAAGCTGGGCATCCTGCCGGGCGCCGGCGGCACGCAGCGCCTGCCGCGCGTGATCGGCCTGGAGGCCGCGCTCAACATGATCGTGACCGGCAATCCGGTACCGTCGGAGAAGTTCGCCGGCACCAAGCTGTTCGACGAGATCGTGGAAGGCGACGTGCTGCCCGCCGCGATCGCCTTTGCGCGCAAGGCGGCGTCCGCGCCCGGCCCGCACCCGAAGGTGCGCGACCTGAAGGTGCGCCATGAAAACGCCGAGGGCTTCCTCGCCTTCGCCAGGAACACCGTTGCCGCCGTGGCGAAGAACTTCCCGGCGCCGGGCAAGTGCGTCGAGGCCGTGGCCGCTTCGCTCAAGCCCTTCGACGAGGGCCTGCGCCTGGAGCGCGAAGGCTTCATGTTCCTGGTCAATACGCCGGAATCGCGCGCGCTGCGCCATGCCTTCTTCGGCGAGCGCGCCGCCAGCAAGATTCCCGACGTGCCGTCGGACACGCCGACCCGCAAGATCGAGAAGGTCGCCGTGATCGGTGCCGGCACCATGGGCGGCGGCATCTCGATGAACTTCCTGAACGCGGGCATCCCGGTCACGGTGCTGGAAACCAAGCAGGAAGCGCTGGACCGCGGCGTGGCGACGATCCGCCGCAACTACGAGAACAGCGCCAAGAAGGGCAAGCTGACGCAGGAGAAGGTCGAGCAGCGCATGGGCCTGCTGTCGACCACGCTGTCCTATGACGACATCAAGGACGCCGACCTGATCATCGAGGCGGTGTTCGAGGAAATGGGCGTCAAGGAAACCGTGTTCAAGAAGCTGGACGAAGTCGCCAAGCCCGGCGCGATCCTGGCCTCGAACACCTCGACGCTCGACGTCAACAAGATCGCCTCGTTCACCAAGCGTCCGCAGGACGTGGTCGGCATGCACTTCTTCAGCCCGGCCAACGTGATGAAGCTGCTGGAAGTGGTGCGCGGCGACAAGACCGGCAAGGACGTGCTGGCCACGGTCATGCAGGTCGCCAAGAAGATCAAGAAGACCGCGGTGGTGTCGGGCGTCTGCGACGGCTTCATCGGCAACCGCATGATCGAGCAGTACAGCCGCCAGGCCGGCTATCTGCTGGACGAGGGCGCGCTGCCCGAGCAGGTCGACAAGGCGATCGAGAAGTTCGGCTTCGCGATGGGCCCGTTCCGCATGGGCGACCTGGCCGGCAACGACATCGGCTGGGCGATCCGCAAGCGCCGCGCGGTGGAAAAGCCGGACATCCAGTATTCGAAGACCGCCGATCTGCTGTGCGAGATGGGCCGTTTCGGCCAGAAGACCGGCGCGGGCTGGTACGACTACAAGCCGGGCGACCGCAAGCCGTATCCGAACCAGCAGGTCAACGAGATGATCGTCCAGCATTCCAAGGATCTCGGCATCACGCGCCGCAAGATCTCGGACGAGGAGATCGTCGAGCGCCTGGTGTACGCGCTGGTCAATGAAGGCGCGAAGATTCTCGAGGAAGGCATTGCCTCGAAGGCCTCGGACATCGACATGGTCTACCTGACCGGCTACGGCTTCCCGCTGCATCGCGGCGGCCCGATGCTTTACGCGGACCAGGTCGGCCTGTACAACGTGCTGCTGTCGATGCAGCGCTATGCCAAGGGCTACCACGGCGAAGCGTGGGAGCCGGCGCCGCTGCTCAAGAAGCTGGCGGCCGAGGGCAAGGGCTTCAACGGCTGAGCGGCGACGGCGGCCACGGCGACAACGGCGACGACAACGGCGACGCGATGGACACGACCTTGCGCAGACGCTTCGGCAACAGCGATTGCCTGCTGGTGATCGATGTGCAGAACGACTTCATGCCCGGCGGCGCGCTCGCCGTGCCCGAAGGCGACCAGGTCGTGCCGGTGATCAACCGGCTGGCCGAGGCGTTCACGCATGTGGTGCTGACGCAGGACTGGCATCCGGCCGACCACGTGTCGTTCGCGGTCAACCATGCCGGCGCGGCGCCGTTCCAGACCACCACGCTGCCGTATGGCGAGCAGGTGCTGTGGCCCGCGCACTGCGTGCAGGGGCAAGCGGGCGCCGAGCTGCATCCGCAACTGGCGGTGCCGCACGCGCGGCTGGTGATCCGCAAGGGCCATCAGCGCGAGGTCGACAGCTATTCCGCCTTTGTGGAGGCGGATCGCACGACCCCGACCGGGCTGGCCGGCTATCTGCGCGAGCATGGCGTGCGCCGGGTCGTTTGCGTTGGACTCGCGACCGACTACTGCGTGGCCTGGAGCGCGCTGGACGCGCGCGCGGCGGGCTTCGACGCGGTGGTGGTCGAGGACGCCTGCCGCGCGATCGACCTGAACGGATCGCTGGACGCC